>Ga0302270_10002839_pt1 | contig 16703 bp, 18 predicted proteins | sample III_Bog_E2_3_FD_198773 | JGI IMG/M metagenome (GOLD analysis project Ga0302270, IMG submission 198773) | Peat permafrost microbial communities from Stordalen Mire near Abisko, Sweden - III_Bog_E2_3 | ecosystem: Environmental > Terrestrial > Soil > Wetlands > Peat | place: Sweden: Abisko... | reverse complement strand
GGACGAATCGGGATTGCCCATGATTTCGCTTATGCTGTCGTCCAGCAAAAGAGCCTCTATCGGGCGCAAGAAAGGGAGAATCAACTCGAAACTCATAACGGGAACCTCGTAGGTTTGGAAGCCCAGCGGACAGCCGGGCTTCCAAGGGTGAAGAAGAAGGGCGTTAAGCTGCCGCTTCCTCTGAGCTTGAGTCGTCGTGCTCCTGCTCTTCCGGGGCTGACTTCTCAGCCCGGTCCAGCTTCAGGATCGAATCGACCCGGATCTCCCAGATGCGCTGCTTCGAGTCCGTCTTCTTGCTGTCGTACTCTCGGCTGCGCAACTCGCCTTCCACCTGGATATGTGCGCCCTTCTTGAGCGTGGCGGCGAACTCCGAGAGATTGCCGAAGACTACACAACGGTGCCATTCGGTCTGCGAGACGTACTCACCGCTCTTCTTGTCCTTATAGGAGGACTTGGTTGCCAGCGAGAGGGTTGTGAAGTTGCGGTTGTTGGCGGTGCGAACTTCTGCGTCGCTGCCGAGAAAGCCGATGAGGTTTACTTTGTTCTGGTACATGATGTTGTCTCCGTTTCGTTGAATTTCCCGATCCTGCTCGGGTCACACTGGGCGGAGCCTGGCGAGTGGGCCATGCTCCCAAGTGCCGAAGGTCTGCTTTTACGGAGGGTCCGGAGAAATCTTTTCGGCGCACTCCCCGAACAAGATTTGGAGGGAAACCGTAATCCGAAGGACGGCGTAATCGGGGTCCCCGGCAGGTCCGCGTTTGACCTGCTGGGGTGAGTAGCCGAAGCAGAAGAGCGAGTTGCCGCAGGGCGCATGTAGGGCCCCGAAGCCGTGACTGAGTAGACGGCGGGATACGAACCGGCTGACACACATAGGGCCAAAGTTTTCATCAGCATTTCGGCTGCAGAATTCCATCGCCATCGCAACTGTTTCCGAGCGTGCAACGACTTCGTAAGAAGAGCGTTGTCGGCAGCCTCCATTGAGGGCTGGAAAGCTCTCGGTCGCCTGATCAATGACGCACAGGGACAGTTGGGGTGGAGCAACCGGATTGGCAGCTTGGACGGACATGGAAAAGCCTCGGGAAGGGTTGATGAATCTTTAGCTGAATGCCTGGTCAACCCGGAAGCGCACGATGGCCAACCCGAGAGGGTTCACGGACAGCTCGTTGTTCTTCACGCTCTCTCGGAAGACATAGGTGACGCTGGCGGTCCATCGCTCCCGTTTGAGTTCCGTGTGATCCGCGGGATTGGTGTAGACCTTCTCGAACTCAATCCGAGCCGAATAGGGAGACTGCCGCAGATCGTCAAGGACGATGTTCTTTACCTCTACATCCACATAGGGAAGCGTGCTGTCCTTGACGTAAGTCTGGATGATATTGTCCTTGCGTTCCTGCTCAATGACGGCGTGCTGTACGTCGCCATTCAGAAAGTAAAGGGAGCTCGTCTGGTCGCGCTCGATGGTGAAGCGATTTCGGCTGAAGTAAAGCTCAGCCCAGCGCGTCAGATAATACTTGTTCTCCGCCTCCTGGGGCCGATATTGAAAGTTGCGGTAGTCGATTGCATCCGCACGGCCCACATCGTTGATTCGCACAATCATCGGGTGCATATCGGCGAGGGCTTTCTGGCTTCTGAATACCAGAGCCGCCAGGGTAAGCGAAACGACGGCGAGCACGAGAATAGTTACCTTCAGATAGGTATTCATGACCAGCGGATCGCCATACTGTTCCAGGTAGCGTTCCGCCGCGCGGGTGATTTCAGGAGTGGCTTTCGGTTGCAAACTCATCTCTCGCCTCGTTTCTCTTTTTGCGGTTTACAGCGCGGCCCTTACCGCCAACATTGCGACGCCCATTCCGCCGTCGTGTCCGCCCGTGTGGCCGCCGAACAAGCTCTGCGTCATCGCCGGAATCTTGAAGAGGATGTAGACGTTGACCATTACAAGAAGGATGAGCAACGGCAATGCCTGGACAATCGTCGAGGGGTCCGATACGCTCTGTCCAACCTGGATGTAGTAGCTGGTCAGAACGTGGCACAAAACGTTCATGGTGGCTGCGGCAATGACCTTGTAGAAGCTGAATCCGAGGTAAGCCTTTAGCCAACCCCAGAACAGCCAATCGAGCTTGTCGAAAACAAGGAATGGAATGAAGATCGGCCCAAGCAATCCGACGATGGTTGACGCAATTGCGCCATACGCGACGATGGCGGAGACCGCTGCCGCAAGGACGCCCAAAAGGAACTGCACAACGAAGTACACGAGCGAGTAGTAGGGGGACATCATGCTGTTCAGCATCGACGGCCCGGTTTTAGACGATGCAGTATGGATCTCGGTCAGCATTGTAGTGGCGCCATCCGCCCCGATGATGGTCACAAGGTTGGCTGTTCCCCCATCAATGAAGCCTTTGATAGAGAAGCCAAGGCCGGGGATGGAGCTGTCGTAGTAGTTCACCATCGCATACGCGAAGGTCAGGAGCATGAAGAGATTGAGAAACCTGCCCATGCTGAAGCCTGCCCCACCCTGTGCGGAGGCAAGTGCCTCCTGAACACCGAACCAGACCAGCATGATCGTCGCCAGCGAAAGAACAATATGGACGCCCATCGCTGTAACAGAGGGTGCCGCCGTAGCAGCAAGCGACTGGCACCCTTGAGAGATGAAATCAAAGAGACCCATCTTCATTTCCTCATGTCTTTCTTGGCGTACCTATTCAGTAGGCTTGTGTGAGAAGGTTGGCTGCGCCGCTGTTAGTCGTTGTAATGTTGGCGTTGTAGTAGCTTTCGTATCCTGAAGAGTCTCGGAAAGCCGACTTCATTGTGTCCTGTTGCTGCTTCTGGGCAACCATCTGTTGCAAGGCAAGATTGGCGTTGATCTGGTTGGCGTCCTGCTGGTTGCGCAGTTCCAAGAGCAGCGCCACATTGATGCGCTGGAGCGTGGCCATGATGGTCTGCTGCGAGGCATCCTGGCTCTGCGTTGCGTTCTCAAGATTGGAAATATCCGTCTGCCTTGCAGCCTGATTTGCACGGATCGTTCCCAGAGCCTGAAGGTTGGTACTCATGACAGAGTCGCCGATGTCAATGGTTGCTCCCTGGGCGGCGATTTGCTGCTGTCCAGCGAAGCTCGATGTGCTGTAACCGGGAATCATGTTAGCTGTATGCGGTACGCTTACTTGTTGGTAGGCCGCTGCCGCCCCGTTGCCCGTATTCGACGCATTGAGCCAGCCCATGGAATTGCCGTAAGTGTTCGAGACTTGTTGCATAAGCATCAGGTCGCTTTGGGGTGAGAGAAAACGCTGATACAGCATGTTCGGCGCGAGAATCATCTGGTGCACGAGGTCGTATTGCTGCTTGGCGACGTTGTAGGCCTGCAATGCCGTGGTTGCGATCTTGACCGTATTGGTGAAGATCTGCTGGCCCTGCGCAATCTGCTCGGCCTCGTTGGCGATGGATTTCTCTTCGTTCCCGATCTGGACGATGGCGTGCGCCGATTGCGTTGGATCGAGAACGATGCCTGAACCGAACTGTGCGTGCGCGGCAGGTTGCAATGCCACGGCAAGTCCGATTGCAAGTGGTATGAGGGTCATTTTTCGCATAGGGATCTCCTGTCATGTGCGGTGGTGAGTTGTGGTTGTCAAGGAGCGGTTCGGCGTTATTGCTGGGCAGCGAGAATCTGGCGCTGAATATCCGCAAGATGATCGGCCTGGGGCTTGCACCGTTCATCGCGCGCTTTCTTCCTGTCGGCGAGAGTTGCCATCTCTTCTTTTGTCAGCTTTTCCCCGGTCAGCATTCTTGAGGAGCCTGCGGTGTCTTCGTCCAGACAATCCTTGGAATAGGCGGGATATTCCGCGTCATATTGCTTCTGCAACTCCTGCACCTTTTTCGCCTTGCTCTGGCAACCTGCTAGGGCAAGAGTGACCAAAAGAAGAATGGGTATCAATCGCATTCAAATCCTCCTCAGAACGTCTGCGGGATGGTGTGGTTCGTGTAAGCCGGAAGAAGCATATCTTGCGTGAAGTACACTTTCACGCGGTGCCCCTCCCGAATGGTGATCGTGGGCGGTATCTGCATGAAGCGGTCAAGAATGGAGCTGGCCGATTGCGAGACGCTGGCCGCGGTGCCGTTGGTAAAGGCTTGGGAACCACTAGTGGTGATTGCGCCGCCTCCCTGCGTAATCTCGCTTGCTCCGGCAACAATGCCCAAAGCGATCGAAGCTCCGAAGATTTCAAAGTAGTGGTTGTTGACTTTGTCCTTCAGCCCTTCCTCCCCGATCTGGTCGAGACCGTGGAACTGGTCAAGATCGACGGAGTAGCCATCCGGCATAATGAGGCGGTGAAAAACTACTGCCATGCGCCGCTGCTGTCCAATCCCTGCGGCCCCAATCTTCTTGGCCTCCCCTAAGACGACTGTACCCTCGGGGATGATGACGTGCTGGTGGTCATGCGAATACAAGGGATTCGAGACAAGAACCTTTACCGCTCCCGATGCGTCTCCGTCCAGCCGATTCATCAGGACTGTGTCGAGGACAGAACCCTCATAAATGAGGTAGGGCTGTCCGATGGCTGAATCGACATTCGCCTCCATTGGCCGCTTGTATCCGTCTGCCGGGGCCTGCTGTTCTCCTGCGGGCCGTGGTGGAATCAGGCTGCTGTCTGCCTGCTGTTGCCGAGCAGGTGCCATCTGACCTGGTCCTTGCGGTTGGTCAAAGGAGCGAGAAAAGGCAAGATTGGACGCAAAACGAGCGTCGTCGGCGCGTGCCCGCTCCTTGGCGGCAATCTGCTGGGCCTGCTGCTGTTCTGGACTGAGCTGCCTTTCTCCGGTGCCTGGTTGGCCGTAGCCAGGCTGCTGCTGCGGGCAGGGCTGACCAGCTATGCAAGGCGCGGCAACGCCGGTCGGCCCATACGCTGAGGCCGCTGTTCGTTGCGCTGATGTTGCAGACGCAAGGGCAGGATCGCCACCCGTTGCAGAAACAAGCGCCGCTTGCTGCTGCTCCTTCTGGCGTTGGGCCTGGAGCTGGTTCTTCAGGTCCTGCACATTGTTGTCTGTGTTGTCCTGCAAGGTTGGTTGGGGAGGCTGACCTTTTTGGGCGGCCTGCTGCGCCGGCGTCTTCTTGCCGGTCGAGCTGAAGATTGCCGCAATGATCACGAGCAACGCCGCGCCAAGATAGACAAAGGTCTTGAGGTTCTTTTGCAGCACGCCCTTCGGCTCATTGGTCGTGTGCCGCAACTCAGGCTCAAACTGTGGCCCAGCGTGCGCTTCTGTTTGAGGAGCAAATATGTTCTCGGCCATGACGGTTATCCTTTCCGCGTGAAGTCCATGCGTTTTTTGCCCAGTTCGACATAGCCGTTGTCCACCACCTTCGGGATGATGTACGTTCCATCTCGCAAGTCAAAGGTGATGAGGTTGGGCTTCCCGTCCTTCATTTCGTACACGCTGAACTTTTCCGGAGCACTCGTCTTGATATAGGTGAACTTGTCGTCGTGGTAGATCGACTGAATATCGAAAGGCGCCTCATCCCGCTTGTAGACATAGTCGAACTTCAGCTCCGTTGGATATGCGCTTTTATACTCATCCACCGCCTGGGTGACGTGCGACTGGAGCGCGGCTAGTTGCAGCTTGGATTGCTCCAGCTGCTGGGCGGGGACGAACTGCGCTGGTCCGCTGGCCGCGACAATCGCGGACTGGTCGGCGGGTTCGATAATCACTTTCAGATCCGGCTCGGCGGCGGATGTGGAGATGTCCTGCAAGGTAAAGCTGTAGATGTTGCCCTTGTCCGTAATGAGATTCAGGTTAGAACTGATGCCTGTCTTGGCCGGATGTACGAAGCAGAAGTTCCCAACCACATCCACAATCCAGAAATCCTTGTCGCCCGTGGCCGCTTCCATGATCTTTTCGGAGGGCGGCACGACAATCAGGGTGGTGTATTTGACCTTGGCGTGGATCGGGACAATGTCCTGGGAGTGGTATTGCACGGTGCGGGCCGCATCCTGCGCGACCGCCACGATGGATGTGAGTGCCAGGGCAACCCCAGCGACGACGTTCAGACGGTTCATGCGATGCCTCCTTAGCGGTTGGTGGTGGAAAGAGAGACGGCCAGTGTGCGAGGCCGGAACGGATGATCTTCGGCGAGATGGCGGAGCCCGTCCGCTATACCGAAGCGCCCAAAGTAGTCGCGCTTCTTGAGGTTGTCACGGGCGTTGTTGGTTGCCATCCAGTAGGAAACAGAATCCACATTCAATCGAACCTTCTTTGATGTCTGCGCTTTTCGAATGAGCATCTCTCCTGGTGGAACAAGGCCACCAATGATGTCCAGTTCGGTATCGTTGAGGTGAAAGGCTTCGGCATAGACATCGCGGTTCATCTCTGGATTCGCGAGGAATATCTTCGTCGGGCAGCTTTCCGCCACAATCGCCAGCATCCCAGACTCCTGAAGCTCCTTGATGGATTGGGTTGCGAGAATCATCGCGGCGTTGTGTTTGCGCCACGTCTTCTGAGCCTGGACCACATAGTTGCGAATGGTCTCGTTCTTGATGAAGAGCCAAGCCTCATCCAACAGAAAGGTCTTGAAGCTCGCCAGCTTCGCCGGGTTTGCAATCTCATTTGAGGCGCGGTGGAGCACATAAAAAAGAAGTGGCTCCAACACATCGGGCGCATCGCTCCATCCGTGGAAGTTGAAGGTCTGGAAATCGGCAAAGGAAAGGCTGTCCTTGGCGTTGTCAAAGAGAAAGCCGTACTGGCCGCCATGCGTCCAGCGGTGCAGGCGCTCTTTCAGTTCGCCTACGATATTGGCGAAGTTCGAGAGTGTGCGCTGTTCCGGGTCAAGGATGTACATGCGCTCGATGCCATCCCACAGCTTCCGCTCTTCTTTGAAGTCCATTCGGTAGCGTTGACCGTCGCCCTCAATCAACACGCGGAAGAATGAGAAAAGGAATTGCAGGTTTTCCTTTGTCGGTTCCAGAGAGAACGGATTGATGGTGAAGTCGCGCGAGTCCTGGCCGACATTCAGGTACGATCCGCCGAAGATCGATGTGAGCGATTCGTAGCTTCCGCCAATGTCGAAGATGTAGGTCAGCGGCTTGTACTTCTGCGCGTTCTGAAGCAGGAATGCACACAGAAAGGTCTTCCCGCTTCCGGTCATTCCAAGGATGAGCGTGTGGGCGACCTCTCCGTTATGGAGATTCAAGAAGTATGGCGTCGCATTGTCCGTCTCAAAGACAGCAAGGTACTCGGTCCCGAGATGAGCGTTTCGCTTTTCACCAGACAGGATGGTGAAGAGAAACGAGAGGTCCGCATAGTTGGTATTGAGCAGGTACAGCTTGCGGAGGTTCTGAGCGTAGTTGCCGGGGACAGTGGCGAAGTACGCATTGAGCTGGTTATAGGTCTCAATGAAGAGATTGCCGTCCGCGTTGGTGAATACACTGGTGAACTCGCCGATGACCTGGTCAGTCTCGCTCCTTGTGGCCGCATACACAACAATGGTGAAAGAGAAGTCGCCGAGAGATTGCCCATCACCCAGGACACGGAGGCAATCTCCAAGGTTCTCGATGTCGGCCTGCTTCGACTCGTCTACCAGTACGTCGCGGGGGTTGGTCTTTGTGGCGTCACTGGTCGCCTGCGAAACAAAGCCGGTCTTCGACATATTGAAGTGGCGACGGCGCTTGTTCACTTCCTTGCGCGCCTTGTCGGTAGCCAGCGGCGTCCACTCGGTCACAACGTAGAAGTTCGCGGGGATCTTCAGCAGTTGATCGAGAACCAGTGGCCGGGTCTCAGTGATTGCCTCCTTCATCGTAAGCACGCGGACAAAGTGATCTCCGACGCGGAGATGATTGCGCTCGGCTTCTATGTTGGAATTCACGACCTGATAGTCAAGAAACTGCGAGGACTGCGGCCGTCCAGCGATGCGCCCCTCGTCATAGTTGAGCAGCCGGCGAAAGAATCGGAACTGGCCCTCCTGATTCAGCACGTCAATCTGCATGAAATCGGCAAGCTGGCGTGCGAATGTCTGTACCTTCTGGTCCAGCCTCGCCAGTTCGCTCTCGATCTGTGTGCGCAGCAATACCTTCATGCTGTTGTTGGTGAACTGTGTTCGGAGCTCGCCAATCGCTCCGGCAGGATCGCGGAAGAGCTGGGCGAATGCCGCGCCTATGCCGCTTTTGGACCGCGGCCCTTCAAGGACGATGGCATAGAAGATTTCGACCTGATACAGATGGTCTCGCTTTCCCTCGAAGAACTGGCGCCGCTGATCGGTGGCGGCCTCTACGACCGGGTCGTCATAGCCTGCAAACGGAATATCGGGACGGCTCGATTTGAAGAGGTACTGGTAGACGTGAAATCCGGGGCCGAAGGATTTGAGCGCGGATTCCAACCGTTTTACCGCGTACTCCTGTTCCGCGTGGTCAAGACTTTCGTAGTCCACGCCGGGAATACTGAGGACCATGCCCACGTCGCCGCTCTTGGTAAGAAAGCTGGTCTCGTTCCAGAAGCCGTATAGGTTGATGTGGTCGTTGAGAGACGCGCTCTCTTTCCACGGCTTGATGACTTTGTCGAGTCGGAACATCAGCGCACCTCCACACGTGGAACCTGTTGCTTGGCGGCGTCATAGCGCAGCTTGTATCGCTCGGACTTCGCCAGGATGCGAAGAAACGCGGGGTCGCTGTTTGTCACCCAGTGACCAAATGCAAAGCCGCCGATAAAGACGGCGATGCCGCCCAGAATGCTGTTGAAGAGATTGAAGGCGCTCACAGCGCCAACGCACACGAAGTAAAACAGTGTGCGCTCGACCCCGAGGTAGGTGAGAGGCTTATGCAGGCTCTTGAAGACTCGATTTGTGCGAGCATTTTGATTGTTCTGTTCCGACATATAGGCCCCTCAATCCGCGCTGTGAATGGTGAAGAGTTGCAAGGAAGGACGGGATTCTCTATACACCCCAAAGCCAGGTCAAGACGTTTGCCGCAAGGACGGCAATGCCTGTTCCGGCAGCAACACCGGCGAGCGCCTTCTTCGCTCCCGGCTCACCGTGTGCGAAGCCATAGCCGCCGATCACAATCGCAACAAGACTTGCGACCTTTGCGATGGTTCCGGTGAAGAGGGTTTGAATTGAAGTGAAGCCCGTGTCGAAGGGTGAGCCGCCTTGGGCAAGAGCGGCGATTGGGAAGGCCAAGCATACGGCTGGAATCAGGGTGGACAGGCGCATCCACTTGTGAGATGCCTGGGCCGTCTTCAACAAATTCAAGATTCGGATTTTGCGGGACATTGTCTCCTCCAGCGACTGTGCTTCAGCCGCGATATTCCGGAGACTAGGCGCGATTATTCTTCGCGTCCAATACTTCTTACCTATGGCAGTTTTCTTGAAAGTTGTCGCTGCCATAGGCGCAAGCGATGGCAGATTTGCGCATCAACCGAACAGTGGAAGGGTCCGTTTTGCTGCACTGGGGCGAACCGAAAGCGGTGGCTTCGCGGGAGGCAAGTGCGCTTGCATTCGCAGTCTCTTTTTCAGCTCCCGCAACAATGCCGGAATGGTCCGCTGCGTCGGAAACTTCTTCGAAATCAAAACGCTCTCGACCATCCAATTCACGCCCGCAACCGGACGGGTAACGATCCCGTCCTCAACTTCCCAGCCTTCGCTGATCAATGCGTGGCCATACCCTGATTTCACCATCCACTGGATGTCATGAGGGCTTCCAGTTGTGCTCGCCACTTCCGGGTGAACGCCGACCTCACTCAACATCTCTATCAATCGGCGATGCGCCTCCGGGTGCTGTCTCGGTTCACGAAAGATTGTGAGCTTCTTTCCGAGAGCCGATGGTGCTATCTCGTCATGCTTGGCTGCTGGATCATTTGATTTCATGCAAACCACAAGGCGATCTTGCGCGAGTGGCTGCATATTCAGGCCCATTCCTTCTGCGGGCAGAGTCACCAATGCCGCATCGATGAGGCCTCGTTCAACCAGGGAAAGAAGCTCCACATGGTCGCCACTCTTTGGCATGATTTCGGAGTCCGGAAACAGGTCGGTATGAGCGCCGCAGACCATCTGCAACAGGGCTCGGTCAACGAACGGAGAGAACCCAATTCGCAGTGGCGAAATGGCGACATTGTGACTTGCACGCGCAGCCGCAATCACGTCATCGCGAAGTGCAAGAATCTGCCTCGCTCCCGCGGTCAACACCTCAGCCGCCGGAGTCAATTTGATACCCTTTGGATCTCGCACAAGGAGATCGACCAGCAGCGATTCCTCCATGGATTTGAGCTGGGCGCTGAGGGATGGTTGCGCGACAAATAGGCGCTTGGCAGCGCGGGTAATATTCTGCTCTTCGGCAACGGCAATCAAATATCTGAAATGCCGGAATTCGAGTAGATCTGACATGCTATGACGCTCCACAGTTCGATTGGTGAAGCTCGGCGATTGGTCCAGGACCACAAGCGTGTCAGTGTTCCCCCTCCATGGGGGATACAGATTATGACGGGCAGGAACCAAGAAAGTCAACAGCAGCAATAATTTAAGTTCCTTTTGCCGGTAATTCGCTGCCATAGGCGGCAGCTATGCCGACCTGGAAATTGCCATAGTTGAGAAGTATTGGACAACCCCCGCGACGCCCTCCACTCTAAAAGAGTCCTGTATCGCATCGCAATCAATCGCGTCCATTGCAGGCTCACCAGAGAGAACTTGAAGAGGCCTAGACAATGGCTGTAGTGACAGCAACGAGTTTCCCCAAATCGAAATCGGAGTTGCCAATGGCAGGCGAAAACGTCACCGAGAAAAAGCGTCCGGGGAGGGTCACAATCGCTCCCGAAGAGAAGTTCCTGGTCGGAAGAGTGGAAGCGGCAGACATGCTCTCAATCAGCCCAAGGGCGCTTGACTACCTTGTCGCCAATAAGCTGTTGACTGCTCGCCGAATCGGTACGCGGGTACTGATTCCTGTCGGCGATCTGCGGCGCTTCTCGCGAGGCGACCATCCGGCGCGGCTGGCTGGATGATCTAGCGTGCGACTGAATCATTGCCTGTGAGGAGCTTTTCGCAAGAAATCGCCCTCGCTTTCAGCCTCCGCGCCAGCCGCGTGATGGTGCCATGCAACAGCCCTTCTGCTTCAAGTTCACTCTGGATGGTCGCGGCTTGATCTGGAAGCGAAGCGGCCATTGCTCGGATGCGCTCGATAAGCCAGTCTTCTTGCAGGCGCAAATCGACCGCAAACTTTTTCCAATTCCGAAGGCCTATATATCTCAGCCGGTATTCGCCGCCGATTTTCATGGCCAACTTTACTTTCTGTACGTCAACCGTCTGGTACGGCAGAATGCTTGCCAAATCGTAGAGGGGCGCGAGTCGTACCGCACCACCTCCGCCCAGCAGCAGAGCATAGTTCTTCGCATGAGCATCCGTCCCGGCGATGAGCCAATTGAAGATGTTTGCATCCACAAACGACTGCACATCTTCTTCCGGATTGCTCGACTGCTGCCTCAACAGTTCCGCAATCGTGCGCGCTCCTGGCCCTCCATCGCTCTCGTACTTGCGTGTGGGATGAAGGCCTAGAGCCTGGCACATATCCTCTTGGTGGATACGCGCCCATCGCCCATCGCTTCGCACACGGTCATATCGCTCGACCACAATCGCGGTCTCGTCAGCGAAGTGCTGAACGCTGGAGTTGGGAACGATCAGGCCCGCGGCCCTGGCCAACCGCAGCGAGAAGTGCTCGTTCTCCGCGTGACCATCCCATTCACCTGTGGGCGGTTTGAGGATATGCGTGGTTGGTACGCGGCCAGACGGAACGCCCCACCGTTTGCGCTCGAAAAGTAGAGCGGTCTTTGGCTGTGCCCCAGCGAGGCTGAATTGTCCGGTGTCCTGAGCACTGCGCCATGCCGAGTGATCCGCGCGCAACGCACGCAATCTCTCGGCAACTTCATCCTCGGTTAGCCATTTGACTTCCTTGGCAACCGTGTCCGATTGCAGCGCCTCAAGGCGCTCTGGACGCACAAACTGAACTGCGCCTGCGCAGTCCTCTCCCACATGGGCAATCAGCCGAAAGACATTCTTTGGTGAAACCTGAAAGCGTCTGCCCCAGTTCTCCAAAACCCGATCGTTGTCGGGCAGTAATCCCCATAAGAAAGCCTCGATCCGCGCATGGCCGTGCTCTGCCGAGGCCAGCGGCATGGAGAGCGATAGCGGGTAGGCATTGGGATCAGTTCGCCAATCATCGTTATAGACGAACGAAAGTCTGGCGTTCTTGTAGTGAACGGTACCGACTTCGCGGCCATCGAGCAGAGCGGTCAGTTGATTTGTCATATCTGCTTCTTCTGGGGCCGCGTCTTCAACGAGTCGAGAACACTGTTGATGTCTAGCTCCCGTGCTCTCTCGATAGCTTCTCTTTGTGTATGAAAGACATGGCTGGCCCTTTCAGAACTAGGTCTCCTGACTGCATAGTCACCTTGAGGGCGCCGCTCAACAGACAATTTGACCTGCGGGGAAGTTTCGACCGACGAATCTGCCTCTACGTCGATGGATATTTCGAGGCTTTTTAGTGTGCGCAAGATGAGACCGATTTCGGCTCCAGGTTTCCCTCGCTCCACTTCCACAAGCCACTTCCGGCTCGTGCCGGCCTTCTTGGCGAGGGCAGTTTGATCCATCCCGAGCTTGGTTCGGCGCTCCCGGATGAAGGCCCCCAAATCGGTAGCGGTTCGGATACGCATCCTGCACACCTCCACTTCCGCACATCAGAATAGTAACCGAACGGTGACACTTTGTAAAGAGAGCGAACGGTGACATTTTCACGTGAGAGCGAGCGGTTACGCAACAATGGAAGGGTGCGTCAGGAAACAGCACTCCCTCACGATTTCCCTTGAGCGTAAGAGGGAGGGTGGAAACAGCCGACATCGTTGTCGCGAATTCGATGAACACTCGCCAACTTAGCGGTGCAAACGGTCGGACCAGTCGATCCCCCAATTCGCGATGCCGGGCCCAAATGGACCGTGATTTCCACAGAACGGCCACTATATGGTGCGTTTGTCTTGCGTGGTATTCTATATGTGGTGCATTGTTTCCAGATCGACGCCAGGTTTGGGTTGGAACCTCCACACGAGTGGAAGCAGGCTGAAGCAGGGACAGAAGCGATTGCATTGGGCTGGGATCGTGGCCTCAGGATTGGCCTTGAGGTTGACCTCGGCAAATAGCCTGACTAGCCATGCGGGCGCGGTCCGTTGCAACGAGCGCTGTCACATGAAAGAAGGAGCGAGACGGTTATGGACGAGCAACTAATCCAGAGGGCTGTAGGGCTCGACAGCTTGCTATTCGAAGTCTGTGAGAGCCTCCAACTTGCACCCACCCAGCACCAAAGAGCCGTAGACCGCTACAGCGCAATCGCGCGAACCCTCGACAGCCCAAACTCGCCGTTGAACCAAATTGAATCGAATCTCTACCCACAGGGGTCGATGAGGCTTCGAACAACCGTGAAGCCGATCGACGGCCCGCACGATCTCGATTTCGTCTGCGAGTTCAACATTTCGCACACGAAGGTGAACCCAATGGCATTGCTGAACGCAATGTATAAGGTTTTCGAGGGGCATGGCGTCTACGGGGGGATGGTTAAGCTCAAGAAGCGCTGTGTGCGTATCGTCTATAAGGACGAATTCTATCTCGATATCTTGCCTGCTTGCAGAGACCACGGAAATGGGGGCACCTGCATCCAGGTGCCGGATCGCGAGTTGGGGAACTGGACGCCGAGCAACCCCCTTGCTTATGCAGGCTGGTTCGAGAACGCTACGCGCCACATATTAGTCCAAAAACCTTCCAGCCGCGCGCTTGCCATGGATAAGGCTGCAAGCGTCCAACCGATCCCAGCCCTTGAGGCCGCGGAGGAAAAAACCGTTCTGCAATTGGCCGTTCAGTTGTTGAAACGGTGGCGTGACGTTCATTATGCAGATTCGACCTTTCCCCCAATTTCAATTGTCTTGACAACCCTCGCGGCGGATATTTATCGGGGAGAGGCACTCCTTTCTCAAGCTCTACTTCTAATCCTCGAACAAATTGTCGAACGCTTGAATGCTGCGCATGCAATTGGGCAACGCCTTCGGATCCCCAACCCCGCTCACGCTGAGGAGGATTTCAGCGAGCGATGGAACAGCAACCTTAAGGCCTACTCAGAGTTCGACTCCGGAGTCCGTAAGTTCGCCGCAGAGTGGCGGGCGATCTGCTATGGCCAGGGCAACCCCAACCGCGAGTTAGAACGATTGTTCGGCGAGGTAGTCAATACCGCCCTTATCAAACAAGCACGCAGCCTTCAAGAAGTCCGCGAGCGTGGCGGCCTCGGAATCCGCGAATCTGGGCGTATAGTTCCCGTCGCCGCTGCGCTGACTCCGATGTTGCGGAATACGAATCATGGGAAAGAGTAGATCATCACCATCTGGAGCGCCGCGCTCGATGGCGGCCCAGATTGGCCGAATGTCGTCCAAGCATCCGCAGCTCAAGCTCACGTTGCGGAGGAACACAGCCACTTGGCAGGGCAACTGGTGTCCCTCGGATCTGAGCGACTCATATTTGATTCGGGTGACATATACATTTCGCTCACGGCCGGTGATCGCGGTCCTCACACCCACCTTGAGACTCGCCGAGGGCAAGTTCAAGCTGCCCCACACTTACATGGATAGTCAACTCGACATCTGTGTGCATGAGTCGGATGAGTGGAACTCGAAGCTGCTCATCGCCGATACAATTATGCCATGGGTGTCTCAATGGCTGAGGTTCTATGAATGCTGGGAACAGACCGGAAGCTGGGAAGGCAAAGGAACGAATCCTGAGTTCAGATCCCATCAAAGCAAGCCCCTCGCCTAAGAAGCGCCGCAAGGCTGTGAAAAGCGCGCGGAGCTACTCAGACAGCACACTAAAACTCCTCTGGGGCAGAGCGGCTGGGAGATGTGCGATGCCGAACTGCCGCATTGAACTGTTCGCCACTGAACCAGGCTACGACCCCATTTGCAACTTCGGGGACATGGCACACATAACGGCATCTAGCGATGGCGGCCCACGACCCGACCTTGCGCTGTCAAAGAAAGACCGCGACAGATACGAGAACCTAATCCTGCTCTGTAAAAACCATCATTATGGAACAGTAGACGGGTTGAAAGAAGCCTACCCCATAGAGCGCTTGCGGCAAATAAAGGACGACCACGAAGCTTGGGTTAGAACGGCCCTTCCAGAGCGCGGGTTTAGCAGTATGCAATGGGGTGTAGTCAGGCTCCAAGGAGATTTTGCCTTCGATCCATCCACAATTGCCGAAGCCCTCGCCCCGGATCAAGAGAAGGACCAAATACAACTGAGCGTTTCCCCAAGCCGAAATTCCTGGGCATCGATTCAAGATGAGCTCGGCAGTCGAATTGAGGCCATACTGTTGAAGCAGGATCCCCTGTCCTCTCGAATTGCCGTGTTTCCTCTCGCTCCTGTCTCAGCCTGCCTGTTCTCGGGATACCTTCTAACAAATAGGGTGAATGTGCGCGCATTTCAGTACCATCGAGACGACGCGACTTGGGCATGGCCCAAGGATGCCTGGCAGACTACGAGCCCTACTTTTCTAGAGAAGACAAGTCCGTCCTCCGCGTCCGCAGAGGTTTTCTTTCTCTTCGAGCTCACGGCGCCAATAGATGCTTCATTAACCAGGTTGGGGATCGGCGGTGAGCAGGCGGTCTTTCAATGTTCGGTTCCGGATCCTTCAACTGCGTGGCTCAAAACCAAGGCTCAGCTAGATGAGTTGGCCATGAAGGCCAGGGAGATGTTCGAGTCGGCCTCCATCAGATACCCCAAATCGGAGCGCTGGCACATTTTCTACGCCGGGCCAGCTCCTGGCGCTGTCGTGGTTGGCCAGCAGCTTAACCCGACAATGATTCCAGTAGTCCAGCTTTACGAGTTCCAACGCCCCAGCCACATCCCAAGCATCCTGATCAAGCCAAGCGATTCCGCGTTGACTCGTTGGGCATCGAGAGTCTCGGCCTGAGCTATTGAGACGCTTGAGGCTTCTCTGTCTAACCAGCGTCCCGGAGCTGATCAGTCGCGAAAAACGCCTTCATGGCCGGGAGGGATTCATGGCTGATGGAAACCCCCATCCCGCTCAAGAACCCATCACGGATGCCGTAGGGGCATTCCCCAGAATCTTCCGCTTCGCGCCGGACTTTGGGAAGTGCGGGGGCACCGCCTGAGATGGGACGCCGGCTGCCTCATCGGCAGGGGAGGAGGCTGGCGGGTGAGCGGCCGATGTCCGTTGCAACGCACCATCGCCGGCGGGCTTGATTGCCGCTGGGCCTTAAGCAGAATACTTTGCTTTCGGTGAGCGCAGGTGGTGGGGGGCCGGGCTTTTCCTTCGTGCGCAAAATTATTTTTAGGCAACAGCCACCAAAACAGCCACTCGCCCAAAATAAAAATGGCAGCCGATTTGGCTGCCTCGCATATTATTGATTTTATTGGCTTTTTGGCTCCTCAGGTAGGACTCGTTCTACTCCTTCCCTTCCTAACATATTGAAATTAAATAAGTTATTGAAAACAAACACCGAAAGATTTCGCATATTTCGCAGGTTTCGCCTGTTTCATGCTTTCTTAGGACAAATTTTAGGACAGCGGTATCTGACCTTGCCCCCGCAAAACGTAGCTCTTAGCAAGCTGTTCTAATGCGAAAGGGTATCCACCGCAACCGATGGCCGTGCCGGCAACCACGTCGTAGGCCAGCCACAATCCCCAGGAGTAGCCGTCG
>Ga0302270_10002832_pt1 | contig 16716 bp, 9 predicted proteins | sample III_Bog_E2_3_FD_198773 | JGI IMG/M metagenome (GOLD analysis project Ga0302270, IMG submission 198773) | Peat permafrost microbial communities from Stordalen Mire near Abisko, Sweden - III_Bog_E2_3 | ecosystem: Environmental > Terrestrial > Soil > Wetlands > Peat | place: Sweden: Abisko... | reverse complement strand
GCAGCCGGGATTACTCGGCTGCCATCTCCTCGGCCTCGCCTTCCTGGCGCATCAACTCCAGTTCGCGCTCGGCCGCCTCGATCTCGGCGGTAACTTCCTGCTGCACACGGGCCGCTGCTTCCTCCAGCTCCGGCGAGAGCTGAACGTTGCGGTAATACTCCAGCCCCGTGCCGGCGGGAATCAACCGTCCCACGATCACGTTCTCCTTCAAGCCGCGCAGGTTGTCGATCGCGCCGTTGATGCTGGCCTCGGTGAGCACCCTGGTCGTTTCCTGGAAGCTGGCCGCCGAGATGAAACTGTCGGTCGAGAGCGATGCCTTGGTGATACCCAGCAGCAGCGGACGCCCGATCGCCGGACGGCCTCCATTGGTAAGCACCCGCTCGTTCTCTTCGCGGAAGCGGAACCGGTCCACCTGCTGCTCCATCAAGAAGTTGGTGTCGCCCACTTCGTCGATCCGCACCCAACGCAGCATCTGCCGCACAATCACTTCAATGTGCTTGTCGCTGATGGCCACACCCTGCAGACGGTAGACTTCCTGGATCTCGTTCACCAGATAGCCTTGTAGCTCCTTTTCGCCCAGCACCGCCAGAATGTCGTGCGGGTTCAAGGGGCCATCCATCAGCGGATCGCCGGCTCTGAGCCGCTCGCCTTCCTGCACGTTCACATGGATGCCCCGCGGCACCGAGTATTCCTTCTCGTCGCCGTTGTCTGCCGTGACATAAATCTTGCGCTGGCCCTTGGCAACCTCGCCAAAGCGAACGACGCCGTCGATCTCGCTGATGATGGCCGTCTCACGCGGCTTGCGTGCTTCGAACAGCTCCACCACCCGCGGCAAACCGCCGGTAATATCCTTGGTGCGCGTGCTCTCCTTGGGAATCTTCGCCAGCACGTCGCCCGGTCCCACCTCGTCGCCGTCCTGAATCATCAGGTGAGCGCCGCGGGGAAGCAGATACCGCTTGTGCGCCTTTGCGTTCTTAACCACAAACGCCGGCTGACGCTTCTCGTCTGGTGCGTCGGCCACCACCCAACGCGAGAGGCCAGTCACTTCGTCCACCTCTTCGTTGAGCGTGATGCCTTCCTGCAAATCCTTGAACTGCACCGCGCCGCCGATTTCGGTAAGGATCGAGTAGGTGTAAGGATCCCACTCGGCCAGCACCTGGGCCAGCTTCACATGCTCGCCGTCCTTGACCTTGAGGCGCGCCCCATAGACCACCTGGTAGCGCTCTTTCTCGCGGCCGCGTTCGTCTTGAATCGCCAGCGAACCGGAGCGATTCATTGCCACAAGCGTGCCGTCCCGGCTCTCCACCGTATTCAGGTTGATGAAGCGCACAAAGCCATTGTTCTTGGCGTCGAGGCGCGACTTGTCTGAAACGCGGCTGGCCGTGCCGCCCACGTGGAAGGTACGCATCGTCAACTGCGTTCCCGGTTCTCCGATCGACTGCGCCGCAATCACGCCGCAGGTCTCGCCCAGCTCCACCATGCGCCCCGAGCCCAGGTTCCGGCCGTAGCAGAGCGCGCAAACGCCGCGACGCGACTCGCAGGTCAGCACCGAGCGGATCTTCACTCTCTCAACGCCCGCGCCCTGAATCGCCGAGGCAATGTCTTCGTCGATTCCTTGATTGACATCGACCACAATGTTGCCGTCGTAGTCCTTGATGCGCTCAAGCGTCACGCGTCCGATGATGCGGTCGCGCAGCGGCTCGATGATCTCGCCCGACTCCACGATCGCACCGACATAAATTCCCTCGACCGTGCCGCAGTCGTACTCGGTCACGATCACATCCTGGGCCACGTCCACAAGGCGGCGGGTCAGGTAGCCGGAATCGGCCGTCTTCAACGCCGTGTCCGCCAAACCCTTGCGCGCGCCGTGCGTCGAGATGAAGTACTCCAGCACGGTCAGCCCTTCGCGGAAGTTCGCCGTGATCGGCGTCTCGATGACTTCGCCGGAAGGCTTGGCCATCAGGCCTCTCATGCCGGAAAGCTGGCGAATCTGCTGCTTCGATCCGCGCGCGCCGGAGTCGGCCATGATGTAAATCGGGTTCATGGCCCCTTCGTCGTCCGCTTTCCTCATGTTGTCGAACATCTCGTCGGCCACCTTCTCGGTTACCGCCGACCACATCTGAATCACCTTGTTCGAGCGCTCGCCGTTGGTGATGGCGCCGTCCATGTACTGCTTCTGGACCTCGATCACCTTCTTGTCGGCGTCGTCAACGGTGGTGTACTTGCTGGCCGGAATCACCATGTCGTCCAGGCCAACTGAAAGCCCGGATTTGGTCGCGTAATTGAAGCCCAGCGACTTGATCCGGTCCAGCATTCCCACCGTAACTTCAAGACCCAGGTTCTGGTTGCAATAGTTCACCAGTTGCCCGATGCCCTTTTTCTTCAACAGCCCGTTGACGAACGGCATGCCCGAAGGCAGCGAGTCGTTGAAAATCACGCGGCCAACCGTCGTCGAGATGTACTCCTTGTTGAAGTCCACCGCCTCGGTGTGCGTCAGATCCTGGTCGTCGTAGGCCGTGGTCATGTCCAGTACCTTACCCGTATAGCGAAGGCGGATCGGCGAAAGCGTCTCCACTTCCTTGGCTTCCAGCGCCATCAGAATCTCTTCGGTATTGGCAAACACGCGCCCTTCGCCCTTGCCGCCCTTCTTGGCCTTGGTCAGGTAATAGAGTCCGAGCACCATGTCTTGCGTCGGCACCGTGATCGGCTGCCCAGAGGCCGGAGACAAGATGTTGTGCGACGCCAGCATCAGCACGCTGGCTTCGATCTGCGCCTCTGGCGACAGTGGAATGTGCACTGCCATCTGGTCGCCGTCGAAGTCGGCATTGAACGCAGTGCAAACCAGCGGGTGAATTTTGATTGCCTTGCCTTCCACCAGCACCGGTTCAAAGGCCTGAATGCCCAGCCTGTGCAGCGTGGGAGCGCGGTTCAGCAGCACCGGGTGGTCCTTGATGACTTCTTCAAGGATGTCCCACACCACCGGCTCCTGCATCTCCACCATCTCCTTGGCCTGCTTGATGGTCGTGCAGTGTCCCGTCTGCTCCAGACGGTGATAGATGAACGGCTTGAAGAGCTCGAGCGCCATCTTCTTGGGCAGTCCGCACTGGTGCAGCTTCAGATCCGGACCCACCACGATCACCGAACGGCCCGAATAATCGACGCGCTTGCCCAGCAGGTTCTGCCGGAACCGGCCCTGCTTGCCCTTGAGCGTATCGCTCAACGACTTCAGCGGACGGTTGTTGGCGCCGCGCAACACGCGGCCGCGGCGGCCGTTATCGAACAGTGCATCAACCGCTTCCTGCAACATGCGCTTCTCGTTGCGCACGATCACTTCCGGCGCGTGCAGGTCCATCAGTTTCTTCAACCGGTTGTTGCGGTTGATCACGCGGCGGTAAAGATCGTTCAAATCGGAGGTCGCAAAGCGTCCGCCATCCAGCGGCACCAGGGGGCGCAGCTCCGGTGGAATTACCGGCAGCACATCCAGAATCATCCACTGCGGCTTGTTGTCGCTCTTGCGGAACGCCTCAACGACCTTCAGCCGCTTGGCATACTTGATCTTCTTCTGGACGGAGGTCTCGGTCTTCATCCGCTCGCGCAGCTCAACGCCCAGCTCCTCGATCTGCACCCGCTTGAGCAGTTCCTTGATCGCCTCGGCGCCCATCATGGCCTTGAAGCCCGAGGGGCGGAACTGCTGATCCAGTTCGCGGAACTTGCCTTCGTCCTTGATGATCTCGCGTTCCTTCACCGGCGCATCGCCGGGATCGACCACCACATAGGACTCGAAGTAGAGAATGCTCTCGAGATCGCGCAGCGAAATGTCCAGCAAGTGCCCAATCCTCGAAGGCAGACCCTTGAAGAACCACACGTGCGAACACGGCGAGGCCAGCTCGATGTGGCCCATGCGCTCACGGCGCACTTTGCTCACCGTCACTTCAACGCCGCACTTGTCGCAGATCACGCCGCGGTGCTTCATGCGCTTGTACTTGCCGCAGAGGCACTCCCAGTCGGTTACGGGTCCAAAGATGCGGGCGCAGAACAGGCCGTCGCGTTCCGGTTTAAAGGTGCGATAGTTGATGGTCTCAGGCTTTGTGACCTCGCCATGCGACCAGCTGCGGATCTTCTCCGGCGACGCCAGCATGATTCGGATGGCGTCAAAGTCGGTAATGGGGCTGGAAAGCTCAAACGGGTTCGAACGGAACAAGGCGACCCTCCTTGGCGGGCCTTTCGGCGCCTGCCGCGGCTTTTCCCGGGATTCTTTAAGGGCCCTTCCTTCCCGGGAAGCGGTGTTTGCCGCTTTCAAGAAGAACCCCAAAAACACTCTCTGCGTCTAGCTCTATGCCGGGTGCCCCACCCTCGCCGCGTCTTTGTTTTTGCGGCTAGGGTGGGATACCTCGATCCTTAGTCGGCCACGGCCGCCAGGTCTGGTGCGGGAAGCTTCTTGATCAGGTCGGCGCGCTTGATCAACTCCACGTCCAGGCACAGCGACTGCAACTCGCGAATCAACACGTTGAACGACTCCGGCACTCCCGGCTCGATCGCCGCCTCGCCCTTCACGATGGCCTCGTAAATCTTGGTGCGGCCATACACATCGTCGGACTTCGCAGTCAGCAACTCTTGCAGGATGTATGCGGCGCCATACGCCTCCAGCGCCCACACTTCCATTTCGCCAAATCTCTGCCCGCCGAACTGCGCCTTGCCGCCCAGCGGCTGTTGCGTAATCAGCGAGTACGGCCCGATCGACCTGGCATGAATCTTGTCGTCGACCAGGTGAGAGAGTTTGAGCATGTAGATGTAACCCACCGTTACCGGCTGCTCAAATTGCTCGCCCGTCATGCCGTCGAACAGCGCTGTCTTGCCCGACGAAGGCAAGCCGGCCGAGGCCAGCAGAGCCTTGATCTCGTCCTCGCGCGCACCGTCGAAGACCGCGGTTCCAAACCAGATGCCGCGCTTCATGCCTGCTCCCACACGCATGAGCATCTCGTCGTCCAGTTCCAGCAACTGCCGCAGCGTCGCCGTTCCCGCGAACTCTTTTTGCATCAGTTCCCGGGTATACGCCACATCGTTGTTGGCTTTGATCAAATCTGCGATCTTGGCGCCCAAAGCATGAGCGGCCCAGCCTAGGTGCGTCTCAAGAATCTGGCCCACATTCATACGGGACGGGACGCCCAGCGGATTCAGAACAATCTCCACCGGGGTTCCATCGGGCAGATACGGCATGTCTTCTTCAGGAAGAATGCGCGCGATCACGCCCTTGTTGCCGTGACGGCCGGCCATCTTGTCGCCCACGCTGAGCTTGCGCTTCATGGCCACATAGACCTTCACCAGCTTGATGACGCCTGGAGGAAGTTCGTCGCCCTTCTGCAGCTTGAGAATCTTCTCGTTGGTGATCTTGCGCAGCACTTCGATCTGCCGCGAGGTCATCTCTTCGATCTCGTCGATCTGTTCGTTGACGCGCGGATCCTTGTCGGCATAACGGATGCGCTTCAGGTTCTTCGTTGAAATCCGCTCGATCGTTTCGCGATCCAGAATTGCGCCCTTGGTCAGCAAACGCTTGTTCGTTCGCTCGTCGTGCAGATCGGCCAGCACTTCCTTGCGGCCCAGAATGCCGTCCAAACGCTTCAAGCGCTCATCGGTAAGAATGCGGATCTCGTCGCCCAGGTTCTTTTCAAGCTTGGCGATGTACTCGCCTTCGATCTGCTTGGCGCGCTCATCCTTCTCTTGCCCCTTGCGGCTGAAGATGCGCACATCCACCACCGTGCCCTCGATGCCCGGAGGGCAGGTCAGCGATGCGTCGCGAACATCGCCGGCCTTTTCGCCGAAGATGGCGCGCAGCAGCTTCTCTTCCGGCGTCAGTTGGGTTTCTCCCTTGGGAGTCACCTTCCCGACCAGGATGTCGCCGTGCTTGATCTGAGCGCCGATGCGGATGACGCCGCTCTCGTCCAGGTCGCGCAGGGCGTGTTCGCTCACATTGGGAATGTCGCGCGTGATCTCCTCGGGCCCCAGCTTCGTGTCGCGAGCCTCGATCTCGAACTCCTCGATGTGAACCGAGGTGTAGTAGTCTTCCCGCACCAGCTTTTCGCTGATCAGGATCGCATCCTCGAAGTTGTAACCGCGCCAGGGCATGAAGGCCACCAGCACGTTGCGTCCTAGCGCCAGTTCTCCCTGCTCCGTACAAGGGCCGTCGGCAATGACCTGGCCTTTGACCACCCGATCGCCCTCGCGCACGACGGGCTTTTGATTGATGCAGGTGTTCTGGTTCGACCGCTTGAACTTGATGAGCGTGTAGATGTCGGAACCCACCTCGCGCGACAGTTGCGTCGGGTGATGTTCGCCCTCAACGCGCACGATGATGCGCTGCGAGTCCACCGAGTCCACAATGCCGTTGCGCTTGGCCAGGATCACGGCGCCTGAGTCGCGTGCCGTCACACCCTCCATTCCTGTTCCAACCAGCGGAGCTTCGGCCACCAGCAGCGGAACGGATTGCCGCTGCATGTTGGCGCCCATCAGCGCGCGGTTGGCATCGTCGTGCTCAAGGAAGGGAACCAGCGACGCGGCCACAGAAACAAGCTGCTTGGGGCTTACGTCGATGTAGTCCACATCGGTGCGGTTCACCAGCACAAAGTTCCCCTGCCGGCGCGCATTCACCAGATCCTCGGTGATCTGCCCCTGCTCGTTGAACTCGATGTTGGCCTGCGCGATGGTGTGCTTGTCCTCTTCCCACGCAGACAGATAGAAGCTGAACGGAATGTTGTCAATCGCCCGCTTGCCGGCCTTCTTCAGTCCTGCGTTGAGCCGCCCCGCCTCTTCCTTCTCAATGTGGTCGCCCACGCGCAGGCCGCTCTCGCCCGCGTTGACAATCTCCACATAGTCCAGAATCCGCGAATCCTTCACCTTGCGATACGGCGACTCGATGAATCCATACTCATTGATCCGCGCAAAGCAGCTCAGCGAACTGATCAGGCCGATGTTCGGGCCTTCCGGCGTCTCAATCGGGCAAATGCGACCGTAGTGCGTCGGGTGTACGTCGCGCACCTCAAAGCCCGCGCGCTCACGCGACAAGCCGCCCGGTCCAAGTGCCGAAAGGCGCCTCTTGTGCGTGATCTCCGACAACGGATTGGTCTGATCCATGAACTGGGAAAGCTGAGACGACCCGAAAAACTCGCGAATCGCCGCCATCACCGGCTTGGCGTTGATCAGGTCGTGCGGCATCGCCGTCGAAAGCTCCTGATACACGCTCATCTTTTCCTTGATCGCCCGCTCCATGCGCACCAGTCCGATGCGGAACTGATTCTCCATCAGCTCGCCTACTGCGCGCACGCGCCGGTTGCCCAGGTGATCGATGTCGTCCACCATGCCGATGTTCCTGCGCAGCTTCAGCAGATAGCGGATGGTCGCATAGAAATCCTCCGGCGTCAGCGTACGGCGGTCCAGGTGTGTTGCGTCCTGGTTCTCATACAGCTTGATGTTGAACTTCAGCCGGCCCACGCGCGAAAAATCGTACTTGCGCGCGTCGAAGAACATACCCTCGAACAGCGCAGTCGCTGTGTCAAGCGTGGGCGGATCGCCCGGCCGCAGCTTGCGGTAAATCTCGATCAGAGCCTCTTCCGGCTTGCGGATCGAGTCCCGCTTCAGCGTGTTCGAGATGATGTTGCCCACATCGTCGCGCTCCGGGAAAAACACCTCGAAGCTTGCCGCGCCGCTCGACAGCACCTTGTGCAGCCGGTCGGCCGTCAACTCTACGTTGGCCTCCACCACTACTTCGCCGGTATTCAGATCCACCACGTCGGCCGCGGTCAGCGCGCCATCCAGTTCGGCTGCCTCTACCTCGATCCTGTCGATCGCGGCAGCGCGAATCGCCTTCAGCGAGTTCGCCGTAATCTTGCGTCCGGAGTGCGCAATCTCCTCGCCGTTATGAAGCACGGCGTGCGCCGGCTTGGCGCCCAACAGGTGCGTACCCGCCTTCGCATCCTGCTGCACCGCCCAGTGCAGCTTGCCATCGGCAATGTGCAGGCGGTCAACGGTGTAGAAGGTCCTCAGAATCTCTTCGTCTGAACGCAGGCCCAGCGCCCGCAGGAAGATCGTTCCCAAAAACTTGCGCTTGCGGTCGATGCGCACATAAAGCGTGTTCTTCTGGTCGTACTCGAACTCCACCCAAGAACCGCGGTACGGAATGATCTTGCCAAGAAAGTAGGTGCGATTGTTCGCAGTCTCGAAAAAGACGCCCGGCGAGCGGTGCAACTGCGACACAATCACCCGCTCGGTCCCGTTCACGATAAAGGTGCCATTCGGCGTCATCAGCGGAATGTCGCCAAAAAACACCTCTTGCTCCTTGATGTCCTTGATCGACTTGGTGCCGGTCTCCGCGTCCTTTTCATAGATCGTCAGGCGCACTGTCACCTTGAGTGGCGCTGAGAAGGTCATGCCCCGCTCTTCGCACTCCTGCTGGTCGTACTTCAACTGCAGACTTACAGGATCGCCGCACTTGTTGCAGAAGTCGGGCGTATTTTTGTTGTACGTGCCGCACTTCTGGCAAAGCACTTCGCCGGGAAGGAACGGATCGGTAATCACCATCGCCCCGCAATGCACGCAAGCAGTACGCAGGTGGTGCAGCCCCTTCAAGTGCCCGCACTTGCACTCCCAGTTGCCGATCGCGAAGTCCACGAAATCCAGTTGCGAGATGCCGCGGAAGTCGGTGATCGGAAATACCGACACAAACACCGACTGCAACCCCGAGTCGTCCCGCTCGTTGGGCAGCTTGTCCATCTGCAAAAAACGCTCATATGAACGCCTTTGCACTTCAATCAGGTTGGGAATCTGGGTTGCGGTGGGAATCTTGGAAAAATCGAGCCGGCTGCGAATCGCGCGCTTCTCGTTGGGCATGTTCACTCCTGAGGCTCGTCAATCCGGCACCCTTAGGCTCCGGGCCAGGGCCCGAGTCTCTTGGGCGCCGGCTGATTACGGTAAGAAAATCCAAAAACAGTCCAAAGAACCAGACCGGAGAATCACTCTTGATCCCAGTCCCCACCCGTGCGCCCCGGCAAACCCGAGGCAAAAGTTCAGCAGGTCGAAAATGTCCCTGCGCGTCACCCATGCCAAAAGGGTTTCGTGACAGTCGCGTCAAAATCGAGTCGTGGGCATTGCCGCACATCCGGCAAGTGCGCTAGACTGCGCACAATCAAGAGAATCGGGCGCAACGGGTATACCCGCAAAATATATTTCTGCGCACAGGGTGGATATTGCTCAAAATGTTCCACCAGATGAGACCGGGACACACAAAAAGCCCGTGAGGACACAACCCCTCACGAGCATTGGCCTGTCGCCTGTGCCCCCATCCGAATTCTTTTGCAATGCTCTCGCCGATCCCAAAGCTCGCTTCTGCCGCGATCCGCCAACCACTCGCCACTCGTCAATAGATCTGCCACCTGACCCAAGGTAAACCACAATCCATTGACTCTAAGGCACTTAACAAACGACCAGTGCCCGCCTCCGGAGCGCTTGGCTCAGCTCCGGCAAACGAACCCTCGCGTGCCCCTCTACAATTTCAAAGACGCGCCGCCAGCCCCGCTCCATTCCCTCAATAAACCGGGATGGGCCGAAAAGACGCGCAACAAGTATCGTAGCGCGTCCCGGCTGTGCTTGCAAGTCCTTGATGAATCGATCTCGACTACTTGATCTCGATCGTCGCGATGCCTTCAAACTTCTTCCGGATCGCCTCTGCCTCGTCCTTGGTCGCGCTCTCCTTGATCGCCTTCGGAGCTCCGTCCACAAGATCCTTGGCTTCCTTCAGGCCTAGCGACGTAACCTCACGCACGGCCTTGATGGTGCTGATCTTGTTCGCGCCAAAGTCTTTCAGGATCACCTGGAACTCGGTCTTCTCCTCGACAACCGGAGCCGCCGCGCCGCCGCCTGCCGCTGCCGCCACTGGAGCCGCCGCGGCCGCCGAAACGCCAAGACGCTCCTCCAGCTTCTTCACCAAAGCTGCCGCTTCCAGCAAGCTCAGGGATACAATCTGCTCTTCCAACTGCGCCAAATCTGCCATTTTCTTCTCCATTCAAAATCGATTGAATTTGTCTTGCCAGCCAAAACCTTCGTCCGAAAGACCGCCCCACGCAGTGGAAGTTTCCGATGCGCCAGACCCGCGCACTTCCCGCCTGCTCAGCGGCCAAATCCCTAAAAAACCAGCTTTCAGCTCTTAGCCATCAGCTTTCAGCTCTCTTCTTCAGGATGTCAACAACTTCGCTCACCGCAAGAAAAAGCTGAAGGCTGAGAGCTGACAGCCCACGGCTCTTATGCCGCTACAATTGCTGGGTGCCCCATCCATTTCGCGCTTTTTGCGGAATGGGTGGGATCCCAATGCCCTACGCCGCGGCTTCCGCGGAAAACTTTTCCTTCTCGACGCCCTGGCCGATCACCACCGCCAGGTCGCGGCCCGTCGCATTGAGCACAGTAACCAGCCGCTGTGCAGGCGCACTGATAAGGAACAGAAGCTTCGCGTACAGCTCTTCCTTGCCCGGCATCGTCGCCAGCGACTTTACCTCTTCAACGCTCAGCAGCTTGCCGTCCACAATGCCCAGCTTGAACTGGAACTCCGCCGCATTCTCGCCCGCCCATTTGGCAAAAACCTTGGCCAGCGCCACCGGATCGCCGGAGGTAAACGCCACCGAGTTCACACCCTTCAGCCCCTTCAAGGCGGCCTCAACCTGCGTGCCGGTGCCGGAAACGGCTGCCAGCTTGTTCTTCACCACGCGGTACTTGCCGCCCGCCTCGCGAATCACCTTGCGCAGCGCAAAGTCCTTGGCCACAGTCAGCTTTGAAAATGTACCGATAATTGCCGTTGTCGAGGTCTCCAGTTCCTTGGCCAGCAACTGGACCTTCTCTGTCTTCTTCGCCTTCGAAATCGCCATGTCTTCGCTCCGCTACGACAGGGATCAGGGATCAGGGGTCAGGGATCAGCTAGAAACTCTCGATCCTCAAACTCCGCTTCCCACTCCCCATCCCAAGCCCTCTACAGGGCCATCGTTGAAAATCCTGTTCGCAATTACTTCAGTCAGGCACAATGCCAATCAGATCGCTGCGCCAACTGATCCCTGACCCCTAATCCCCGATCCCTGCTTTTAGTGCTTGCCCGCCGCGTCCGCAACCGCCGAATCCAGCGGCACTCCAGGCCCCATCGTCGAGCTAAGCGTCACGCTCTTGATGTATTTGCCCTTGGCCGCCGAAGGCTTGCTGCGCACAATCGCGCCGATCACCGTCGTCGCATTGTCCACCAGCTTCTGAGGGTCAAAGCTCAACTTGCCCACCGGCACATGCACCAGGCTGGTCTTGTCGGCACGGAACTCCACCTTGCCGGCCTTGATCTCCTTCACCGCCGCGGCCACGTCCATGGTCACGGTTCCGGTCTTGGGATTCGGCATCAGGCCCTTGGGACCCAGGATCTTGCCCAGCCGCCCCACCACCTTCATCATGTCGGGTGTGGCGATCAGCGCATCGAAGGCTGTCCAGGCTTCCTTCTGAATCTTCTCCACCATCTCTTCGCCGCCCACAAAGTCGGCGCCGGCAGCGGTGGCATCCTTCTGGCGGTCGCCAGAGGCAATCACGGCTACAATCTTGGTCTTGCCCAACCCATGCGGCAGCACCACCGTCCCACGGACCATCTGGTCGGCATGGCGGGTGTCAACGCCCAAACGCAGCGTCAGATCGACGGTCTCGTCAAACTTGGCGTACTTCACCTGTTTGAGCAGGCCGACGGCCTCGGGCAAAGCATACGACGGCTTGATAACAGCCGCGCGCGCCTTCACAATGTTCTTGCTGTCTTTTCTTGCCATTCTTTCCTCGTCTCCCACCGCTCTTGCCAGCCCCGCTTTGCAGGGAACCCGGTGCTGGCCGCACGGGCAACGTCTTTCGTTGCCAGAACCAGCGCTCGAACGGGTCCAAAAACCGTGGTGCCTGTGACTGCCCAGAGATTTCCTCCAGGCGCATCCTCTGATCCTAGCAAACCGCCTGCCAAAATGCAAATGCCTTGTCATTTTAGCAGTGGGACAGGCGATTTCCACAAAGATTCAAATGATCAGAATGAGAGTGAAAACATGCTGATCGCGCCATTGTATATAAAAATGCAGCGCTGCAATATATCCCTGCCGATAAGCGCGTGAATACCCTGCTTCAAAAAGAGATCGCAGGATGCGATGCGCAGGTTCGAGATCGACAAAGGGGTATCGTTCGGTCCCGCTCCAATCTTGAAATCTACGTCATATGTATCTGCGGTATGTGTTCCCTGGCCAGTGCTGGGAGTCACGATGTCAATCGTTCCGGTGGGAGTCAGATTCAACGCTGCCAACACCGACGGATCCACGGATGTAAAAGATGCTCCAGTGTCGATAAGCGCTCTAATGATCTGCATTTGCGGAATAGGTTCATTGGCAGCCATGAGAGCGTGCAGACGCCCCTCAGACACAGATACTCCCGCATTTACTACCGGCCCCGAAAGATCAAGATTTAACGAAAAATGAGGCATTCGGCCTAAGAGGCTCTCCGTACAGGGAAAATTGGCCTCGTGAAGTAGTACACGGGTTCGACCGCGTGTATCTGCTTAACGAGGAATGGGGTCAGACCAAATCGCTTATACCCCTCTTTCAGGGCATCGTCATATGACGTGAAGAGGTCGATGACCACCTCGCTCTGAATCAAGACAAACTTCCCCTCATGCTGCTTGAGTTCTGTCAACCTAGCGTTGTACGTGGCGATTTCTTTTTCGAGTGCCATTGGGTCTCCACCAGTTTAGACGGTCAATTCTCACGCAAATCGCCCTTAGGCAAGCAATTGTAGCACCAAAGTGATCTATGCTTCCTGGGAGATTCTTTAAGACGCAAAGCCAAGTCCGCCTGGAAATAGACCCTCATCCAAGAATCTTGAGGTGTTGCCGCACCACATAGAACGTAGAGATGCACCTAGGGCATGAGCTTCCAGTCACTGTCCTCTCGGCCGTTACGCCGAATCAAGCCGAAGCGACTCATTCCGGCTTCCCCACAGTCCCATCCTTGTATGCCTTCTGAAGAACGAAGAATGCCGCCTTCTTCTCTCCCTGATCGGAGATAAGCCCCTTGCGATTGAAGCCGTCCTGCATGCCGGGCAGGTTGCGCAGCGGCGACCGGAAGTCCACCAGCACCCACGGACTCATTCCTCTCAGTTGCGGAATGCGGTTGAGCATTCCCAGCTGATGGCGATAGATATTGGCCTGGTACTCCTCGGTCCAGCGCTCGTTCTCGCCCCCATGCAGCCCGGCCTTTGCCCCGCCGCCAAACTCGCTCATGATGAGGGGCTTCTGGTAATCGATGCGCCAATCGGTGGTGTCCGCCCCCTCGGGAGTCTGTTCGTACCAGCCCACATATTCATTGGTCCCGATAACATCCAGCGCCTTTCCCAACGGATCGTCGACAATCTTCGTGTGTCCCTCGGCGCGCACCAGAAGCGCCGCGGTAATCAGCCTCGTTGGGTCGAGCTCCCGCGCATGAGCGGCCTCGGTTTCGATAAAGCGCGTACGAGCTTCGGTGTTCGGCGTCTCATTCGCCATCGACCACAATATGATGGCGGCATGATTCCGCGAGGTGCCAATCTCCTCATCCAATTGCTGCTCAGCCTTGGCCAGCACCTTGGGATCCTCCCATTTGATGGCCCAGTAAACCGGATTCTCCGACCACACCAGCACTCCCATCCGATCGGCCGCGCGCAGCATGGTTTCGTCGTGGGGATAGTGCGCCAGCCGCACAAAGTTGCACCCCAGCTCCTTGGCCCAACCCAGCAGCATCTCAGCGTCCTTGTCGGAATTGGCCCGGCCGGTCCGATACGGCGCCTCGCCATGCACGGAAACGCCATGCAAGAAAATCGGCTTCCCATTCAACAGGATCTCGGTGCCGCGCGTCTCGATGGTGCGAAAACCGATCAAGTCTTCGATTGTGTCCTGCCCCGCAGTGATCCGGACCTTATAGAGCTTGGGTGTCTCCGGCGACCAGCGCTGCAGTCCTTCCACCTTTCCATGAAAGTACACCCAGCCCATCTTGTCGGCACCAGTCGACATATTGGCCTTCAGCTCGGGAATCTCCACTTTCACACTTGTCCCAGACATTGCGTTCAGCGAGCCTTCGAAGTGAACCCAACCTTCAATCACCGAGTCTTCCGTGCGGGAGAGATGCACATCATATTGATCAATGAACGCCTCCGGCACCTCGATCAGCGAGACCGACCGCGTAAGCCCGCCATAGTTCCACCAATCGGTCTTCAGCGTCGGCACGCCGTCCGCAAGGCGGGTGTTGTCCACCGCGGCCACCACAAAGTTGGCGCCCTCATGCACCGCCGCCGTCACATCGCAGTTGAAACTGGTGAACCCGCCCTCGTGCTCGCAGACCTTCTGCCCGTTAACCCAGAAGTACGAACGATAGTTTGCCGCGCCGACGTGCAGGAAGACCCGCGTATGCTCTTTCGGCTGGTAAGTGAAATCGCGCTCATACCAGACCGGCCCCTCATAGTAAAAAAGCGATTCTCGCTGCGTATTCCAGTCGCCCGGCACCTTGAGGGTCGCCGACTTTGAGAAGTCATACTCGATGGGCCTGGTGTCGCCGGGTTGCTGTTTCTGATTCTTGAAATACCCTGAGAAGCCATTCGAGTACGGATCGATGATCGATTTCCAGTCGCCATTGAGCGAGATTGCCGGCCTGCGGTCTGCTCCGGTAAGCACAATCGGCGTGGACGACGGGGCTTGCTCCGCAAAGACGGCAGGGAGAGTAAAAAGCGCCACCATTGCTGCAACCAAAACGATCTTGAAAAGCAATGGCGCGGCAACGCGCGCAAAAAGGCTGACAAACTGATGCTTCATTCCAGAGCCTCGAAGATTTGAGATTGAACCGGAGCCGCTGCCGCGTCTCATCACGGGGCGGCGGCTGGTTCGTTCGGACTCACAATTTTATCCCCGGCGAGCCGGGTTTGTATATTCCGCCGCGCCGCAGCCGTCAGGCAAGACACAAAGGGGACAGCCCCGCGGGCTGTCCCCTTTGTGTCGAAAGCGGCTTTCTGCTGTGTTCGCCGGCTCACATTCCGAGATACTCCACATGCACATAGGTGCCGAGCCGCTCGTTGTAGGCCAGGTACCAGCCGATGTGGTCGGGATCTTCGTAGATCACGATATTGTCGGAGTCCCACATCCAACCATCGACAAAACCAATGTCAAAGGCCGCCACGTCCCAATACCAGCCGTTAAACCAGAAGCGGCCGGGGCCGCCGCCGCCAAGGCGCCACATATGGCCGGGGCCAAAGCCGCCGGTGAAGCGGCCATGGGCAAACGGGTGGTCCACATGATAGTTCACATCTCCGCGGCCGGTGTCGTGGCCGACCCAGACCTTGCCGTCCACATGCGGCACGTTGGGATGGCCGTCCTTGTCGCTGTAGTTGCGCTTGGGGTCCGGCGCCTTCGGCGTGCCGTGAAACGCGGAAGGCCCGCGCGCCGGAGCGGCTTGATGCGCTCCACCGCCAGCGCCGCCTTCGTGGTGCTGGGCAAACGCCGGAACAGCAAGCACGAGCAATGTGGCAAAAGCTGCCTGAATCAGTTTCATAAAATACCTCCGGATGCCCTCGGGGCGAACAGCCTGTCGCCGCTGCCCTATTCCCCTTGGCGGGTCATCTCCAACTACATTAGATGCAACCCGGTAGCCTCGCGCAAGTTGCGGTCCAAAGAATTCCTGGACGGCCGCCTAGGCCCCCACTGCCCCCGGCAACCGCCGCCACGCATACAGCGGGAACTGGTTGGCCAGCTCCGCCACTTCGCCGCGAATCCGCTCCAACGCCGCATCGTCGCTGCGCAGGTCCAGGGCCTTCGTGATCCACGCGGCAATCTGCCGCATCTCCGGCTCCTTCATTCCTCGGGTGGTGAGCGCGGGCGTGCCCACGCGAATCCCCGACGGCTTGAGCGGGGGGTTGGTGTCGTAGGGGATGGAGTTCTTGTTGACCGTAATGCCGGCCTTGCCCAGCGCCAGCTCGGCCTCTGAGCCGAGAATGCCCTTCTGGAACGTGTCCACCAGCATCAGGTGGTTGTCCGTGCCGCCTGAGATGATGCGGAAACCCGCCTCTTGCAGCGCCGCCGCCAGCACCTTGGCATTGGCGACAATCTGAGCGGCATAGGTCTTGAACTCCGGCCGCAGCGCCTCGCCAAAAGCCACCGCCTTGGCCGCCACAATATGCACCAGCGGGCCGCCCTGCTGGCCCGGAAACACCGCCTTGTCCACTGCCGCGGCCAGATCCTTGCCGCAGAGGATCAGTCCCGCGCGCGGCCCGCGCAGCGTCTTGTGCGTCGTCGTGGTCGTAATGTGCGCATGGGGCACGGGCGATGGGTGTACGCCGCCCGCCACCAGCCCGGCAATGTGCGCCATGTCAAAGACATACACCGCGCCCACCTTGTCGGCAATCTGCCTCATGCGCTCAAAATCCCACAGCCGCGGATAAGCGCTGCCCCCGCCGATGATCGCCTTGGGCTTCTCGCGCTCGGCAATCGCCTCCAGCTCGTCGTAGTCGATCAGCTCCGTGTCGCGCCGCACCTGATAGAACGTAGGCCGGTAGAGCTTGCCGCTGAAGCTGAGCCGGTGCCCATGGGTCAGGTGCCCGCCATGCGCCAGATCCAGGCCCAGAATCGTATCCCCCGCCTGCAAAACCGCCGCATAGGCAGAGGCGTTG
>Ga0302270_10002820_pt1 | contig 16746 bp, 29 predicted proteins | sample III_Bog_E2_3_FD_198773 | JGI IMG/M metagenome (GOLD analysis project Ga0302270, IMG submission 198773) | Peat permafrost microbial communities from Stordalen Mire near Abisko, Sweden - III_Bog_E2_3 | ecosystem: Environmental > Terrestrial > Soil > Wetlands > Peat | place: Sweden: Abisko... | reverse complement strand
CAACAAGGATGGCTCGCATCTTTTCGGCATCTTCACGGCTGATGGTTTCAGTGGAGGTCATCCGGCTCGCCAGATCGTCCAGGTTCATTTCGGAGTTGATGGTCATGGTTTCACCGCCGTAGATGTGGCCAGGATGCGAGCGCAGACCCGGCGCAGGTAAGAAGGGATAGCGCGATCCTCCAATTCGGGGCAATGGCCCGAAATATGGATAAACGAGTAATCGACTAGCCCGTTTTCAGCGTAGAGATTCATCCGGTCCACCCAGACTAGAGTAAAGTCCGGCAGATCCGCCCAGCGCAAGAGCCAAGAATCCCCGGCGTGAATGACGTTTTTCTGTCTCATGGGTTACCTCTTGGAATTGGTATCACAGTTTTCGAGGTTGAAATAGTTGGACTCATTGAGCCAATAGAGGGCATTCGATCGGCCCATGTTCCACGGCGCCGAAGATTGGCTAGCGCAAGCAAACAGGTTCCGAAGGTTGGAATTCATGTCTGAGTGGTAAGCCATGCCCTGGCGGAAGGTCAGGTTTACCGATGTGTTCACGATAATTTCCCCAAGGTCCAGGATCATAAAGGTTGTCCTCCACGGCCAAATCCCGGGCCTGGCCGGGACATGGCGTTTGTCTGTCGTGGTTCTAGAGCCAGCGTTGTTTGAGGGCATAGCCGCCCGAATTGTGCGGGTCATTCTCATCACGGGCAAACAGGGCCGACGACAGTTCATAGACCAGGGCAAAGCCCATATCCATTCCGCAGCCGGTGATCCTGATCGAGTCCGAGCGATCCTTGAGGGCATAGCCTAGGACCTTGGCCGCATGGTAGGCCAGATAGTAAGGCGTATCACCGTCCAGGATGACGAGGCGGATATGCCGGCACATGCCCGAACGGGAAACGCTGTCCAGGATGGTGTAAACCGTCATGCCGGGTTTCAGCAGCTCCAGAAGACGGGCTTTCGCTTCAGCTACTTCGGCTTTCGTGTATTTGGCCATGTTAGGAGCCTCCAAGGATGAGCACGGTAAGGACGGCAAGACCTAGTAAGGTGCCGAGGATGTTCAAGTAGGTTCGGAGGTCGAGTTTCAACGGTCGATCTCCTGAGATAGGCAATTCAGGGTCTGGTAATACAGGCCCACGAAAGACTGATGGATCCTGGCTTGCTCCATCTCTGCATTCATCCGGCGAAGTGCTTCCTGCACGTGCGAGGGCAGCAGGGTATAGACGGGCCATGGTTTCTCTTGGTTGCGGTCCATGGTTCACCTCCCAATAAGCATGAGAGCGAGGAACCAAGTAGCGATAGGCGCAAGGATGATGCTCACGCAGGCACAGAGCAGACGTTCTTTGGTTGCTTGATTCATGGGTTGCCTCCAGTGGAAGGGTGAAACCTGGCGAGGGATCAATCTCTCTCTACCTAATAGTATAGGCCTTCATCTAATTGTGTCAACGAATTAATTACGGAAAATGAAAAATAATTAAATTAATTGTTGGAATGATGCTTGCTTCGGTGGGTCGGCGGTCAAGGTTCGCTCGGGATCCCGTTACTAGTTTTTCTGGACTCTAGCGACCAACGGAAGCGGGCAAGGTGTGAGGCGCAACGTCCAGTCAAGGCGAGCCCTGGTAGCGGAGCCCGCAGGGCGAGCATAAGGAAGGGCGACCCTTGACGCGCCAGTCGTTAACACCCTTTGCGCTAGCAGCGGTGGGGCTGGAAGCCCTGCCGCTGAACACAGAGACAGCAGGTAATCAACCATGAACCGTAGGCACTAATTGCCCAGTCGCACCTAAATGGGTTGAGATGACTAAAAAGGGAACACTGCCGATATTTCGGCACCTGGCCTTGACGATGCCGATATCCTGGCACATGATCGGGGGGTAGGGGGCTTTCTTAGCTTTCTTACCGAAATAGTAAATTGACCTTCTTACCAGATTACTCAACAATGCACTCAATGCTGAAACCTATGCACACAATTTAACCAAGCCCAAAAGCATTAACTGGTGTGGTCCGAATGACCTAGCCAAAGCAAAAATATTAACCGATGTGCACTAGTTGACCCCCATTTCCATTTCATTTCATACGCGCGAGCGGGCGCAATTAATTATTTTGTTGTGGAAATTAATTAATTCGTTTTGAAAAGTTTATGCAGATAAGTGGTTAGGTGGGTAGGCGGCTATAGGCACGGGACGGTATGAGGATCTACCCAGTCCCTTGGGTGTGACGTGCCGCGTCACTGGTTTCGATTTATAGATATACCGACCGGGGGGGTCTGGGGGAAGTGGGTCGGGGGATGTCGGAATTAGAATTAGGGCTCCCTTCTATGTCGGGCAGGGTTTTCCATTTAAATTAATTATTTTCCGGATTTCAAAATTAATTCAGGGGGATGGGATATGTGTTCCATGGGAGGTTTTTGGTTGTGGTGGGGTGTTGCGGTGTGCGGTGCAGTTTTCTTTGTAAGAGAAAAGCAGAGCGCGTGCGAGCGCGGAGCGTCCATGGGGTGGGTCAGGGCATGGGTGGGAGGTGGGTGCTTCTTTTTCAGGAAAAGATGGGTCTCGGAGTACTCTCTTGATTGATCTTAAAGAGGAAGAAATGACCTAAGTTTATTCCAATCATGTCAACACTTACAAAAGTGTGTTTGTCACTCAGTGTTGATTTGTGAGACAGCACCTCTTGACATCTGCTGCTACCGGATTCATACTGTGTTGTCGTGGGAGACAGCAATGGAAAACGTAAATGGAGAAGGTATGAGCGTTGAACCGAACTGGCGCATCATCTTTCGCGTTAGGCATCGACTGTCTCAGGACATGTGGTTGTTCATCTTGGAGAACGTGAAGAAGACGCAGTTGTGCCGGTTGAAGGAGGAGTGCCGGCGACTGGTCCGGGAGAAGGTTGAGGATCGAGGTGCGTTGCACCGAGCCTTGGATGACCTAGTGCAGTTGAAGTTGATCCGCAGGAGGTATGAGAAGTCTTGGGATGAGGTGTGGGTGAACCCCGAGGCTGTTCACCCTTATGGGCTCAAAGGAAATGCCTTGACGGACGCCATTGCTTCTTTCTATGCCGGGACCATGACCGATGACCCGGGCCCGATGATGAGGAGAGAGCCATGACGGGCGCTGGAGTATTCACCCAGGTCAGGGACCTCTTCGCCACCCTGCCTGACCCAACTACGAACTGGTGCGTCTTGAACTGGGAAGAGTACGCGGCCCTTGGGGGCACCGAGGATGGCTGGAACAGGTTGGCTGCATGTGCTTTAGACGAGAACGACCGCGACGACACCCTGCACCTTCTGTGCACTCACCATGAGGAGAAACCATGACCTTCACCCAATCTGCCTGCCAGATACCTAAGAACAAGATCGCCAACCTGATCAACTCCTACTGGAGAGCGGTCAATGAAGCGGCTGCGGCCAAACAGAAAACCAGGGACCTCACCTTGGAGATGGCCGAAATGGCTGTTGAACTGGGGATGTCCCAGAGTGCCATAGTCGGTGGCGCCCGACCTGAAGTTTTCCTGGATGGGTTTCTGGCTGGCGCAGGCGTCCTCCCCCTCGCTCGCACCACATCCAAGGAAGGGGACTTGTCATGAGCAACGTATACGTCACTTTCGAGCCGGCGACACCCTACCTCATGAACCTCAAGGTGGCCCTTGGCGGCATCGACCAGGACATTAAGGCACTCCGTGAGACGCAGGAAAGGCTGGGGGAAGGGCTCAAACTGCTCTGCGAGACCAGGGATGCCATCAAGAACTCAATTGCCAGGATGGGGTAGCCATGATCCAGCGTCTGATCGGACTCGCCAAGTTTTTGGTTATTGCCGGCGCCATGCTAGTGGCTATTCTGTTTGCGCCTCCTCTGCCCGAGGATGAACCCGAAGGAGACCAGTAGATGAATGCGCGGGAGAAACACCAAGGGGACGAGTCGGGGTGGTGCGCCCTGTGCGGCGAGATCACCCGGACCAAGAACTGTGCCGACAAGGCAGGCAACCCCGAGATTTGGGTCTGCCGTAGCTGCTGGAAGCCTAGTTTCCTGGTTGACCTGGTGGAAGCCAAGAACCGGGTCAGGGAACTGGAGTCCATCTTCGCTACCTGGAACGACTGGTTCAAGGGTGGGCCCTACCGCATCGAGGAAGACCAGATTGGTAACCGTCAGACCGGCCCAACGTAATTAATTAATTTCTATTTTCTTTGGAGAATTAATTATGGACTTCATGGAAGTGAACCTGGCCGACATCACCCTCCTGGAAGCAGGGGGGGTGATCACCGATCTCAGGGATGCTCTTAACCGGGCCCAGGTCCAGGTGGCTGCTGCGGGGTTCATTCGTCCGGGGTCCAAGGTTACCGTTCTCCTGCACCGACCCGAGGTGGACAAGGTTCTGCATGTGCAGTCCGTGGACTTCAAGAAGGACGGCGTGGTCATCCATGCCACTGAGGGGGTCTGACTATGTGGGAGGTCACTGAACACCCCAAGGGACAACCACCACGAGCCAGCGTGGCTCATGACCCCAAGGAAGTGAATATGCTCCTGCGGCTCACCCCGGAGCAGGGTTACTACACCATCAACCGGGTCCAGGCTACCCACCATGCCCAGACACTGGAGACATCGTGAAATTCACCATCGAAAAGTATGTTGACCCGGGCCTATGGATGTTCGGCATTGTGTCGATCATCTACCCCGGGACAAGCGAGAGGACATGGGCAATCCACGTTTGGAACCGCGCCCTCATTTTGTTCCCCAAGTCCAAAGGATACCGACTATGAAGGAATGGCGCGTCTATTCAAAGCAAGAACCAGGGTCCGACCACCGGGGGGTCATCATCTGGTGGCCGGCCTGGGACGAGCGCGAGGCCAAGGATTGGTTTCGGGAGAACGTGGAGGGTTCAACCCCAGACCATTTCTATTTTGGAGCCACTTTGGAACTGGCGGAATTTGAGTCTGACCTAGAGAGGGCCATCCGTGAACGGGACGAAGCTCGCACCCGGGTCGCGGAACTGATCGCCACCGAGCGTGAAAACGAAAAACTCTGGAAGTGCCTTGGCAACCGTTGATCTTGTCAAGATGCAGTAGTCAAGGATTCCTTGACACCTCGGTTCACCCTTCCCGAACGCGCAAGCGTGATCGCAAGCGGTAACCCGCCAGCAAATCGGCTCTGGTGGGTTGTGCTGAACAAAACCCGCTATCAGAAACGGAAAGACTCTTGAGGGGGTCTTGCGGTCAGGGCGAACTGGAGTATTCTTTAATCACATGGAGGGAACGTGATTCACGATTTGAGTCCGATGACGCCGCAGAAAGCCATGGGTTGGCTAGAAGACAGGGTGGCCTTGAAGTCCCCCGAAGCCGAAATGATCAAGAACATCATCAAGACCTTCAGCCATCAGGCCAGATTGTATGAAATATCGGCCCGCACTGCACTGAACGTCCTGCGGATCCACCAGGACGACCCTTCGATCCCCAAGGACGCGCTTCTGGCGGTCCTGGCACCCATCAAGGTCATCATCGCCCAATACCCAACCGCACCCAACGGCCACAAGCCGGCCACTGGGCCCGTCCAAGAACCGGGGTCCTGACATGCTGCACCACGGCTGCGAATGCCCCACTTGCCGGTTCAAGGACTTCAACTATGAGCAGATGAAGGACCACGCCATCCTGAAGAACGCTCTCTTGTTGGAGGCGGCTCAATATCTGGACGAGGCCGGTCTGCATGAACCGGTTGAGCCGACTAAAGGGTTGGTTGTGGCTCCGGAACTGAGTTTGGCTTCACGGCTTCGAGCCGCTGCGAGGATTTGACCATGGGCAATGTCGTCATCAACGAGAAGGCGTGGGCTGATACCCTCAAAGACATCCCCATGATCGAGGTCCAAGCCTTCCTGGCCTTATCCCTGACGGCAGACAAGGACAACCGGCTGACCTTCAGGACCATGGACATGGTGGAGAAGTGCGGTCTGTGCCGAGTGACTTTCTTCCGGGCCTTGAGGGACCTTGAGAAGCGAGGTATGGTGACGGTCCATTCCCGGTTGTCCGGTCCTGGTGGCGTTACGGAAGTGACCCTCAACAAGTGGTGGGCGAAGGTGATCTGAGATGACCACCCCATCCGGCCCAGTGGGCAAACTCAGCCTCACCCTCCAGGACGCCATGGGCAACTGGTTCATGGAGAACCCGTGCATGGGCAGGGGTGATGTCAGGGCCGAGGTGACAATAGAAGCCCTCCAGCGAACCGAAACAGCCGACTACTGGGTGATCAACCGGAAGAGACTCTACCGGGCCGATGTCATGGAACTCATGCTCGACCTGACCTGTTCAGGTTTCTCGATCCCGGCCATCCTCGCCATGCCCGGGATGCCCAAGAACCGGACCTACATCACCTGGATCAACGAATACAAGGTGTTCGCGGATCTCATGGATGCCTCCGAGCAGATGCGGGCGTTGATCCTATCGGAGCAGGCCCTGGAGATCATGGACGACACGAACGATCCCACGGGTAAGCAGGCTTTCAGGGACAAGACTCGGGCCGAACTGCGCATGAGGATGGCCGAAGTTTTGCACACCAAGCGGTATGGCAAGAAACAGATGGTGGATGTGACCCACCATAACGATGACCTTTCCTCCCCCGAGGTTTGGTCCAGGTTCCGTTCGGTGCTGGTAACCCACGCAGAGATGATCGAGTCGGCCACGGGCATCAAGATTCTGGTGCCTTCCGAGGTCCAGGACGCGCAAATCGTAAGACCAGATGAAGAAGGTTTCTTCGAGGCTCCAGATGTTCAAACGCTGGGCATGGAAGGTCATGCCCCTTCCGAAAGCGACTGGGAAGACAATCTCAAACTGTAGGAGGCGGTAGTGGCGAAGGGCAGAATTGAGATCCCGCTCCAGATGTTCAAGGGGGCCCGGGTCTATGTGAACTTTGACCACGAAGGTCAAGGAGGTGCCTATTGCCGAGCCTACGAAGACAAGTCCCACTCCTACTATGTGAAGATGGGGTTCGATCTAAATTACATAGACCCAGGTAGGTTCATCGTCTTCCTGGTCCATGAATGCGTCCATGCCGTTCAATTTATCTCCAAGCACTACGAAATTCGTGACGATGAATTCGATGCCTACTTGGTGGATATGTTGGTCGATGAAGTCCTTCGCCGCAAACCAGAACTCAGAACGAGGTGAACCGTGGCCCTGTACTGTTACAAGTGTCCCAAATGCGAACACATCGATGAGTTGATGCGGCCCATGTCTGAGGCCGATGAACCCCATGAGTGTTCTCAGTGCGGGGCAACCACCCAGCGCGTCATGTACCCAGGATGCATTTTCGACATTCCTGGCTTTCGCAATGGGCAGAACGTCACCATTGACTAGGAGAAGCCATGAACCCATCCCCCAACGCCGCCACCTTCGTTGCCCAGTTTGAGGGGTTTTCGGACACGGCCTACCTCTGCCCTGCTGGTGTGTGGACCATCGGGTACGGCACCACGGTCTACCCAGGAGGGGCCCGCGTCACCCAGGGAGATACCTGCACTGAGGGGCAGGCCCAGGCTTGGCTCCAGAACGATTTGGCCGGCGCCGGAGCGGCTGTGGCCCGGGAGGTCAAGGTGGATCTGACCCAGAACCAGTTCGATGCCCTCACCAGTTTCGTCTACAACCTGGGTGCTGGTGCCCTCCAGTCCAGCACCTTGCTCCGTCTCTTGAACGAGGGTGACTACGCCGGCGCCGTGGCCCAGTTCCAGTTCTGGGTCCATGGTGGGGGGAGGGTTCTCCCGGGTCTCGTCAAGCGCCGTGCTGCCGAAGCCGAACTGTTCCAGACCGCGTAGGGTGATAATGGGGCATGATGTGCCCCGACCCTTACTGGCCAGATCCCTACGAGGAAACCCCTTACGACATCCCCTATCCCAAGGAAGGAGGCACCGATGGCTACGATCCTGAAGACCCTGGCTAAGTGGCTTGATTCGACGGACCACACCAAGGAACTCTACGACTTGGCATTCATCGGGACGGTGGTTCTGGTCTGGTTTTGGTTGGGCCATGGCGTCTACAAGGGCAAGGGCTTCACAGAGGGGTGGAACCAAGCCCTGCTTACCTTGTTTGGGGCAGTCGGTCTCATCAAGGGCAACGGGGCATGGGCCAACCGTGATCGAGGCAACCAGCCTCCAGAGTCGCTTAACCCGAACAGTGGAGGTAACGCATGAGCATCATCGGCCAAGTCCTGCCCAAGTGGGCCTTCCCTGTCACGGTGGCCGCGATCCTGATTGCGGTAGGGGTCGGCGCTTTCTCCTGCCGGGAGAGTGCCAAGGTGAAGTATGCCGAAGCCCAGGCTAAGGTGGACCAGCACAAAGCAGATCAGGATGCCAAGGTGGCTGAGGCGCTGAACAAGAAGAATGCAACCCAGGCAGCCACAACCAAGGACGACGACGCCAAGGCTCCAGACGTAGCCCAGAAGGTTGCACAGGCCCGCGCAGCCGTTGCCCGGGCCCAGGCCAAGGAACCAACCCCGCCCCCCCCGACGCTCCCCGGAGAACCGCAGCCGGCCACTCAGCCAGTGGACATCGCCGCACTGGTAGCGGAGCGGGACGCTCTAAAAGTGTTGGTGAAGGCGCAGGAATACGAAATTACCCTTGATCACACCCGCATCCAGGACCGAGACAAGCAGATCGCCACGCTGATCCTGTCAGACGCCTCTTGGCACTCAGCCTATGACAACGAAAAAGCGGCCAATGTGCAGAAGGATGCCGTGATCGCCTCGCAAAAAGGGCTCCTGGTTGCAGCGAAGCTCAAATACGGGGCAGGAGGTCTCCTGACAGGGTATTTGGCCGGGAAACTCAGCAAATAGCACCAACCGGGAAGGCCCAATATGGTACGCCATGATCACCTCGCCCCAATCCAAGAGGGCTTGGATCTATCCAAGGTGTTTTTGCAGAACGAGGCCGAAAGCGCCTTGTGGAATATGGGTATCTCCAAGAAACCATATGCATCACAAGTGGAAATTTTGAACTCGCACTGTAAAATTCTGGCCTATTTTGGTGCCAACCGATGCCTTGGGCTAGAAACCGAAGTAAGAATGGTCGATGGAGAGGTAAAATTAATCAGAGACATGGTAGTAGGGGACAAAATACTTGCTTTCGATTTCACGAAGCGAGATTTTGTCCCTTCGACCGTCGAAGAGGTCTACCACAACGGGTTCAAGAAGGTTTTCCGGTGGTCATGGTGCATTCGTGGGCAGTCAGGTTACCTGGATTGCACTAGAAGCCACAAGGTTTGCGTGATGTATCCCAAGACCGGGCGTATCGCCATGGTCAGGGTCGGCAGGGCCGTGTCTGACCAGTTACCGGTGGTCGTTTGGGGGCCCAATGGTTCACCAGAGTTGACCTACCTCAATAGATCCAGCGCCTCCGCTGAGTTTGTGGAGACGATGGACCTCCGTATCGATCACCCCGACCATGTGTTTATTGGAAATTCCGTTGCAATCTCAAATTCTGGGAAAACCCACACAGCTATGGTCAAGTGCGGTTGGGATGCGACGGGCATCTACCCGGAGTGGTATAGGGGGCCCAAGACGGTTCGGGGTATTGATGCTTGGGTGATGGGTGACACGGGTGAGAATACCCGTGATACCGCCCAGCGGAAGTTGTTCGGGCCTGACTCCGAGCGCCCAGGGTGGACCGACAAGCCTTTCAAGGAAGCCTTGATTGGATCGAAATACATCATCGGTAAGCCATCCCGTAAATCTGCCCCATCCGGTTCTTTCGACACGGTTCGGGTCAAACATGTCCCTAGTGATACGATCAGCACCCTGACTTTCAAGTCGCACAAGATGGACCGGCAGGCCCTAGCCTCCTGGCACGGCGCCCGGGTCTACATCGATGAGGAACCCAATGTGGACATCCTCATGGAGATGATCGCCCGGGTGGCCGACGACCGAGGGCAAATCTTTGTAGCCTTGTGCCCATTGGATGGCATGACCCCTACAGTCAAGTGGCTCATCAACACTGCTGAGTCCGATCCTGACCTGGTCAAACTCTGCTACCTGACCCACCTGGAGGCCGAACACCTGGATCCCGCCGAGAAGGCGGCGATGCTTCGCATGTTCGCTTCCAACCCGGCCATGCTCATTGCCCGAACCGAGGGGCGCGTGGTGCAGAACCATGGGCTGATCTTCCCCTTCCCGGCCCAGGACATCATGTATGACCCGAACAAGATTTCTATCCCAGACCGTTGGCCGCGCCTGGGAGGCGCAGACGTTGGCTGGAGGCACCCCTGGGGTGCGGGAGCAGCCGCACGTGACCCGATGTCCGATGTGATCTACGTCTACGCCACCTACGAGCAGGCTGAGAAACCCTACCGCTACCACCACACCCAGTTGCTCGAATGGGGCGACAACATGACGTTCATGATCGACCCTGCTGCCAACCAGGCCAACCAGGCTACCGGGGAGAGGATCCTTGAGGGACTGTGGAAGATGGCCCACGGCGAGCACTGGGCCGAAATCCCCGAGGAGCAAAGGAAATACATCAAGGCCGACAACTCGTTCCTCCCCGGCATGGATGAGATGTGGCAGAGATTTGACTCCGGGAGACTAAAGTTTTCCCGAAATCTGCGGACCCTGATGGAGCAGTATGAGTCCTACGGATGGAACAAGGACGGTGATGGACCCAAGGCGGAAACCCCAGACTTGAAATTTGACGTAATCACTTCTGTTCGCTACCTGGTCAAAGGAATGGTCCAGTACGGGCACCCTTTGGACCGGGCGCCGTGGCAAGACCCGGGCGATTTCGAGAGTGAAATTAATATTCAAGACTGGAAGCCGTTCCGAGCGGGAAGGCAAAACAGATAAAACCTTGACGATGTGATAGGCATTTTTGTCCCCTGGGTTTAGCATGGTCCTGGAGGGTCTAAATGGCTATCGGGCAAGGACTCAGTTCCATGTCACCAGCGAAGGTCCCGGGAACGCCTGCCGGCTCAGTCCTCCAGACCGCGCCTACGGGCTCGATGATGCAGGTGACTCCACCGAACTACGGGCCCAATGCCCCGGCTTTGCCTGATGGCCCGGTGGGTGAAGAACCCATGTTCGAGGAGAAAGAGATCGATGCCGTGCATAAATTGCTCGGATCGTTCTACCAAGAGATCGACTTGGCCGACTACGGGCGTCGAGAAAAAGAATCCAAGTGGATGAAGATCAATAAATACAATGCCGGCAAGGATGTGAACGAGCCGCAGGATGGGTATGAGGAAAGCACGTTCTTCTACCGCCGTCTTCCTCGTTTGATCCAGATCGCCAAGGCCAAGTTGTTCAAGAATGTCTGGCCGATTCAGGGCCGGCCATGGGAGATCAAACCCTCCCCTCGCAACGACCCGCAGAGGATGTCGCCAGAGGAACAAGAACTGCGCATCCGGCATCTCCGCGAGGAATATGAAGACATTCATGAAGCCATGGAGATGGAAAACTTCATGGACGACATGACCCAGTTCATCGCCACCTACGGTTCAGCGGTGGTCTATGGACCTGTCCAGATTTCCAACCCTCGCCTGCGCTTCCAGGATGGCTCCGATGTGATCGAGGCGGAAGATAAGGCCAAGCCGATGTGGACCATGTATGACCCCCAGTGGGTCTACCCTGATCCCAACGGCAAGAAGGCACAGGAAATGGAGTACGTTCATTTCCACCATGTGTGGTCTGGGCACCAACTCCGTTCCCTCCAGGAAGACCCAACCTTTATTGCCAGTGAAGTGGCCGATCTTATTCACGATATGCCATTCGGAGATTGGGCCGGCAATCTAAAACGGTGGGAAATAGCACCTTTCATTACCAATGTGTCAAATGCTGCGCTCAACCGGTATGTGGTCTGGATGCGAGTGGGCATCCTTACGAAAGACGCGCTGGAAGACCTGGGCCAGAAGTTCCCCCACCTCAAAGATTTGGACAAGACCCAAACCAAGGATATGACGGACTCCATCTGGGAGATTTGGTTCTGTCAGAAGCACATCCTCAAGATCAGCAAGCGCAAGTTCCAGCCCTGGAAGATGCCCGTCAACTTTGTGCCCTTCAGGCGTGACCCGGGCTCCATCTTCGGCATCGGCGTAGGTGAGAGCGCCCTTGAAGTGGTCGAGATGCTGGTCAATGTGGTCCGCTCCATCGATGACGACATGGCCGACACCTCCGGGTTCCAGGCGATGATCGATGCAGCCGGCGTCGAGAATAAGGATCTCCGGGTTCGCGGTCGCAAGACCTGGATCTATCGGAACAAGGGCGTGAACCGGAAGGAAGGCCCCAGCGGTAAACCCGTGGAATTTTTCAAGGTGCCCAGCAACCTGGAGCACCTGATGGCTTGCTACAAGCTATTTGAATCCATGTTACCCATCGTGACTGGCGTGACCGAGGCGGCAACCGGGCTGGACATGGGTTCTGGAGTGCGTACGGACAACATGGCCAATGCTGTCTGGGCCAGTTTGGAAGAGTTCATCCGAGACACGGTTGGCAATTGCGACCGCTATTGGTGGAAGCCTCACCTCCGCGATGCCTACCAGTGGATCCAGGATTTCTACCCAGACTGGGAGAAATACAAGGTTGAGGCCGACCTTCTGGTCCAGGGTGTGCGCGGAGCCCTGAAACGGGAGATCGTGGGACAGAGGGTCCGCGAGTTCTTTAACGAGTCTCGCCAGGTTCAGCAACCGGATTGGATGGACGAGGTTGAAATGCTGAGGGCCATCGCTGAGGGCCTGGGCCTTGACCAAGAGAAGGCCGTCCTCACCCCAGAGCAGTTTGTGGAGAAGACGAACCTCAAGGCGAAGCAGGCGCAGATCCAGGCGCAGGCGGGTAGGGACCCCAACAAGGCCGAACAGGGCAAGCAGAGGGCGCAGATGTCCAAGCAGGATGCCCAATTGAAGGCGTTCACTGGCATTCCCGAAAACGCCGAGACGGTCAAACTCGCTGCCTTCCGTAAATTGGCCGAAGAGACGGGTCTCATGACCCCCGAGTTGAAGATGGCGCTGGACCAGTCCATGCCGATGGCCATCCACCGGGACGTAGCCAAGCACAACGCCCAAGACCCGAACAACCCGACCCCCGAGGAGGCGCCCAATGCCCAGGCATAATCAGACGCCCGAGGACATCAAGGAAACCCTCCAGGACCGGTTCAAGGAATGCTACGGCATCGATGCCGGTACGGCTGCGGTCTTGTTCAACAATATGGCTTTGAAAACCATGCTTGAGCATATGTACCGAGAAACGATGGAAGGGTTGTTGGAATGTCCAAACCTCGCAGTGGATGGGCCCCGTATCCAGGGCCAAGCACAACTACTCAACACCCTGCTTGAGATCCCCAAGGAGATCGAGCAGATTCAGACAGCCAACGATTTGGACTGATCCGGGTCGCCAGGATAACCCTGGTCCCCGTCAGTCATTTGGAGCAACACAATGGCAGATAAGACGTTCAAAGAACCGAAACCCTCTCCCAACGATCAGGCGGGTCTGGACATTCTTGCCCAGGCTGGCTTTGTTCGTGACCCGGAGACAGGGCAGATGGTTCATCAGGAAAGTTTTCAGGGCGGCGATGACACGACCAACGATCCCGGGAACCCTTTCGGCTCGGAAGGAACTGTCGAAACCGTCCACACGGTCATCCCAGGCCAAGACCGGCTGGAGGTAGGCGAGGACGATCCCCTTCCCACCGAAGAAGTGGCAGAGGAATCCGCACCACCCCAGAAGCCCATCAAGGATGGGGCCCAGACCGAAGAAGGGCTGGCCAAGCGGGAGTCCGATGCCCGCGAAGCACAGAGGGCCATGGGCAAAGCCCAGGCGAAACTGGAAGCCACGCTCGCTCAGGTCAACAAGAAGTTTGGCGACCTCGATGAGCAGATCCAGAGGCTTTCTACCCTCCAGGTTACGTCTGGTGGCATCCCCACCGACCTAAACCCTGCTGATGCGGCCACGGTCACGCAGTATCGGGAGGACTACCCTGAAGCCATTGGGGTCATGGAAGCCCTGATCGCCCCCCTGTACCAGATCATCGGAGACCTGCGGGAGCAGGTTAAGGCAGTCGTCCAGAACCAGGGCCAATTCTTCTCCAAGATGAAGGAGGAGGAAGTCTTCAGCGGGATTTACCATAAGATCCCGAAGGAGAAGGTAGCGTCCCTCACCACGGACCCCGTTTTCCTGGATTGGTTGGCAAGCAAGCCCCCAGTCAAGGGTAAGTACTACGTGGATGTGCTCAACAATACGAGCAGGTACACGTCCGAAGAGGCGCTTGATGTGTTCAAGGATTTTTCCAGGGACACTGGCGTTGACCTAGGCCTGAACGGGAAACCGGCGCGAGTCGCCCACCCCATGGACACTGCCCCCAGAGTCCGAACCGGAAGTGCGCTCCCGCCACCTCCCTCACTTCAACCTGAAACCCCCACGGAAGACACCCCTCTGTCGCTCGCCGAACTGGCCACTTTTGGAAGAGACCTCCAGAACGCCAGAACGGAACGGGAGCGGGAAGTCCTCCGCAAACGCTTTGCCGCATCCACGATCAACATTGACGGGCGGAATGCTCCGCAGTTCGCCTAGTTGTTGACGGGATCCGGCACCACCTGAAAGGAATCCATCATGGCCATTATCCGCGATCCCAACCCCAGCCCAATGACGGGCGTCACCGACTCCAGCCAGCCCCTCTTGATCGAACAGATCGTGGAAGGTCTGACCATGGACATCATGCGCCGGGAGTCCTTCCTGGGCCGCATCGCCAACACGGAAGCGCTGAAGAAGCTCGAAAACTTCGGTGACACCATCACCTTCCGCATCCTCAATCCCCCCCCGATCATGCCCTACATCATGAACCAGGATCTGGTTCCCACGGCCACGACCGGCAACAACTTCTCCATCACGGTCAACAACGCCTTCTACGGCTACCCGACCCTCGACCCCATCGACATCAAGCAGATCAACGTGCCGCTCATGGGCAACCTGGCGCGTATGCTGGCCGATGCCCACGCCGAGAACGAGTACAACGTGGTCGTCTCCGGCCTGATCACCACGGTTTATGGCGCCACCGTCATGAACTACGAAGGCCAGGTCCCCGGCACGGTCGCCTACAACCCCACCACCCCCATCACCCCGGCTTCGACCTCCAGGACGGACGCCGCTGACTACATCGTCAACCAGTTCATCAGCGCCCGCAAGGCTTACAACCAGCTTGCGATCCCGCGCAAGGGCCGGTACGCGATGGTCAATTCCGATGTGGAACAGATCCTGCTCGAAAGCGACCAGTTCACCTACCAGATCAGCGGCGAGCAGAACCGGAAGGCCATCGAAGACGGCGATTTCGGCATGAAGGTGGCCGGCTTCGACATCATCGTGACCGACTCCATCCCCACCGCCACCTACAACGGCCAGACCAACATCGCGCAGTGCGTGCTCGGGCACCAGAATGGGCTGGGCTTCATTCGCCAGCTCATGGAGACCGACATCAACTTCAAGATGCAGACCAAGTTCAACCGCGCTTGCCGGCAGTTGGACGTTTTCGGCTACGGTCTCAGCGACTCCCGCTACATGGGCGCTCTCCCGGTCAAGGTGGCCTAACCCCACCCATTGCGGTCCCTGGAGGGTGGTCGGTTCCATCCTCCAGGCCCGCCCCCTCTCAAAGAGGCATCAATGTTCAAGCAAGAAGGCATGGAAGACTTCAGGAAGGTGGCTGCTAATACGGTCGCCATCAAGTACAAGAGCGGCAAGCCCATGTTGCTCCGATCCGACTACCCGACTTCCCTGCTAAACCAGGGTGTGTCGATCCCCATGTGGGACCTGATGGTCAAGCGGGTTCTGGACGAACCCAAAATGGGCGGCATCTGTATCTCGGAAGACAGCGAAGAAGGCCAGGAGATCCTGAACGGTACGCCAACCCAGAGCGTAACCCAGGAATTCCTGCTCGGCCTGGGCGACAAGCGGCTCCGCGAGTTCGCGGAACTGTATGGCGTCAAGGTCAACGAGCGCAACTCCACAAGGTCCGTGGCGCTCAAGGTCCTGTCGGCCATCGCTGACGGCGCCAAGCCCAAGGAAACTCCACAAGCCGTGTAACGGGGTCCAAACATGTTCGCCTACGAATATATCCGCGACAGAATCGACCCGATGCGCCCAGACCTCAAGGGCCGCATGGGGCAATTGGCCTTCCAGGTCGCGGCTAGACGTTTGGCGACAGAGACGCTGGACCTCCAGGAAGAGGTAATTTTCCTCGCTACTGCCGGCTCTGTTTACACCCAGATTTACACCCCGGATGTGGACTGGAGGGTCGCTCTCTATATATTCAAGGCGGAATACCAGAAGCCAGATGGCCATTACCACCCGCTGCCCCTGTTCAACCAGGACGCGCTGAGGGATCTGACCAAGCACACGCACAACGATTCCGGCGACATGAAAGGCTACACCTCTGTTGACGGGAATTTCTGGCCTAACCGACCTCCCGCAATCGACACCCAGATTCGTGCATGGGTCGCCTACAAACCAATTGGCGACTTTGACGAAGTTGATTTCGGGCCTGACTACGAGGACGCTCTGATCCAGGGCGCCCTCGCCCATCTGCTCAGACTACCCGGCGAGCATAGAGACCCCCAGGGGGCCGAAACTGCCGAGGTCAGATTTGAGTCCGAATGCTCACATCTCCGGGGGATCAACCTGATCGGTGATGTGGGGTATTCTAGAGCTTCAGAGAAGCCCCGCAAACATCACTTCGGGGGTGCCATGCGCTCCAACATGCTGAGGTATTAGGATGAAGGCTCCCGTCTATCCCCATAGCGACACCACCTTGGGCAGAGCTATGC
>Ga0302270_10002811_pt1 | contig 16783 bp, 10 predicted proteins | sample III_Bog_E2_3_FD_198773 | JGI IMG/M metagenome (GOLD analysis project Ga0302270, IMG submission 198773) | Peat permafrost microbial communities from Stordalen Mire near Abisko, Sweden - III_Bog_E2_3 | ecosystem: Environmental > Terrestrial > Soil > Wetlands > Peat | place: Sweden: Abisko... | reverse complement strand
GACTCTGCCGACACTGAGTTCCACACCCGCGTTGCGCCGGACTCTTCTGCCGTGAAGATCAACCTGCCGCCTGAACTCAAGGCGATCGAATTGATGGAGTTCGCGGCGCCCGGCGACGGGGACTTCAGCATCCCCCGCCCTTTGCCAGTACCCATCTCAAACTCCATCACGATGCCGCCGACCTGGGTCCCTGCAAGAATCGCCTCGTTGCCCGGAGAGATGGCGACCGACTTGATCCCGACCGAAAGAACATCGGAGAAGAGGAACTCGCGCAGCTCAGCGCCTGTCGCGACCTCCCAGAGGGCGACGCGGCCATCTTCAGCGCCGGTAACGGCATATTTGCCGTCGGCGGAGAAAGTTACCGCATCCACCAGAAACGCGTGTCCCGTCTGAACTTCGAGGGTGGCTTGTTCGGGTTCCTGCGCCCCCGAGAGCGGTGGCGATCCGCTGATCAGCATCAGCACGGAGGTGGCGAGGCAACGTCTAAGCGATTTCATCCGGAGCACCCTCAACGCTGGATTTTGTATGGCCCGTCGGGCTGGCTGCAAAACGGAGACTCCATCGAATGGTGCCGGTCGGCAGACTGTGCTTTTCTTCTCGGAATCGTACCCGTTCGTTGTGTCCAGCGCAAACCCGGGCCAACTTCCGAATCGCACCCGGCCGCGGTTGCAACGCTTACTGGCGAGCACTTATCGCAGCTGCGTCTGGAACGTGCATCACATAGAACGGCGCTCAGCGAGACCGAATGATTCTTCGACGGTTTGATTCCGATCGCCGCAGCCCGGTCGAACCACGCTCGTCCCGTCACGAGATCTGGCGCGCCCAGCTGGCCGCAATAATTGCAATAAGGTAGTGTGTCGCCGGTTTCGGCGTGCGTAGGGACGGATGCATTCTGCGCCCAGCCCATATGCGCGCAAAGAGCGACGACTGCCCATGTCACTCGCGAGCGGCACGCGATGTCCCACGTCGAGACAGAAGAGTGTATCCACCACCGCCTTTAGTTAGCGTTCTCACATTTCATTTGATCATGCGCGTCTATTTTCGCTTCGTAGGAAAGGGCTCGTTGATAATGATGCTTCGCTGCCTTGGCAAACCATTCGCGAGCTAAATTTTGGTCCGGGGGTCCAAGCTGGCCGCAGAAGTACATAATTCCGATCTCGTTTTCAGCATATGGATCTGGATCTCCGTTCGCAGACAAATCTTTGAATAAGTCGAACGCCCTCTGCGAGTCCTTCGGCACCCCTTCCCCGTGCTCATACAGTGTCGCCAGAAGCTCTCTCGCGGCGAGGTTGCCACGAGCATTTTCATATTCGAGCAGCGGGAGGGCGGAGTCAACTTTGTGCTGGACAACTAGTTTCTGCGCTTTTACAAAGTCGGCATTTGGATCTTCGAGGCCCATTTTGGCAATGCCAAGATCCCATCCGTTCACCCAGAAGAAGTGAACGACGTATCCCGCGATAATTAGAAAAAGGACCATCTTCACAGCCTTCCACATAGCAATGATCCTCGATTCTTGGTTGTGGTCTTTCGTATCTTCCTGCCGTATTCCGGCACTACCTTATTCCACATCGTTCAGGCGCTCAATGAATGGGATTCGAGGGGGGAACCGCAGGCGCAGCAGAGCCCAGAAGCGGGCATCCGCCGGTGTGAAAAATCACCTGTTGCGACGGATCGAAATGAACGTTCCGCAGGTCTCGCTCAAAGTGCTTCGCTGGCAGAGAACCCCCGTAATCGTAGACGTTTCCTGAGCAGGCGAGATCGCCGTCTGCTGCGAACAGCGCGTAGGTTCCCACAGAACCGCCGCTGTAGCGGAGTCTCGTTCCCAGGATGTTCGTCGTACCCGTTACCGAGCCGCCCGACTCGAGCGCCTTCACCATCAGGATGTAGTGGCCGTTCTCCGGCTCGCTCAGCCTGCCGGTTTCGGCGCTGAATCGAAATCCCAGTTTTTGCGCCAGGCCGTCTGCCCGCAGAATGGCGCTTAGGGGATTGGGCGCATTCGCTCTTGTTCCGCCAGGGCCAGTCTCTGCGCCTTGGCCCACAGGTCCGGTAGACGCACCGAGGTTCTTTGATCCATTTTGTCCACCGGAGTTAGCCGATCCACTATTCGTTGCCGATCCACCTGTCGATGTTTTGGCAGGCTGTTCTCCTGAAAATGCCGTCATGTAATCTTCAATCAATTTCGCGCTCAGCGCACTCGCGGCCGTTCCGGCTCCGGGATTGCCAGAGTTCTTGTTGACTGATCCGGCTGATTCGGCTGGTCCGCCCGATGCATTCGACTGACCTGAAATGCTTGAACCGCTGTTGCTGGTCGATCCGCCGTTTGTCGTTTTTGTGGGCTTGTTTCCTCCAATTCCGGCCATATAGTTGTCTATATCTGAAATCGCCTGCTGGATGTCGGCGGGGTCATGATCTTCGTCAGGTTTGAGTTTTGATAGGCAGCCTCTAGCCAGCAACGTCCGCTTTTTGCTCGCGAGGAATGGGGAGACCGTTTCATCTTCCACTGCAAAACTTTCCGGATCAAAAGAGGATGGCAATAGTACGAAAATGTGGAGCGATTTGAGCTGGCGGGCAACATTGTTCACGAAAGCCAGATCCTTAATATTCCCGCTCACTGACGTTGAAGTCTCTTCTGATTCGAGAAGGCCAAACACACTCTGCGCCATCGCCAGCGGCGGGCCTGCCGGCGTCATGCTGAGAAACGTGCTCAACGAAGAGGTTGAAGTCCCAGTACGGGCCGATATTCCAGGATTGGGATTCTTCGGACAACCAAGAGAAGCAGCTTTCCCCTGCAATTCCGCCAGATCTGCCATGCCGGCGCGCCACGCAGCGAAATCCTCCAACTCGGATTTCTCGAACGGAAGCAGCACGATTGTAGTCTCGGGCATGTTCGCGGGAATTGCGCAAGCCGCGCCACCAACCGGGTTGCTGAAGCCCGGTTTGGTTCCGCTGATTACACTTTCAACATCGCAGGCAATGGCTTCGCTATTGGACTCCAGCGCTCTATAAGTAAGCATCTCGGTTTCAATCGAGAAGGCTGAGGCTGAGGCTGGAGCTGAGGAATTCTGCTTTGCAGCGCCGGATGGCGTCTGAGCGGCGCATAGGCACACTGTGAGCAAGGTACAAGCTAGTACCTCTTGGCCGCTGCAAACAAGTGCTTTGGCTAGGCGAAAACCACGCGATTCGTTTGTCATGATGACCTCGAGGGAGGATACTGCATACAATAGCGCTTATAGCCTTCAGCTGCAATCAGAGTTTTTCCCGCAATCTGTCGCAATTCGCAGTCGGCCGCATCAACAGATCAGAATCTCCTTGAATCTGTTTAGCTGCTCGACTAACCTCGCCTAAAGGCAAAGACTGTCACCCACCCAACGGAGAACCTTTATGACTTTCCGAGGTGCAACTCTGCTCGTCGTGATCTCGTGCCTGCTCACGATTCGGTTGTCCTTAGCGCAGGGTCCACAAGCTACGCCATCGAAATTCGCTCTGCTCATCGGAATCGACCATTATGATCATCCCCCAGCGAATATCGCACAGCCGGGACCGGGCGTGCCGCTAGTTGGGCGCGATGCTCCAGATATGACATATAGCGTTCTTAAAGCCCCGCGAAAGGATGTGGAGTCATTCCGCCAGGTTCTAACCACGAAATTTCACTTTCCAGACGACCGTGGGCACATGGAGGAATTACTCGACGAGCAGGCCACGCATGACGCAATCATCGCAGCCTTACAGCAAATTCTGGTGGACTTGCCCAAAAAGGGCGATCTTGTGGTGCTATACGTCTCGTCGCATGGGTCCCTGCGCATCTACCCGAAGGGTCAGGGCAGCGGCATCTCCCCAAAGATTGACGGTACAGAACCGCTCTATAACCTGCTGGATAACCCCAACGACCTGCGCCACGCCGAAGGGACGATCGTCCCCTACGACTGGTACAAAGGGGTCGATGACATTTTCAGCCGCGATCTTCGCCATTATTATCGCTTGGCTGTGAAGAATGGCGTACACGTCACCGCAATATTTGACTCCTGCCACTCCGGAGACCTGGGCCGAGGCCTTTTGAGCGGTAAACTCATCGCCCGGGACTTCGAGTTCGATCCGCGCGAAATGCGGCCCAACCCTTACGCAATGGAAGAGCTTCCGACCTTGCCGCAGGACGATCCTCTTACGCCGGTCCTTATCCTTTCGGCAGCACAGAAGGATCAGCTGGCCATTGAAGTCGATGATACGCAGGACCCTCACGGGATCTTCACCAGGGCTCTTGTAGAAGTGCTGAATGCCTTGCCGGAAGACCGGCCTGTATCGGATGTATTCAGCCGACTTCAGGTGTCCATGGAACTGGCGCCAGACTCCATTCACCAGCAGCCGGAGATAGACACGACATCAGAGCGAAGGCGGCAGCCGATCTTCGGAGGTGAAGCCGCCAGCGGGAAATCGACTGCCGCGGTTCTCAGCGTCAACGAGGTGTTGCTTGATACCGGCATCGGCACAGACATCAGCCCTGACAGCGTTTTCACAACAGTGCCGAAGAATGGTGAAACGCCAATCGAGCTTAGGGTCACCCAGCCTATCGGCCCTGGCCGATTCCTGGCGGAGAATCAATCTCCGGGAAGGTCGGTACAGGCGAATGACAACTTACAGCTAAAAGCGAATGCGACCAGCGCACCCGTAACAGCCACCGTTGTCGCCATTAACAACGTTTTGCTCGATATCGGCATTGTCGCGGATATTGGGCCTGGAAGTATCTTCGCAAAGTTGCCTCAGAATGGCGCGAACCAGATCGAGCTTAAAGTTACGCAGTCTTTGGGCCTTGGCAGGTCGATCGCGCAAATTCAGACTCAAGGAGGCAAGGTCCAGCCCAAAGACATTGTGCAGTTGAAAGCCGCCGTACCTTGGCAGCGCCCAGACTTACTCGTTTATGCCGGAACTTCCAACCCGAATCTTGCCGCGATCCAGGACGCAGTCGCGATCGTGACGGCAGCAAACCTCAAGCTTGTTCCTGATCCGAGTCGGGTTCCATGGGCCTTTCATCTTTACTGGGACACGTCGCGCTGGACATTAAAAGCTCACAGCGATCCCCTGTTCGGAGTTCACCATAAGCCGCCAGCTTCGGTTGACCTCGGCACCAAGCTAACCTTAAACGCTCTCCACAAAGTGCCGGCGGGGAACGCTGTATGGTTTGACCCACCGCTTCCAAGTGAAGAAGTCCAGGGCCTGCTGAAATCGCCTGCCGGAGACGGGCCGCATATAGCTGCGAAGCTTACTGCGAATCGTCCCGGAGCGATGTACGTTATCGGCTCCAGGCTGACCGGAAGCACGATCTCCTATGCATGGTTCAAGCGTTCCGATGTAGATAGCGAAGTCCAAACACCGCCATGGATGGGTGCCGGCTGCTCACCCGGATCAAGCTACCCAATGCACACCGAGTGGATTGACCAAACATCCACGGATTCTACTGTAGCCGCTCTCAACCAGTACGCTGTCAATTTGGCAAAGCTCAATGGATGGTTTCTCCTGCAATCGTCGGCTCTTAGCGAGCACTCACAGTTCCCCTATACGCTGGCTTTGAGGCAGGAAGACAGTAGCGAGAATGTCGGTCAAAAAGGGAAGACACCCACCGGCTACTATGACCTTTACCTGACCGGCCATCCCAGAGACGACATAAAGCCCCAATGGGTCTATGTATTGAACTTCGACTGCCAGGGAGGCGGAGGTGTTGTGTGGCCCTATGACGCAAAGCCGCCCCACATCTCTGAGATCCCAAGGAAGTTTCCGGCGGACGATGCAGGCGGGCGTGTTTCAGAAATCAGGCTACCGAGTGAGCCGTTTCCGTTGGAGGTAAAGCCGCCTCTGGGGACTGACACCTATATTCTGCTTACAACCTCGACTCCGCTGCGTGATTACCATGCGCTGAATTTCGACCGGCTCGTGAGTAAGGGCGCGACGGATAATCCGCTTGAAGAACTGCTGGACGATACCAGCGCGGGGATGAGATTAGCTGGAGACCCGATCCCGACGGATTGGGGAGTATGGGCAATGCAGGTGCAGAGCGTGCCTGGTGCGACGCAGCCGCCGCAGTGAGACAGTTGCCGTCTGTCGAGACAACAACCTGCAGAATCGTCTTGTTTGTAACTGAGCAAAGTAGTACATTTCAATCGTCGATTCCGTCGAAACAGTTCACAATTCACTTACCGCAGAGGGGTCAATGAACCTGAAACTGTTGCTTTTCGCCGCTGCTTTGTCTATTGCAAGCTCAATTGCCCAGGACAATACTCCGCCTCCTCACGTGGAAGCCCTATGCGGCGCAAGCTTCGACGCTTTCAAGGATGTTCCACAGCACGTCTGTTGCGAGGCGAAGGCCTGCTTGGATGACGTGGCCTTTGCCCTTCAAAGGCAATCGGACGCGCGGCTCGTGATTGTAGGCAACGCCACCACTCTGGAAAAGGCGGCTACCAACCAGGGATACGTTTCTGATCTTGATGCGCGCCGAGCCATCGTTACGAAGGAATATATCGTGTCCGACAAAGGCATTGATCCATCCCGTATCGAGATTCGTGTGGGCAAACTCGGAGAAAAAACCGTGCAGACCTACTTGGTCCCGCCCCGGGCAGACTTCGATGCAGACGTTTTGCGTACAACCCAAATCAACGAGCAGCTTATTAAGGCTACGCGCCCACTGCCACAGCGCTGAGGTGGATTCATGCGAGGTAAAGCACTTTGGGCTCTCGTGTTCCTTGTGGTTACTGGGCCAGGTAGTCTTGCCCAGCAGCGTCTGAGCGTCGATCTCATTGTTCAGACGGACTCAATGCCCGACAATAGCGATTGGAAGTGGTCGCCAGGCAGTACTCGGTTCCTTCTGACTGGCGCTGGAAAGGTATTGCTCGAGCCAGGCCTGGATATTGGCGAGAAGGATATTCCGACAACTGCTACTCTCTGGGATATAGCTACTGGGCGTGAGTTAAGGGAGCTGCGGGGGCACTCTAAGCCCGTCGTCTGCACCGGAATATCACCTGACGCCTCGACTCTGCTCACGGTAAGTGATGACCGGACAGCTCGACTGTGGGACGCGGCCACAGGGCATGAATTCCGTCGACTCGATACTGCGAACTTCACTCCAACCACCTGCTCATGGTCTCGCCAGGGGAATCTCATTGCGCTGGGCGGAGATACCGGCTCCGTCCGAATCTACGCAGGTCGAGGGTTTCTACTAACTCGAACGCTAGCCATGAGCGGGCAAACTATTCAGGACCTCGCATATTCGCCGGACGGCACCATGCTCGCGGCCGCCGACGGAAAGCAGTTGATTATCTTGAACATTGCCACCGGCATCATTCGTAAAGCGGGCCAAGGCATTTGTACGGTCTTGTGGTCGAGCGACGGAAAGACTCTGTACGCAGGTGTGGAGGATGACATCACTGGATTGAAAGAGGTTGACTCGTCAGTCTGGAACCCGCACACAATGAAAGAGCTCGATCAAGACGGAATCTCAGGCCAGATGTGGCCACCACCCATCTCGAAGAGTGCCAACCTTGGCACCTCTGACGATTCCAACGACACTGCAGAAAATGCCCAAGCGCAAAGGTGGCAGTTCGACCAGCTAAACTCGGGCGCATCGGTTCGCTTCGTAGGACGCGACAAATCTTTACTTGTTTTTTCCGGTGGGAGGGGCGAATCCTCCCTGACAATTTGGGGATTGAACGGCGGTCAGCCTCTTCAGGTCTTTAGAAATGTTATTGATCCATTTGATTCCGTCAGCGTCAACGGCATGACCGTTTGCATCGAGCCTGACCTAGCTTTGAATCGCGAATCGGATAAATCAGCGGCGAAATTGGCTGCTGTGGATGCTTTAACAGGAGGGGAAGTTCCGATAGATAACCGAAGCTTCAACTGCGCAAAATCCGAAACCTCATCGGCACGAAGCAAGTTCGGAGACGACTTAATCGTTAAATATGACCTGGAAGGCTGGTCGGGCGGAGTATCACCTGACAGACGGTACTTTGTCGCGCAGGAGGATGACGCAGCCTACGTCCACGAGTCAGCCACGGGAAGCGTGGTGGCGATGTGTCTGGGGCGCGCAGTACGGTTTTCTTGGGATAGCAGTCGGCTGCTATGCAGTAACGAACAGGGGGTGCCTCGCGTAATCACGCTCGGCAGTGCGGTTTCAGACACTGCTAAAGAGAATCAACCTGCACTCGAGCTGCAAGACCACGTTCTGATGCTCCGCAATGAAGGGAAAACACTTACATTGAACAACGTTGAATCTTTCCTGTCTGCTCCCGAGGCCAACAGGGTCTTGATCAGAATGATCGACGACAGCGTTCGAGTCGTAACGTACTCTGGCTTGGAGCTCTTGAGTAATCTTCACGACGTTCCCTTTGATGCTTCGCTTGGACAGGGGTATGACGATTGGGCCTCACGCTATCGCAGCGATTTCAATCTAGGTTTTTCAGACGAAGTCTGGAACCGAAGCTATCGATCTGAAGCCATCAGTGCCGGCTTCTCCTCCACTGGCGACATGGTCGCGATCGGGGGGCGTGGTGGCACCTACCTGTTCGATGTTTCAACCGGCAATAAAATCGCTTCAATCTATTCTTTCGGAACCAACGGTTGGGCAGTGGTTACTGCTGACGGGCGCTTTGACAGCAATCAACTGGACGGTAGAGCGCCATTGCATTGGGTGGCTTCAGACTCGCCATTTACTCCACTTCCGTTGGATATCTTCATGCGTCTTTACTATACCCCTGGACTACTGGCGAGTGTGCTAAGTCACCAGAAGTTGACCGAGATAAGGGGCATTGCGCAGATCAATCGAGTGCAGCCGGATGTAAAGATTGTCTCGGTGAAAGCGTCTTCTCAAAATCGGTTCGACGTTACGGTGCATGCCAATTCACATATGGCTAACGGGAAGAGGAGTGGCCTCAATGATTTGCGTCTGTTTCGCGATGGGCAGATGGTCGGCGGCGCGCTGGTGGATCTACAGGCGGCATGCTCGGCGGATGGGAAGGCGCGACGTCTATCGGGCGGATACGTCGACGGCGCATTAAAGAGCTGCGATTTTACCTTTCGTAATGTGAGGCTGAAGCGCGATGCTAGCGAGGTTACATTTACTGCGTATGCATTCAACGATGACCGCGTTAAGAGTGCGACAGCCTCGTTGAGATGCGCTTCGAGCGAAGCTCAAGACTCTCGCTCAGACAAGAAGAAGTGCGCCCTGTGGAACACACCCCTAACCCATGAAAAGGAGACGCGGCGTGCTTACCTTCTACAGATCGGCGTAAACCATTACGCCGCCAGCCGATGCGAGTTGAACTACTCAGTGAACGACGCTGAAAAGATGAGCGCGGAACTGGCCGACCGGCTTAAGGCGCAAGGTTATGACGTACAGGCCGTGAAGCTCGAGTCAGCTAAAAACGGCGAAACGGCAGCCGCCAGCAAGGAGGCGATCCACGAGCAACTCGCAGCGATTGCTTCGAAGGCCACTCCGGACGATGTGTTCTTTATGAGTTTCTCGGGGCATGGATACTCGGCCGAGAATGGAGAGTTTTACATCCTTCCGTCCGATATCCAAGGCTCGTGCCGGGCAGTAAATGGCGCGCTGCTCAAAACGGCGATCTCTGCAGACGAATTGACAGATTGGTTACGTCCGATCGACGCCGGCGGGATGACTGTGATTCTCGACGCGTGTTTTTCGGCCGAGAGCGTCGAGGCGGGTGATTTCAAGCCTGGCCCGCTGGGTTCGCGCGGGCTGGGCCAGTTGGCCTACGACAAACGCATGCGTGTGTTGGCGGCTAGCCAGTCGGACGAAGTGGCGCATGAGTACGACTATCTGCAGCAGGGCCTGCTTACTTATTTTCTGACAAACGAAGGGTTGGATCAACGCAAGGCTGATTGGAAGCCTGCAGACAACAAGATCATGGTGGGCGAGTGGCTAGCCTATGCGGCCACTGCGGTGCCGAACTTCATACCGGATCAATCGAAGGCTGTCACATCGAAGGCCGCAAGAGATAGATTTGGAAGCAGTTCAACCAACACATTGTTTCAGATTCCCGCGCTGTTCGATTTCTCCAAAGCGGATACGCTTTCGCTCCAATGAAGGGCACGACGGGCGCCTAGCCAATTGTAATGTGGGTCCAATGTGGAGCAGATTCCCTGCACCTTGTCTCACTCGAACTGCGTTTCAACGAGAGACCCGTCCGCCGGCGCGTCGAATTATGCGAGATTCGCTGACGGAATTCACCCAAAGAGTTACCCAAATCCGTATGCCTTACACGTAAATACACGGGCTTTGGCGGTATTTCGGCGGCGGTTAAGTTATTGAAACTAAAAGTTATAGGTTGCTTCTTAAAGAAGACGCGTAGTTCGATGGGAAAAAAGATGGGAGATTCAACCCCCATCGATGTAAGTATCGCTGGGTTTTCTGATGCCTCTGGATTATATTGTCACCACTCACTCATGAAAACACAGCGTACAGTTCCGCTCATGTTTTTGTTTCTCGCCTGTTCCTCTTGGGGACAGAAACCTGAACTCGTCGTCGAGACTGGTCACACTCACGACGTTACTTCCGTTGCGTTCAGCCCAAAACGCGAGATAGTCGGATCAGGAGGCGCAGATGGAACTGTTGCACTGTGGGACGTCGCAACTGGGCACGAACTGATAGATCTGGGCAATCAAGGGTCCGAGATCCGCACGGTAGCATTTAGCCCTGACGGGACGATTTTGGCATCGGGGGCGAAAGACATCAAACTTTGGGACGTCGCTGGGGGACGGGAACTTCGAACACTGAAAAGTTCCGATTCCATTGTTGCCGTCCACTCCGTCGCGTTCAGCCCGGATGGAAAAACGTTGGCATCGGCCGGAGAGCGTTGGATTGACGGCGAACCCGGTTCTGTTCTTACCCTTTGGGATGTTGCGACAGGAGTAGCTGCGACGACGTTGAAGAGTCCAACCACTCACAGTTGGCAGTACCCCGGTATTCAGTCTGTCGCATTTAGCCCCGATGGTCGCACCTTGTTGGCGGCTGACGGCGACGAACATAAGTTCAGCCTCCGGAGCGCCTCCAGCGGGACGGAACTGCGGAATTTTGCCGGGGCCGCCGCTGCACTCTCAGTTGCGTTTAACCGCAACGGCAAAACGATGGCATCGGCGGACGGCGACGGGACCGTCAAACTTTGGGACGTCGACACGGGCCGAGAATTGGCAAATTTGGGCAACTGCGGACGATGGGTGGAGTTTAGTCCCGACGGGGCAATCTTGGCGTCAGGGGATAAAAACATCAAGTTCTGGGATGTAGCCACGCGACGGGAACTCCGAACTCTGGAAGGCTCAGATTCGGAACGCCTAAATTCGATTGCGTTCAGCCCAGATGGAAGAATCTTAGTATCGGGAGGATCCGATTCAAAGGATCGAACATGGGCTCGTTTTAGACCGTTCCTCAGGTTGTGGGATCTAACCACGAACCATGAGTCTAGGGCATTGGGGTCCCATGTTTCTTCACTGCACTCCATCGCGCTCAGCCCCGACGGAACCCTGCTGGCGTCAGGTGGAGATGACCAAGGTATTACAATATGGAATCTGAGGAATCGCGATGCGCTACGGACGTTGTCCGTCCACAATCACGCCATTAATTCCGTGGGGTTTAGTGCCAACGGGGCAACATTGGCTTCGGGAAGCGAGGACGGTGTTGTCAAGCTCTGGGACGTTGCAACAGAACGCATTCGAACTTTTGGCAGCCCGAATGTTTCCACTTCGTGCTGCATTACTGCACTTAGTGCCGATGGGTTGATCGTAGCTTCAACATCGAAGATTTATACGCCAAGCGATCCCGATTCCCCAGTACAACTGTGGGACGTACGATCCGGTCTGGAACTCCGCAGCCTGCACGGTCCTATCCCCTTCCGTTCCATTGCATTAAGCCCGCGCGGGGAGACGCTCGCCGCCGCAGACGAACGCGCAATCACACTTTGGAATGTTAGCGAAGGGCGAACGTTCCTAACTTTGCCTGAGGGATGGGGTTCTGGTCTCACATTTAGCCCAGACGGAAGAGCCTTGGTGTCGGCGTCGGCAGACAAAGGAACCCATGTTTGGGATGTGGCCAACGGACGTGAACTTCTTGCATTAAGCTTGTGTGGCCAATCGTTCGCGTTCAGCCCCGATGGCAGAATCTTGGCTGCGGCCGCTGACACCACGATTAAGCTCTACGACTTGGCGTCAGGCCGCGAACTCCGATCGTTTGCGAACCACGGTTCTACGGTTTCATCAGTCACATTTCAGAGCGACGGCAGATATCTTTTCTCCGGATCGGTCGACGGCTGGGTCCGTATTTGGGATCCAGATACCGGCACCCAAGTGGCCGCGCTCATCGCGTTGGATCAGATCGACTGGGCGATCGTCGATCCCAAAGGCCGATTCGATACGAGCGACCTAGATGGAGGCTTGCCGCTGCATTGGTTGATTCCGAATCATCTGACGCAGATATTGCCCCTTGAGATTTTCATGCGCGACTACTACACCCCGGGGTTGTTGGCTACGATCATGAAAGGCCAACAAAACAAGCTGCCCAAGCTTCCGTCGATTGCCGAGATCAAGAATCGCGTGCAGCCAGATGTGATGGTGGTGAGCGTAATGCCTTCTTCAGATGGACCGGATCGGGTGGATGTGGTCGTGCACGCCGCCAGTCACGTCGAGCAGAAACAGGATGTGCAAGGCACCCTGCAAAAGGATGCGAATGGAAATCCGTTGACCCAGCCGAGCGGCCTACAGGATCTGCGTCTGTTCCGTGATGGCCAGATGGTGGGCAGCGGGTATGTCGATGTGAGTGCGGGGTGTGCCGGGGCTGGAACGCCGGCGAGACGTGTAATGGGAGGATACATTGAAGGGGCACTGAACCATTGCGAATACACGTTCCATGATGTGCTGCTGAAAGCCGGCGCAAAGAAGGTGACGTTCACTGCGTATGCGTTCAACTCTGAAAGGATCAAGAGTGCGACGGCAACTCTGGATTACGAACCGAAACCTTTTACGGCGCCAGCGTCCAAGCCGAAGGCCTTCTTGTTGCAGATTGGCGTGAACCACTATGCGGCCAGCCGGTGCGAACTGAGTTATTCGGTGAACGACGCAGAGAAGATGAGCGCGGCGCTGGCTCAGCGGCTGAACGCCCAGGGATACGATGTGCAGGCAGTGAAGCTGGAGTCTGCCGAGGGCGGCGATACCGAAGCCGCTGGCAAGGAAGCGATCCGCAAGCAGCTTGCGTCGATTGCCGCGCAGGCCACACCAGACGACGTGTTTTTCATGAGCTTCTCCGGGCATGGCTATTCCGCCGAGGATGGGGACTTTTACATTCTGCCGTCTGACATTCAGGGCTCGTGCCGGGCAGTCGATGGCACGCTGCTGAAGAGTGCGATCTCGGCCGATGAACTGGCGTCCTGGCTGCGGCGCATCGACGCCGGCGAGATGACGCTGATTCTGGATGCCTGCTTTTCGGCTGAGAGCGTGCAGGCGGGTGATTTCAAGCCTGGTCCGCTGGGCAGCCGCGGCCTGGGCCAATTGGCTTACGACAAGCGCATGCGCGTGCTTGCCGCCAGCCAGTCCGACGAGGTGGCGCACGAGTACGACTATCTGCAGCAGGGCCTGCTGACGTATGTTCTGACGCACGATGGGCTGGATGAGGGCAAGGCGGATTGGAAACCAGTGGACAAGAAGATTACCGTCGGGGAGTGGCTTGCTTATGCAGCCGATGCAGTGCCGAAATTCGTTCCAGATCAGTCAAAAGCGCCCACTTCGAAGGCTGCAACAGGCCGATTTGGAAGCAGCCCAACGAACACTTCGTTCCAGGTTCCGGCCCTCTTCAATTTCTCCAAAACGGATACACTGACGCTCCAGTGAAAGGCACGACGGGTGCCTAGCCAAATGTAATTTGGGTCCAATGTTGAGCAGATTCCCTGCGCCTTAGTCTCACTCGAAGCGCGTTCGAAGAGAGACCCTGGGAGATGGCCGCCACATGGAGCCGGAGGTTCGAAGCTGGCTAACTAGGCAGGGCCGGCACATTCCAACAGCATTTCTGCCTGTTTCCCAACCCTTACCTTTTGGAACAGTGATTTTGCGCTTTTTCGTCCTATTATTTTCATCAGGATGCATCTCGCAAATTCGCGAGCCTTAAGTGACAGACATTCCGACTTCTAGAGCAATTGCTGTGTTCCAAAAGGGGCTAGCCAAGACGATTGTTCTGAGCAGCCTTTTGGAACAGGCATTGCAGGGCAACTTGAGATCACAAAATGTGGGAGGTGACGGGCGACAATTAGAAGTACCGGAAAGAGTAGTTGACGCCAGACAGGGAGGTTCCGGGATTGCTTTGCCATCGTCACTTAACGAGGAATGCGCAAATGTACTCACCGACGACACCACTTGCGCGACTTGGCCGTAAAGTCGGCTTCTCGGACAAGTGGCGAAAAAAACTGATTCGGCTCGCCGACCCATACAGTGAACGATAAACCGGATTATCACGCGACAGCCCTAGACTCCGTGAACAGCTTGTTTGAGGGCGAGATTCGAAATCGATCATTGACGGCTTCTCTGAGGTTCTGCCTGCATCCGATGTACCGTTCCGTCGTTTGCACCGACGCGTGACCAAGGAGAAACTGAATCTGTTCGAGTTCGCCACCGGCCTCATGGCAGAGGCGGGCGCAAGTGCGACGAAGATCGTGCGGTGCCAGATGGTCAATGCCGATTCGTTTGGCGTATCGCTTCACGGCATACCAGACTACGTCGGTTGTCACTCCTTCGTCCTGCCGAGTCCCATTCTTCGAAACTCGTCTGAACACCTTGCCTCCCGTCACTCCAGTGTCGCGGATCCAAGCATCTATGAGGCCTTTACACCACGCCGGCACGGGGATCGTTCGCAGTCGTCCTCCCTTTCCAACCATATCTACGATTACCCAGTGGCTTTCCCTCAATTGCAGCTGATCCAATCGCAACTTCACGGTTTCCGAACGTCGCAGACCGCAACCTAGCAGCAGTCCGATCACTGCTGCATCTCTTCTGCCGCGCGGGGTACCTTGGGAAACGGCATTCAATAGCTCTTGCGCCTGATCCGCAGTTAGCCAATTGCCAATCCTCCGTCCAAGACGCTTGACGCCCTTAACTCGTCGGATTCCAATCGCCAGTTCCGCGCTCAACCAACCGCTCTCCGCGGCCTCATCTGCCAGCCGCCGAATCGCGGAAAGATGAAGATTGATCGTGGCAGCTGACAGAGATAGCCCCTCAAGGAACGACCGGTACCGCACCACGACGGACCGGTTAAAGCCCAGTCGAGGCTCAGAACAAAACCAGGCGATAAACTTTTCGATTGCGTGTTTATAGCTTCGACGGGAATGTGCAGACGCCAGCATATTAAGCACGGTCGTCTTCGATTGTTCTAGTTCAGGGACGGTGAGACTCGCGGAGCAACTGGCAGACTTGCGTGGCTGTTTTTGGGAAGACATAGGAGGCGGCTCCTTCGACCGCGTCCTAATGTTGCTTGTACACAGATCACAGCGCGAAATCCGAGGAATTCGAGATCAACCGTCCTGGACAGGGAGAATCAGCGGTTTTTGACGATAAAGGACATTATCATTCACAAACTGAAGGTACCGGAGCAGGCCTCTTGTAGGGCGCGGTCGGGACCCGAAGGCCCCGTTCCGCTTCGCCGTCGAGGCCTGATGCTGCCCTCTGAGAATTGAATCTTCTCAGATGCCGGAATCGCCCCGAATGCACCTGGGCATCGCTTACCGTATCCTTTTCGGGTACAACTGACCCCGGAATGGGTACAGCCAGCACACTCTCGAGCACGCTGTTTGGGCAGACGCGCGGTGCCGTGCTGGCCGTTCTGTTTGGGCATGTTGGCGAGTCCTACTACTTAAGACAACTTGCCCGGGTGACGGGGATTACACTGGGGCCCGTGCAGCGGGAGTTGCGCCAGTTGGTCGACGCCGGTCTGGTGACCAGAAAGACTCTGGGAACCCAGACCCTCTTTCGCGCCAACGAGGCCAGCCCCATCTTCGCCGAGATGCGAGCAATCGTCGCGAAGACGGTCGGAGTCCGCGACATTCTCCTGGCCGCGCTCAGCCCTCTCCGAGCGAAGATCGACCTTGCTTTTGTCTATGGCTCCGTGGCGCGTTCCCGTGAGGGCCAGCAAAGCGATGTCGATTTGATGATCGTGGGTGGGGCGCAATTCGCGGATGTTGTCGACCGAATCGCAAACGCGCAGAAAACGCTGAACCGCGAGATCAACCTTACGGTTTATACGGCGAATGAGTTCAGAGGCAAGCTGCGCGGCAACTTCCTGAAGACGGTGCTCGGCGAGAACAAGCTCTTTCTGATCGGAGACGAGGATGTCCTTAGAAAACTGGGCCACCAACCGGTGGCTTGAGAAACTCGGGTCCGATCGGAGGAGATCGAGCGCCTGCTCGCGAATGCGCACGGGCATCTCGAGGACTATCGAAAGGCGGTCGCGAGCGAGCTGTCTTCCGATGCGCAACTGAGCCTGGCCTGGGACTCGATCCGTGCTTCCGCGACAGCCGCCTTGTGCGCGGCTGGGTACCGGGTTGTCCGCGGCGGAGGCGAACATTACCGCACGATCGAGGCTCTGGAGTTCTCGATCGATCCGGAGAGAAAGCTCGTCCCCAGGCTCGATGCCTTGCGCCGAAAGCGAAATACGGGCGCCTATGACGACTACGGGCTTGTGGCTCAGGGCGAGGCTGATCTCGCGGGCAAGCTAGCCGCCGAAATCCGCAAAGTGGTCGAGGACTGGATCCGC
>Ga0302270_10002804_pt1 | contig 16803 bp, 19 predicted proteins | sample III_Bog_E2_3_FD_198773 | JGI IMG/M metagenome (GOLD analysis project Ga0302270, IMG submission 198773) | Peat permafrost microbial communities from Stordalen Mire near Abisko, Sweden - III_Bog_E2_3 | ecosystem: Environmental > Terrestrial > Soil > Wetlands > Peat | place: Sweden: Abisko... | reverse complement strand
GACTGATATCGCTTGGATAGGATTTTCTTGGCCCCATCCCCTACTATTACTGCACGGGGAACAGTACGAAGATCACTTTTCTGCATCCTCGCAATATCTAGCATCAAGATCGTAAACAGGTTCTGAGAGTCGTGTGGGAAGCACACCCAGTTTAGCCAGTGCGCGCGCTCCAATCGCGGAGGCGAGAGTGAACGTTGCTGGCAGCGCTACAGGGATCGCAGCCAGTACGCAGGTGAGCAAGAGCGATATCTCCTCTTTCCATGGCATGGCGTGCACATAGGCGTAGACGCCAATCAGAGCAATGACGCCGCCGTTGAAGATGGCAAGGTTGCGCACGATTCGTAACACAGCCTTCTGCTGCGAACTGACAACGTGTGCGGTGCGAACAAGCTCTGCCGTGCGCCCAAACTTCGTGCGAACGCCGGTCGCTGTAACGACTGCCGTTGCTTCGCCCCGGCGCACCAGAGATCCGGCATAGGTGTTTGCTCCAGCGCCAGCTTCTATGGGAAGAGATTCGCCGGTCAGCATCGATTGGTCGAGCAGAACATCGCCATCGAGCAGATGTACGTCGGCGGCAACCACGCCACCGAGAGACAACTTCACCACATCGCCACACGCTAGTTCCGCAGCAAGGATAGTCTTCCAAGCTCCATCGCGCCGCACAGAGGCATTTAGTGCAAGCCGCGACTTCATTGCAGCGAGTGTGGCTTGAGCACGACCCTCCTGAAAATAGGACAGCGCTGCATTGAAGAAGAGCAGAAACGCAATAGCGGATGCTTCATAGTATTTATGTAGTACTACCTGCAATACAATGGAGATTTCGAGTAACCATGGAACTGGTTCCCAGAACTTGGCCAACGCATTGCGTAAAGGATGCGCGGATTCATCCGGCATCGTGTTATGGCCGTCTTTATTGAGTCGAACGAGCGCCTCGTCGCTGCTTAGTCCATTCGACACAGCAGACTTATCCTTCGTAATCGGCTGTGTCGGTCGTGCGACTATAGCAGAAGGATCAGAGGTCATGGCTCTCCGAGGACGATATTGAAGACGCAGCGAATGGGATTTACTTGCGCTACTTGCCGACAGTGAGAGACGGCGTATAGACACGCGGCACAAGCGATAGGTCAACGCTGACAATATAAACCGCTAACGCCGCAAAGATGAAAGAGACGCCACACCAAAAGCGCCAATCCCGATGGGCGCGTTTCCAGTAAGGGATGGAATCCCCTTGATTCTTAGGAAGATGCGGCCCTTCATCCGGATGGTGATGCTGCTTGATTTCATTCATGCGCGAACTCTCCCTTAATTCATAATTCATAATTATCAATGGAATCTTAATCGGATCAGCTCAGGTAGGACGCGCCATAAAGACCACGCTCTGCAAAGAAAGATCGTTCATTCCAGTCTGGAGCTTCGTCTTCCGTGAATCCATTCTCTACAGGAGCACTCTGAAGCGCCTGCTCAGTGGATGGAGTGCGCTGATCGACCAGATTGCACCTGCCAATGTCAAAATTCGCATGCTTTTCATTCATGACTTTCTCTCTTGGGATAAAGCATATGGATTGTATTAGATGCTGGTTGAGTCATAGTGACCATGTTGTTTCGTATACGAATACTGAACAGTATAGGAGACTTATGCCACGCTGGTTATATCGGCCATAATAAATATCCACAAGATCATGTAGGAGTGCAGATAATCCTGCCTGGACGGTATTAGCCAATATCTGCGTCGATGGCGTAACAGTTTTGCATCTGGCCCTTAAGGGCCAGATGCAAAACATCTTGAGACCAACGACTTTTCTGCGTATATAGAGTGAACGAGAGTGCGAAATAATCTGGATACTACCCGAAATCGCCTACTCTATCAGTTGGAGTGCTTACTACTTTGCATGAACGTGCTTTGCGTTGGGATGCGTGTGCTTCTTGGACCCCGCAGCCTTCTCGTCAAGAAGGGTGATTGAATCTTCAGCATTGAATGGATACAGCTTCACCGATTGTTGTCCTGTTGTGGTCAACGTAATATCAACTCGGCGATTCTGAGCTAGAACGATCGTCGAGAGATCATTCAGAATTCTTTGCCGCTCGCTGTCGGTCAGACTTGGATTGTTCTGAATGAGAACCTTGACCTCGTCTTGGCTGAGTTCCTGTTCCTTACCAACCGCTTGCGTATCGATGTGGTCATCTGCAATGCCCTGTTCAACCAGGAATTGCTTCGCTGCACTTACGCGACGTTCCGTGAGTGCCTGGTTGTACTCTTCCGTTCCACGCACATCGGCATGGCCGGTAAGAACAAGATGCGCGCCCGGTTTGATTGCCAGATAGCCCTTGAAATCCTCTGCAAGCGTCTTCAAAGTCTGTTGCTGACTAACGACCAGACCGCCCTCAGGATGCTTTATCCTTGGCTGTGCAGTTGGGAAAAACACGCTGTGCAATGCCAGCCGAGCTTCAAGCCTTACCTGCTCAGGCGATGGTTGCTCAGCCACAACCGCAGCAGCGATTGTCACGTTGGCGACAGCCGTCGCAGTGTTGCCCTTATCGTCGACCACGTTGCAGGTTATTGCCACCGGGCCGGATGCCGCGCCCACCGAGGAATACGTTGCTGTCGCACCGTTGCCGCTGATGGTGCCAGACTGCGCCGAGTAGCTATAGGTCAGCGGCCTGTTCTGCGGGCTTAACCCACTAGCCGTTACCGTGCTGCTGTCATTCGGAGCGATGGCGCTGGGGCTAGCCGAGCAACTAATGGTCGGCGGCTCAAATGCCTTTACGGAATAGCTGGCCACGCAATTCGCAACTTCACCCGGCTTGAGGCCGATCTTATCGCCCTTGCCTTCGCTGACCTTGCCGTTTACCGTGTGGGCACCGGGCGCAAGCACTACTGTTGACACGGTCGCCGTCACGCCGTTACCCGTCACGCCGTCACCCGACCAGGCATAAACCACCTGTAACTTCGGGTCCAGATTGCTCGCGCTTGCCGTTACCGTAACCGGGTCGCCAGCAAAGATCGAGTCCGGGCTAGCGGAGCAAGCCAAGGCCACCGGCACCGGTGGGGTAAAGGAACCGATGCGAATCACCGCGCCGGCACTCAAGCGAAGCATGTTGAAATCAGCAATATCATCCTGCCGATTGAACTGGTAGTCTGCCTGAAAAAGGCGAAGCGCCAAATGATGGTCAAACAATGGCGTGTTGTAGTCCAGACCGCCACCCCCAGTTGCCACCACGCCCCACTGATTCTTGTAGTAATAACTACCAGCACTCTCACCACCAACCAAGGCATGAACGAATGGCGTGAAATGTGCGCTCGGGTAGCGCAGGATCAAGCCGCCCGATCCACCCTCGAAATCGGTGCTCGTCGGGCGGTTTTCGTTGTTGTCGTTGTGATAGTCGCCCTCGAGCTGCACACCTGCATACCTATTGAAGTAGCTCGAAACGCTGCCGATGGCGCCGTATCGGATGCCAGTAGCGTCAAAGTTGCTAAACCCATTGCTTGCGACCTTTGGCGATAGATAGCTGAAGCCGACAAAGATGTCCACTTTGGATGCGGCATTGTTGGACGCGGCACTGCTCGCGTGTGCCTTGGCAGGCGGCTGGACTGTATCCTGAGCGGCCAACACGATGGGAGAAATCCCAATAAGCGCCAAGGTTAGGATGCGTTTCACTGCTTTCGTATAACTGGGATGCATGCTCTTATCCTCCATATGTAATTAATGTAATTAAGCTCGATGACAACTTAAGACCGCTTGAGGCGTCTACCTAACTCGTACTGCCTCTACTCTTAATCGATAGAAAAATCGTAAGACGCGTTCGCAGCGCTAGATAACATACTCATCCTGCGTTTCATGAATAGAAAGACAAATTCAACTCCATGCCGCTAGGATCCACAAAACGTTTTTGCTTGTGTCCGGAACTGGCTTTCTGAAGATTTACAAGTTCTGAATCGCTACTATTCTGCACGACCAAAAAATGAGCAATCTTGTCCTGCCATAACCAGCATGTGTTTAATCTATGGCTCGTTTCAAACAAAATCTGAGCAAGATTGAACACCGACATGGCCAAGTCGTTTTCAGAATTATTTGGGGCAGGAGCGGCGCTAATGCCGTCTAACCGGAAAGCACAAAGCTATATATACGAGGCCCGTCACCGCTCAATGTGTTAAAAAAGGGTGCTATCGCATCTTATTGAACGATTAGCCCCACATACCGTTCCATAATGCCGATAGATGGTCAATTTTGAGCAGTAATCGACTCTTCGTACTGCGTAAAATTAGAGGCAATACGGAGTATGAACCGGAGCCCCGGGTACGCTAGATATGTGATCCGAAGGATGGATATGCTTCATCTCTTACAGACATTGGTCGAACATCGCGTAATTGCAACCGATGGAGAAGTCGGGAGCGTGCGAGACTTTCTCTTTGATGACCAGACCTGGACGATCCACTATTTGATCGTCGACGTGAAACGCTGGCTCTCTCGACAAGAGGTGGTTCTCCCGGTTACGACGATCAAACAGCTCAATTGGGAGAACAAGTCCCTTCACGTCCAATTGACGAAGGAGCAGGTGCAGCTGAGTCCCGACGTCGACACGAAAGAGCCGGTGTCACGTCAGCAAGAAAACGCCATGAGGGATTATTTTGGCAAGCTAGCCTACTGGCTAGACAGAGGGACTCCCATGACGTCATCCATGGCAACCGGAATGGAATACCCGGTGCATACTAGGGGAGATTTGCATCTCCGTAGTGTCTCGAAGCTGGAAGGTTACGAAGTATGGGGTACGGACGGTGAAGTCGGGCGTCTGGAAGACTTCATTCTGGATGAGGCGTCCTGGCATCTCGGATATCTGGAGGTAAAGGCGGGAGAATCGCTTCTCTGTCGCTCGCTGCTGGTTCCCACGCGATGGGTAAAGTCCGTCTCCTGGGCTAATCGCCGTGTGAATCTCATCACACACGAGAAGGCGTTTAATCCGAGTCCTAGAGGTCAGCCCTGGGCCTGTACTTCGGTCTTAGAAGTCAGGTGACTTGTAACCCTGTAGTACTGAGGAAGAGTCGTTCAGTGAAGCCAACAAGGAGATCTCATAAAAATTGCAACTGTCATTGGTGTCATTTTGATTGGCATGGAGGGCTTTCGCTTGCATCCTTCGCATCTCCTATACGATTCATGGTGCAAGAGACCCTCAATCCGCAAAAGATGAATCCAGCACCCCAAATTATCGGGGAGGATAGCACTCTTTGACGGGATCGCTCTTTTGCTTGCCGTACGCCAGAGGAAGTAACAAGAGAACAGAGCGCAATGAGCAGATCGACTATGTATCCATCCATAGTCAAGTCCCGGCAAGACTGGCTTGATGGGCGCACGGCGGAATGAGTTCCTGTACTTCTAGATGAATATAGCCGCCCGGTTCAATATCTGCATCCAACCTCACTGTAGGGTTGGCAGGTCCATCATCGGACAGCCAAGTCAGGCACGGCGTGATGATAACGGAAACATATTGAGGTGATGTCGATGTACTACTACTGGGGAATGCACGCGTATTGGTGGGTCTTCTGGTTTATCCTCTGGATTTTGTTCTTTTCCTTCATGATGCCGGTGCGGAGAATTACCTACCGGCAGATGCAATCCCCGCTGCAGCTCCTGCAAAGGCGATATGCCGCCGGGGAGATCACAAGTGAGGAATACGAAGAACGGCGGACCAAACTCCTGCGCGATGTCAATCAGAAGTAGGCATGTCCCGTGGATGAGTTGCGGTTCCCGGAGAATCAGCTTTAGGACTAATGCCTGAAGTGCTGAGGAGTTTACCTGGAGTACCACTACTTGATGGGGGTTATTGCTCCGGTCGCTCATTTCTTGTCAGATTGTGACAAGGCCAGTTTGTGAAAAGAGGAGGGAGAAGGATGATGTTCAAGCTACCTCGATTCGACACTTCATTCGCGCTCAAATGCGCACTTCTCTTCTTGGCCTCCGCTGTCTTCAATTGGGCGCTTCAGGCAAAGCTTTCCCTTTATTTGGTTCCCCAATCCGCTCCCGTAACCACAGTCGCCAAGCTCTCTACTGAAAAGAGTTCTGTTCAGACCGTAGCCTCGCTCGAAACGCACGAATCACTGTACGGAGCGCCAAAGCTATTGAAACTGGTCACTCAATCAGCCTCTATCAAGGCGTTCTGGTCCCCATCTTTTAGGTTTCACCAGGTCGAGGTGAACCGCTGCAGCCCATGCAGACGCGACTTGCGCGGCCTTGATCTCATGCGTCGCCCACCCCCCGCACTCGCCTAGTCTCTGACTTGCGACCAAATGTGTCGTGACCCGCATGGATGTCTCTTCCGGCGTTTAATTGCGAACTTTGAGTCGCGTCCCAAGCCCACGTAAATGCACTATGGTCGACTTCTCCTTGTCTTTTGGCGAAGAGGCCATCAAGGTTGGTGTCCGATGCTGAATACTAATTTTCCCGCAAGCTGTGTATCGAACAGATTGATTGACTCTATGGCGATGTCGGCTCTACTGGTCGATTCTGATCCCGAACTCCGAGATTCGAGATACCTCTTGTCATCGTCTCTCCACATTCCTGTGCATACCGTCACCAGCTACGCGGAGGTCTTTCTACTCACTGAGCCCAGTTGCTACAACCTGGTGGTGCTGAGCACACGTCCGAATGACAAACAAGCATCCTATGTTGCAGTGTTCGTTCGTAACCGTTGGCCAACGGCAAAGATACTGCTGCTGGGAGAGAATTGCGGATGCCTCGACGACCCCATGTATGACGACATCGTCAATCCCCGTTACAATTCGGCGGGACTAGTCCAAGCGGCACAACGCCTTTTGGAGTGGGTGCGGACTGGTCGCATTCTTCCCTGGTCCAAGACACCCGTTCTCCTCCCGACAACAATCATGTCAGCCAGGAATGACGAGCAAGAAGCTGAATGTGGAGAGTCAATTGCGACATCGAGAGCGGGTAATCTGGCTTGAATCATCAGCACTTGTCATGGCGCTCGCTCTGGTGTTGTTCGCCGGGTCCGGCGACTGCCAGGAAGTCCAGGCGCCATCGGTGCAACGGGAAGCGACTCACATCGACTATTCGAAGAGCCACGGCTTTCCCAATATCTTTTCGCCTTATACATTTCCCTCCGTTCCCGAACCACGTTTGGACGATTCGCGACGGCTTCAAGACCTGATTGTCGACGGCAAGTTGACTCTGACTCTGGAAGACGCCATCGCGCTAGCGCTTGAGAACAATGGAGGGATCGCGGTGGCCCGCTACGACCTGCCCATTGCCCAGACCGACCTGCTGCGCGCAAAAGGGGGAGGGGCAACACGCGGGGTCGCGGGCACCTATCAGTCCACTACGCTCTTTTCCGGCAGTCTGGGAGGAGGCGTGGTCAGCGGCGGGCCACGAGCGGAAGCGGTGCGGGCGGCATTCTGGGAGGAGGCATCAATAGCGTCGGCTCGGCGCGCTGCTGCGATCCAAATGTGAGCGTGAGCTATGGCTGGAGCAATGCAATCACGCACCTCAACTATAAGGTGGTCAGCGGTGTATCCATCAACACCACCCATCAGGCTTCGGTTGCGGCGGCGTACAGCCAGGGCTTTCTGACGGGTACAAGCCTCTTCGTATCCGAGGACAACTCGCGTCTCTCCTCCAACAGCACAACCGCCATTTACGATCCGGAACAGGTATCGAACCTTTCGGCGGGCGTGAGCCAGCACCTGTTGCGCGGCTTTGGTACGCGCGCCAACAGCAGATTCATCCGTATCGGACGGAACGACTTGAAATACTCCATGAGCATCTTCCGGCAACGCACAATTGTCGCGGTGGCGGAAGTGATGACCGCATACTACGACCCGCTGTCCGATCGGGAGAGCATCCTCGTGGCACAAGAAGGGCAGGAGAATGCGCAAAGACTCACGGACCATAAGCAGGCTGAAGTTGGGTCTACAGCCGAGTATGACGAACTGCGCAGCGAGGAAGAAGTCGCTGTACGGGAGCAGGATTTACAGAAAGCGCAGGACACCTTCGCTCAGGACGCCAAAGCCCTCAAGGTCAAACTATGCAGAGATTTCAACGAAGATCTTGCGACCGCAGAGGTGGTTCCATCCGACCAGTTGCCCGACCCGCAACCCGGGGATGTGCCGCTCCTGGCCGAAGCCTTGCGAGAGGCTGCGATCCACCGGCCGGAGATCGAGCAAGCCGAGATGGACTTGAGCAATCAGAAGGTCGTCATCGAGGCGATTCATAATTCCTTGCTGCCCTCGCTCGACGTTTACGCCTCGTACTCCCTCTCGGGGCTGAACGGGGCGCTTGGGGCTACGTTCACGAACATCTTTGACGGCGACTGCCCCAACTTCTCATACGGGTTGACGCTCAACCTCCCCATTCGCAACCGCACCGCTCAGGCCGATGCGGAGCGCGCCCTCCTGGAGCAGCACCAGTTGCAGACAGAATTACAGGACGCGAAGAACCAAGCCGTTTGGAATGTCAGCGACGCACTGAGTGCAGTGGAGCAGGCACGGGGTCAACTCGCCTCCGCTCAGAAGTTGGTGAAGCTGGCGCGCCAGGTACTCGATATACGGCATCAAAAGTCCGCAATACCTTCGGCCGACGTGGAAGACGCGATCACGTCACAACGAAACTTGACTGTAGCGGAAGCCCGTGTTGTTGAGGCCCGCGCCACCTATGCGAAGTCATTGATCCGGTATGAAGTGGCGACGGGGATCCTTCTGGATCGAAACAACATTACATTGTCCGAGGCTATAGAGGGTGGAGTTGATAAAGAATCTGACGCTTCTGGCACACCTGACCAGCAAATTAGAAGAGGTACGGCACAACCATAGCTTCTTCGATAGCGTCTCACATAACCTCTGCGCTGGTTTTTATCGGAATGAAGCACTAGGGCTTCAAGGTCGTGCAACTACAACGGTCTCACTGTATGGATTTGCTCAGACTGCATGCCTAAGAGCGCATCAAATAAGTTTGGATGCATGTGTATTTTGCGATCACCTAACGATGGAAGACTTACTCCGTACAACAGCTTGAGCCGACTTGCAGAGGCAACGGCTAGATACGCCTACAACGAACGGACAAAGGAGATCCAAGTGTCAACATTTAATTCAGTAGTCGCGATCTATGACACCCATGTACAGGCTGAGGAGGCTGTGAAGGAGCTTCAAGTGGCTGGCGTCGACATGAAAACCCTCTCTATCGCAGCCAAAGACACTCATACCGATGAGCACGTCGTCGGCTACTACAACGCTGGCGATCGGATGAAGTACTGGGGCAAGATAGGCGCGTTCTGGGGAGGATTCTGGGGACTGCTCTTTGGATCCGCGATGTTTGCAATACCGGGATTAGGTCCGCTGCTTGTGGCTGGACCATGGGTAGCATGGATCGTGGCAGGTCTTGAGGGCGCGGCTGTTGTTGGCGGCGTGAGTGCCGCTGGAGCAGGTCTGGTCAGCATCGGTATTCCCAAAGACAGCGTCCTCAAGTATGACGTGGCCTTGAAGGCCGACAAGTTCCTGTTGATCGTTCATGGAACGCCAGATGCAGTAGACAAGGCGAAGGACATCATTGCAGGGACCCGGCACAGCTCCTATACCGTCCATGAGTCTCCTGTGTTGGTTTAGCAGGCTGCGTTCTGCGCCATATCCGCCGTGCACTCATCTCACCGAGCGCTCGCGGTGCACCATTTAGCCGCTCGAATTCATACGAGGTTCTCCCAGTGAAAAAGAATAGTTCCTTTCCCGCTTTGATCTTCATCGTCATTCTAGCGGTTGGTGCTGCAGTCGCCTATGTCCTGCATGGTGCTTTGTTGGATTTGCTTGCCGGCTGTGTTCTGGCTTGCGCCCTTCTTGTTGCATGGTTCATCTCGGCGGGCATTCAGGTTGCAGATCAATGGAGCAGAGCGGTTGTACTACGACTGGGAAAGTTTCGTTCCCTCCAGGGCCCCGGCCTCTTCCTTATCATCCCGCTCATCGACACAATTCCATATTGGATCGACACTCGCGTTCTCACCAGCTCGTTCAAGGCGGAGAAAACTCTGACCAAAGACACAGTCCCCGTGGATGTGGATGCGGTACTTTTTTGGAAGATTATCGATCCGCAGAAGGCCGCGCTTGCCGTTGCCGACTATCAAGCAGCAATCGGCTGGGCGTCTCAGACGGCCCTGCGAGACGTAATCGGCAAGACGATGCTCTCCGACATGCTGGAAGGCAGGGACAAGATCAGCGATGTGCTTCAGAAGATTATCGACGTTCGCACAGAACCGTGGGGCATCAACGTCATCTCGGTCGAGGTGAAGGACGTTCTGATTCCGTCATCGCTCGAGGATGCAATGTCCATGCAGGCACAGGCCGAGAGGGAGAGACAGGCCCGCGTCATCCTTGGTGATTCAGAGCGTCAGGTCGCAGAGAAGTTCGGCGAGGCAGCGAAGACCTATGCCAATAACCCTGTGGCTCTTCACCTGAGAGCCATGAACATGCTCTACGAAGGCCTAAAGCAAAACTCAACCATCGTCATCGTTCCAAGTTCCGCTGTCGAAACGATGCAACTCGGTGGCCTTGCCGGATTGACAGCGCTGACCATGGGCCTTGGCAAAGAAGGCATCCCGCAGCAGACCATCAACGAAGCCGACAGTATACCAACTGGCTCTCGCATTCCCTCGCTGGCAACGGAGGGCAGCCTGTCTCCCGCTTCGCCAGTGCAGGGATCAGCGTAGAGCTAGTTTCGATCGTGGGGGAAGACATGCAGAGACTCGCAGCGATCAATCACCACCAGAAAGTCAACCGGGCGACAATTAGACCTCCCGAGGGGAAAGAAAGGTTGACACTAGACAGGCGAGTTTCTTGCGTCATATGTGCAAAGGATAGACGCAAGGACGTGGTTGTTATGATTTGGTAACTATGGAAACAAGTCCACGATGTCAACTTCAGCCGAAGCACGGATCTTTTCACGGCGATGGCTGGTCGCCATTGCCGTCATGTCCAGCGCGGTCATGGAGGTGTTGGACACATCGGTGGTCAATGTAAGTCTGCCGCATATTGCGGGGAGCCTGTCCTCGACCGTCGACGAAGCCACTTGGGTCCTTACCTCCTACATCGTTGCCAATGCGATCATCCTGCCGATCAGCGGCTGGCTTTCGAACTATTTTGGACGCAAACGATTGTTGATGACGGTCGTGACCGGGTTTACGCTGTCCAGCGTTCTCTGTGGTCTGGCGCCCAGCCTTCCTCTTCTTATTTTTTTTCGAGTGTTGCAGGGTATCACCGGCGGAGGATTGCAGCCTCTTTCCCAATCCGTATTGCTGGAAGAATTTCCAGGACCGGAACGCGGCAACGCGATGGCATTTTGGAGCTTGGGCATTATCGCGGCCCCGGTGCTGGGACCTACGTTGGGCGGCTGGATCACGGATAACTACTCCTGGCGCTGGGTCTTCTTTATCAACCTGCCAATCGGGATTATCAGCCTGATGATGATCTATCACTTTGTTTATGACCCTTCGTATATCAAGCGCGGAACCATGCGGTTCGATGCCTGGGGCATGGGAATGCTGGCAATCGGCATGGGCGCCCTGCAAATTATGCTAGATAAGGGGCAGGAAGACGACTGGTTTGGCTCGCGCTTCATCACGACCCTGGCTATTACCGCTTCCGTCATGCTGACGGCATTCGTTATTCGCGAATTGCGGACAGCGCAGCCGCTGGTGAAGTTATCTCTGCTCCGGCACCGATCCTTTGCGGTCGGTATCGTGATCACAACAGTGCTAGGGTTTGTGCTCTATGGCAGCCTCGTGTCTCTGCCGCTGTTCATGCAGGAATTGCTTGGCTGGACTGCCGAAACAGCCGGCTTCTGGACGAGTCCGCGGGGGATTGCCACGGCAGTTTGCATGCCGGTGGTCGGCTATATGCTGGGTAAGCGTTGGGATCCCCGGTGGATGGTGGTTTTCGGATGCCTCATAGGCAGCATGGCGTTTTTTGGCTATTCGAGAATGGATCTGAACTCCGGAACTTGGGACATTCTGGGGCACCAGATCAATCAAGGAATAGGTCAAACGTTCATATTCCTACCATTGACCATACTTATCATGAACCCTATTTCAAAGGAAGAAACACCCTACGCGACCAGCCTGTACAGCGTAATGCGCAATATTGGTTCCAGCATGGGAATATCCTTCGTGACAACCTTGGTGGCTCGCCGGTCACAGTTCCATCAGTACCGCCTTGCCGGCAACATTTCGTTCTCCAACCAGCAGTTACTACAGGCGCAGAAGCAGGCTGGGGCAATGTTCGCGCAGCACGGCACTGACTCGGTGACCTCTACACATCAGGCTCTTGGATTTCTGTATGGCTCGTTACAGCAGCAAGCCACATTGCTCAGCTACATCGACGTGTTTTATATAATGGGATGGCTATTCTTGCTGACCGCTCCTTTGGTGCTGCTGATGCGAAAACCGAAGCGAGATCCCGATCCCTCAATGGCAGCACATTATAGATCCGGCAAATAAATACTGATGCTTTTTGTTGCTTATTGCGTCTAATAGAGTATGGAACGAGAGGATGCTCGCAAGTTATCTCCAGAGGCGCAGCTGGAACGGCGTCGTCAGGCGGTTCGTGCTTACAAACGAGGCGTAAACCGTCGTCAGATTGCTCGTGATCTTGGCTTGAGTTACTCGTCGGTTCGCATGATTGTCGATCGCTACAAGAAAGACGGTCTGCGTGGCATCGAGAGTGGCCAGCGCGGTCGTCCGACCGGCAGTTGCCGCACCCTCAACAAAGAGCAGGAAGAGCGCGTACAACGGCTGATTCAAGAGAAACGACCAGAGCAGTTGAAGATGGATTTTGCCTTGTGGAACCGCGCCGCGGTGATGTTATTGATTGAGCGCGAGTGTGGCGTACGCATCCCGGTGCGCAGCGTTGGCGAATATCTCAAGCGCTGGGGAGACGCACCCAATATAACCCATTCGCCGCGCCTACGAACAGAACCCTGTGGCCATCAATCAATGGCTCAGTGAGACATATCCGACGATCGCAAAACGCGCGAAAACAGAGGGTGCGGAGATCCACTGGGGCGATGAGACGGCGGTGGTCAATACGGACGTGCGTGGCCGTGGTTACGCCCCCAAGGGAGATACTCCGGTAGCGTATGTGGTGGGTGGAACGCGGCAGAAACTATCCATGATTTCGACGGTGACCAATCAGGGAAAAACCAGTTGGATGATTATCGACGGAAACTTCAACCACGAGCGACTGATTGAATTCCTGAAGGCGCTTATAAAACAGGCTGGACGCAAGGTATTTCTCGTGCTGGATAACCTTGGCGTGCATCATTCGAAGCCGGTCAAGAAGTGGCTGGAGGAGCACATCGAGCAGATCGAAGTCTTCTATCTGCCCAGCTACCCCCCCGAACTGAACCCGGATGAGCGCCTCAATGGCGACTTGAAACATGCCATCGCAACACGAGTACCATGCCGAAGCAAAGACAAACTGTATCAGGCCGCAACCAATCACATGACCGCAATCGAGAAGAATCCTGATAGAATCAAATCCTTCTTCAAAGACCCCAAAATTGCTTATGCCGCTTAATAGTATTTAATTGCCGGATCAATAGAACCTGCCTGTACTTACCTCGCTTCCACCCATTCAACACACTTTGCCTCTGCTCCGTCATTCGACGTGCGGCGAAGCAAATTGGCTCAAATCGGTATCCACCTCCGCCAATCTCATTCCATATTCAGAAAACTCTCGGCGCACTGGCATCGTCCAATCCTCCATGAGCAACGTCGCGCTTGAAGAACACTTCGTTACCGAATCCTCCCGCGCCACCCGAGCTAATGGCAAGAGAACTCCCCGCAGCTTGCTGAACTATAATCCAAACTCCTCGACGTACCCGCGCTGCACGGGCAACGCACTCTTGATCCGTTCGTACTGCGCTTCTATTAGCTCCATCGGTAAATATAGCTCGACAAAAATCTAGACTATAGTGTGAACACGCCCTACTTCGTCGCTGGCTTTGGGCCAGCATGACGCACTTCATCTGGAACATCGAATGTTTGAATGTTCTTTTCAAATAACTCTGTGAGGTGGCTGGCAGTTTTGTCATATTCCTGTTTATCTACCCAGGAGTCACGTGGCATAAGAACTTCGTCTGGTACATCTGGAACATGTTTAGGCACAGCTAAGCCGAATGCAGGATCGAGAATAAACTCGTTCCCCTTCAACTTACCTTCGATAGCGGCAGTCACCATCGCGCGGGTATGCGAAATTGCCATACGCTTGCCCACGCCATATTTACCACCTTGCCATCCTGTATTTACCAGCCAAATCTCGGCTCCGTGCTCTTGCAATCGTTTTCGCAGCAGTTCGGCATAAACACGTGGAGACTCAAGCATGAACGGCGCTCCAAAGCAGGTGGAGAATGTTGCCTGTGGTTCCGTAACGCCAACTTCAGTTCCTGGAATCTTTGCAGTATATCCACTGACAAAATGAAACATGGCCTGTTCAAGCGTTAGCTTGCTAAGTGGTGGCAGCACACCAAACGCATCTGCAGTCAGAAACACAACGGCACTAGGAGACGCGCCAATACTGGGGATTACAGCACCATCAATGAATTCGACCGGATAGTTACCACGAGTATTTTCCGTTATGCTATCGTCATCAAAGTTGGAGTGACGATTTTTGTCGAGCACCACGTTTTCCAAAATAGAGCCGAAGCGAAGAGCATTCCAGATCTGGGGTTCGTCCTTCTGTGATAGCTTGATGCATTTAGCATAACAGCCACCCTCAAAGTTGAAGATGCCATGATTGCTCCAGCCGTGTTCATCATCTCCAATAAGGCGACGGCTTGGATCTGCCGAGAGCGTTGTTTTTCCAGTGCCAGAAAGTCCAAAGAACAGTGCCGTATTGCCACTGACTCCGATGTTTGCCGAGCAATGCATCGGCAGAACGTTTTCCTGTGGCAGTATGCAGTTGAGGTAGGCAAAGATAGATTTTTTCATCTCGCCAGCGTAGCTGGTTCCAACCACCAGCACGATACGTCGAGTGAAATCAACTCCAATAAAAACATCCGAACGAGTGCCATCCAGTTTGGGATCAAGCTTGAGACCCGGGACGCATATCTCGGTAATATCTGGTACAAAATCTACTTGTTCCTGCGCGGTAGGACGCACAAACTGGTTGAGCACAAACATGCTGTGCCAAGCCTTTTCATTGATAAATCGGACCTTCATACGGTATGCCGGATCAGCGCCTGCATATAGTTCCTGCACATATCGTTCGCGATCACGCAGATAGTTGATCGCTTTGCTATAAACGGCGTCGAACAGTTCCTCACTGCACGGTTGATTGGAGTCATTCCAGTTCACATGACTGGATGCTGCATCTTTAACAATGAAACGGTCTTTGGGTGAGCGGCCTGTACGCGAACCAGTCATGCAGACCAACGCTCCTTTGTCGGACAGAACACCTTCTCCTGCATTAAGGGAGAATTCAATTAACTCAGATATTCCTAAGTTGGTATGTACGTTTTCTCCGTGCGTCAGATCTGCAAGTTTATTTACTTGAATGGTCATTGTCATGATGAGTGGATATCTCCTTGTCGAGAATCGTTTTCATAATATCGAGTGCACTAGTGAGTTTTTAATATTGCTCGCGTTTCAGCGTTTGTAAAATCTATGTGCCCTTCACAAACCGTTCATCGAAGATCATTAGCTGCGGTGATCGTTGAAGCCGGAGTCGAGCAGGAACTCGCTGAGCGACTGCATCAGATCCTCCAGCCCGAGGACGGAGGAGAGATCGCCGGTAAATCTTGTATAGCGAATGCGCTTCATCGTTTCACCCCCTGATCCACTTTAGATTGGAATCAGAGGACGGTGATTCGACGGGCTTGGCGGACGTCGGCTAAAAATGAACGACGAGGCCTGAATTGAAGGTCAGCAGCGAGAGGTTCGGAGCATTGCTGGTGTTGTACCCTGTGCCTCCGCCGAACTCGATGGCACGCAGGTCGATGAAGTGGGTCAGAGGAACATCGATGCCGCCGACGACCTCCCAGGTCGCGTAGTGGTTGCTCACGTCAGCCCCGTTGAAGGCATTGACCGAGCGCGTTCCAACGTATCCGCCCGAGGCCTGAATGTACGGCTTGACGTGCATAATCGGCGCATGGACACCCAGCCTGATGCCGCCGAAACCGGTGTCCGCTCCATTGGTTCCGGGGCGCGAAGAGCCGCGAAAATCAAAGCCAAGATTGACCGGCCCGACAGGAATGAAGTTAAGCGTAACGCCAGCGCCGACGCCCGATGTCCAGAAGTCTGAGGTGTTGGGTACATTCGAAAAACGATCCGAAGACGAGGTAACGTATATGGCGGTCTGCCCATGGGCACGTTCAGCAGCAAGGGAGAAGAGCAGAAGTGAAGCAATCAAAATAGATCGGCGCATCGGGAACCCTCGAAGAGTGGATTGCGACTTGACGAGAAGATGCTTCAGAAAAAAGAACCTTCTTGTCGACTCGATACCGTTTGGATGCAATCCACGCGTCTAGCGTGGTCTACGACTGCGGTGGTCCCGGTTGTTCGGACAGTTTTTTTGGGTTCTTATAGATCCGGCAAATAAATACTGATGCTTTTTGTTGCTTATTGCGTCTAATAGAGTATGGAACGAGAGGATGCTCGCAAGTTATCTCCAGAGGCGCAGCTGGAACGGCGTCGTCATGACCTGAACCCAAGAAACTGGACCATGTGATATGAGAGTCTAACCGGCCTTTTGGCAGGAAGGACTTTCTATGAAGCGCAAGAAGCATACGCCACAGCAGATTTTGGAGAAGCTACGAGCCGTGG
>Ga0302270_10002780_pt1 | contig 16876 bp, 7 predicted proteins | sample III_Bog_E2_3_FD_198773 | JGI IMG/M metagenome (GOLD analysis project Ga0302270, IMG submission 198773) | Peat permafrost microbial communities from Stordalen Mire near Abisko, Sweden - III_Bog_E2_3 | ecosystem: Environmental > Terrestrial > Soil > Wetlands > Peat | place: Sweden: Abisko... | reverse complement strand
CTCAGGTAAGCACAAGTCCGTTTGCCGTGGACTGACGAGTTGGAGGCGCAAGGTGAAAGTGTCTAAGTCCTTATCTTGTCCTGCTTTTACAAATTCAACCTTTGGGTTAATTGCGTGTATTCGCTCCACGACGAGAGCAAAGTTTGGAACCTTATCAGCGGCAACTTCCTTTGTATCCCTAGTCATTGGCTTCCACTCCGATGTAATTTAAGCCCTCATCGGGCTTTGCGGTGAGTATACGCCGCAAGCCATTCCTAAGGAGGATGACCGAGGCGGGTGGCCCACCCTTGACCCGCCAGCGCCGTGTGGGTGCCCCATCCTTTCCGCAGTCTCATCGCGGAAAGGGTGGGAGACCACGAACTTCGACCGTCGGCTTTTCGGGCTTCTAAGAGGCAGGTGGGCAGGTGGCCCCACCCCTGACCCGTCTCAAGCCATGGGTGCCCCATCCTTCGCTTCTTTCTAGCGAAGGGTGGGAGCCCACAAATCTCGCCCGGTGGCCGGGACCGACCCCGACCAAAAACGTGTCAAGAGGCGCACTTGCGCCCATCTCCGCCATCCGTCGCCGAATCACATGCTTACAGCGAAAAATAAATCTCAAAACCTTGCCGTCTCATTCGCCGAAACGCGCAAACTGGATTCATGGCCGCTACTCAATTTCGCAAGGCTACATCGACCGAAGCCGCCCACCACGCCCCAGACCCCCACCCCCTCCCCCACTTTTGCTGCAACCTCATGAAAACAAAAGTGGTTACGTCGAAAAAACGCATTTCGACCTATCAAAACAAAGGACTTACGTCTCTTCCCGCCTCTTGTCTCGCTCTTGAGACATGGGAAACCAGTAAACTCCAACGCTACAATCCCCATATGTTCCTCGCCGTCCTCACCATCTCCGATCGCTGCTCCCAAGGCCAAATGGAAGACACCGCCGGCCCCGCCACGGTCGCCATCCTCCTCCAGCAATGGCCCGACGCCGAGCTTCGCACCCTCATCCTCCCCGACGACGAAGACGCCATCGTCTCCACCCTCGAAAACCTCACCCGCGAAACCCCAACCCCAGCCCTGATGCTCACCGTCGGCGGAACCGGCCTCGGCCCGCGCGGCGTAACCCCGGAAGCCACCCGCCGCGTCCTCGACCGCGAAGCCCCCGGCCTGGCCGAAGCCTAGGCGCGTTGGGATGTCGCTGGCCGGGAGAAAGCTTCGCTTGACAGGGGGTATTTGCGGCCTTAACATGGCCGGGTGGAAACGATACCATTCGGCTTCGTTTCTCTCGTCCGCCACATCTCGATGCCAGCAAACCATCCTGGCCTTTGAGCTCCACCGCAACGGAGGTCCCATGCTTCGCGCTTCTCGCTTGATGCTGCTTGCCTTATTGATCCCATTCCTGCCGAGCGCCCATGCCGGGGCGCAAACCATGACTGCGCCGGACATTACCAAGCAGCCCACGCTCTACGTGGTTCCCTACGCGCATCTGGACACACAGTGGCGCTGGGAGTTTCCCCAGGTGATCAGCGAATATCTTCTGAAGACGATGCGGATCAACTTCTATTACATGGATAAGTATCCGCATTACGTCTTCAATTGGACGGGCTCGAATCGCTACCGACTAATGAAGGAGTACTATCCCGCCGACTACGCAAAGCTGAAAGAGTACGTGGCCAAAGGGCAGTGGTATCCCGCCGGTTCTTCAGTGGAAGAGGGCGACGTGAACCTGCCCAGCGCCGAGTCGATCATCCGCCAGGTTCTGTACGGCAACACGTATTACCGCAAGGAGTTCGGCAAAGCCAGCGCGGAGTATATGCTGCCCGACTGCTTCGGTTTTCCCGCGTCGCTGCCGACGATTCTGGCGCATGCGGGTGTGAAAGGTTTCTCGACGCAGAAGCTGAGCTCGGGATGGCAACCGGCGCCCTTGATTGGCGGACCCGATTCACCGGAGAAGACGCCGGAGGGCATTCCGTTCAACGTGGGAGTGTGGGAGGGGCCGGACGGCGAGACAGTGCTCGCGGCTTTGAACCCTGGCGGCTATGGAAGCCGCATTCGCTCTGACTTGAGCAAGCCGCCGCCGCCTTTGACGCCGTCTCCGGGGAGCAACCCACGCAGGAGGCGGATGCAAGAAACGGATTGGCCAAGCCGTATCGACATCGATGGCAAAGCCACCGGCATATACGCCGACTATCACTACATCGGGACCGGTGATATTGGCGGTGCGGTGGATGAGGAATCCGTGCGACTGCTGGAGGCGACGGTCACGCAGGGTGACGCTGTGGCTCCGCCTCCGGGATTCTTCGGCGGGAATCTCGCCGGGCCCGCGCCCGATGGCACGCCGGTGAAGATGGGCGATGGGCCAGTGAAGGTGATTTCATCGGCCGCGGATCAGATGTTTCTGGACATCAAACCGGACATGCAGTCGAAGATGCCGCGCTATAAGGGCGATCTCGAACTGATCAATCACTCCGCCGGCTCGTTGACTTCGGAGGCGTATCACAAGCGCTGGAATCGCAAGAACGAAATCCTGGCCGATGGCGCAGAGAGAGCTTCGGTAGCGGCGATGTGGATGGGAGGCCGGCCTTATCCGCAGCAGCGCCTGAACGATGCCTGGACGCTGGTGATGGCCGGGCAGTTTCACGATACGGGCGCGGGCACGGCGACGCCGCGCTCCTACGAGTTTGCGCAAAACGACGATGTGATCGCGATGAACCAGTTTGCGGATGTGCTGACCAGCGCGACGCAATCGGTGGCCTCCGCGCTGAATACCGAGGGCGGTGGGATTCCGATCGTTGTCTATAACCCGCTGAACATTGAACGCGAAGATGTTGTGGAAGCTGGGGTCTCGTTTCCTGGCGGAATGCCGAAGGCCGTGCGCGTGGTTGGGCCCGATGGGCACGAGGTTCCCGCGCAACTGGAGGATGGGAAGGTTCTGTTCCTGGCCAAGGCGCCGTCCGTTGGCTATGCGGTTTACGATGTGCGCCGTGCCGAGAGCGAAGCGCCCTCGACCGAGTTGAAGGTGAGCGACACCACGCTTGAGAACGCGCGCTACCGTATCTCGATCAACGCGGATGGCGATGTGACGAGCATCTTCGACAAGTCGCTCGGCAAAGACTTGCTCTCCGCGCCCATGCGGCTCGCGATTTCCAAGGATGCGCCCAAGCAGTGGCCGGCATGGAACATGGACTTCGACCAGGAGCAGGCGCCGCCGCGCTCGTATGTTGGCGGACCGGCGAAGATTCGCGTGGTGGAGAATGGCCCGGTGCGGGTGGCGGTAGAAGTTTCGCGCGCGGACGAGGGCTCGAAGTTTGTGCAGACGGTGCGGCTGTCCGCGGGTGACGCAGGCAACCGCGTCGAGTTCGGCGAGTCTGTCGATTGGCGAACGCTGTCGGGCAACCTCAAGGCGGTGTTTCCACTCTCCGCGGCCAACAACATGGCGACGTATAACTGGGAGGTCGGAACCATTCAGCGGCCAGTTGCGTTCGACCGGCAGTTCGAAGTCGCTTCGCATCATTGGATCGATCAGACGGACGAGAGCGGCAGCTACGGCGCCACGATTCTCACCGATGTCAAGAATGGGTCCGACAAGCGCGACGAGAATACCATCCGCCTGACGCTGCTGCGCTCACCGGGCGAAGCTTCGGAGATGAAGGGCGACTACACCGATCAAATGAATCAGGACTGGGGCCACCATGAGATTCTGTTCGGAATTGCCGGGCACAAGGGCGACTGGCGCGGGAGCGGGACGGACTGGCAGGCCTACCGTCTGAGCACGCCGCTGATCGCGTTTGAGACCGCCAGGCACGGGGGATCGCTGGGACGCAGCTTCAGCCTGGTGAGCGTGGACAATCCGGATATTCGCATTCTGGCGCTGAAGAAATCCGAGCTCAGCGACGAAGTGATTGTGCGCATGGTGGAGATGAACGGAAAGCCCGCGCCGCAAGTTCATGTGAAGTTCGCAGGACCGGTTGACGCCGCGCGCGAGGTGAACGGGCAGGAGTTGCCCGTGGGCTCGGCGACGATTGAAGACGGGGCGCTTGAGACTTCATTCACGTCGTATCAGCCGCGTACGTTTGCGCTGCGGCTGGGCGCGGCGCCAGCGACCATCAACGGCATTGCGTCACAACCGGTTGCATTGAAGTACGACCTCGCCGCGGCCAGCGACGACGACACGCATTCTACCGGCGGCTTTGACGCGAAGGGCGATGCGCTTCCAGCGGAGATGCTGCCCACAGATCTGAAGGTCAACGGAGTCGACTTCAAGCTGGCTGCTGGCGGAGCCGGCAAGCTCGATGCGGTTGTTGCGAAGGGACAGGCAATCGATCTGCCGGAGGGCGACTTCAATAGAGTGTATGTGCTCGCCGCGTCGGAAGGCGGGGATCAGCGGGCCGTTTTCCGCGTTGGCGAACATGCTGAGAATCTGACCGTTGAGGATTGGGGTGGCTTCATCGGCCAGTGGGACACACGCCTCTGGAAGCCGCGGCCGGATTCTATCACCGAGGGTGGCGACAGCTTTGGCCGCGAACCTGCGCACCAGGTTGCGCTCAAGAAAGAATGGGCGGTCTCAGCGAACCATGCAACGTGGGATTTGACTTACACAGGCTCGCCCGACTGGTCGCCAAGTTATCCGCAGGACTATCTCGGGCTGCAGGCTGGCTACATCAAGCCGGCAGCGCTGGCGTGGTACGTATCGCATCATCACACGCCGGATGGGCTGAATGAGCCGTACCAATACAGCTACCTTTTCGTGTATGCATTCGACCGGCCCGCGCACGCGAGAAAGCTGACTCTGCCGGTGAACGACAAGATTCGGATTCTGGCAGTATCAGTCGCGAAAGACGATCCCGATGTTCGCCCAGCGGAGCCGTTGTACGATACTTTGGGCAGGACAGAACCGGGACCGACCGAAAAAGCGGCTGCCATGCACTAGACAACCGGCAGCCGAAAATCGTTGGCCGCGAACGGTCATGTCGCGCAATGCACGGCGAGCGTCAGCCCCTTCGCATCAAGGGATAGGTGAGTACCTGTGCATTTTCCAGAGAGATTCGGTGTTGTTGCCGTGAGTATTTTTTGCGCCGGTGCGTGCTTCTTCCTTGTTTCCGCGATTTCCTTTGATGCATTGTCGCGCACATTCCGGGTGAATCAGGCGCAAGTGCTGGCTGCATCGAAGACCTGGGTGGATCCGCGCGAACATCTGGCTCTTGAAGCTGCCGCAGGCGCCGCCATCACTATCGACTATCCTCAGGATGGCTCGATTTTTCCTGCGGAGATCACGGCTCCCACATTCATCTGGCACGACGCTGATGCTTCATCGACAAGTTGGCGAATCGATGTCGCATTCACCGATGGCGCCAAGCCGCTGCGCATGGAGTTTGGCGGCGAGCCAATGAAAATCGGCGCCATCGATCCGCGGTGCGTCTCCGACACCAATCAGCTTCCTTCCCTCACTCCGGCGCAGGCCTCCGCGCACACATGGATACCGGATGAGCAGACCTGGGCGCTGATCAAGAAAGAATCGTCGGGCCGCCGCGCGATTGTAACGATTGCCGGCCTTGACGCCAGCAACCATCGCGTGACGAAGGGCCAGGTCTCATTGACCACTTCGGAAGATCCGGTAGACGGAGAGATTTTTTATCGCGACGTTCCACTCATGCCGGCTGCGGGAAAAAAAGGCATCGTGCAGCCGCTCGCGCCTTCGCTGCTCTACCTGATCAACTGGCGCATTCGCGATATTGCCAAGCCGGAGAGCCGCCTGTTGATCCACGACATGCATGCCTGCGGCAACTGCCATTCCTTCTCGCTCGACGGCAAGACGATGGGCATGGATGTGGACGGTCCAGGCAACGACAAGGGCCTTTACGCGATAGTCCCCGTGCAGCAGCACATGTCCATTCGCAGCCAGGACACGATCAAGTGGAACACCGACATGCGCGTGGGAAAATCGCGAGTTGGATTCATGTCGCAGGTTTCGCCCGACGGAGAATATGTGCTGTCGACCTTCGCCGGCGAGGGGCAGGACATTCCCAGTTCCTACTTCGTGAAGAATTTCACAGACTATCGATTCCTGCAGGTGTTTTTTCCCACGCGCGGCATTCTCGCCTGGTATAGCCGCACCACGGGGCACAGGCTGCCGTTGCCCGGCGCAGACGACCCGCATTACGTGCAGACCGACGGCGTGTGGAGCCCGGATGGAAAGTGGGTGATTTTTGCGCGAGCCGAAGCGAAAGATCCAGACCCGCCCGGAATGACACTTCCGCAGCACGCCAACGACCCCAGCGAAATTCAGATCCAGTACAGCCTTTACCGGGTTCCATTCAATGGGGGGCTGGGCGGCAAGCCGGAACCGATTCTGGGTGCTTCAAACAACGGCATGAGCAACAACTTTCCCAAGGTTTCTCCAGACGGGCGCTGGATTGTCTTCGTCAAGAATCGGAACGGGCAGTTGATGCGGCCCGACAGCGAGTTGTACATTGTGCCCTTCACAGGCGGCGTGGCGCGGCGCATGAATTGCAACACGTCGCTGATGAATTCCTGGCACAGCTTTTCTCCCAACGGGCGCTGGCTCGTCTTCTCATCGAAGAGCCGCTCGCCTTACACCCAGATGTTTCTTACGCACATCGACGCTCAGGGCAACGACAGCCCGCCGATTTACATCGATAACTCGACCGCTGCAAACCGAGCCGTGAACATTCCCGAGTTTGTGAATGTGCGGCCCAATGGAATTGAAAGCATCGATGTGCCGGCCTCCGATTTTTATCGCATCGTGGATGAGGCAATGGATTTGCAGGGCAAGGGTGACCTGGCCGGCGCGATGGCCAAGTGGAAAGATTCGCTTGAGTTGGATCCCACGGATGCACGTGCCAACAACGGAATGGGGATCGCGCTTGGGATGCAAGGAAGATCCGACGACGCGATTCCCTATTTCAGGAAAGCGGTAAAGGCGCAGGGAGATTTCTTTGAGGCCTACTACAATTTGGGAATCATTTTTTCCAGGGAAAACAAGATTGATGAAGCCGTGGATGCCTGGCAGAATTTGGTGCGTATCCGGCCCCAGTTCGCGCAGGGGCACGAGAATCTTGGCTACGCGCTCTACGCCGAGTCGAAGTTTCCTGAGTCGCTGACGCAGGTGCGCATGGCGCTGGATGAGGAGCCCACTCGCCTGTTTGCGCTGAAGCTGGCCGCGAAACTGCTCGCCACATGTCCGGATTCTTCCATCCGCAACGGAGTTGAAGCAGTCGCGTTCGCAGAGAGGGCAAAGCGGCTGAGCGGAGGGAGCGATCCCGACTTGCTCGACACACTGTCAGCGGCCTACGCGGAAGATCGGAATTTTACCCACGCAGCGGAGATCGAAGAACAGGCTATCGCGCTTGCAACCCAACAAGGGGATGCGGTGATGTCAGCCCGGCTGAAGGCTCATCTGGCCCAGTACGCATTGAATCAACCTGTCCGCGAGACGCCGAGCGACGCTCCTTCTCAGTAGCCGCCAATCTCTTGCCGGTTGCTCAAGAAAAAGGAACCTTTTGTCGCTCCTAGTTTGGGACCACCAAGCCGAGAATCAGTTCCGAACCCGGCCCCAATTGGATGCTCCGCTTAGTGCTTGTGAGTTTGGCGCTGCATCCGGGTCCACCCTGCGGGTCCAGCTTCGTTTCGGGCAGGCGAACCACGATTCCCGGATGTATGGTATGCGGAGGTCCACCGGGGTTGAGGTTTTCATCTACAGCGCCGGATCCGGCGACGACATCCCCTATTTGCCGCCCCGTGCCGGCGACTTCCGCCGGTAGCGCATCGTGCAGCTTGTCGGATTCTTCCGGAGGGCCAACCACGCCGATCAACCGCAGCGGGAGTTCCGTCTTCCCTTTGCCCGTGCAGTCGCCGTGATCGAACACCAGGGATAAGTCCGATGCATCGGGATTCTTCGTCGAACTGGCCGACAGGATGTGGCCATACAGGATCGAATCTTTATCCAACGTGCATCCCGGATAAACCAGTCCATATACAACCTTCACCCATATCTCTTTGCCGGGTTTCAGATGCGCGGAGTCCAGCCCGCCTGAAACTTTGGCCTCTATTGTTGAATTGAGTGGCTGATCCGCAGTGCTCATGAGCTTACAGACCGGCTCGCCCGCGCCATTGCTGCTCGCTGAGGGCGTGGATGCAATCATCGTTGTCTTCCCGGATTCCGGCGAGACACCCGCATCTACGGACTCGAATTTTACAAGGCCATCTCGATAATCGAGATGCAGAGTCAGTGATTGCAGTACGTCCAGGCCCAACATGCCTGCAATTTCGAACCCGGCATTGCGATTCATGGCCGAAGAGTCGTGTTCGAGAATGTGCCCCTGATGGATTTGCGGCAGATTGGCTAACTGAATGTCGAATACCTCGCGATAGAACTGCACCTTTGTGCCTTGAGCGGTTTGTTCCGGGTTGGTGAAGTTCACAGTGATCTTCGACAGTGCGTGAGCTGTCTCCGGCGTCATGGCGCTGAAGCGCATGCCCGTTGCCAAAGTGAATAGCCTGCGGGATTTGTCGCCGAATATGAGCGGAACCAGCAGATATTGCCGCCGGTGATAGACCGGGGTATAGCCCGCAAGCTCTGCAGACGCAATACGATCTCCCGGCAGTATCCCGGCCTTTTCAGGCAGCGGCGCAAGACGCAGCTTTGCCAATCGATAGTCAAGCGTAATCAGCCAGGACGCGAACATATCGGTCCCGATGAAGCCGTCTGCTTTGCCCGCGAAAGGCATGTCGCTTACCCCCACGATGCAGTCGCGAAACTCAAGCGGGCCGATGCGCAAACTATCGACATGGACCGTTCCCGGCGGGTCCTCTGGGCCTTTCTCGAATCCGTTTTGATCGGAAAGCGCTTTGCTGATGAACAGGCCGGAAGCCGCCGAATCCACAATCAACCTGGCCTTGCTCTTCGGCATGTCGGCTTCCAGCAGGTAACCGTCGATATGTTTGACGTCGGCAAAGGAGGGCTGCAGCGAAAGCGTAGCGGAGGCAACAGACGGCAGGACTTTGCAGGTCTGTGAGTTCTCTGAAAGCAACGGCAACATCGAATGCATTGATGCCTCGGCTTTTTGCCGTGTTTCCGCGTCAACGTCCTTCGTCGTAGCGAGCGCCCTGGCGGTGGCCTCAATGTCGTTTGCGGGTGATGCGACGCGATTCCAATCATGCAGAATCTCGGGATCTGAGGGATCAATGGCATAGGCGCGTTGAATCTCCGCTCGCTGTGAGGCGTACATCGAGTCGATGCGCATTATGCGGCTACGAATCAGGTGAGCGCGTGCATAACATGCGTCGGCGGCAGCGGCTGAATCGAGCGTCTCGATGGCCAGCCATGGCTGCCCCTCACGCAGTTGAACCTCGGCCAGCGCAGTGAGCGTTGCCGCCGTGTGTGGATTTGCGGCAAGAGCCGTGTTCGCTTGAATGAAAGCCTGAGAAACTTTGCCTTCCCGCAGCAACGTACGCACCAGCGCCGCAGACAGCTCAACATCCTGTGGATTTTGTGCCAACGCCTGCTGGTAGAGGTCTTCCGCCTCGCTATAGCGGCCTTCGCTGTACGCCGTGCTCGCGGGCGTGGCGGGGTGATCGGCAACAGCCGGGCATGCGGGAGACTGGCCGCGAAGACAAGGTGCCTGTGCAAGAAGAAGCACACCCGTGGCGATGGCCATGAAGGGGCGACCGAACATTTGAGTATAGGAAGGCATAGCGTTATCTCCGTGAGCCGATTCAAAAACCAAAGCGAGTATACGCCGGACGATTGGTGTTGGGTGTCTCGGCCCGGTGTCAAGATGGCCGCATTGCTCCAGGCAAAGCGCGGGCAAGGTGCCGTCCGCGCTGATTGCGATACACTGTAAAACCTGGAGGGCTTTCGTTGTTGCCTGCGCGCAGTCTGCTTCCCGGCGTCCTAATCTGCGCTCTCATCCTGGCCGCCGTGTGCAAGGCACAATCACCGGCCAACGCACCGGCCACGCAACTGTCACAGCAGGGTTCCATGACGACGCAGGGCATGGCCACCGGCCCGGCGCAGGGAGGGCGGTTCGATGACCAGCATCGCCCCATCACAGCCGGCGGCACCGTAAAGACGGGGCCAATCGTCTTTGAGGAGGTGGCTGCGAAGGCCGGGCTCACGAGTTGGCACAACACCACGGGCACTCTGCAGAAGAGCATAATCATCGAGGCCAAAGGCTCCGGTGTGTGCCTGCTCGACTACGACCACGACGGATGGCTCGATATCTACCTGGTGAACGGGTCAACCTTTGATGCAGTCGCGGGAAAGGCCGCGGCGCCGCATGCAGCGCTCTTTCGCAACAATCACGATGGCACGTTTACCGACGTGACGGAGAAGGCGGGCGTGGTCAACGACCGTTGGGGACTGGGCTGTGCGGTTGGCGACTACGACAACGACGGGTGGCCCGACCTGTACGTAACGAATCTCGGCGCGAACCGTCTATACCACAACAATCGCAACGGCACATTTACCGACGTGGCAGTTAAGGCAGACGTGGCGCTCGACGAAGGTTCAGATTCCGTAGCAGTGGACCATACGGGCGCGACCTTCGGCGATTATGACGGAGACGGCCGGCTCGATCTTTTCGTGGGCGGATACATTTATTACGATTTCAAGAATCCACCGATGGCGGGCACGAAAGAGGTGAATTACTCCTCGTGCCAATATCGCGGGCAGAACATCATGTGCGGGCCTCGCGGCATCCGCGGCGCCGGCGATCATCTATTCCACAACAACGGCGACGGCACTTTCACGGACGAAAGCAAGCAGGCCGGGGTCAGCGATCCCAATGGCTTTTATGCGCTGGGCGCGCTTTTCGTGGACGTGAATGGCGACGGCCGTCCAGACCTGGTTGTGGCCAACGACTCCACGCCCAACTACCTCTACATAAACAAGGGCGACGGCACGTTTTCCGACCAGAGTTACATGAGCGGATACGCATTCAACGGCGAGGGCCGAGAAGTTTCCAACATGGGCATCGCTGCCGGAGACTACGAGAACAACGGCCACATGGATTTTGTGAATACCGTCTTCTCCGACGATGCTACCGTGGTTTTCAAAAACGACGGAAAAGGCGAGTTCGACGATGCCAGCGAGCATGCGGGTCTCGGCTGGCCGTCGCAGCCATTCGTCGGCTTTGGCGACGGGTTTCTGGATTATGACAACGACGGATGGAAAGATCTGCTGATCGCCAACGGCCACGTCTATCCCCAGGTTGATCAACATCCCGACTGGGGCATGAGCTACGCGCAACGGCCGCTGCTCTACCGCAACCTGCGCGACGGAACTTTTGCCGAGGTTCCCGCAGTGGAGGAGAGCGGCCTGGCGGAAGTCTTCGTCGGGCGCGGCGCGGCTTTCGGAGATTTGTTCAACAACGGCAAGATCGATGTGGTCATCAACAACCTGGATGGCGTTCCGGCGCTGCTGCGCAACGTGAATCCCGACCACAACCACTGGGTAGAGCTGAGTTTGGTTGGCGGGCCCAAAAGCCCGCGCGATGCGGTGGGAGCTACGGTGTACCTGTCCGCGGGCGGGATTCGCCAGCGGGGCGACGTGCTGAGCGGCGGCAGCTACCTCTCGTCGAACGATATGCGCGTCCACTTCGGTCTGGGGCAGGCAACCAGCATTGATGCGGTGGAGATTCACTGGCCGAGCGGTGCGACTGAAAAGGTAAACCTGCTCGCGGTAGATCGCATCTACACAGTTGCCGAGGGGAAGGGAATTACGGGAGCATTGTGCGAAGGCAAACCATGCGTGACGAAGACCCTCGCGCAATCAACAACCCGATTGAAGGCGGCGCATCGATAGGTTTTGGATCTTTCAGGCAGGACAGCCAGCGAGGAGAAGCTAACTTCAGGCAATTCCGGAACCATGGGGTCTCGGTTTCAGGCGGTCAAAAGCCTGCTGTATGATGCAAATAAGTTGGGGTGCATGGAAACGATACCACACAAGCGGATTGCCCATGTTGCGAAGACGGCGATGCTGCTGATCGCCCTTTCCGTTGCGCCGCTTATCGCGCAGCAATCTCCCCAACTCCAAACTGGAATGGGGAGCCATTCGGGCGAATCGAAGCCGGTCTACGACTCACTTAAGCGGCCCATCACCGCAGGCGGTTTTGTCGAGAACGGTCCGGTGATTTTTACCGACGACACGAGGGCGGCCGGCTTATCCGGATGGAAGCACGTGATGGGCGCGGCCGACAAGCGGCTGATCATCGACACCAATGGCTCCGGGGTGGGCCTTATCGACTACGACAACGATGGTTGGCTTGACATCTACCTGGTGAACGGCTCGACCTTTGACGCGTTGGACGGCAAGGAAACACCGCCGCACGCGGCACTGTTCCACAACAACCACGACGGCACCTTTACCGATGTGGCGGCCAAAGCCGGTGTGACCAATGATCGCTGGGGCTTTGGCGTGGCCATTGCGGACTACGATAATGACGGCTGGCCAGACATCTTCGTCACCAATTACGGCAAGAACCGGCTCTATCGCAACAATCACGACGGAACGTTTACCGATGTTGCGGAGAAAGCCGGTGTGACGCTGGGAAACTGGAGCGCGGGCGCAACCTGGGGCGACTACGACGGCGACGGGCGGCTCGACCTGTATGTTACGGGCTATGTCCATTTCGATCGCAACAACCTGCCCTATGCCCACACCAAGGCCGCAAGCAACAACATGTGTGAATTTCGCGGGGTTCCAGTGATGTGCGGGCCCCGCGGCCTTGAGAGCGAGCCGGACCACCTGTTCCACAACAACGGCGACGGCACATTCACCGACACAACTGTGAAGGCGGGCGTGGCCGACCCGCTGAACCACTACTACGGACTTACGCCTGTGTTTGTGGACGTGAATAACGATGGCAAGCTGGACCTGGCCGTGGCCAACGACTCGACGCTGAGCTATCTCTTCCTCAATCGCGGCGACGGAACCTTCGAGGATGCGAGTCTGACGTCAGGGTTTGCGCTGAATGAGGATGGGCGCGAGGTGGCAGCCATGGGTATTGCCGTGGGCGATTATCTGAACAACGGTCTGGTGGATTTTGCCATCAGCGATTTCTCCGATGAGTCCAAACTGCTGTTTCATAACGAAGGGGCGGCCGGCTTCAGCGAGGTTTCCTTCAGCGCGGGCCTGGGCAAGAAGTCGATTCCGTTCCTAAGCTGGGGAACCGGCTTCCTGGACTATGACAACGACGGGTGGCTCGATCTGATGTTCGTAAACGGGCACATCTATCCCGCGGCCGACAACAAGGATTGGGGAACCTCGTATGCGCAGAGGCCGCTGCTGTTTCACAATACCCATGACGGTAAATTCGAAGAGGCGCCGGCCGTAGTCGGCTCGGGACTGGCATCGCTCATTTCGGGACGCGGAGCGGCGTTTGGCGACCTCTTCAACGACGGAAAGATCGACGTGGTTATCAGCCCGGTAGACGGACCACCGCTGCTGTTGCGAAACGTCAATCCCGATCATCACCACTGGGTGGAACTGAAGCTGGTGGGCGGCCCACTGAGCCCTCGCGACGCAGTGGGCGCTACTGTTTACCTGACAGCCAACGGCATGCGCCAGCGCCAGGATGTGCTGAGCGGCGGAAGCTATGTATCGACGAACGATCCCCGATCGCACTTCGGTTTGGGCGATGCAACGGACGCAGGAACCGCGGAGATTCACTGGCCTTCCGGCGCAAAGGAGACTGTCAGGCTGCCTGGTGTTGACCGGATCTTCACGATTACCGAGGGCAAAGGGATTACCGCAGCGCTGTGCGGCGTTCAACCGTGTGCTGTCGCGGCCGCGACGAATTTACCTCGGAGCAAGCCTTGAGGCCGGCGCGCATACACTCTGTGGCGCTGGTATGCGGGGCTCTTTCGCTGGGCTTTGCCGTGATGGCCTCGTCGCGGGCCCAGACACCCCGCTCCGGCTCGCAGTCCGCAACTCAGTCCGCGTCGCAAGCTCTTGTTCCGGGCAGGTTCGTCGACATCACGGAAAAGGCCGGCGTGCATTTCCTGCACCAGGCGCCGCACACCTCCCGCAAATACCTGCTGGAGACCATGGGTTCAGGCGTGGCGCTGTTCGACTGCGACAACGACGGGCGGCTCGATCTCTTTCTGGTAAACGGCGCGCCGTACAGCGATCCCACGCCCAAGGGCTTCATCCCGCAGAAGACCGGCCCGCAATACTGGAATCGCATGTATCACCAGAAGCCTGATGGGACCTTTGAAGACATTACCGAGAAGTCGGGTCTGAAGGGTGTTGGCTACGGTATGGGCGTCGCGGTGGCCGACTACGACAACGATGGCTACGAGGATGTTTTCGTTACCGGATACGGAGGGAACCGCCTCTACCACAACAACGGCGACTGCACCTTTACCGATGTGACCGACAAGGCCGGTGTTGGCGGAAGCGGATGGTCCAGCTCCGCCGCATGGGTTGACCTGGACAACGACGGCTTGCTCGACCTGGTTGTGGCCCGCTACGTCACCTGGGATTGGGAGGATGTATGGTGTGGAGAACATCGCGAGGGATACCGCGGCATTTGCCACCCCGATGTCTTCCTGCCCATCACCATGCTGGTCTACCACAACGACGGCAACGGCCATTTTACCGAGGTGTCGCATAAGTTGGGGCTCGACAAGCCGGCCAAGGCGCTGGGCATCGCCATTGCGGATTTCGATCGGGATGGACGCATCGATCTGTTTGTGGCCAACGATTCGATGCCGGAGTTTCTCTTTCACCAGAAAGCCGATGGGACATTCGAGGAAGTCGGGCTGGAGTCGGGGGTAGCCGTCAACTCCGAAGGGCAGACTTACGCGGGGATGGGAGTGGATTTCGCCGACTACGACAACGACGGCTGGCCGGACCTCGTGGTGACCGACCTGGCCAACCAGAGGTATGCGCTCTACCAGAACAACCGGGATGGAACCTTCAACTACGCCTCGCTGCTCAGCGGCATAAGCGCCATTTCGCGGCTGCACTCCGGCTGGAGCCTGCGCTTCATGGACTACGACAACGACGGTTGGAAGGATCTTCTGGTCGCCCAGGGGCACGACATGGACAACATCGAGGTGGTCTCTCCCATGCTTCGCTATCGCGAACCGATGCTGCTGCTGCGCAATACCGGCAAGACCTTCGTTGATGTTTCTTCCATCTCCGGCGATATCTTTCACGACGCCTGGGTGGGCCGCGGCATGGCCATCGGCGACATTGACAACGACGGGCGCATCGACGCCGTGGTGAGCACCAACGGGGGTGCGGCGCATATCCTCCTGAACAAGACGGAGACCGCCAACCACTGGATTACACTGCACCTCACCGGGCACAAGAGCAACCGCGACGGCATTGGGGCGGTGGTCAAGCTGACTACCGCGCATGGATCGCAGTGGGTTATGGCCACGACCGCAAGCGGTTACCTTTCATCGAGCGACGCCCGGGTGCATTTCGGCCTGGGCGATAGTCAGGTGGCCGACACCATCGAGATTCGCTGGCCCAGCGGGATTGTGCAAACACTTACCAACGTCAAAGGGGACCGGCAGATCCAGGTGGATGAGCCAACGGTCGCCGCGTCTACTCCGGCGCTACCGGCTGCCCGTCCATAGATGTCCCAGCCCATATGGATGCTGGCGAGCTGTCGGCCTGGCGTAGAACTCATTCGTTTGCTGAGAGTTACCTTGTGGCGCCCCAGTAGAGACGCAGGCCGGAAAAATTATCTTGACACTGTAGTAATTGCGGAAGTATATTGGCCCGCATTGGAATCGTTACCAAAAAATGGTATCGGTTCCAATTCTCGGACCGGACCGCAGTTTGCGCGTCCCCTCTCCGGCCCAAATCGTTCTTCACAGAAAATGAGACCACTAAGGAGAGCCAGTGAGACCGATACCCATCCCTCAGGAGAGCCACCCGTTGCGTCTGTCAATCCCGATTTCCTGGATTGCGTTCGCTATTGCACTTACCACTGTCTGCCTGATGTCGCTGGCCCCCAGAACCGCCTTCGCACAGGCCAGCGCCGGCATTACCGGCACTGTTACTGACACCAGCGGCGCTGTTGTCAAGGGCGCCATCGTAACCATCACCAACGAAGACACTTCAGTCGGCGACCACACCGTGACAGAGAGCGCTGGAACCTACTCCTTCAGAGGTGTTCTTCCAGGCAGGTACACGATTTCTGTTAACGCCCAGGGCTTCAAGAAGGAAGTGCGGAAGGGCGTAAACGTCGAAGTCAGTTCGAATTCCACCAACGACTTTGCCCTCAGCGCCGGCGGCAGCAATGAGACCGTAAACGTGACGGCCGAGGAACTTACGCTGAACACCACCCAGCCGGAACTGGGCAGTACGATCGAGCCGATCGTCGTCGAGGCATTGCCGGTCGAAGTCTCGGGTCGCGGGCGCCAAGTCGATCAACTTCAGTTCATGGCCCCCGGCACCACCGGCAGCACCTTCTCCCATCGGGTCAGCGGCGGCGTCGACTTCGAGCAGGAGATCATCTACAACGGCATCCCCGCTCCACAGCCAGAAACCGAGGGCTATACCACCAACTTCAACCCGCCCTTCGATCTGGTGGAAGAGTTTAAAGTCGAACGTTCCACATTCTCCGCGCAGTACGGCCTCGGTCAGGGCGCGCTTACTTATCAGATGAAGTCCGGCACCAACAAATATCATGGCAGCGGGTTTGAAATTAACCGCAACAACTTCTTTGACTCTGTGGGCTTTTTCAACGGCCATGCATGGAATTCATCGAATCCCACTGATAAGACGATCCCCGATCACGAGAACAACTATGGTTTCTCCATCTCGGGCCCAATCCGCATCCCGCACCTCTATGACGGTCGCAACAAGACCTTCGGCCACTATAGCCAGGAATGGTACAAACAGAACGCCGAG
>Ga0302270_10002766_pt1 | contig 16928 bp, 6 predicted proteins | sample III_Bog_E2_3_FD_198773 | JGI IMG/M metagenome (GOLD analysis project Ga0302270, IMG submission 198773) | Peat permafrost microbial communities from Stordalen Mire near Abisko, Sweden - III_Bog_E2_3 | ecosystem: Environmental > Terrestrial > Soil > Wetlands > Peat | place: Sweden: Abisko... | reverse complement strand
CCGTGGGAGCGAACGCCAGCGCCATCGGTGGAGTTGGGTTGGTAGCGCCGCGTAGGTTCGAGCTCAGCCAGCACCTTGCGCATGGCCGCATCGATCTCGGGAGGAGGATAGGATTCGTTGCGTGCGCACCACAGGGCGATGGAGGGATGGTTGCGGAAGCGCAGAACCTTGTCGCGGACGTTGGCCATATACGTGTCGATGTCCGTGGGATCGGGGCCATCGGGGGAGTTGGCCTGGAAGAATTCATCCCACACCAAAATTCCGTACTTGTCACACAGTTCGTAGAATTCCTCGCCCGTGCTCTGCCCCACCCAGTTGCGGATCATATTCATATTGGCTAACTGGTGCATATGAATCTCGGCATCGAGCCGCTCACGCGGAATGCGTTTCATTGCCTCATCCAGGCCCCAGTCACCGCCGCGGATGAAGACTTGAACTCCATTTACGGAGATGGTCAGGGTGTCAGTTCCTGGAACGCTGTAGGAGACCTTTCTGACACCGAAGTTCACATTTTCAGCATCTGAAATTTCGCTCCTCAGCTTGAAGCTGAGATGCAGCTTATACATATTCGGCGCGCCATAGCCATTCGGCCACCAAAGCCGCGGATGTTCGATGTGCAGCACCGGCGTGGTCTTTGCATCGAAGCTCACCTGCTGCTTGCTATGTGGCGCCAGTTCAACCTGCTTCTCGAATGTAACGTTCTCAATTCTTCCCTGCAATAGCCCCTTCTCGGGCTGGTCGCTTACGTTCTCCACGGTTACCTGGACACCGACGTCGGTCGAGTCGGTCCGAGGCAGTGGAAGATCGGTGACTACCAGTGGATCTTTCAACACGACGGGGCCGGTCGCGGAAAGAAATACCTTTTGCCAGATGCCGGTGTCGCGATCGCGGATGGCGGGAACCCAGTCCCAGCCAAGGGTGGACAGAAAAGTAGGACCATCAATCGCACTTTCGCCGCCGTTCTGCCCCACCCCTTTGAGTAGGCTATGTTCGTGCGAGATTCCGGGATGTGGCTGGGGCGTCACCAGCACTGCGAGCACGGCCTTTTGGCCAGGCTTCACATGCGCGGTGATGTCGAAGATGCCGCGAATAAAGGCTCCGCGAATGGCGCCAACCTGGACACCATTCACCCACACGGCCGCCGAGTAGTTGATTCCATCGAAGTTGAGCCAGATGCGGTGGCCCTGGTAGGCGCTCGGAACATCGATCAGCGTCCTGTACCAGTAAGAGGTGCGCGCCAGGCTCTCGGGAATCACTTCAGGGCGGTTGTTCTCACCGTAGAGGGGCTCTGGATATATGCCGTTATTGACCAGCGTGGTGAGCACAGTGCCGGGAACCGTTGCCGCATACCACCCGCTGGTATCGAGCGCAGCAGATGCAACAGCCGCACCGGCTTGCGGCACTTTGGAAGCGTCTTGCAACTGCCAACCGCTGGTTAGCACTACTTGTCGAGGTTGGGTTGATTGTGCCGTGGCGACAAGGGACGCCAGGATGGTGAGAATCGATAGCGAGAATGAATAGAATGTGCCGATGAACTTTTTTCGCATTGGATGGTTGCTCTTCCTTTACAAGTTGACCGGCCTATGCGCGCCGCTCAGAGAAATACTTTCCAATCGTTCCAAGACCGAACCGAACGAGTCCGGGACAAAACTTGAAGGTTACTGCTGCTGATACAAAAAGCGGATGCTGCGAGCCTTGAGGACGGCCTTGCGGTCGCTGCTCAAGTCCTGTTGATCGCGTATTGCTGGGTAAGGCAAACCGCCGGTTAGACCCTTCCAGATAATCTGGTTGAAAAGCACGGCCGGCACGCGATCCTCTTGAGACCAGTCGAAGCCGCGCGTCTGGCGCGCCCAGTATTCGGCAGATTGAGCGTCGTGATACGTTGGGCCAATCAGGCCCTGCTTCTGTGCAGGAACCAGCTCCCTCTCAATGGGCTTGGGCATAATCGCGTCGTAGGTCCAGGCAGACTGTTTGAGATCGAAGACCGCCGTCATGGGCCGCTGGTAAGCATCGTTCAGATTCAGGTGGCCGATGCCCAGCACATCTTCAATGGTGCGAATCATGTTGACCGTCGAATAGCGCTCGTGGACAACGCTTCCCTGCTTGACATAAGGACCAGCGATGAATGCGATGGTGCGATGCGCATTGACGTGATCCGGCCCATTCTGCGCGTCGTCCTCAATGATGAAGATCAGTGTCGAGCTGGCATAAGGGCTGTGAGCAACGCGGTCAATCAGCTTGCCGACCGCGTAGTCGTTATCCGCGGTCTGCTTCTCGGGAGTGTTGATGCCGTCGATGGCGTTTGAGAAATTGCCCTCGTGATCGTGCATGAAGCGGACGAACTCAAGATCGGGCAGGTTGCGATTTGCAACATACTGGTCGAACTCCCGTTCCCATTCGAGCTCGCGCCGGAAATCGGGATAGGCGTTATCGAATGCGCGAAAGTAGGGATCGGTGACGTTCGCGAGATGCGGCCATACGGCAATATCTACGACAGTGTGGCTGGCAAACGGGTCCGGGACTTCGGGCGCCTTCGGCGGTGTTCTTGCCTCAAAGCCGTAGTTGCGGATGGTCAGATCGTGCCGGAATGCCGAGTCCCAGATATAACCTTCCTGCTTCTGGCCCTCGGGTCCGTCCGCTGCGGCGTCGCCGTGCGGCGCACCACGGCCGGCATAACTCAACGGAACCGACTTGACGTTGAAGTCGGTCTCGCGCGCGGCTGTGCTCCACGGCCAGCCATTCCCGCTCACCTCGCCGCTGCACAGAATGTTGTCGAGATCGACAAACTGCTGCGCCAGCCGATGCTGATTTGGCGTAACGACTTGTCCGAACTCTGCCAGACGGGGATCGCCGTTGCCGCGATCGAGATCGCCGAGGATCTGATCGTATGTCCGGTTCTCTTTGATGATGTAGATGACATGCTTGATGTGCTGACGAAGCGCCGCCATAATCTGTTCATCCTGCGGATTCGGCACTGTGTCGAGGAAGTTGTTGGCCGACACTTTCCTGGTCAGCCACGCAAGTTCCGCTCGATTCGGCACCGGAATGGCTTGCAGCCCTGCTTTCTCAAGTTGCAGAATGTATTGGTTTGCCGCTTCATGGGGGCGAAAAGTCGAGTTGGGGCTCTCAATTCCGTAATAGAGCGGATTCGGGCCGGGGTCGCTCTTGCTGTTCACGTCGTAGAGCATTTTGCCGTCGCGGCTGATGCTGATCGATTGCGGGTACCAGCCGGTCGGGATCAGCCCGATTACGCGATTAGGTTGGCCTGCGCCGAGCGAAATCACCGCAATCGCGTTCATGCCCCCATTGGTTACATAGAGCGTCTTTTCGTCGGGCGAGAGAACAAGGCTGTTCGGCGCTGCGCCGGGAAGCTGCTCTGGGCCGCGCATCATGCCGGCGGGCGCCGTGGTGCGAATGTCTTCGACAACCCGGTTGGTGGCCGTGTCGATCACCGAAACTCTGTCGCTATTGTCAGCAGCGACGAGGAGAAGCGTCTGGGCTGCGTTCAGAACGATGTTGTTCGGATTGCCCAGCACAGGAATCCGCGCAGTCAGCTTCGGAGCTGCCGGTTGCGCAATGTCAACCACATCGATTTCCCGGTCGCGTTCGCTCGATACATAGGCGGTTGTGTTCCCTTTGATCGCGACGCCGAAGGGAGACTCGCCTCCGGAAACGCTGTTCTGAGCGGCATTTCCGCCTGCAGAGACAGCGCCATTCTCGGCTGGAGAGAGAGCGCGAGTTTCACGTTCACCTGCACTGCTCCGGGAAGCCTTGACCTCGCTTGGTCGCAGATCGAGTTCGCCTGCTCTGGAGCGGCTGGCAAGATCGATCAGTGTGATGGCATTGTCAGAAATATCGGCGGCGACCAGAGTTTTTCCGTCAGCCGTTATGGCCACGTTTGCAACATAGGATGCCTGCTTGATGCCAACGCCGTGCTTGTGTCCAAGTTCCAGCGGCGCGCCTGTCTCGGCCCAGACGCTGTTCGTTTTGGCGAACACGTGAACATTGTCGTCGCCTCCGCCAGAGACATAGAACTGATTGCCGCCTGGCGCAAAGGCGAGACCCAAGAATGTATTCGGCACCTGCAAAACTTGCGTCTGCTTCAGGCTGTCATGGGTCAAATCGAAGACAAACACATACTCGTTCGAGTCCGCCGCAACCTGGTGGCCTTGAGCGTCGTTGAGCCGGTTAAAGCCGCTGGTAAGGACCAGCAGCGTAGTTCCGTCGGGGCTGACGGCGGTCTTGACCGCCTGGCCGACGGTGTAACCGGGAAAATCCTTGAGCCCTGGATTGAGCTTTGAGAACACTGCGCCTGTAGGGGCGAGCGGCGTAATGAATTGGCCCGACGGCATGATTTGCGGCTCGCCAGCTTCATTTTGCGCGTTGGCCGTTGCGACGAGACCGGCCGACATCGCTGCCGCGAGTAAGCTCCCGCCGAGCAATCCCATCTGAATTTTTCGAATCGACAATTGAGTCACTCCTGGTTTCATGGAAAGCAGTGGCGCAAGCGATGTAAGAAACCGACGCCGCATTCTTTCGTCACGCTGCATCACTGATCCTCGCCGCTTCGTGATGGCGCAAGAAGGGCATTTCATAAGCAGGCTCTTGCGTGACGCCTGCTTCATCACTGTGTTTGAGTTGCTTTGTTGGTTTGAATTTCACCCTGGCAGAGCCAAGGCTCAACCGGGCGGCGGCCTACAAAACCGCCGCCGCCCTTTGAGCATTCAGCATTCGACCTAGAAGTTAAAGGTGGCTTGGAGCTGCCCCTCGCGATTTCCGCCAGAGAATTTGCTGGTAACCTGGCCGAAGTTGGAGGAACCGAGCGTGACGGTCGGGAATGGCTCCTGGGTGCGGTTGAACGCGTTGAAGTAGTCCATGCGCAGAGTCAGCGACGTGCCCCCTACAAAACGGAACAGCTTCTTGGCGCTCAGGTTCTCCACCGGGTACCAGGGACCGCGAACCGCCTTGTAGCTGCGGTTGGCGTTGCCCAACACATACTGGCTGCCGGTGTTGGTCCAGGCATTGGTGCTGAACAACAGCGGCGCCGTCGTCCCCAGCTTTCCCTCGAAGAACTTCGTGATCTGGCCGTAGTTACCCGACCAGAGCGGAACCAGAGGGTTAAAGTTAGGCCGGTTGGTTTTGTTGAGGAAGTTTTCGCCGCTCTGCGTAATCGCCAGCGGGTTGGAGTTGTTGTAGGTCAAGATGGCCGATATTTGCCAGCCACCCAGCAAATTGCCGGTCTGGCCCCCATTGAGCCAGCGCTGGCCCGGTCCGAGCGGAAGCACATACGTGCCGGCGAACTTGCTCTCGAAAGAGCCCGTGGTGTTTTCACCCCAGTTTACTGACTGGTTGTACTTATTGGGAGTCGTCACCAGGTTGTCATACAGCCTGGGCAGCTCAATGTTAGCCAGGAAGTTGATGTTATTCGACATGTGCTTATCGGCCTGCAACTGGAAGGCGCTGAAGTACGTGGTCCCCGATTGGTCAAACGCTCGCGTCACACCGGAGTACTGCGGGAAGGGCAAGAGGGACTGATAGACCGTAGCGCTGCCGCCGAACTGCGAGGCAAAGGTCGAATACGGAGCCGTGAAGCCGGCTGCAATCGCCGCCGATGAGGTAATGTTGTCGGACAGCAGCCCGCCGTACGACAGCACCGAAGGGTTGGGCTGGTTGATGGGGTTGATGGTAGAGCCCGACAGGTGTGTAACCCGGTTCCCCGTATAGTCGATCGTCAGCGTCGTGTGCCACGGAATCTGGCGCTGCACGCTTAAGGTCCACATCTGCAGGTGCGGCGCCTCGCCGTTGTGGGTGTAATCCAGATAGTAGATGGTCTGGGCAACTCCCAGTCCCGTGCTGAAGGGCGTGGGCGTGACCGCCGGAATCGGATTCACCGCTTGCGTAGTGGGATTGGACCACTCGCCGTAGGATGAGGTATAACCACCGGTCGAGCTCATCGTATAGCTACCGCCCAGCAGTCCCGCCATGTTGACGGGTTGGGAGTACGCGCCTTCACCCTGACCGTAAGCGCCGCCGTAACCAAGGTAGGTAATGGTATATCCGCCCTGAATCACGGTGTTCTTGTCGAGGCTGTAGGCAAAGCCCGCGCGCGGAGCAAAGTACAGTTTGTGAAAGGCGATCTGGTTGTAGTTCGCGCAGCCCGTGCAGTTGCCGTATGCGGTGGCAGCACCCGGCAGATTGCCGGCTGAGGGATTGGGGGTCGTGGGATTGAGGAACACATTGTTGTTCTGCGCCATGGAGTAAGGCATCATCAGGTCGTAGCGCATGCCGAGGTTCAGCGTTAGCTTGTGGGTGAGCTTGAAGTCATCCTGGAAGTACGCGCCGAAGGCTTCTGTGTTTATGGCCGTCTCGGTGGTCGAGGTGCGGGTGGCGGCATCGGGCAGGCCCAGCAGGAAGCTGGCAAACGAGCTGCCATACTGGGAGAAGTTGGAATTGGCGGTATTCGGGATCGAGGTTTCAGCCTGGCTGAAGCTGAAGTGGCCAGCGCTGTAGTTGCTGAGGGCGTAGGCGTAATAGTGGTGGAACTCGCCGCCGATGTTGAAGGTGTGGCGGCCCTTGTTCCACATCCAGTTATTGAACAGATTCCAGCCGATGTTGTCAGCGTAGTAATGCACCAGCGAGCTATTGCTGTTGCCCCAGTTGGTGGGCGCTTCCTGACCGTTGAAGCTGATGTAGGGCATGGTGGTGCCGCCTACTACGCCGGGGAAGCTCACACCGGGATCGCCGTCTATGTTGCTCTGCCATTTGTTTTGCGCCGCAAAGCCGGCCGTCATCACCAGGTTGGACGTCATGGTTTTGGAATAATTTACGAGCCAGATGTTGGCGTTGTCGGTGAGGTCCTCCTGGCCGGTCAACGGATTGGTGGCGGGCACAATGGGAGCATTCTCCTCCTGGGTCACGGTGTAGTGGTTGCGCCACCAGGAGAACGAGGCGCTCTGGTTCTTCGAGATCTGATGATCCAGCGTGACGCCAAAGGCCTGGTTCTTGTTAGGCAACGACTTGATCACCGGATTCATATTGTCAAACTGGCCGTAGTTAGTTCCTGTGGCGTTGGCAGGAGGAATGTACTGCAGAAGCGTCTTGGACAGTGGGTCGAAGCGGTTCGAGCAGATGACGTTCAGCTTGCCGTTGCACTGGAACTGCTGGCCGGTCTGCGGATCGTAAATCGGGATCAACACGCCGTTAGAGTTGACAAAGTTGCTGAAGTCGCCCGACATCTCCGGGGTCGTTGGAACCGTGCCAACGGTCGTGTCGGCCTGGTTCTTGTTGAAGATGTCGAAGCTGCCGAGGAAAAAGGTCTTGTCGTGCCCGTTGTAGAGCTTGGGCAGAACCACCGGACCGCCAACAGTTGCGCCCCAGTCCGTTTCCCTATCCACCGGGGGAATCGGCTTGCCGGCGGAGTTGAAGTTGGAGGCGAAGAACCCGTCGGAGTCAAAGGCGCTGTTGCGATCGATCATGAATCCATCGCCGTGCAGCTTGTTGGTGCCTGAACGCATGTTGTAATCAACCGCGCCCTGCACCATGCCGTACTGCGCCGAAGATGCGTTACGAATCACGCGGAATTGGTCGACCATCTCGTACGGCGGGTCGGAATTGATGTCCGAAGCAGTGTCAATCTGCAGGCCGTTGAAATAGTTGCCGGCCGCGTTGATTTGGCTGTTGGCGCCGCCTTCAACGACCACGCTGCCATACGAGCCGGCCCTCACGCCCGGCGCCAGGGTGGCGAAACTGGTGATCTGGCGGACGTAGCCGTTGATCACAAGAGGCAGGTCGGTCACTTCCTGCGTAGGCAGCATCGAGTCCAACTGCGGGCTGGTGGTGTTCAGCTCAACCGCCCCCTCCGACGTCACCTGCACCGTTTCGGTGCTGTTACCCAGCTTCAACTTCATATTGAAGGTCGGGGTCGCACCCACTTCCACCACCACATGCGTGACTTTTTCCTGCTCGAATCCCGCAGCCTTTACCGAGATATCGTAGATCCCCACCGCGAGCGGGACGGTATACACACCGTTCGACGAAGTGGCAAATTGCGTGGTGATGCCGGTGGCCTCGTTCCTGAAAGTGACCCGAGCACCTGCAACGACCGCACCCGACGGATCGGTCACCGTGCCGGTAAGTCCAGTACCTTCCTGAGCATGGAGCAGTTGTGAAGCCGAGCCTACCAGAGTGAAAAGTAGCACCCACATCCAAATAGCAAGCCGACTGCACCTTGGCCCGCCACCGGTATATTCGAAAGAACTGTTCGCGTAAGTCATTACTTCGCCTCGAAAGCACTCTGTGCTGTTCCATGAAAGACGCATACATCCATGAGTGCACGGAACTCCGCATCTCCAGGATGGGGACTTGCTGCCTGACTGGAACCCTCAGCGAGTTTCAGACTTCAGAACTCGCCTGCCAAGGGTTTAGCCCCCGGAAAACAAGGTGAAATCTTCCTGATAAACGAGATCATTCGCCTTCTAGGCGAACAGCATGTTGCACCCAGATGAACAGGGCGTGACTTAAATCGCTCGATAATCGCCCGATCTTGAACGAATTTCCTTTCCCATTGAATCTAAAGAACCTATCGCTCCGGGTCCTCGTTTCCTGCTGAGCTGCCGCTGGCCATGGGGCAATTTAACAGTCCGGCGCAGGCAACGCCTAAATGTACCGGTGTATATATATAGTTGATATGCGTATGTCCCCGCCTGAGATCATGTCGGATCCGCCGAAGCCGAAGAACGACCAAACTTCGGACATCCGCTCCGATCCCCGTTGGCAACTGGTTGAACGCATCCTGCTGACTGGCCCGTTCCAGAAGTCCCCCAATCTTCATGCGCTGCTCTCTTCCCTGGCGGAGCATTCGATATGGGGAAGAGCTGACGCCCTGACCGAGCGCCAGGTCGGCGTTGCCGTCTTCGGCAAACCTGTAGGCTACAGTCCGGCCGAGGATAGCGCGGTTCGGGTACACATGCGCCAGCTCCGGCTCCGTCTGCATGAGTATTTCGACCAAGAAGGCAGCCACGAAATTGAGCGCGTGGATATTCCCAAAGGTTCGTATGCGCTGGAGTTTACCGACCTACGCAAAGAGTCGAGGTCGTACGCCGTTGTCGAGCCCGCTGCACAGCCTGCGAGCTTCAAGCTGACCCGAAGCATCGCCCGCGAAATAATCTTTTGGATCGCGGTGACGGCAGCCGTGGCCTGTGCTTTCGGCTGGTACCGCGCTGCCAGTACGAATGCGGCGGCTGCGGTTCCATGGCCGCTCAACGCGGTGATTCAGCCGAATCGGCAGACAAGAATCGTAGTCTCCGACAGCAGCACGATGCTGCGGCAATTGGGCAACCATGAAGTCACGCTCGGTGAGTATCTGCGGCCTGGTTTTCGCGAGAGCATGATTCCACCGCACTTGGATGCGAGTCTCTCCCGCCTCGTGAACTATATTTCGGATTCGCAGCTTACCTCGTTCGCCGATGTGGTGGTGGCGTCAACGGTGATCAAACTCGCGGGAACCCATGGCGACGAGCTTTCCGCTTGCTCGGCACGGGACCTCAACGAGCGGGAGTTGGAAAAGGGAAACTACGTCTTCGTGGGAAGTCGTACCTCCAATCCATGGGTGTCGCTGTTTGCAGACCGTCTGAATTTTGAGGTCGAGGAAGACGGCGTTGGCGGAAGAATGTACTTTCGCAACAAGAACCCGCTGCCCGGCGAACAAAGCACCTACCAGGGCTTGGCACAGACAGGCTCCGCCGGTGAGGATTACGCCACCCTCTCACTTCTGCCCAGCAGCATTGGCCAGGGGAACGTTCTAATTTTGCAGGGTCTGAGGCAAGAGGGCACGGAGGCTTTGGGAATGCTGCTAGCAGATGCCGGGGATAGGGTCCGCTTGGAGCAGGCGGTTCACGCCGGCGCTAAGACTTCGCCTTACTTCGAGGCCCTGATCCGAGCTCGCTCAGTGGCGGGAGCTCCGGTGTCGATCGAGGTGGTTGCCACCCGCAACATCAAACCCTGATCCCTGCGAACCTCGACAAGCTATCCGAATGTCAGACCACATTTCCGCTTGAGGTTATGCCTCGCCAAGATTCGTCCTGCCCAGAACTCGACAGCCCTTCGAAATTCTCCTTCAGCACTGTGCAAAGTCGACTCGGATAGACCTTTTCTCCTTTTTCGAGAAGGAGGATGCAGCGGCGGTGATCCTCGGATATTTCAAGGGAGGGAATACAGGATGATGAATATCAAGTTAGCTCAGGCTTGCCTTCAACGCGCTGATTGGGTTTCTTGCTTTGTGACAGGGCACGATTTTAGTCGGGCACATGAAAGAAACTCCACGATTGCGCCGTCCCTCCGGGACTCCGGGTGTCTTGGCTGCTGCTGACCCCACGTTGAAATGTGGGGCTAACTTGCACTGCGCCTACGGCGCGGGGCTCACCGGAACACATTTCATCCATCGAGGTCAGAAATGCCGGTGGGGGACTGTTATAAAACCCAACCTGTTCGTTCCCTTGGACTGCAGGACCGGAGCTAACTTGATATTCATCTATAGGATTTGGGATGGCATAGTGGTATGCTTTGATCCGATGAGGGACGTTTTTGATGCTGCGGTAGCGAGCTGTAGCGGCTGAGACGAGGGCAAGAGACACTTGTTCGGGAGGATGCTATGAACGAGCCTCATTCCTGGAATCGCAGAGATTTTGATGTAACGCCCAACGGATACTTCACCATTCTGAAACCTGCCAGATGGTTTGCAAGGTCCCTCCTGGCAGGGGGCTTCCGCTATGCCATTGGCCAATCCCCAAAGCCCGCAGCGCCCGCACCTAAGTCAAACTTTTCTTCCACGCAAATGCCCATGGATAGCGCTCCTCGCGAGAATCCGACCATCTTGCAATGGACCAAGAAACCCACTCGGGACTGGTATGGCTTGGTGCGGACTGGATTGGTGGTTCTGCTTGCGATGGCAGGTACATTGTTTTTATTGTTCATACTTGCTAATCACCAGTTATCCAGTGGTTCACTGGGAAAGCCACCTGTCAGGAACGACGATTGCCCTGCGGCTCCAGGAGCCCAGCCAGAATGATCGACATCTGCTGCGGTTGGGGTTGATTGTTTTGGCGGCAGTCGCCCATCACCTTGGGGATGCTGTTGTGTCTCGGTTTTCGCGCGCCTGGATCGTCTTATAGTTTCGGCCCTTAAAAGTGTTATGCCTTCCCACCCATTTCGCGATGAAACCTGCGAAATGGATGGGGCACGGTGCTTCTATTTGAGGGCCGGATCAATCATCGAACGGAGTGTCTGACGCCGATTCATCGTTTTGTAAAACTACCTGCTGTGGGTGTATCGCTAGAATCTAGTCATGCGTAATGGTGGCGTTTCTCAGCGTGTCCTCGGCGGCCTGGCCGCTCTATTCTTGATCTTGGCTGCTCTGACCGCGCAAGGGCAGGTGTTTGCAGGCAAGCCCAAGCTGATTGTGATTGTGGTGATCGATCAGTTTCGCGGCGACTACCTCAAGCGCGACCGCGCCGAGTTCAAGGGCCGTGGCTTCCGGTTGTTTACCGAGCAGGGCGCATGGTTTACCGACTGCTACTTCGACTACGCCAACACCAAGACGGCTCCGGGCCACGCGACCATCGGCACCGGCGCGTATACCGATGGGCATGGCATCGACTCGAACGAGTGGTGGGACGCTTCGCGCTCGACCGAAGTGCAGGTGAGCGCGGTTCAGGACGAGCACTACAAGCTGGTGGATCTGCCCCACGACTCGATTCCGGCTAACCAGCCAGGTGCGCCTTCATGGGCGACGAACTTTGTGGTGGGCTCCTCACCGCTGAACTTGCGCGCCACCACGCTGGGCGACGAGCTGCGGCTGGCGACGCAGGGCAAGGCGCGGGTCTTCGGCGTCTCGCTCAAGGATCGCGCTGCGATTCTGCCCAGTGGACAGTCTGCCAACGCTGCTTACTGGATCGACGGAGCTAGCGGGCAATTCACCACTTCGACTTATTACATGGAGCACTTGCCGGAGTGGGTGAAGGCCTTCAACGCCGGCGGCCGCATTGCGAAGGCCGAGCAGGAAGCCAATGCCGAGGGCACCACGCAATTCTTTGAGCTGGTGGGCCACACGCCGGCCGCCAACAGCTATGAGCTGGACTTTGCCAAGGCGCTGATCGAGGGCGAGAAGCTGGGGCAGAACGGCGTGACAGACCTGCTGGTGGTTTCGCTTTCGCCCAACGACATTCAGGGGCACCAGTTCGGACCCGACTCGGAGTTCCAGGAGCAGATGATTCTGGGGCTCGACAAGCAACTGGACGACTTCAACGGCTGGCTTGATCAGAAGATTGGGCTGAAGAACGTGTGGATGGCGCTGACGGCCGACCACGGCGTGGCTCCGATTGCAGGCGAGGCGGCCAAGCTGGGCGTTCATGCCTCGGCCGTGGACATGGACAAGGTTTACGCGAAGCTGAACGACGCCCTGAACAGCACGCTGAACAAGCGCTTGGCGTCCGCGCCGGCTACCGGTGCGCAGAAGCTGAACTTTCTGATGCCCAATCCGGATTTGCCGTACATCGTGCTGGACAAGCGGGCTTTTGAAAAACTGAATGTGGACGAGAAGACGGCCGAAAACACGGTGGCTGAGCTGCTGACCTCGGTTGTGGCCAGCCTGAACCCGAGCCCGCTTCCCACGCTCAAGCTGAATCCGCCCACGGTGCCGACGCCGGTTGACGAGCGGCTGGCGCCCGCGCCGCGCGTGCAATACACCTACACGCGCCAGCAGCTGGCGGCCGGCGAACTGCCTCCTACTGAGTGGGGCAGGCTGATTGCGCACAGCTACACTTCGCACGGCAACTGGTTCGTGATGATGGTTCTCGATGGATATCAGCTGGCCGGGACGGGGCAGTTTGCGGGAACCACGCACTTCAGCCCCTGGTCGTACGACCGGCATGTGCCGCTGGCCTTCTATGGCGAGCCGTTTGTGGTGGGCGAGTATCATGAACGTGTGGCTCCAGTGGATCTGGCGGTTACGTTGGCCTCTTTGGCTGGCGTCAACCAGCCTTCGGCCGCTGTGGGCCGCGTACTGACCGAGGCACTGCAGACGGGCGTGTCTAAGCCGTAGACGAGCAGCAGCCAGAGCAGTACACCGATCCTGAACAAGAGGGAATTAGCCGCGCGTGAAGCCTGACATGAGAGTGACGTTTGCTGGATTGGAGTTGATCAATCCGGTGATTGCTGCCAGTGGAACCTTCGGCTACGGCATTGAGTTCGAGGAGATTGTTGCCCTCGATCGCATTGGCGGATTTGTCTCGAAAGGGATCTCGCTGGAGCCGATGGCCGGCAATCCGGCTCCGCGCATTGTACAGACGGCGGCGGGGATGTTGAACGCCATCGGACTGCAGAATGTGGGCGTGGAAGACTTCATCGAGCGGAAGCTGCCTCCACTAGCGCGCTACAACACCTGCCAGGTGATTGTGAACGTCTTTGGTTCGACGGTGGGCGAGTATTGCGGCGTGATCGAGCGGCTGAACGATGCGGCTGGCATTGCCGCCTATGAGTTGAACGTCTCCTGCCCGAATGTGCACGCGGGCGGCATGGCCTTTGGTTCCGATGCAGGCGAACTCGAATATCTGGTGCACAAGGCGAAGACCTTGGCCAAGCGCCCGCTGATCGTCAAGCTCTCGCCCAATGTGACATCGATTGCACACATGGCGCGGGTGGCGGCGGATGCGGGCGCGGATGCACTGAGCCTGACTAACACCTTTCTGGCTATGGCGATTGACGCGGAGACGCGGCGGCCGCGGCTCACGAACATCACCGGCGGCCTGTCAGGGCCTGCCATCAAGCCGATCGCCCTGCGCATGGTCTACGAGACGGCCAAGGCCGTCACCATCCCCATTCTGGGTATGGGCGGCATCGTCACCCCTGAAGACGCAGTCGAGTTCCTGCTGGCCGGGGCGACAGCCGTCCAAGTGGGCACGGCCAGCTATGCCGATCCTCGCGCCACCGAGCGGCTGGCGCGTGGGCTCGAAAGCTGGTGCCGAAGCCACCAGGTGGAGCGGGTTACCAGCCTTACCGGCGCACTTGAGGTTCCTTCAAGAGAAGTTTGAATCCGCACCGATCAGAAGATTGTTCAACCAGCTTGCAGGTCAGTTTGCCTATCTGCGGGCACTGTTCTATTTTGAGCAGCGCGAGGGCGGTTGCGGGTGTGTTTTCACGCTTGTGATTTCCCCTCCAGAGTCCTGTTCTGGAGGGTGAAATCGGGCTGATGCGGGCCAAAATCGGCTGGGGCTCGAGAGCGCTATTTCGCGACAAAATCGTCCAAATAAGCACTATGTGGTACTCGATTTTCCATGTTGGTGATGTAGATCATAAATAGGCGGAAATGGGTGCTTTGTCATGTGATTTAAAACACTTGTGACGGCGCTCACAGCCACATGTTCATCGTTCTAAGTACCTTCGCAAACATTGACCGGCTCTCAGTCTGTGAGAAAGGCGTAGTAGTACGCCCACGCGAGTTGCCGGATCGTGCTGTGTGAGCGAGGTAGTCATGGGTCAATCCATCTGGCAATCGATGCAGCAGAAGGGCTACAACCGCAGAGATTTTATGCAACTCTGCGCCGCGGCCGCCGCGGCCGCCGGCTTTGGGCAAACAGGTCTTGCCCAGGTTGTGTCGGCCTTTGAGAAGAAAGAAAAACCTGCTGTGGTGTGGATGCACTTTCAGGAGTGCACCTGTTGCAGCGAATCGTTTATCCGTGCATCGCATCCTATTGTCGCTGACGCGCTGCTGGATGTGATGTCTTTGAACTATACCGAGACGTTGATGGCAGCTTCCGGCTTCCAGGCGGAAAAGAGCCTGAAAGACACGATTGAAAAGAACAAAGGTAAGTACATTGTGCTGGTGGAAGGCGCTGTTCCCACCAAGGATGGCGGCGTTTACTGCATGATCGGCGGCAAGACGGCTGAGTCGATTCTGCAGGAGGTTTCCAAAGACGCAGCGGCGGTAATCGCCTGGGGCAGTTGCGCATCGAACGGATGCGTGCAGGCCGCCAAGCCGAATCCGACCGGCGCGACTCCCATTCACAAGCTAATTGACAAGCCGGTCATCAACGTCCCCGGCTGCCCGCCGATTGCCGACGTGATGATGGCGGTGGTGACCCACGTTCTGGTGCTGGGGCAGATTCCGGCGCTCGATTCACTGGGCCGTCCGAAGGAGTTCTACGGACGCCGCGTGCACGACACCTGCTATCGCCGCGCGAACTACGACGCTGGATTGTTTGTCGAGTCCTTCGACGACGAGAACGCGCACAAGGGTTATTGCCTTTACAAGATGGGTTGCCGTGGTCCGGTTACCTACAACGCCTGCTCTGTAGTGAAGTGGAACGAGGGCACCAGCTATCCGATTCAGTCTGGCCATGGATGCATCGGCTGCAGCGAAGAGGGTTTCTGGGATAACGGTCCGTTCTACCAGCATCTGCCACATTTTCCGGGCTTCGGCATCGAGAGCACGGCGGATACGGTCGGAGCTGTGGTTGGCGTGGCGACCCTGGCCGGAGTTGCCGCACATGCGGTGGTCACCAACATTCGCAAGCACAAGGTGATTGCGGAGGTTCACACCGAGGACCAGCAAGAAGACCAGAAGGAGTCGTAGAAAGCCATGACACGCATAGTTGTCGATCCCGTCACTCGAATTGAAGGCCATCTGCGTGTTGAGGCAGTGGTGGAGAATGGCGTCATCACCGACGCTTTCAGCTCTGGAACGATGATTCGCGGCTTAGAGAAGATCCTGATCGGCCGCGACCCACGCGATGCCTGGGCCATTACCGAACGCGTCTGCGGCGTCTGCACCTCGGTGCATGCGTTGGCCAGCGTTCGCGCAGTAGAAGATGCCATCGGCGTCTCGGTTCCGCCTACCGCGGAACTGATCCGCAACATCATGATGTCGACGCTGTATGTCCACGATCACATTGTGCATTTCTACCACCTTCATGCGCTGGATTGGGTGGACATTGTGAACGCGCTCAAGGCCGATCCGAAAAAGGCGGCTGAGTTGGCTGCCACCTTCTCGAAGTGGGACAAGAACACCACGTCCTATTTCACCGAAGTGCAGAGGAAGATCAAGCAGTTTGCCGATAGTGGGCTGGGCATCTTTGCCAACGGCTACTGGGGCCACCCGGCCTACAAGCTGCCGCCAGAGGTGAACCTGATCGCCGTGGCGCACTATCTGGATGCGCTTGAGTGGCAGAAGGAGATCGTCAAGATCCACGCCGTGTTCGGTGGCAAGAATCCGCATCCGAACTACCTTGTGGGTGGCGTGCCTTGCTCGATCGACGTGGATGAGGTAGCCGCAATCAATACCGAGCGGCTCAACCTGGTCGCCAAGCAGATCGCAATGGCTGACGAGTTCCTCAACGAGGTCTACATTCCGGACTTGCTTGCCGTTGCTTCGTTCTACAAGGACTGGGCGAAGTGGGGTGGTGGGTTGTCAAACTACCTCTCCTATGGCGAGTATCCAACCAAGGGCTACGCGCAGGTTGACTCGTTCAAGTATCCACGAGGCGTTGTGTTAGGGCGCGACCTGAGCCATGTGTTGCCAGTCAATCCGAAAGACTCGCAGGAGATCAAGGAATACATCTCCAGCTCCTGGTATGACTACAAGGGCGACAAGGATGCGGGTTTGCATCCCTGGGCAGGCGAGACGGATATCAACTACACGGGACCGAAGCCTCCGTTTACGACGCTGGAAGGGTTCGAGAAGTATTCGTTCCTGAAGACGCCGCGGTGGAAAGAGAACCCGATGGAAGTGGGTCCGCTGGCGCGCTTGATCGTTGGTTATGCTTCAGGCCGAGCCGATGTGAAGGAGATTGTGGACTCGACGCTGGGCAAGCTGGGCGTGCCGGTGGGTGCGCTGTTCTCGACCCTGGGCCGTACTGCTGCCCGCGGTCTGGATGCAG
>Ga0302270_10002762_pt1 | contig 16949 bp, 17 predicted proteins | sample III_Bog_E2_3_FD_198773 | JGI IMG/M metagenome (GOLD analysis project Ga0302270, IMG submission 198773) | Peat permafrost microbial communities from Stordalen Mire near Abisko, Sweden - III_Bog_E2_3 | ecosystem: Environmental > Terrestrial > Soil > Wetlands > Peat | place: Sweden: Abisko... | reverse complement strand
GAAGACGATGAAGATGACGAGCGCGAAGTAGAGGGACAGGACGAGCTTGGCAAGGCCGAGCAAAACCTCCGGGCCCTGTTCGCCGACGGTGACCATGATGGCGCCGCAAACACCCAACGGCGCGAAGACCATGATGACTCCGGCGAATTTGAACATGACGTCGCGCAGGCTGCCGCACCAGATGAGGATCGGTTTGCCCGCCTCGCCGGCGAGGGAGACGGCGATGGCGAAGACGACGGAGAAGGCGGCGATCTGCAGGACGTCGCCCTCGGCCATGGCTTGGATGACGCTGGTGGGGAAGATGTGGAGGAGGGTTTCGACGAGGGTGTGGGGCCGGGCCTGGGCGATGGAGCTTAACTTGGTGAGGTCGCCGCTGAGCGTGACTCCGGCGCCGGGCTGGATGAGGTTGACGAGGAGAAGGCCGACGGCGAGCGCGAGGGTGCTGAGCACTTCGAAGTAGACGAGCGATTTGAGGCCGATGCGGCCGACTTTTTTCATGTCCTCGTGGCCCGCGATGCCGTGGACGAGGCTGGCAAAGACGAGTGGCGCGACCATCATGCGGATGAGGTGGAGGAAGATGTCGCGGACGAGGCCGGGCCAGGCGAGGAAGGCTTCGCGCGAGGCGTGGCCGGCGTCGGTGTTGGGATAGGAGACGTTGACGATGTAGCCGCCGACGATGCCAAGGATGAGGCCGACGACGATTTGCCGGCTGAGGCTAAGGTGATACCAGGGCTTTTTTTCGGCGGTGGGGGTCGTGGGGGCCATGGAGTTGGCCGATTACATCGGGTCGGGGGCGTTCTGTCATGCGAAACCTGTGGGGGAAGGTGTTATGAATTTTTGACGGAATTAACGGAATTTTTTGGGGAGGGTTTTGGACGGAATGGAAGGCAGGACCAAATTTCCAAATTTTTCCAAATTAACGGAATTTTTTGGGGAGGATTTCGGACGGAAGGAGGCAGGTTTCACGCGACGACGCGGCGGTCGCTACGGAAGGCAGGCAACGGAGTTGCGGGGACAAGGGCGTTCCCAAGTGCAACTTGGGAACGAGGGGAAAAGTGCGTGGTAGCCGCCGCGGGCTCCGCGGCGGAGTTATTCAGAAAAATATCGGTGCTCGCCGGTCGGCAGAACTCACCGAGCCCGCCGCCCGGCGTGCGGCGGCTGCCTGCGGCGAATGCTTTATCCGTTGACGGTTTCGCCGGTGGTGCGGGAGACGGTGACCATGACGGAGAGTTGCTGGCGTTTGGCGCCCTTGAAGACGCCACGCAGGGGCGGGACGTCGCCGTAATCGCGGCCGATGCCGATCTGGACGTGGCGCTCGCCTTCGAGCATGTCGTTGGTCGGGTCGATACCGAGCCACATGCCGTTGGGCATGTAGACTTCGACCCAGGCGTGGCTCGCGGTCGCGCCGACCAGTTCGCTGGCGCCGCGGACGGATTCGGTTTCGAGATAGCCGCTGACGTAGCGCGCGGGCAAGCCGGCGCAGCGGATGAGCGCGATCATGAGATGGGCGAAGTCCTGGCAGACGCCCTGCCGCTTGCGGAGAACCTCGGTGAGCGGCGTGCGGATATCGGTCACGCCGGGCATGTAGGTGAAGGTCTCGTAGATGTAGGAGCTGAGTCCCATGATCGATTCGGCAAAGGAGGCGCTGCTTTTCAACTCCTGTTTGGAGAGCGCCTCGAGTTCGGGCGTGATGGGCGAGTGGATCGACGGCATGAGAAAATCGAAGAGCTCGCGGCGCTGCGGCCAGTAGAGGCGCACGGCTTCGCTCACCGAGAGGTCGAGCGCTTCCAGCACGTGTTTATGCGGCAGCGTTTCGACGGTGCTGCGCGAGGTGACGGAGAGCGTTTTGTGCCGGTAGGGGACGGAAAGGCACTCGACGGCGTTGTCGTAATAGTCGTTGAATTCCTCGAGCGCGGCGCGGGGCGTGACCTCGGTGACGTGACGGTGGACGATCTGGCGATTGCTCTGGCGCGGCCGGACGCGCAGTTCGGTGAACGACTCGATGGCGGGAGCGGAATACTCGTACGCGGTGGTGTGGACTATGTTGAAGATCATCGCGGGTGCGTGAGGTCAAAGAGCTCCGGTTCGCGGAACATGACCTGGTGGTCGAGGTAGTGGTCGGAAATGAGCACGTTGAAGTCGAGGAGCAGGTCGGTCAGCTCGGTCAGTTTTTTGGGGAAGTCGGGCGTGGGGGTGTCGGAGAGATCGTCTTCACCGGGCGCGGGGACGCCGCCTTCGCCGGCGGGCGGGAAGTAGTTGGGCATGTCGATGAAGTTGATTTCGTTCATGACCAGGCCGCAATGCTTGAGCGGCGCATCGGAGCCCTTGGCGGGGCGGTCGCCGAGCGTCGCGGTCAGGGCCCGGCGCATTCCCTCGAGGCAATAGAGGGCGGAGCGGGGGAATTCCTGGTCCTGCAAGAGCAGGCGCGCCACTCGCGCCGCGACGGGCCGGGCGTGGTAGAGGCTGCGGTAGGCGTACTGGCCGGCGAGCATCTGCAGGAGGAGATCGAGGTTGGTGCTGCCCACCGGGGCGATCACCGATTCGCCGTCGACCTCGGGTGCGAACACTTGCTTGAGGGTCTGGATGGTGAGGAGGCTGCGCTCGGCGTAGACGCCGAGTTGCCAGAAATGCCAGGCGTCGTTATGGAGCATGTGCTTCTCGAGCGCGCCGGTGAGTTCATCGAGTTGGGTGAGGATGTCGTGATGCAGGCTGCGGTCTTCCATTCCCTGACGCATGCGGGGAGTGGAGTTCTGGTCGGCGTAGAGCGCGACCTCGAGGTAGAGTCGATTGAGGACGGACCAGACCTCGGGCGGAAAATGTTCGCGGATATTCTCCGCGTTTTGGCGACACGAGAGGAGGTGCGAGAGGACGGAGCCGCCGTTGTGGCGGTCGAGGAGGAAATAGAAGGGAACTTCCCGCGGGATCATGAGGTCCCGGTCGGGCTTGACGAAGAAATCGGCGCGGTGTCCGCTGATCGCCGCCAAGGCGGCCCAGAGCGGACGGCGCTGTTTGGCGGCGACGCTTTCAGTCATCGGCCACGCCTGCATCTGGACGATGCGCAGGAGGCGGGTGGTGGCCTCGGCGCGTTCGGCGTAGCGGCCCATCCAGAAGAGCGATTCGGCCACGCGGCTGGTGAGGCGCAAGCGCTTGGGCGCTTCCTCAGCCTGGGCGTGCACGACGGCGGCGGCGGCGGGGACGTTGCGGATGATCCAGACGTCCTTGATGCGATCCATGGTTTGCACGGCGCCGGCCAGCGATGCCTGCGAGCCGGTCCAGGCCAGGGCGCAGGGCGAAATGCGGTCATGGCCGAGGGCGAAGGCGCGGAGGGTGACGGGCTGCGAGCGCGAACCGCTCGGGGTCCAGCACGGCAGCGAGGCTTGGGCAGTGATTTTGTGCGCAACGTATTCGCTCGGCGCGGCCTCGATCTCCTGCCAGAATCGGTTCCAGTCGTGGGCGGGCATGTGGCGCGCGACCCATTCGTGGGCAGGGCCGCGCTTCCAGGCGTGGCGGATGACGTACTGGTCGCGTTTTTCGGCGACTTCCTCGCGCACATCGACGTCGCGCATTTCGAGCACGTGCGGCGAGGCGAGGAGCGGCTTTTCGCCAGTGTAGTATTCGATGATGGGCGTGAGATAGGCGGTGAGCGCGTGGTTATTCGCGAGGTCGGAGCCGAGGCCGTTGGCGACGGCGAGCGAGCCTTTGCGCACGCAGGAGAGCAGGCCCGGCACACCGAAGCGGCTGCCGGCATCGAAGACGACCGGATCGAGCTTCGAGGTGGCGAGGCGGCGCAGGATGACATCGACCGGCTCGATGCCCGCGATGGTCTTGAGATAAAGCCGGCTGTCGAGCACGACGAGATCGTTGCCCTGCACGATGGGCACACCCATCTGCCGCGCGAGGGCGGCGTCGTCGAGATAATATTCGTCCGTGGCGCCCTGGGCGAGGAGGACGCCGCGCGCACCGCCCTCGGGAATGCGGACCAATTCCTGGAGAACGTCGAGTACCTGCGCGGCGAAGTCTTCGATCGGGAGGATTTCGAGGTTGTCGAAGAGGCGGGGCGCGATCTGGCGCAGGACCTGGCGTTTTTTCAAAGCGTAGCTCGCGCCGTCGGCGACGCCGAGATGATCTTCCATGACGATCCATTGGCCGCGGGCGTCCTGCTGAAGATCGAAGGCGGTGAGTTGCAGGTAGCTGGCCGTGACGCCGGGCAATCGCGCGCAGCCCCGATGAAAATTGGGATCGGAGTAGACGATTTCGTACGGGACGACGCCGGCCTTCAGGATTTCCTGGCCGCTGTAAATATCGCGCAGGAAAAGATTCCAGGCGCGCACGCGCTGGATGAGGCCGGCCTCGATGCGGGCCCATTGCTCACCGTCGACGACGAGGGGCATAAGGTCGAAGCCGTCGGCGGAACGGGATTCCTGCGGGGCGACTTCGCGGGGGGCGAGGTAGGCACCTTCTTCTTCACGCAATTCCTCGGCGCGAGCGAAGATGCGATCAAGTTGGTCCGAGGAGAGAGAACTGAGGGTTTTTTGAATTTGGAGCGAAATGCCGGCCGATGCGGAGTCGGGAGCGAAACCCTGGGATTGGCTCTGGCCAACCAACGGGGGGCCACTGGGAGAAGATGAGAGGGGGGGTGTCGAGCCCGGCATGGCCTAAGAAGTTGCCCGACACTGCTTTTTCACGCAAGGGCATTGTCCTGCGAAGGACTGATTTAGGTCATGGGAGCGATGGGAAGTTCCTCGTTCCCAAGTTTTACTTGGGGACGTTTCCTGATCCTCGCGAAGTTTCACTTCGCGCGTATTACAGGCTTCCCGGGCGAGGTCGGCAGTAAAACTGCCTCAGCAAGTGCGTTCCCAAGTGCAACTTGGGAACGAGGGAGGGACTGGCTCCAGCGGCTACTTGCTCATGGAATCGAGTTTTTTATCCATGTTATCCCTGGCTTGCTGAGCTTCGACCGTGGCTTTGGCCAACCCGGCCTGGGTTTCCTCCTTGGCCTTCTCAGCGGCCGGGAGGACGTAGAACGTGCCGACGAATTGACAAAGTTCGACCACTCCGCGACCGATGTCGATGAGGTCTTCCTTCCGTAACGTCCCGACGTGTGCCTTGCCGATTTGCCGCAGGTTTTCGTGAATCAGCGCAATCTTGATGGGGTCGATCTCGTAATAAGGGGCGACGATGATGATCGATTGGCTGTCCCTCGCCTTCAGGATGTCGGCGACTTCGCGGCCCATGGGCTCGAGTTCGCGCCACTGGTGATTTTCCACGATGACGTCGGAAGATATTCCTTTGCTTTCCAGATATTGCGCCATGGCGTCCGTTTCGTCACCGGATCCGGACGTGGAGGAGGCCACAATGATGAACGAAATATCGCCGTCCTTGAAGAGCTTTACGGCGCGGTCGAGGCCATCGCGTTCTGAGGCGTCCTTGAGGCCGGTCTGATTGGGCGGGGGATACATCACCAGAGCGGCATCGGCCTTTTCGCCCTGATCGTGGAGGCCGTCGAAAATGATCCAGGCCGTTAGGCAGGCAAAAATGAAGACCACGGCCATGACATACTGAAAGAGATATTTGACCAGCGTGCGCATGTTCCGGGAAGATTGGCGCAAAGAAAGTGCAGGGTCAATCGCCCCGGCTCCCGCTTACTTTCCAGCGCGCCACTCGCGCGGGGTGAGGTTCATCACCTGGCGGAATGAGCGGTTGAAGCTGGAAAGGGTGGCGAAGCCGGCCTCGTGGGCGATGTGGACGACTTTTTCATCGGTGGCCTGCAATCGGCTGGCGGCCATGAGCACTCTCAACTCGATGAGGTATTGGTGGGGCGACTTCCCGAGGGCCTTGCGAAAGAGACGGCGAAAATGATTCACGCTGAGATGACATCGCCGCGCCCAGCCACGCGCATCCGCCGGCGCCGCGTAGTTTTCCGCCATCAGGTCGAGGGCTGGAGCGACCCGGCGCATGGCCGGCTCAATGGCGGTGACGAAAGCCTTCTTATGGCCCAGTGGCGCCAGCCGTTGCAAGCGCACCAATAAGCTCGCAACGAGGCTTTTGACCAAAGTGCGGTAATCGCTGGGGCGGTCGCTCAATTCGGTGACAAGTTCCCGGACGAGTGTTCCCAGGAAGAGGTCGCGCTGCGGCGAGATGAGATTGCGAAAGCGCCTGCCCGCCAGGCGCGCTGTCTCGAGGGAGGTGATCTCCTTGCCCGGCAACCGCAGCAGGCGAAACGGATCGAGGTAAATCCAGGCCCAATGGCTTCGCGTGCCGGGAATGCTTTGCGCGAGATGAACCTCGGCGGGCGTGATGACGGAGACATCGCCGGTGCGAAAAGGAAGGACCTTTTTGCCGACCACGAAGATACCGGCCCCGTCGTAGCAATAGCCGATTTCCAGGCAGTCGTGGCCGTGCAGCCAGGTGATGGGCGTGTCGCCCTGCTCGAAGAAGGGCTCGCCGCGGATCGGAAAATCCTGGGGCAATGCCACGGGCGCATGCACGATGCGGTAGGGGCGCTTTGGTTGTTTTTGCACAGTTTTTGCATGATAACGCGAAGACTTTCCCATAAGCAACCGTATGCTGGCTCCATGAACACTATTCCTTATCTAGCCGGCTGGGACGCCGCCGCCGTGATTGTCCGTGAGGAAGCTAAGCAACTTGCGGAGGAAGGGCGTGACCCACAATGGATCGAAAAAGTGCTCGGCACGGTTGAGGCTGAGAAGGCTGATCCAGCAACTCTGGCAGGGTTATGGAGCCAGTTGCAGGACGCGCCTGTGCGTCTCGATTTCGCGTTCGTCGAGCCGAGCGGAATCGAGGAAATCCGCGCGGAACGGACCTCGCCCAACCGAAAACTTTCCGCTTCACCGACCGGAAAGGAACTTGCGGACCGGATGTTGGGAGCCTGGCTTGGGCGCTGTTGCGGTTGCGCGCTCGGCAAGCCGGTGGAGCTCTTTATGGAGCCCCATAACGGTCTCCCGAGCAAGGAGCGGATCAAGACTTATCTCCTGGGTCTATCGGCGGACGAATATCCGTTGCGAGACTACTTTCCCGGTTCATCGCCCGCGCAGGGCAAAACGGGCGAGCTCATTTGTCCAGCCTCGCAGCGCGAAAACATCCGCTTCATGGAGACCGATGACGACATCCGTTACACGGTATTCGGACAAAAGGTTCTCCTCGACAAGGGGAGCGGCTTCACGACCCTCGACGTAATGCGGGCATGGATTCGGGAGCTACCCTACGACCTGGTCTGCACGGCGGAGACGCAGGCGTACCGTAACTATATTGCGCGTTACCCTCATCATGGCGCTCAAGCTTCGGAACCCGATTGGTCGTGGGTGGCCATGCATCAAAATCCCTACCGCGAATGGATTGGCGCGCAAATCCGCGCCGACTCGTGGGGCTATGCCGCGCCGGGGAATCCCGAACTCGCAGCCGAGTTCGCCTGGCGCGATGCGCGGATGAGCCACATTAAAAACGGCATCTACGGCGAGATGTTCGTCGCGGCCATGATCGCCGCCGGCTTTGCCCTGAGCGATCCGCTTGAGGTCATCAAGGCGGGGATGGCCGAAATTCCGCGCCGCTCGCGTCTGCACGGCGAGATGGAGCAGGTCATCGAGATTTGCCGCAGGCATCGATTCTCCTACGCCGCGTTCGAGCAGGTCTTCGACGAGATCTACGCGCTGCTCGGCCACTACCATGCGGTCCATACCAACAACAACGCGGCGCTGGTCGTAGCCGCGCTGCTGCTGGGACAGCGCGACTTCGAGAAGGTCATCACGCTCGCGGTGATGGGCGGCTGGGATTCGGACTGCAACGGCGCGACCGCCGGCTCGATCTTCGGCGCGATGCATGGCGCACAAGCCATCCCCGCCAAATGGACCGCGCCGCTCAACGACACGCTCTACTCCCGGATTTTTGATTACCACCCCATCGCCATCAGCGAATGCGCCCGGCGCAGCCACGAGATCGCGAAGAAGATCAATCCGGCTCTGGGATAGAGCATTTTCGGCTTATCTAGACAGGCGTGCCATTTTTTGAATCTACCCCGCAGGGGTAGCAGAGGTTCTGTTACCCCTCCAGGGTAAGTGCTTGGAGAGTGGTTACCGGTGGTGTCGCGCACTTCGTGCGCTCAACCTCCGGCTAATGGACTGGCAAGCCTCCGGCTTGACGAGACACGCTTTCGCGGAAATCTCCTAAATGCATCCATCTAAATCAGAAACGCCTTGGCGCACGGCTGCGGGTTACTGCTTTCGTACCAGGAACGCGAGGAGAGGCAAATTTTGCAGACGGAAAGCATGACCGGCACTTCCACCAGCACGCCGACGACTGTCGCCAGAGCCGCGGGCGAGGCCGGACCGAAAAGCGTGATGGCGACGGCGACGGCGAGCTCGAAGAAGTTGCTGGCACCGATGAGTGATCCCGGAGTTGCCACATTAAAAGGCACGTTGAAATAGCGCATCAGACCGTAGGTCAACCCGGCATTAAAATAGACCTGGATGAGGATCGGCACGGCGAGGAGGACGACGGCCAGCCAGTTGGCGATGATGTTTTCCGCCTGGAAGGCGAAGATCAAGGTCAGGGTCGCCAAAAGCGCCACGATGGTGATGGGGCGGAACTTCGGCAGAAAGGAATGCTCGAACCACTCCGCTCCCTTGATTTTGAGGAAGACAATCCGGCTCAACGCCCCGGCTGCCAGGGGAATGACGATGAAGACCAGGACGGAAATGAAGAGCACTTCGATGGGAATGCTGACGCCGCTGACGCCAACCAGCAGCATGACGATGGGGGCGAAGGCGAAGACCATGATCAAGTCGTTGATGGCCACCTGGGCCAGGGTGTAGGGGCCGTCGCCATCGGTCAGGTAACTCCAGACAAAGACCATCGCGGTGCAGGGAGCGGCGGCGAGGATGATGAGTCCGGCGATGTAATTCTTGGCAATGTCCGGCTCAATCCAGCCGAGCCAGGAGGAGAAGATGAGGCGGATAAAAATCCAGCCGAGCAGGGCCATGCTGAAGGGCTTGATCAGCCAGTTGACGAACAGGGTGACGAAGAGCCCCTTCGGTTTTTGGAAAACGCCTTTCAATCCACCGAAATCGATCTTCAGCATCATCGGGTAAATCATGAGCCAGATGAGAACGGCGATCGGGATGTTGACCTGGGAATGGGCCCCAAATTGGAGTTGTCCCAGCCAGCGGCTGAGGTCCGGCAGGAGCTTGCCCAGAAAAATTCCGATGACCATGCAGAGCAGGACCCAGAGGGACAGATAGCGCTCGAAAAAATCGAGCCGCTTTTTGGTTGGTGGTGGTGTCATAAAATAATCCGGTTCTGATAGCCGGGAACTCCATGCCTCGTCTTCACGAGCAGCAGACGCTTTCCGTCGAGCAACAGGACGATTCGCCTTCTATTCCGCATTTTTCTTTGGCCAGGCAATCGGTGTGCTTGGTCACAAGCTGGAAAACGATCTTCCCGCCCGTGGCCTCGGCGGACTCGATGGGAAAGACAGAAATATAGGGAGCCTCGAATTCAACTTCGACGGGGAGATCATCGGAAGGAAGGATTTTGCCCGCTAATTTGAGAATGGAGCCAAGCTTGCCTGCGCTCAGGGCATGGTCTTCATCGTTGGCAGCCACCCAAGCCTGAAGAACGCAGGAAGAATTGGAACGGAGAGTTCCTCCACAATCGATGAAGTCCTTCTTAACGTGGCCAACTTCGGTAACATGGAACTGAGCCGGAATGCTGGTTTTATCGGGCAGCACAAATTCGATGCCTTTCTCCGGGTTTACTTCCAGGATGTCTTTGAGTTCGGTGATGTTCATGATGTTTTTGTTTTCTCGCGATAACCGGCGGCATAAGCCCCGAAAACCAGCCTGATTTGGTCGCGCACTTGCCGGAAAACGGCGAGGATTTCCTCCTCCGTGCCCATCGCATGGGCCGGATCGTCGAAGCCCCAGTGATAGCGGTTCACCTGACCAGGAAACATTGGGCACGCCTGGTCCGCCCTGCCGCAGACCGTGATAACCGTATCGATTTTGCGATCGAGGAATTCATTCATGTGCTTCGACGTGTGGCCGGAAATGTCGATGCCGATTTCCTTCATGACGACGATGGCCTTGGGATGAACGTGGCCCGCCGGATTTGAGCCGGCGCTGTGGACGTCGAAGAGATCGCCCGCGACCTGGCGCAGAATGCCCTCGGCCAGATGGCTGCGACAGGAGTTGCCGGTGCAGAGGATGAGAACGGAAGGCTTGCTCATCGGCGGGCCATTCCCGGCTGCTTCGCCTTGAGGAAAAATTGGGCGAGTTCGTCGAGCGTCGTTTCGGCGACCCAGCACTCGGTGCTTTGCCCGCACCTGCACGTGCGAATCAGCCCGGCGCGGGTCAGCTCCTTGAGATGGTGCGAAACGGTTGGCTGGCCGATGCCGAGCCCCTTTCCCAAATCGCCCACGCACAACCGGGCGCATTCCTCCGCGCTACAGCCGCGCCGTTGGCAGCAATCGGAGAGCCGGAGAAAAATCGCGAGCCGATGGGGATGGGCCAGGGCCTTGAAGGCGATGGCGGCCTTGCGGATGTTCATATATCGATAGTTATCGATATCTCAACCTAAGTCAAGAACCGGGACGACCAGGGTTCATTCGCTGGCTCAACGGTTCCGCAAAAATTTTGCTGCTGAAATAGCCGTACCCGGAATGGCGGACTGGAGCTTTTGATCAAAGGTGACCAGCGGAACACCGAGATAAAGGGCCAAGGCCACGTATTCAGCGTCATAGGCGGTCAGGGGATGTTGTGCCACCAACTCCAGCACAGCCCGCGGATCAACTGTATGCTCATGATCGCAAGCCAGCGACGTAGCGTGATCCCAAAGCAGCAAGGCTTCGCTCAGGCTCATACTCCGATGCTGGACGCACAAGGCCAGGATGTTCCTGAATTCGGAGCGCCACAGATAGGGAAAGGCCCACACCGCATCTTGTCGCAAAACTGCTCTCGCCTTCTCCGTATGCTCGCCGGAAAGGAGGAGATAAGCGACCAAGTTCACATCGGCCACGATCATGCGCGCCCGTGATTGATCGCCCAATCGAGGAAATCATCGGTTAGCGGAGGGACTTTGACCGCATCTCGCACCTTTTGAAATCGCTCTTCCAAAATATGCACCGGCACCGGCCTGGTCGTTTGCAGCGTCTCCTCCAGGCAAGCGATGGCTTCCTGGTTAAGGGAGCGTTTATGCGACTTGGCCTGTTGCTTCAACTTCACGTGCAAAGACCGTGGCACGTTCTTTAAGGTGATCGTTGGCATCAAGGAACCATAATGGATGCGAAATGGATGTCAACGAGAGGGATGCAGGTCGCTTCCCGTATCAAAATGAGGCTTACGCGCAGGAATGGCCGTCCCTACCCCGGTATCGATCGCAGGGCGGCCTTGGCGCGGTCGAACCAGACTTTTTCGCGCTTGCGCTGGAACTTGGTCGCGTAGGGGGCGTCGTTGATGACTTCCTCGAGGCTTTTGCGCGCTTCGGCGTATTCCTTTTTCTGGATGAGCAGGTCGGCGAATTGCACGCGCGCGCGCGGATAGCCGTAAAGGCTCAGCACCTGCCGCCATGTCGCGAGTGCCGCATCGACCTGGCCGGTGGCGGCCTGGGTCTCGGCCAGGGACATGAGCGTGTAGCCGTAATCGTGCTTGGGATTTTGCGCGCAAACCGATTGAAGGAGCGGCAGCGCTTCCTGCGGTCGGCCACGGCGGGCGAGGCAATTGCCGTAATGGGCGCGGATGTCGTCGTCGTTGGGGTCGCGCTCGTAGGCGGCGCGGTAACTGGCCTCGGCTTCGTCGAGCCTGCCCTGGTTGAAGTAGATGTCGGCCAGTTGCAAATGCATGTGCGGCTTGTCGAGATGGTGGATGTCGGCCTCGAGCTTTTTGATCTGGCGGCGGTCGGCCGCGCCAGGGAGCTCGAAGCCGGACAGCGGATTGCCCATGCCGCCCGAAGCGCGGTAGACGAGAAAGAAATAAAGCAGCGCGCTCAAGCCCGAAAAGAAGAAGATGAACACGGCCCAGATGTATTCGCCGTTGCGGATGGCGTGGATGAACATCCAGGCGGTAAACGCGAAAATCAGCGCCGCGCCAACCCATCCGCCTATGCCTAGGTCGCCGTTGAAAAGCTGGTTAAAATAATTCAGCATAAAGCCCGCCTTAAGTCCTCCCAGACTCTCCCTCGTGCGTCAACCGTGATCGCTCGACAAGGAAGGCAGGAAACAGGTTTCGCACAGAGAGCAGCAGAGAGACTGAAGAGTTTCCGAAGAGTGGGGCTGGGGATGACGAATTCTTAGCCGCAAAAGAAAGCAGAGAACGTAAAAAACTGAAGGGCCTTCGGGTCATTATGGTAAATCTTTGAGTTCTAAGTGTTCTTTTACTGCGAAATCCAGCCCGGGCAAGGGAGGGTCGGTTGTGGGCAATTTCGCTGCCGTTTTAGCCTTGCAGTAGTAAATCTAATAGTTGCGCACTAAAGCACTCAACGTGTTCATGGCTAATTACATGCCAACTTATGGCACTAAATAGCCCTCATTTTACTGCCAAAAAATTCAAGTCGCTCTTGACACCGTAAACGCTTCCACTAGGGTCATCAGTTTAACTTATCCAAAACTATGGTTCCAATCTCTCAAGCGTGGACGGTTGCCTCTTACGTTCTCACCCAAAAGCTAAAAGGTCGCAAGCGTTATCCGCTGGTGTTGATGCTCGAACCGCTGTTCCGCTGCAACCTGGCCTGCGCCGGTTGCGGTAAGATCCAGTATCCCGACCACGTCCTCAACAAGCGCCTGACCCCGCAGCAATGCTTCGATGCGGTGGAGGAATGCGGCGCGCCGATGGTCAGCATTCCCGGTGGCGAGCCGCTCATCCATAATGAAATCGACCAGATTGTGGCGGGCCTCGTCGAGCGCAAGAAGTACATCTATCTCTGCACCAATGCGTTGCTTTTAAAGCGCAAGCTCGACCTCTTCAAGCCGTCGACGTACCTCACCTTCTCCGTGCATATGGACGGGCTGAAGGCGGAACACGACACCGCAGTCTGCCGCGATGGCACTTTCGAAATCGCGGTCGAGGCGATCAAGGAGGCGGTCAAGCGCGGCTTCCGCGTGACGACGAACACGACGCTCTTCAACGGCACCAACCCGGCGCACGTGCGCGAGTTCTTCGACGAGATGATGGCGCTCGGCGTGGAGGGCATGATGCTCTCGCCCGGCTATACTTATGAGAAAGCGCCCGATCAGGCCAACTTCCTCCAGCGCGACCAGACGACGGCGCTCTTCAAGCAGATTCTCCAGAAGCCCAAGAAGAGCTGGAGGTTCAATCTCTCGCCGCTGTTCCTGAAATTCCTCCAGGGCGAGCTCGATTTCGAGTGCACGCCGTGGGGCAGCCCGGCCTACAATGTTTTCGGCTGGCAGAAGCCGTGCTACCTCCTGCAGGATGGCTATGTGAAGACCTTCAAGGAGTACCTTGAGCTGACCGATTGGGAGAATTACGGCAACAAGAGCAGCAACCCGAAGTGCCAGGACTGCATGGTCCATTGCGGCTTTGAGCCCTCCGCCGTCGACGCCACCTTTGGTTCCATGGCCGGATTCCTCCAGACCGCCAAGGCCACGATGGGAGCCTAGGCTTCCGGGCAATACGACGCAGATTTATGCCAGCTGACATCAAGACCCATCCCACGTCACATCGCCAGGCCTCGCTGCAAGGCGTCGCCTTCACCTTTCAAACGGAAGCCGAGCGCACCGAGGCCATCGACAAGGCGTTCGACTATCGAGGCGACGTGACCCTCACCCTGCACAACGAAGTGGTTGAAGGCTACATTTTCAACCGCGAGCCGAAGGCTGTGCCGCCCCGGATCGAAGTTTTCATCAAGGACAGCGACGACGCGCGCGTGATCCCCTACGCCGATGTCACTGCCATCACCTTCACCGGCAAGGACACCGCCGACGGCAAGTCGTGGGACGCGTGGGTGAGCAAGAAGGAATCGGAACGCATCGCCGAGGCCGAACGGATCAAGGCGGAAGCGGAAGCGCAGGGGCACCTGTAATTTCCTGGAGGGTCAGACTCCCGTCCTGACCCATTTTAGTTCCCAGGCTGAATAATCAGGGGCAGGACAGGAGTCTGCCCCTCCAGGATTGCTTTGGCGCATCCCGCGCGTACAATTGCTTCGATGGATATCGACTTCGTCGACATCAAAATCGTCAGCCTGGAAGACGATCTAACTGTCGCATCTCCCAACAATCCGGCGTTGCGGTATATCTACCTGAAGCTTTCCCAGACGCCGCCGCCGCTCTGGCAGAAATACTTCGCCGAATCGCGCAAGGTCCCCCGTCACACGAGGTGGCGCCATATCTGGATCGACCGGAAATTTCTCGTGGTGGAATGCGTGCCGGAGGAAATCGAAACGCATCATCTCAACGACCTCAAGCATGACGTGGCCCACTGCAATTCGCATTACCGTCAGTACCTGCAAGGTCAGTACGGCATGGAAGTCAAACAGCAGGAAACCCAATCGATCGAACGCGCGCGCCTGCGCGAAATAAAAGGCCGGCTGAATTTCGACTGAAGTTTAGCTGCAAAAGGACGCAAAGAGCCGCTTATTTTGCCCTACGCCGTCCGCTTTTCCGTGGCGACGAGGACGGTCGCGCTGACGATGAGCACGCCGCCGACCAGGAGGCTCCAGGTCAGCGATTCGTTGGCGTAGGAAATCGAGGCCAGATGCGAAATCCAACCCGGTAGAAATCCAGACAAGACCGTGGCGACGACCGGCTCGAGGCAATAGATCAAGCCCGCTTCAGTCGCGCTGACGCACCGCTGCCAGGCGTTCATGACAAGAAAATTGAAGACCGTGCACAAGAGCACCAGGGCCAGCGTTAGCAGCCAGAGCACGGGCGTGCCAAAGATTTGTCCCGCGGTGTGCGCCGTGCCACCCGCGAATAGATAGCCGATCGCGAACACGCCTGCCAGCAGCGTGAACATGATCAGCGTGACCACACCCGCGCGATTGTCGACATAGACCGGGCGCTCGACCCAGACGATTTGCGCGGCCATGAAGAAGGTGCTGATGACAATAACCAGCTCGCCGGGGCCGGGTTTGAGATGCTGCATCAGCCCAGGACTGAGCAGCGCCGCGCCCGCGAGCACGAGCGCGCACGCGATCACCACGCGCAGGCCGGGCATTCGCCGGTCGCGCACGGCCACGATCAGCGGCACGATCAAGGTGTAGAGCTGGGTGAGGAACGCCGCGACGGAGGCGTCGGTCGAGGCTAATCCCAGCGTTTGCAGATAGAGTCCGCCCGCGGCGAAAAAGGCAAGGCCGATGGCCTGGCTCCATTCGCGCCCGTTCACACGCGAGAGTTGGCGTCCGTAAATCGCGAGCAGGAAAAGCGCGGCCAGCCCGAACCGGATCGCCATATCCGCGCAAGCCAGCGCCGCATCGGAAACCGCTGGGGCGCTGGCCCGTTGCACCAGTTCCAGCCCGCGCAGCAGCGGAAAACTCAGGCCCCACAAGACGGTCGTGCCGATGAGCAGCAGGCGCGCACGGCGAATGAGGATCGCTCCCTGGGATGATTCCTTTTTGTCCACATCTCACCATGACAAATCCGTGCGGAGGCTCAAGACCCGATCTGTCTTCCGTTGTAGCTTGCCCGTCCGGGTACGGAGAGTATGATCATCTTTTTCCCGCCGGATGGAAATGACATCATGAATCGTAGCCGCTCTCTCTCGCCCAAATTTCAGTCCCACATCGCCAAAGGCCGCCGCGTCATCGAGCTGGAGGCCGCGGCGCTCCGGGCCGTGCAAAAGCGCCTCGATGAATCCTTCGCGCGCGCCGTGGAGGCGATGCGCGACGTCATCCAGACCGGGCACAAGATTATCGTCACGGGCATCGGCAAATCGGGCACGATCGGAGCGAAGATCGCCTCGACTCTCTCCAGCACGGGCGCGTCGAGCGTGGTTCTCGACGCTGTCAACGCCACCCACGGCGATCTCGGCATGGTCGCGGCGGGCGATCTCGTCATCATCCTGAGCTACAGCGGCGAGACGGAGGAAGTCGCCCGGCTCATCCCGAGTCTCAAGCGCATGGGGACGCGCATCATCGGGATGACCGGCAACGCCAAATCCACCCTCGCCCGCGAAGCGGAAATCCATCTCGACGTGCAGGTGACGCGCGAAGCGTGCCCGCTCAACCTCGCCCCGACTTCCAGTTCCACCGCCATGCTCGCCGTCGGCGACGCGCTGGCCATGGTGCTGCTCGAGGCGCGCGGCTTCAAGAAGGAGGATTTTGCCAAGTTCCATCCAGGCGGGACGCTCGGTCGCAATCTGCTTTTGAAGGTCGAAGAGATCATGCGCAAGCGCGACCAGATGGCCATCCTTGCCGGCAGCTCGACCGTCAACGAGGCGCTCGCCTTGATTGCCCGCAAACGCGCCGGCGCGGTGGCCGTCACCGACAAGCAGGGACGACTGGCCGGCATCTACACGCATGGTGATTTCACCCGCGGCTACCAAAAGGACGTGCACATCGGCCAGGCCAAATTGTCCGATGTGATGACGCCCAAGCCGATCACGGTGCGCGTGGACAAGCTCGCGGTGGAAGTGCTGAATTTATTCGAGGCGCATCGTATCGGCGACCTGATCGTGGTCGACCGCCGCAACCATCCCGTCGGCCTGGTCGACGCGCAGGACTTGGCCCGCGTTAAGTTGCTCTGACTTGGTAGCCGCCGCACGCTGGGCGGCGGACTCGGTGGATTTTCGCACCCGAACCGCTAAATCGCCTATCAACTCGCCCCGCGCCCGGCGTGCGCGGGCTACCTTTGCCGGCCAGCTATCCTCTCGGCCGCTTGGGCAGCCAGCCCATCTCGAGCAGGAACTTGAAGAAGAGATACATGACCACGGCCACGACGCTGCCGAGAAGACAGCCGATGATGGCGAGATTGGAGAGCACGGTGAAAG
>Ga0302270_10002760_pt1 | contig 16952 bp, 14 predicted proteins | sample III_Bog_E2_3_FD_198773 | JGI IMG/M metagenome (GOLD analysis project Ga0302270, IMG submission 198773) | Peat permafrost microbial communities from Stordalen Mire near Abisko, Sweden - III_Bog_E2_3 | ecosystem: Environmental > Terrestrial > Soil > Wetlands > Peat | place: Sweden: Abisko... | reverse complement strand
TGGTCGGACACATCCACATCTACTCTTGTGATCTTTATTGAATGGGCATCCTTAGTGTTCGGCGCACCGATATCCATTTTGCTGGACAATGCGAGCACCCATTTCATGTCAGCTCTAATTTTGTGTTCGGTTCTAAATAGCATTGTTTGGGGTGTTTGTTTAGGCTTTCCAATATATGGAGTAAGCAAGAGATTTCAACATGTTGCCGCCTAACCAGTCGCCGGAGCCAACCGCCGTTGGCGCTGGCCGTTCCGCTGTCGCGGTTCACGCCGCGAGTCGGCGGTGGCTCAGCTTTTTTCGTTAGGCAGCATTCGCCATGAAACTTTACGAGGTATTATTTTTAGATAGACGAGACCAAAGTGGCGACACGGATGCTATTTTTCTAGTTCGTGCGGGTGACTTGCAGGAGGCAGTTAAGCTTGCCATGAGTGCGAGACGGCACAACGAGTCTTTCAGGCCGCTTACTGTTGCCGCACCTTGCTTGGCGGCAAGACGACGCCGATTGAGGCCTGCCGCGACTGGTTGAAGCGCAACGCGGTTGAATTGCCAAAGATCACCGTGGCCGATGCCGTGGTGAAACTGAAGTCCCAGGCCGAGACGGATGGGAAATCGGCGGACCGGAAAAAGCAGCTGGCGGCGGCGCTGGATGCGTTTGCGGCGAAATTCAACCTAGATGAGGTGGACACCATATCGGCCAAAATGGTGGCCGACTATCTCACTGCGCTGCCGTTCAAAGAGCGGACGAAAGCCAATCACCGCGATACGATCGGATATTTCAACCGCTGGCTGGTGCTGCGCGGCTATCTGACAAAGGGCACGGACTGGCTGGAAGGCGTCCAAAAATACACGAAGCGAAAACAGGGCGAAATTTCCACCTACAGCGCCGACGAAATGCGTCGGCTGATTGCAGCCGCTGATAAACGGATTTTGCCCATGATTGTCATTGGCGGATTTGCCGGCCTGCGGCACGCCGAGATTGCGCGGCTGGACTGGTCGGACATTGACCTGGAGGAAGGGTTTATCGAGGTCAAAGCTGAAAATGCTAAAACCGACACGCGCCGGATCGTCCCGTTGAAAGACAACCTGAAAGCGTTCCTGACTCCGCTGGCGAAAAAACACGGCAAGGTCGTTTCCTTCGTGAACACGACGAAGCAACTTTTGAAAACGGCGACGGCCACCTCCGACGCCGAGAATGAAATCGAGGCGCTGGAATGGAAACATAACGCGCTTCGCCACACCTATATTTCCGCCCGCGTGGCCGAATCTGGCGACGTGCCTCGGGTGGCCGATGAAGCAGGAAATAGCCCGCAGGTGATCCGCACGAATTATTTGAAGCGGATGCGTCCGGCAGCGGCGACGGAATGGTTTTCGATTCAGCCATAAATGTAAAGTGACACTGGTCTTATTACAGCCATCTTCGTAATTGCTTATACCAGAGGAGGAACCCGTGGCCATTGCAATATCGCCTTTCATATTTTAATCGCGCCGTCCCGTCTTGTGCTTCACCACATGTCGGGAACGTCCCCTGTCGCGGAATGTCCCCTTGACTTGCCGCCCCATCAGGAAGGTGGACTTGGAGAGACCTGGCTGGTAGGTGGGTGGCATGGATATATTACATGTGAAGATAGCAACAGTTCTCGCCCGGTAGCGCTAGCCGGCCACATCGCAACGGTGCGAAAAAAACTTCACAAGTGAGCGCTGATGGGCGAGCAGAATCTTCACCGTTTCAAGGCGGAGTCCGGCACGGGGGAATTGATGCGGGGAAGTTTCTGCGAAGGGGGGAAAAGCGCGGGCGGATGCTATTGACTGGCCACTTTCTGTTTGCGGAGTAGTTGTGGCGTGACGCCAACCCACCGGAAGAGTTCGGCGTGCGTCCCCTTGCCATAGCCGATGGGGCGTTTGGTGGGGGTCAGGTCGCCATTCTTCAAGGACTTGAGCACGGCCGCTTTCGTTGCAGGGATGCCGGTAAATTTAAGGAATTTGTTCGTCCGGTAGGAAAGGCCGTTGTCGGGAAACCGTTCGTAATGGTGGCTGGGATACGGCAGGGACGCGGGTTCAACGCCAGCCCAGCGACAGACGTCGCGGTGCGCGTATAGTCCATAGTTGAGGGGCAAAAGACCCGGATAGAGTTTGCCGGTACGCAGAGCGATGGCAATGGCGGTTTTATCGACGGTAAAGCCAGACCTGGTTAGAAGGCGATTGATCCGATTGGACAGGCCGTTGGGGGGAAATTGGATTTTACGGCGGGCGGCCTGATAAATCTGCGCGGCCCGGCAAGCGGAGCGGTCAAACCGGTCGCCGATTTGCTGGAAGGTCAGTTTCTCCTTATCCCGTAAGCGGAGCACCAGCGCCTCGCGTTTCGCCCGGAATGATTCGGTCTGGCTCATTTCAGCGTGGGGTGGCCTGCCCAAGCGTGGAGAGCGGACCAAGTTTTCCTGCTCATCTTGGGCAACATGGTGTCCTCCCAAAAAATGCCGCCGATGCCCTCGTGCCAAGTCAACCGGCCGGACTCGATGGCCGAGCGGGTCAGCATTCGGCTGGGTATCCCGCAATCCACCACCACCTGACGGGCCCGCGCGGGCAATAGCGTCAACGCATCCTCGCCGTGCTCCGCGAAATCCTGCAATTTCGTTTTGGCAGCGGCATAAATCTGCCCCACCCTGGTGGATGACACCTCCAGTTGCCGGGCAATTTCCCGGCGGGTCAGTTTCCCGGCTTCACACAGGCGAAACACCATTTCCTCCTGCTCAGTCAGCGGATTTATGGTTGCGGTTGGTGGCATTGCTGTTTGCGATTTCGGTGCCAGTTTACACGCGACTCAACGGCGACGCCAGCGGTGAGGTGAGCACACCGATTCTGTCGGCTGCCCGGACTGGGACGAAAATCCGAAGGGACAATTTTCGGGTGGAGCGGCGTGGGCCGGGGCGTGTGATAATTTTATGGAGTGCGGGAACGTGGCTGCCGGATCAGGAGCGCGCATTTTTTCCGGCAGAATCTGAACCGAAGGCCGAGCCTCGGCTGCGCTGAAGGCGCCGCGGCAAGGGATTCTACGCTTCCTTTGATTTTTGCTATCGTCCCAAGTGAATTTGACGCAGAATTACCGGAATGAGTTCAGCCATTAATCAACTACAATCGGCAATTGTAGAGGGAAAATTATCGCTCACTCAATTGTTGAGGCAAGCCAAGCTCATCTCGGCCAAACTCAATTTGGAGGACGTTGAGCGTTGGGTGGATTTGGAACTTGGCGGTTATCCGCAAGGCACTGAAACGCCAAAATATCGAGATTACGTAACTCACAATTTGGAATACAACAATCCCTATCAAGGAGGTTGGCAATTTGCGGGGAACATGAATATCGAGTTAAAAGCTCGTCAGCCCATCGCAGAAATTGAAAATATTTCACGTGGGGCAGGCTTTGCTTTTCCATCCCCTAAGAATTTCCCTCTCCAAGATTTAATGGGAGAATCCATGCTCTCAAGCTTTCCACAACGGGTGACCGTCACGGCGGAACAATTTAAGCGAATTGTTGACGCGGTTACGAATGAGCTGCTTCAATGGACAACTGAACTTGAAAAGCGCGGGATCAAAGGAGAAGATATGAGTTTTGACGAACAAGAAAAGCGAACTGCTGGAAACATGGTTTTCAACATCGGAACCGTTCATGGTGCAGTGGGAAATGTCAGTCACTCACCCGTGACATTTTACGATAACAAGACAATCAACCAGCTATTTGTGGAAAAAAGCATTCCCAAGCAGGACAGGCGGGAGCTTGAGGATATTTTGGACGAATTGAAGACCGCAGAACCTACAAAAAAGAAATCCCTCGTCTCTCGTGCGGAGGAATTGATTGTGAAGCACCGAGAGGCTTTGGGGGCCACCGCAGAGATAATTGTGAAGAGTATCAAGGCGTCTTTGGAATAATGTCGCTTATGCTATGGCCGTGGATCCACAAGGGAACCCGGCTGGCACGGATTAGCGAATCCAAATCCGATGCAAACGCGGCACTCAACCTATCATCGGCTTGGTGGGCGGCAATGGAACGGGAGCTTGGCGCATGATGGGTCACCACGATGGTCCGCGCCGGGTCATGGCGCGACATCTGCCGCTTCAACCACCGGACTGACGCAGCATGAATCCTCGCCGAATCCTCTGCGCCAAACAACCGGTTACCGGCCGGTTTTTTTATCAGCCAAAAATCAGACATCTCCTGGTCGGCAAACGACATGGCTTTATCGGCGTCCGGCCAGAGTTGAAAGTTTGTCCAGAGCGAGCAGCCAAGGAACACCAAGCCGTTGATTTTGCAGACATTGTTTTCCAGCACATGCACCTGGCTGCCCTTGGCTTCGTGCTTGAGCGCCGGGATTAAATCCGGGATGGAATGGTTGTAGAACTCATGGTTTCCCGGCACATAGATGACCGGGCAATCGCGGAAATGTTGTCTGGCCCATTTAACCCCCGCTGTTCCGACATGAATATCGCCCGCCAGCACCACCACGTCAGGCTTTTTAAGCACCGGCGCAAACTGGCCGAATTCGAGATGCAGATCGCTGAATACTTGTATTCGCATAATGTAAATTCAAACCCCGGAGAATGGCTGGCTGGTTTTGAGGTTGGGGCTGGCAAAGTCAGCAGATGAGATTTTCATGGCGTAACAAATCCTCCAGTTTTTTTATTTCAGATCTGACTCTTTTGTCCACTGCCGGATCCTTGCTGTTGGTTTCAACATAAAACCTTAGCCCGCCCACTTTGACTTTAACTTGCAGGATTTCAAAATCGGGACACTGTGATTCCACCCACAAAAGGAAGTCGTTCAACAGGTCTTTCCACACATAAGGGACATTGCCCAGGCAAAACCCATACCAATCCCGGCGCACCCGGTAAGCCCAGAGACGGAACAGTTCGACATCCACCCACAATTTTTCACGGCCGCCTTTGTGATGGCCCTTCACATAATCATTGGCCAGTTGTTCGGCGGCCTGAGCCAGTCGATCTTTGTAGCGGGCCTTCAACTCGGTGATGATCCCGGTTTTCTTTGGTTTCAAATTCATGTCTGTAAAGTGGGCGAATAATCGTTTTCCGCCTTGGCAAAAGTCCAGGCCACCGCCTGTCGCGCCCGTTTCATGGTCGGCGGCACGCGCAGGAAATAATCCCGGTAGCTGCCATCCGGCTCCGGTGTGGCATTGACCACCTTCACCATGACCAGCGGTTCGTCCTGCCGGCTGTCTTTGCGGTATAATATGCCAAAATCATCCCGGTGAATTTCTTTCGCCCCGGAATCGAACAGAAAGCGTTGGATTCCGTAGCGCTCCAGCATCATCCGCCGCACCTCGACATTCTGCTCCATTTCAATCTCCGCGACCGTGATGGTTTCCGGAGCCATGACCAGTTTTTCTGGAACCCGGCTACCATGCAGGGCAAAGACGGAAAAACCGTCAGGATAACGCAGTGCCGCGCCTGTTTCACAGTGTAAACGGCCTTGTTCGTCCCGCTGGATGTATTCCGGCTTCGCTGAAACAAACGCCCAATCCCAGTATAAAACCGCCCAGCCGCAGGCTTTGGCGAGGTCAAACGTTGGAACCAGTTTGGCAACGTCAACCCCCAGCCGCCCCACGAAATCGAACCACGCCAGCGAAACATCGAATTGTCCGAAGTCACACGGCAATGAACTAGCCTTGGGAGTAGGAAACCGGTCGCGGACTGGTTCACGAAGTTGTGCCTGGATATGCTCGATGACTTGCAAATCCGGCACCAGTTCGGCGACGGTGAATTCGAAGCTGTCCTGGCTGGTGACCAAGCCGGCCACTTGTTCATTGATCCGGTTAGTGATTGGTTGGCGAAGGGCTTGTTTTACCTGAGCACTGACCGCGTCAGAAACTTGGTGGCAAACCGGGTTGTCGGCGAGTCGCAATTTCCCGATGGCGAGCGCGATTTCCAGCGGGCTGGCCAAATGGATAATATGGCTCGGAGCTGGTTTGCGGCCGTTACCATACAGCTGCCCCAGGATTTCCCGGACTTTTGCGGGCTCGACTGGCGAGGTATCAAGGCCAATTTTCTGCCATTCTTCGCGCACTAGCGGAATCAAGGCCAGTTGCGCACAGGATAATTTGTGGACTCGTCTCATGGCTAATCGGCCACGTTGCGGCTGGCTTCCGGTGAATACTCGCGCTGGCGGGTAATCCGGTAATGGCCGGCGGCCAACTTGATTTCAGAATGTTCCGGGTGCGTCACCACGCCGCCGGAGGCGAGCCGCACATAGACTTCGCCAGCGAGCTTGGCTGGTTTCGGGTTGGCGGTGGAGATTTCCCCGATTTGCCACCAGTCAGCAGGGTCAACCGTTTCTAAGGCATGATGATGGCCGGTGACTTCACCCTGCGCCAAAATGATGCGCGCGGATTTGGGCTGCGGCACGGCAGCGGTCGGAACCGTGGTGATGCGTTCGATGAGCACGTCGCCTTGGCGGCAGTGCCGGGTGTCGGTTGTGGTTGCTGGCTTCAGGGATTCAGGTGTTGGTAACATACGGTGGCTTTTGTTTTGGTCACAGTATGCGTGCGTCTCACCACTCGTTCAAAGGAACTGAATGTCCCCAATCATTGTCCCGGCCGCCGCCAGATTAACACGCGCCCCGGACAACGCCGGTCCATCCGAAAATGACCCTTCGGTTTGCCGGTGTAACTGGTCACCGTTGGCTGGTCGCCCTTGAATGCGATGGTGACGCTGTGTAAACTGGTCAGTGCTTTATTTTGCACACTCCCGTCCCCACGCTTGACCCCGATGGCTACCCTGATCCCCTACGACCGCTACACCGAACTGCTCAGCAAGCGCATTCACCGCACCATCACGCCGGCCGAGGTGGCGGACGTCGCCCATTTTGAGACCGCGCAGCCGGTCAATTGTCCTAAATGCCAAACCCGCGTCCGGAGCCAGTTCATGACCACCCAGATCGTCCACGACATCGCCAAATGTCCCGCCAACTAGACACACCGGCTCGATGCAGCGTGGCGCATTCGCTCAGACTCTCCGGCCCGTCACGATTGTCCAGACGTTCAAGGTTGAACATCGCAACCCGAATCTGCCGCACCGGCAACCGCTGGCGTCCGTGCCGGGCCGCCCTTTAGTCCGCCCACCCGACCCAGCGCCACCGCCGCCGGATTCGTGCTTGGTTTTTTGATTGCCATGACGCCAGAATGACACGTGCGGCGAACATCCGTCTCGGCCACACCTGAAATCACAACGCTGGAAAAAATGAAAATCCTGTTCCTGATTCTGGCCCTCGCCCTTACGGTCTCCAGTGCTCTGGCTCAACCAGCCGCGCCGCCCTGGGTGCAGCAGCTTAAATTATCTGGTCTCAGCGGCACCACCGGCCACCGGCTGGCCGTCATCAACAACAAAACCTTTTCCGCCGGCGACGCTGCCAGCCTCCAATTGAAAGGTCGGACCGTCCAAGTGCAATGCCTTGAAATTAGCGACCAATCAGTTCTGGTTAAGATTCAGAATTTGCCCACGCCCTATGAGCTGACGATGGGCGGCGAAGTAATCCCTGTGGGTGTCGCTTCAAGTCCGCCTGAAACCGCGGCGCCAGCCACAGTGGCAGAGCCACCTAAACCAGCCGCCGCGCCGCCGATTATCCCGGTTGCTTTCAGCCAGCCAACATTTAATCCGTCGCCGGTTGCTCTGTCATTGTCCGTTGGCCCCGGCTGGATTTTGCTGGCGGTGATTATTGCTTTAGTGGCGGGTTTGGCGCTGGGAACCGGAGCCGCGCAGTTCCAGCATCGCAAGAATATGGGCGAAGCCATGCTCGCATACACCATCGACAAGTATTTTTCCCGCCAACACTTCCTGTTGAATAACATCACGCTGCCAACATCTGGGGGGACAACTCAAATTGACCATGTCCTCATTGCCGATACGGGTATTTTTGTCATCGAAACCAAGCACTATTCCGGTTGGATTTTTGGCAACCCGCAGGACAGTCAATGGACCCAGACGTTTTACCGGAAAAAATCCGGTTTTCAGAATCCCCTTCGTCAAAACTACGCCCACGTCAAAGCGCTCCAATCCCTATTTGATTTGCCGGATAACCAATTCCATTCCCTCGTGGTATTCACCGCCGATGCCGAGTTCAAAACTGATCTCGGTCCCAGCGTGGTTAAGCTCACCGGCCTGATTCCATTCCTGACCGCGAACCGGCCCGTGGTATTCGACGAGCGCAAAATGGCCTACATCATCGGCCGGATCGAAATGAAGCGCGAACGGCGCTCGCTCGAAACCGACGAATACCGCCTTAACCACCTCCGCGACCGGCTCGCCGGTAAAGCCCCCAGCCCGGGCACCCAAACCCTTTCACCCCCGCCGGCCAGCCAGCCCGTCGCCACCGGCGAAGAAAAATACCAGCCCAAGGCATAATCGGGACTCCCAAATCCCCTTTTTAACCGCGCCACTCCCACACCTACTGGCCGATAAAATTCTTTGGGATGTCCGTCATGAGCAGCGACGGTAACGCGGGCCCACTGAAAAACTGTGTTCATATAAATACAAATATGCTTTTGCGCTTGCAATTGCGCGGTGGATTATCTAAAAAATTGTATGTGTGAAGGTGAAGCAGGCAGGCTAATCCGTAGCATGAGGCAATGCGCTGATAATGGCGAACTTTGCTGGCAGCCGACTCGGTTTTCCGACAATTCGCGCGGAACCCAATCGTCCCCCTTCGGTCAATTTCTCAACCCCCAATTTTTAAAAGTGCAATTTATTTGAACCCTTGATGGCGATAACCTATAAAACATAAAGGAACCCAATGAAAACATGGTGGAAACAATCCGTTGGCGGTCTGGTTTGTTTGCTAGCGGTAATGATAATCGGGCCGGGCGTTAATCTTTGGGCACGGCCGCTGGGTTTCCGCTCCGCCCCGCCATCTGGCGTCATTCCCATTTTCAACAGCAATCCCTACGCCCTATTGGTCATCAGCAACCTGCTGGCAGCCCCGGCACCGGCATTGTCCGTGCCGGAAGTTTCCAACCAAGCCAGCCATGCGCCGGGCACCTACTGGACCTTGAAAGGCCCGGCGGTGCCACTGCCCTTTGATCCGTATCCCGACCTGCCCGTATATGAAGTCAGCACCAACCGTAATTTTATCATTGATGACCGGTCGGTTGACTACCAAGCCTTGTCCTTGTTGCGTCAGGCGGAAAACGAACTGCTGGGACTGACCAACCAACCGGTCAGCACCTACACGTTTGACACCAACGGCCTGTGGATTCAAGTTCCCACCAACAGCCTCGCCACGCCGGGTTATTTCAACGTGAACGTGATGAACACGGTGTTGGGCCAAAGTTACGACATCCTGACCACGCCCGACCTGTTGGCGACCTGGGCGACGGCACTGGTGGTGACGGGTGCGGTGGGCAATGTGACGCCAGTGCAACTGCCGATGAACACCGATGGCAGCCTGTTTGTGCGGGTGCGGACATCCGTAAATTATTCCTTTTATGTGGCTTCGCCACCCTTAAGCCAGGCTGTGTTTGACGGCGACACCGTGACCTTTACCGTGACCACGGGCGGCAACCCCAACCTGTCATTTCAATGGCTGTTCAACGGCGACCCGATTGCGGGCGCGACCAACCGCAGCTACACCATTACGAAGGCGCAGGACACTGATGCGGGGAATTATACGGTGATCATTTCCGACGGGACCAATTCCCTCGTCACCGACGCCATGCTGACCACCGATAATTCTTTCGGCACGGAGATCGCCTACATTTCCCTGCGCAGTTCGCGGCAGGATTACACCTTCCGCAGCGGCGTCACCTATTCCATCCGTGCCATGAACGGGCCGATCCAGTTGTTCGGCCACACCACGATTGAAGCCGGGGCGATCTTGAAATTTGACTGGTATTACAATTCTAGCCTGCAAATCATGGGCACGCTGACTGGCCAGGGCGAGCCATATAACCCGGCGATCCTCACTTCCGTGGATGATGATTCGGTCGGCTACGCGCTGGGATATTCAGTTTACGACGGCCCGCCGCAACCCTATGAAACGGGCGTACCCTATTTGGAACTGGCGGCGGCGCAAAGCAATTGCCTCGGCAACCTGCGGATTGAATATGCAGACTGGGGGGTGACCACGCCGGTTGCTGCGCGCCGGCTGGACCTGTGGGATTGCCAGTTTGTGCAGTGCAATTATGGCGTGGTCAACCTGGTGGACGGGAGTTCCACAAACCACCTGCATAATGTTCTCTTTGCCGCGTGCAGCGCAGCGGTGGGCGCGGCGACGAATGCCGTGACCATTGAAGGCGAACAGGTGACGGCGGATGTCGGTGATTTTTGTCTAGCCTCCGCCACACCCAGCCGGATTGCCCTGACCAACAGCATTATTTGGGGAAACAATCCAACGGCAACCAGTCTTTCGACCATCAATGTGGCGCTCAATCCCGATGACACCAATTTTGTCTATTCCGGCGGGGGCATTTATTATCTGGCGGCGAACAGCCCGCTCCACCAGTCCGGCACGGCGGGCATCAGTCCGCGCTTGCAGCGGGAACTGCGGAATAAAACCACTTACGCGCCAATGGACATCGCGGCGCAGACCCAAATCAGCGGGGCCATCACGTTGTCACCGCAGGCGCCGCGTTACACGAATGGCGCGCCGGACTTGGGTTATTATTACGACGCCTTGGACTACACGGTGGCCGATCTGGTTTTGAACGGCGGCACACTGACGGTATTGCCCGGCACGGCCATCGGGTGCCGGATGGAATATGTGCCGGGGTGGCAGGACTGGAGTTACATCGGGTTTGATTTGCAGCAGAATGCAAGCGTGATCAGCCAGGGCACGCCGGCCAAGCCGATTATTTATGCCGACGTGCAAGCGGTGCAGGAACAAGTCGCGTGGCCGGTGGAAGGCATTTTTGTCCCGGACTTCGTGCCCGTAAATACCGGCGACCAGCCGCCGGTGCTGAATTTCCGGTTCTCGAATTTCTATTTGAACTTTGCTTCATACGTCAATTCGCCAGCGTATCATTTCTGGTCGGGCATTTCGTTTTACGGTAAGGAATGGTCGCTGGACAGCCTGATGTATATGACGTTGCAGGACTGCCAGTTGCAAGGCGGGCAGGTGGATTTGGGCACGCCGGACAACCTGGATTATGGCCGGGGGTATTATGATTATGATTTTGTCTATGGCTCCGGAGCGGTGACGTGGGTCAACAATCTATTTGACCACGTGACGATCAATCTCAATATGAGTTATTATTGGGGTAATCAGGTGGTCAATTGCGATATGCAGGTGCGGGCTTACAACAATATGTTTCGCGGCGGCTGGTGGCTGAATCTGGAGCCGTTCCCGGCCTCGGCGGGGAACTGGCTTTTCAAAGACAACTTGTTTGAAAAGGTTAACATCTTGCAAGATACCGCTCAGCCCTTGGATTATGACAACAATGGCTACTGGCCGCTCACGGCGGCGGAGCAGTTGTGGGTGCCGGATGCGGGCCAATTGCAGCCGTCCAGCGGCGGCAATGTGTCCGGGGCGAATGACGTGGTGCTGACCGCTGCGCCACCGTATGCGGCCGGGCCATTTGGGAAATTCTACTTGTCGGACGTAACGCCCTTGTATCAAGCAGGCAGCCGGACGGCGCTGGATGCGGGCTTGAGCCAATACACGACCTTCACCAACCAGACGAAGGATGCGAGCAACGCGCCGGTCAACATCGGCTTGCACTATGTGGCGGCAACCAATCTAATATCTTCAAACGCCTATCTGCCACTCGACAGCGACAGCGATGGAGTGCCGGACTATGTGGAGGTGGAACACGGCACCGACCCGAATAATCCGATGACGGACGGCGTGACGCCGGATGCTTACAACTCGGCTTATGATGACGTGGATTTGGATGGCGATGGACTTAGCGGGCGGGCGGAACGCATCTTGGGAACAAACCCGTTGATTCAGGATAATCCGTTGACTTTAACGCCAGTTATTACGGGCCAAGAGCCTTATATTCTTACTTACTCCATGCCTTTGATCGTGGATTTGACAACCAATCATAGTGTTCTCCGGCTCCTGGATAATGGCAGCGATGCCGGTGCTTATGATTTTGTCAAGCAGACCAATGGCACATATCTGGTGGAATGGAACACCACCTTCGCCAGCAACGGCTCGCATCTTTTGCAAGTCGGGCTGGATATGCCCGGCTATGTTCTGCCAAAAGATGCCGGCGGCGCGCAGCCCGTGCTTTCCGTCGCCGGACAGACGCGGGTTGAAAGTATCAACAACCCCATCCAACTTGACCTCGACGATACCTCTTTTGGCAGCCAGGCCTTATTCACCGGCACTTTATCCGTCTCATCGGCGGACTATGAGATTGATATTTTTGACACCAACAATGTGCTCCTGAAAACCATTGCCGGCCACACGGACAGCGGCACACTAAACGAGGTTTGGGGTTTGACCGACACCAACGGAGTAACCCACAACGATGAAGAGTTTGACGCGCAACTTTATATCACGCCCACCGGCACCTTAAATAATTCACAAACCCGCGTCCATGCAAATTATTCAGGTGGCTCAAGTTCATCAGGCCCTATCCCGATTTGGAGATTTGCAAATGGAATTTGTGGAGATGAATTTAGTCTGGCATACGGATGGAATCCCGATAGCAGTCGCAGATCGGACATGATCATGGATGGGGTTGAAAATATTGTATTTAACCCGGCTTTAGACAACGACTACTTCCCAAGCCCACTGACTTTTCCGGGCTGGTATCACACCCCGTTTTTTATGGGTGACAACACAAACGACCAAGCAACCATGCTTAATGACTTGGCTAATCAAAGTGTCGGAAACTTTTATTGGCATGGGCATGGTGGGTATAACAATATTGGGTCTGGAACCGGTGTTGGTCTGGCACCTTCGGATGTTGCGATAAAGCTCGGAAATATCAGCTTTAATCATGGGAATAAAAACGGGCACCCTTATCGCCTAGTCATTTTGGATGCTTGTGGATGCGGCGAGGATAAGAGTCTTTGGGTAACAGCGTTTGGTATTGTAGAAACGAATGCTAGCGCTGAATGGTTTCAACAACATGGTCTGGCACAACAAGCCATGGTGGCTTGGCCCGGCCCAATTGATTCTTTGGGTGGCAGTTATCAACTCGATAGCCACAGCGCGCATCTGGCCGATTTTTGGGCGGCGTGGATGGCTGGATTGCCGTTGGAGGAATGTGTTGGGATCGGTGCCACTCCGTATGATGGCGTTTTACCTCTGTTTGATCGTCCGCTTGATCCGAATTGGAAAATATTCGGCTGTCCTTTTATGACCCGCTCACCCTAAAAATACTTATGAAGAAATCTCCATCGCCAGAGTTTATTATCATTCTTATTATACTGATCGGCTGGCCGGCTTATCTCTATTTGGATTGGTATTTCGACCAACCAGAAGTTGATCATAGAACTCTGGATGAAAAAGTAAAAACTGGATTGAGAATGGAATTAACCAACTTGGTAAGCGGCCTAACCCTGTCGCCGGTTACCACAGGCGAAGAGCCGTTCATATTATCCTACTTAATGCCATTACAATTAGACGCAATAAGTTATTGGTCATATATCCCCGTAGAACCTGTTGCTCGTCATCGTGTGCTTCAATTGTTTGAAAATGGCAATGAGGTTGACAACCCAAAAGTTGACCGCCAGACAAATGGCACCTACCTTGTGCAATGGAATACGGCTTATGGTTTGCACACATTGCAAATGCGATTGTCTTTTGATGTTCATAATCCGTATGGCAGCGCCCACATCAGCGGTCCTGAACGGACGGAAAACATCACTTGGCGGATTGAAGATTCCACCAATTTTTTCCAATGGGGCAAAAGCACGGGTTTAGGGCTTGAGCAGGCGCGGCTTCACGGTGCTTTGCAAGTGCCGCAGGCAGACTATAAAATTTTATTTTATGATACCAATAGCGTCTTTCTTAAAACCATCGGCGGTCACACAGACAAAGGCGTAATTGATGAAGTGTGGGATTTGAAAACCAGCAGCGGCGAATTAGAGAACGACTCGGAACTGAACGCCAAGGTTTATATCTGGCCGCGCATTGGCGGCACCAACGATCTAGCTGGAACAAACGCCACTTTGGTTTTCGGTCCCTATTTTTATCATTTGGCGCGTTAGTTTTATGAAAACAATGTTCTACAAACTCGCTTTCGTTTTTCTGGCGGCAAATATGGTTTGCTGTGCAAATCATTGTTTCGGCCAAACCAACTCCTCCTTGAAACTCTCACATTTCGATTCACCGCCCGCCTACAAGGCGGCGATGTCCAAACTCATGCTTGCCGAGGTCACTGATTATGCAGCACAGCTAAACCTGTCCGAACCACTCCCAGTTACCACCAATGCGTTAAAGGAACTTTTCTTCGCATCACCATTTCTGGCCGAGCGCTTTGGAGCCTTGGGCAGTTTGCAGACCACTAACTTTTCCTATGGCTTCGGCAAGGGAAAACGTCTTTGTTACATCACACGGGTAATCAAAGGCCGCAATTCCTACGACTATGATGCCAACAAGCCTTATGCCATTGATCCATCGGCGGTGAATACGAATGCGGCTTATTGCATGGCTACACAGTTTCTGGCAAAGGCGTTTGTGGATGTCTCGCGGCTTTCAACGTCATCCATTGTTTCCGTCCAGCCGTGGGTTATCCTGCACATGACCACAAGCAAATACACGGTGCAATGGGAGCGGAATGGGAAACAGGTGGTAAAAGTTGTGTTGTCACCGCCCAAGGCAGAACTGTGGACGTTGCGCGTGGAAGACCCTAGCCTGATACTTCGGAAACCGCTGGTGCTATCCAATCTTGACTTTTTACTTTCACAAACCAACGCGTTGTTCGACACGAACGCGCCCACCAAGCCATGAGCTTTCACTATAAAAACGTATTCACCTTCCCATACTTTCCATTATCACACGCCCCGGACAACGCCGGTCCAACCGAAAATGATTCCTTCGGATTTTCGTCCCGTCCGGGCAGCCGGCGTGTTCAGTGTTGGAGACGATGAAAAAATGGCTAACAAAATGGCTAATAAACCAAGTGGAAACCGGGTGTTTCAATAGTGACACAACCCGCTTGAATACCCTGTAAAATATGGCATAATATCCCTGTCGTTGAGGCTGCTCCCCAGCCGATTCCGACCCTCGCCTTTTTTCTGCTGACAGATAAAAAAGAAGCAGCCCCCGGTCGGCTTCCAGGTGACTCCACCGAGCCACCGCCAGTGTTCCGTCCCGGCCGAGCCGGGCAGCTCAAACCAACCAGCCACGACCAAATTTCCAGTCACTTCCTTTCGTGGTTGGGCCGGGGTTCACCTTGAACCCCGGCGGTCGCGGCGGCGGACGTTGCTGCTTTGGGTCAAGGTCCGGGTCCGGAGTGATGTCGCCAGACCCGATAAATCTGGGCTGCCCCGACAACGGCCAGAAAGCCGATCAAGTAGGGCCAAAGATAATAGAGGAGGATCAGGGCCACCAAGGCGGCCACGCCATAGAAAAAGTAGTGTTCAGCATTGGGCATAATTTAAGAGGAGCCGGACACCGATAAACGGTGCCCGGCCAGTGGTTGTGGGTTGTGCGGCGCGAGACCAAGCCGCGTGATGGTTTAGTATTCGAGCAGGGATTGCGTGAGGCTGTTCAGGAGTGTGTCCGGGGTGACCTGATGTTTGAGACAGGCGGCGAGGATGACTTGGAGCACCTCGTTGCCAGCCAGCGCTTGCAGATCGGCCAGCCATTCCTCTTCCCGCACCGACCTGATCCCGCACTGCTGATGAATGTCTTCCAGCGCTTCTTCCACCCGGGTCAACAGGGGCAACTGGAGATCATCCAGGTCCCAATGCCGCAGCGGCACCAGTGACCGTGGTTCCGGAGCGCTCTCGACCAGGTTCTCACGCCACTGATCCGGGAAGGCCACCGTCACCTTGGCACCCAGTTGATGAATGGCTAGATGATGATGCAGGGAAGCCGGCACTTGTTCCGCCAACTCCGGGTCAATCGGCCAGAACAGGCTCAAGTCCGGTTCATAGCCGTTGCCACCCAGATAAAACCGGGCGTGCAGGTCATGCCGTTCCTGGTCCATTCTGCCGACCGTAAGGTGCAGACCATCCTGGTTCCATTCATTCTGCTCGTCGGTGGAGGACTGGAACGCACTGGCGGAACAATGATGATGCACCGTCCCGAAGTAGAGCCAGTCATCCGAAGGTTCCGACTGCCACGAGGCGAACCGCGCCCTGGCGTTTTCCGGGGTTTCCTGGACCGGCAACTCCCTCGCCGTCATGCCGGTCCTGGCCGCTTGCGGAAACGCCCACGCCGCCCACCGGCCCAGCTTCACGTTGACGTAGAGGCGCACCTGACATTCGCTGCCGTGCTCCTTGTACGTCCAACGGAAGAACGACAGGATTTGGTGCCACAACTCCGGTGCCAGCTTGGGTCCGGTGTATTCCAACCGTCCCCGCGCACCCTTCACCTCGTATTCAATCTGGCTGTTTACCAGCCCCGGCACCGATTTTTCGTCACTGACCTTGGTTTGGTTGTATTTGATGAGTTTCATGGTTTTCCTTTCATAGTTCGCCGGCCAGTTCCGGATGCTGTTCCTGAGCAAACCGGAGCACGGCGTTGCGGATGTGTTCCCGGGAGAACTTCACCTCGGAGCTATCCGATCCATTCGAATCATGGTCGTCGTATTCGTAGTCGCCGTAGTTGTCCAGGTTGGGGTCGCATTCATCCCAGGCATCGTCATCAATCCGGCCGGCGATGACCTCGACGACTGCGCTGATGGCCCCGCCATCCGCGATGGCTGCCTGGATGATCCCGAGCAGGTCATCCCCGGACAGCTGGTAGGTGTCGGTGCCATAACGCTCGACCGAGTAGTGAGCCCGGCCAAATTCCTGTTCCGAGAAGTCCACCTCGATGCTGATGCCGTCAT
>Ga0302270_10002717_pt1 | contig 17090 bp, 14 predicted proteins | sample III_Bog_E2_3_FD_198773 | JGI IMG/M metagenome (GOLD analysis project Ga0302270, IMG submission 198773) | Peat permafrost microbial communities from Stordalen Mire near Abisko, Sweden - III_Bog_E2_3 | ecosystem: Environmental > Terrestrial > Soil > Wetlands > Peat | place: Sweden: Abisko... | reverse complement strand
CGACGAATTCGCATGATACTCGTCCCGCCAACTCCAGAAACCGGGCACCTGCAATTCGAGACGTTCGTGATGCGGGGCAGCCAGCCATTTCCAAAGCGGATTGTCGGGACTATTGCTTGGATCAACCCCCCCGGAGCTGTTGAATCCGCCGCCTAGATTATCGGCCAGCCAAAGGCTCGGGCCGTTATGCATCGTCAATTGGATATAGGCCGAGCTTCCCGTCATCGCCGACTCGATGATGAAAGGAATCGCCAGCGTAATCCACGTCCTGCCACCTGAAATCCGATGTGCCACCGCCGCGCCCGCCACGCAAGTGAGCGCCGACAACAGCGCATGGGCCACATTATAAGCCACGCCGATTTTGATATCGAAAAGCCGCTTGATGACCGAGGCCGCGTAATGTTGCATTGAGTAATACCACACATACTTATAAGGAGGCAGCCAGGTATCGATCGGCGGCAGCGTATCGCCCTGGCAATAATTATTGATCTTGTTCAGGTCGGCCAGACCGTCCGAAGTCGAATCAATGTCCGGCTCAAGGCAGCGAATCCCAAAGGTAAACGTAAACGCCAGCAGAAAAACCACCACCGGCAGGAAAAGCTCGCGCTTGGAAAATTCCGGTTTCGCAATCAGCCACGCCATGCCGCCAACTAAAATCGGCGTGAGCAGCAGAAGACTCGGCAGCGCCACGAAATGCTCGATAAAATTCAGCAGAATAACAAACGCGACCGGCGGGATGATGAACCCGAACCAGGGCGATTCCCGCGGATAAAAGCGGTGAAAAACCAACGCTCCGCCCACCATCAGGCCGGACACAAAAAACCAAAGAAGGAATGCTTGAATGATATGCATCTGATCGCTGAGGAACCACAGGCTGTCCGAAAAAATGCCGCGGGTCACGCGGAAAGGGGCCTGCAGACGGCAGTAATTCTGTGCATGGCAACTTTGCCCGCCGTCCATTCACTTTGCGCAATCACCCCGCTCAGAGGCGACTTTCGGCACCGCCCCGCTTTTCTTTCCCGGTATATATTGCCGAACCCTGAGCAGCCAATGCCTCGCCCAGGCAAACTCGATGGCCAGGATCGCGAGCCCGACCAAAATGACCAGCGTGCTCGGGGCCGGCAGTAAAATCATCGCGATGCCCATCAGCAAGACCGTTCCGCCAATCATGGAAATCAAGATGCGGCGAAGTAATTTCAACAGGGGCATACAGTGCGACCTCGCGGTTATGTTATGGATCGCCAACCCGGCCCCTGAATATACTTTCAGTCCGACTCCCACCGCCATCTTTTAAACCAAACGACCTCGTTCCTCATGTCCCTCGTGTCTAATTCCGTCTGCCTCTCATCGCGTTAATCTTGTTAATCTTGTCTAAAATAGTAGGCTTTTACTCTACGCCATCGCGCCCACTTTTATGCATGCCCGTCTTTTCCCCACCCGCGAAAGCTTCCGCGAACGGGCCCATCGCGGCAACCTGATCCCCGTCTACCGCGAGATCATCGCCGACATGGAGACCCCCGTCTCCGCCTTCGCCAAGATCGACACCGGCGACCACTCCTTCCTCTTCGAGTCGGTGGAGAAGGGCAACAAATTCGCCCGCTACTCCTTCCTCGGGGCCAGCCCGCAGGTGATTTTTCAGGCCCATGGCAAAAACATCACCCTGCGCGAAGGCGCCGAGCAGCGCGCCTACACCGTCGACAAGGGCGATCCGCTCCACGAACTCGAGCGCCTCATGGCCGGCTATCGTCCCGTTCCCGATGAAAGCCTCCCGCTCTTTTCCGGCGGCGCCGTCGGCTACCTCGGCTTCGAGGCCGTCACGCAATTCGAGCCCACGGTCAAGCGCGCCAAGAAGGACGACCTCAACGTCCCCGACGCCTACTTCTTCATCACCGACACGCTCCTCATCTTCGACCATCTCGAGCGCCGCATCAAAATCGTCGCCAACGCGCACGTCACCGATCCCACCCACGCCGACCGCGCTTATGACGAAGCCGTCGCCAAGATCGAGGAACTCGAAGCCCGCCTCATCCGCTCCGTCCCCAGCCGTCTCCTCCCCGTCTTCGACGACGTCCAGCCGCTCGAGCCCTCCATCAACATGACGCGCGACCAGTACGTCAAAATGACCGAGGCCATGCAGGAATACATCCGCGCCGGCGACATCTTCCAGGTCGTCCCGTCGCAGCGCTTCGAAGTGCCCTTCGATCACCCGCCCGTCGATCTCTACCGCGCGCTGCGCCTCATCAATCCCTCGCCCTACATGTTCATCCTCAAGCTCAGCGGCATGGCGCTCGTCGGCTCCTCGCCCGAGCTCCACGTCCGCTGCGAAGAGGGCAAGGTCCAGATCCGCCCCATCGCCGGCACGCGCCCGCGCGGCAAGACGCCCGAGGAGGACGACCGCCTCGCCGCCGAGCTTCTCGCCGATCCCAAGGAACGCGCCGAGCACGTCATGCTCGTCGATCTCGCCCGCAACGACGTCGGCCGCGTCTGCAACTTCAACACCGTGCGCCTCACCGATTTCATGATCACCGAGCGCTACTCGCACGTCATGCACATCGTCTCCAACGTCGAGGGCGAGCTCACCGCGGGCCACTCCGCCTACGACGTCATGCGGGCCACCTTCCCCGCCGGCACCGTCAGCGGCTCCCCGAAAATCCGCGCCATGCAGATCATCGCCGACATGGAACCCACCTGCCGCGGCACCTACGCGGGCGCGGTCGGCTACTTCGGCTTCTCCGGCAACCTCGACTCGTGCATCGCCATCCGCACCGTCCTGCTCAAGGACGGCAAAGCCTACCTCCAAGCCGGCGGCGGCCTCGTCGCCGACTCCACCCCCCTCGGCGAATACCAGGAATCGATCAACAAAGCGAAGGCCGGAATGAAAGCCCTCGCCATGGCGAAGTTGTTTTAAGGCCGCTTGACGGGGCGTCAAGTATAGTTTACGCTCGTAGCCAAAGGAAATCGACGTGCTTAAGCCGGGAATTTACGAGGTGCGGGCTTTTCACATCGGCCCCAACAAGAGCCCTTATCTCGCCTGGCTTCAATCTCTCGACGCAAACACGAAAGCTAGAGTCTTGAGCCGGATTGAGCGATTGGGTATCGGCCAGTTTGGAGACTACAAAAGAATAGACCACAATCTCTATGAATTACGCTTCTTCTTTGGTCCTGGTTATTGGGTCTACTTCGGCGAGCACAAAGGCAAGTTGATCTTGCTTTTAACCGGCGGCGATAAGGCGTCTCAACAAAAGGATATTACAAAAGCCAGGCAATATTGGAAAACGTACCAAGAGGACAACTCATGACAAAACGAGCAAAAAGCTACGGCGTCCCGATTGAGAAAATCCATCTAGGGTTATTGAAGGATCGCAAATTCGCAAAGGTTGCCCTTGAAGTCGCCCTTGAGGAATTTGAAAAAGACAACGATATCGAAGCCCTTTTGAATATCGTTCGCCTCGTCGCCAAAGCCCAGGGCGGCCTCGCCAAACTCGCCCGCAAAGCCTCCGTCAGCCGGCAAGCCCTTCACGAAGCCCTCTCGTCCAAAGGCAATCCGCGCATCCGCACCTTTCAAAACGTCCTCGGCAGCCTGGGCCTGCGCATGTCGGTCAAGCAGGCAAAGACTAAAACCCTGGCGGTCAAGGAAACCACCCATCGGCTCTCTCACTAGCCCCTCACCAATCCTGTTAATCTTGTTAATCCTGTCAAAATTCCGTTAATTCCGTTAATTCCGTCTGAATTCAGCCAGCCATGCTCCTCATCATCGATAACTACGACTCGTTCACCTACAACCTCGTCCAATACTTCGGCGAGCTCGGCGCGGAGCCGGTCGTCAAGCGCAACGACGAAATCACCATCGCCGAAATCGAGGCGCTCCAGCCCGAGGCCGTCGTCATCTCGCCCGGCCCCTGCACACCCAAGGAAGCCGGCATCTCCAACGACGTCATCGCGCAGATCGGGCCGCATCTGCCCGTCCTCGGCGTCTGCCTGGGACACCAGTGCATCGGCCACGTCTACGGCGGCGCGGTCGTGCGCGCGGGACGGCTCATGCACGGTAAAACGTCTCCGATTCTCCACGATGGCAGCGGCGTCTTCGCAAACCTGCCCAGCCCTTTCGACGCCACGCGCTACCACTCCCTCATCATCGACCCGCCCACCATGCCCGCCGTCCTCACCGTCAACGCCCACACCGCCGAGGGCGAAATCATGGGCGTGCGCCACAACGAATATCCGATCCACGGCGTCCAGTTCCATCCCGAATCCATCCTCACCCGCCACGGCAAGGACCTCCTCAAAAATTTCCTCCGCATCAAAGATGATTTCCATGCGAAGAAAGCCGCATGAGCTACTGAATTTTTGACGGAATTAACGGAATCAACGGAATGATTTGAGGGAATTTTCGTAGAGCTCAAACGCCATGTCCTACCGTCTGTTATTTTGCCTGCTCGCGGGATTGGAAATTTGTTTAGTCATTTCCCTTTTCTGGTTACACTCATCCTCATTCCGACGGCACCTCGCGCTTCTGATGCCACGCACATGATCCCTTTCAATAACCATGGCACAATTGTTTACCTCACGCCTTTCGATGACCAGGCTCCCTTCGGTTTCATGGGAGCGGCTGCAATTATTGCTTTAGCGGGAGAATGGGTTCGTAGGCGTTGCAACTTCAATTTCAGACGGGACAACCTCCCTTAACGCTTTGGTAATTTCCCCCTCCCCAATTCCGTTCATTCCGTCAATTCCGTCAAAATTCAGAAGTCGCCCATGAAACACCTCCTCCAAAACCCCGTCTACAAAATGGCCTGCGACCAATTCGACGCCGTCGCCGACTTCATGCAAATGCCCGAGACCCTCCGCGAGCGCACCAAGCTCCCCAAGCGCCTCATCAGCGTCTCGATCCCCGTGCGCATGGACTCCGGCGAAGTCCGCGTCTTCGAGGGCCACCGCGTCCAGCATCACCTCACCCTCGGCCCCACCAAGGGCGGCCTCCGCTACAACCCCAGCGTCGAGCAGGGCGAAGTCGCCGCCCTCGCCATGTGGATGAGCTGGAAGTGCGCCCTCGCCGACCTCCCTTTTGGCGGTGCCAAAGGCGGCGTCGCCATCGACCCGAGGAATTTCTCCGTCGGCGAACTCGAGCGCATCACCCGCCGCTACACCAGCGAACTCATCCCCTTCATCAGCCCGCAGACCGACGTCATGGCCCCCGACATGGGCACCAACGAACAGACCATGGCCTGGATCATGGACACCTACTCGCACCAGATCGGCCACGCCGTCCCCAGCATCGTCACCGGCAAGCCCGTCAGCATCGGCGGCTCCCTCGGCCGCAAGGAAGCCACCGGCCGCGGCGTCGCCTTCCTCGCCGACCGCGTCATCGAACTCCTCAAGCTCCCCGAGGACAGCCGCGTCATCGTCCAGGGCTTCGGCAACGTCGGCAGCTACGCCGCCGCCGGCATGGCCAAGTACGGCGCGCGCATCGTCGGCATCAGCGACGTCAGCGGCGGCATCTACAACCCCCACGGCCTCGACCTCGCCGCCCTCGAAAACCACGTCGCCCGCACCGGCAACATCGCCGGCTTCCCCGGCGGCGACGTCATCTCCAACGAAGACCTCCTCATCCAGCCCTGCGAAGTCCTCATCCCCGCCGCGCTCGACCGCGTCATCACCGCCGAGAACGCCGGCAAAATCCAGTGCCGCATCCTCGCCGAGGCCGCCAACGGCCCCACCACCGTCGAGGCCGACGCCATCCTGCGCCAGCGCCCCGAAATCTTCGTCATCCCCGACATCCTCTGCAACTCCGGCGGCGTCATCGTCAGCTACTTCGAGTGGGTCCAGGATCTCCAAAGCTTCTTCTGGGCCGAGACCGAAATCTTCGACAAACTCTACCGCATCCTCGGCCGCACCCTCGAAACCGTCCTCAAGCAATCCCGCAAACACAACATCGACCACCGCACCGCCGCCCTCTCCCTCGGCATCCAAAAAGTCGTCGACGCCAAAGCCATCCGCGGCCTGTTTCCCTAAAGAATTTTTGACGGAATTAACGGAATCAACGGAATTTTTTGAGACAGGATTAACAAGATTTACACGATTGGAAGACAGACTGATTTTAGACAGGAGGAACAGGAAGGACATGAGGTCAGAATCGTCATCTCACGCCGAAACGTAAATCAGCCTTTCCTCCTTCCCGTATCTCCTGCCCCCCTATCAAAATTCCCCTCCCAATTCCGTTGATTCCGTTAATTCCGTCCAAATTCAGATCCCCCTCAAAAAAATCCTGTTAATCTGGTCAATCCCGTCCAAAATTTCCCCTTCATCAGCCCTCATGTCCCTCCTGTCAAAAACCTCCCTCCTTTTTGGCCTGCTCGCGGCGGCGCTTGTTTTCTGCCTCCCCGCCCCTGCCGCAACCGATGACGCCGCAGCCGCCAAGCCCGCCGGGCGCATGATCACCCTCAGCGACTTCGGCGCGGAAGACCTCGCCTACCTCGCCATCCCCACCACCCCGCCCACCCTCGCCGTCGTCCTCGTCCCCGACGCCTTCGGCCTCGACGACTTCACCAAGGCCGAGGCCGACCGCCTCGCCACCCTCGGCTACCTCGTCCTCGCCGTCGACATCTACAACGGCAAACAAACCACCGACCCCGGCGACCTCGCCAACCTCGTCCAAAACCTCAACGCCGCCACCGTCATGAAAACCGTCGATGCCGGCATCCGCTTCTTCCACGAAAGCCCCAAGTTCAAAGTCGACCACGTCGTCGCCATGGGCTGGGGCACCGGGGCCCTCTACGTCTTCCAGGCCGCGCGCGAAAACAAAACCCTCGACGGCGCCATCACCTTCTACGGCCCCATCGAAGGCCCCGACCACGTCCTCGGCAAATTCTACGCCGCCCTCTGCGCCATCTATCCCCTCAACGATCCCGTCACCCCGCACGACACCGTCCTCTCCTTCCAGCAGCGCATGAAAGATGCCGGCAACGACTGCGAAGCCTGGTTCATCGCCGCCGGCGCCGGCTGGTCCAACCCGAAGAGCAAGGCCTACAGTCCGGTCGAGGACAAGGAAGCCTGGAAAGTCGCCATCCCCTTCCTCGTCCGCATCGGCGCCGAGCCCGTCAAGCCCCCGCCCAGCGACAACATCCTCAACAAGGCCAAGGACAAAATCGAAAGCATCTTCCAGTAGGCCGGTAGCCGCCGCACGCTGGGCGGCGGGCTCGGTGGATTTGCGCCCACGTCCGCCAGCGAACTGCGGGAGACTCTCCTAAAAGCACGCCAGCCATCCATGCTATAATACCCCCATGTCCCATCAGCCCTCCTGGCGCCTCCTCGTTCACGGCACCGCCTCGCCCGCCCGCAACATGGCCATCGACGAAGCCCTCCTGCGCGAAGTCCGCAATCCCGTCCTGCGCATCTACGAATGGAACGTCCCCGCCGTCAGCCTCGGCTACTTCCAGCCCGCCGCGCTCGCCCCGCGAAACCGCCCTTTCGTCCGCCGCTACACCGGTGGCGGCCTCGTCGACCACGCCCACGACGTCACCTACACCATCGTCCTGCCGCGCGCCCATCCCTGGATGAAACTCTCCATGCCCGAGAGCTACCGCCACATCCACAGCGGCGTCCAGTCCGCCCTCGCCGCCTGCGGCATTGAAAGCGAACTCACCCCCGCCGCCCACCCCATCGAGTCCGAAGCCTGCTTCGCCAAGCCCGTGAAATTCGACATCGTCGCCAACGACCGCAAGCTCAGCGGCGCCGCCCAACGCCGCACCCGCGAAGGCCTCCTCCACCAGGGCAGCATCCTCCTCCACGCCCCGGCGCGAAACCGCGACCTCCGCCGCGCCTTCACCGTCGCCTTCTCCACCCGCCTCGAACTCGCCATGGCCCCCGCCGACCTCACCCCCGCCGAAGCCGCCCGCGCCGCCGACCTCGAACGCGACCGCTACGCCACCGACGCCTGGAACCGCCAGCGCTGAACCGATTTTGACGGAATTAACGGAATTATTTCCAAATTTACGGAATTTTCCATTGGGGATCAGAGCTAAGAAGCGAAAAATCGACGCTTGCCGCTTCCCCTTCTTCTTCCGTTAATTTGGAAATAATTCCGTTAATTCCGTTAAAAAATCAGTCCCAAAATAACCGCATTACTTGTTGTGAAAAAATAACAATTTCAGGTAGAATTTTCCACTTATGGCAGACCCGAAAAAACCGGCCCCAAACGAGGGCGGCGACGACTTCATCGACTTCAATTCCGGCGCAGGCGACAGCTCCTATGGCGCGGCCCAACTAGGCAAGCTGGAGGGCCTTGAAGCGGTCCGCAAGAAGCCCGGCATGTACATCGGCGGCACGGACGAACGCGCCCTCCACCACTGCATTTCCGAAGTCCTCGATAACTCCATCGACGAGCACCTCGCCGGCTACGGCAAGAAAATCGAAGTCACCGTCCACGTCGACGGCTCCATCTCCATCCGCGACGAAGGCCGCGGCATCCCCGTCGACATCCACCCCATCTACAAGATTCCCGGCGTCGAGATGGTCCTCACCACCCTCCACTCCGGCGGCAAGTACGGCCAGGGCGGCTACATCTTTTCCGGCGGCACGCACGGCGTCGGTGCCAAGTGCGTCAACGCCGTCTCCGAATGGTTCGAGGTCGAAGTCTCCCGCGACGGCAAAGTCTACGCCATGGTATTCGAGCGCGGCAAAACCACCAAGCAACTCGAAGTCATCGGCAAGAGCAAATCGACCGGCACCCAGATCACCTTCAAGCCCGACCCCGAGATCTTTGGAGAGAACATCATCTTCAAAAAGGAACTCGTCGTCGGACGCCTGCGCGAACTCGCCTTCCTCAACCCCGGCCTCGAAATCGCCTTCATCGACGAGCGCGTCGAGAATTCCGAACCGGAGCGCTTTTTCTACAAGGACGGCATCGAGGAATTCGTCAAGCAGCTCGGCAAAAACAAACAGGTCGTCCATCCCAAGCCGGTCCGCATCTCGCGCGTCAAGGAAGACGCCATCATCGTCAACGAAGTGCCGCGCCCGATCAAAATCGACATCGTCTTCCAGTACAACGACTCCATCTCCGACCAGATCCTCTGCTTCACCAACACCATCACCAATCCCGATGGCGGCACGCACCTCGCCGGCTTCCGCTCGGCCCTGACCCGCGCCATCAACCAGTACGGCAAATCCAACGAACTCTTCAAGCCCAAGGACCCCTCGCTCTCCGGTGACGACGTCCGCGAAGGTCTCGTCGCCGTCATCGCCCTCCTGCACCCCGACCCCAAGTTCGAGTCCCAAACCAAAGTCAAACTCCTCTCCCCCGAAGTCGAGGGCCTCGTCTCCTCCGCCACCTACGAGAGCCTCATGAGCTTTTTCGACTCCAACCCCAACATCGCCAAGCGCATCATCGACAAGGCCCTCAACGCCGCCCGCGCCAACGAAGCCGCGCGCAAGGCCCGCGAAGCCGTCCGCAAAACCGCGCTCTCCAGCGGCGGCCTGCCCGGCAAACTCGCCGACTGCTCCAGCCGCAACCCCGAGGACTCCGAGCTCTTCATCGTCGAGGGTGACTCCGCCGGCGGCTCCGCCAAGCAGGGCCGCAACCGCCATCACCAGGCCATCCTCCCCATCAAGGGCAAAATCCTGAACGTCGAAAAAGCGCGCATGGACAAAGTCCTGCAAAACGCCGAAATCAACAGCCTTATCCGCTGCATCGGCACCGGCATCGGCGAGGGCGGCGACTTCGGCTTCAACATCGAGAAGCTCAAGTACCACAAAATCATCATCATGACCGATGCGGACGTCGACGGCTCCCACATCCGCACGCTGCTCCTCACCTTCTTCTTCCGCCAGATGCCCGAACTCGTCCGCAAAGGCTTCGTCTACATCGCCCAGCCGCCGCTCTTTCAGATCAAGCGCAAGAAACGAGAGGAATACGTCGAAGGCGAAACGCAGCTCAATAAAATGCTGATCAAATTCGGCAGCGACGACGTCCAGTTGCGCAACCTCTCCGACAAAAAAATCGTCGCCGACAGCGCCCTCGTTGAAATCCTCGAGATGCTCGACTCCCTCGACAAATTCACCCGCGCCATGGCTCGGCACGGCGGCGACTTCGGCGATTACCTCGCCAAGCGCAACCCCCGCACCCACGAATTGCCCCGCCATCTCGTCAAGGTCCGCGAAGGCAACCAGGAAACCGTCCACTACTTCGACAACGACACCCAGCTTAACGAATTCGCGCAGGAAAACGCCGACCTCGGCATCTTCGGCGAGGAACCCGGCGAAGATGCCGACGGAAACGGACACGGCAACGGCGGAAACGGTGCGGCGGAAAAGCCCGCCGCCCGCGCTGCCAGCTCCGGCACCGTCAACCGCCGCCGCTGCATCCATGTCGAGCTCCACGAAAGCAAGGCCGTCGCCGAGCTTCTCAACAAACTCGAGCGCAAAGGCCTCTCCATCGACCAGTACGCCGCCGCCGACAAACCTCTCTTCGAACTCCTCGAAGGCGAGGGCGACAGCCAGAAAAACCGCCCCATCTTCTCCATCCCCGGAATCCTCGAAGCCGTCAAGGAAGTCGGCAAACGCGGCGTGCAAATCACCCGCTTCAAGGGCCTCGGTGAAATGGACGCCAAGGAACTCTTCATCACCACCATGGACCCGACCAAGCGCCGCCTCCTCAAAGTCGACGTCGCCGACGCCGTCGAAGCCGAGGAAATGTTCTCCAAGCTCATGGGCGACGAAGTCGAGCCCCGCCGCCAATACATCGAAGACAACGCCCTCAACGTGCGGAATTTGGATATTTAACCTGGAGGGTCAGACTCCCGTCCTGACCCTGAATTGGTCTTCCTGCCTTTGGTAGCCGCCGCTGTCCCAGCGGCGGTGCGCTTCAGCTGTAGCGGCGGTCTTATGCCTGTAGCAATTATCTGGTAGGGACGGCAGTCCCTGCCGTCCGTCGCGTGCTCTGTCACGGACGCGAGGGACTCGCGTCCCTACCTTGAGAGGTCGGCGGTCATAGACCGCCGCTACAACTGCATTCCTCGTTCCCAGACTCTGTCTGGAAACGCCCTTGTCCCGCAACTCCGTTGCCCTTCCCTCTCTTCCGTCCTCCGTGCGAAACTCCCCCAGCTACCCCAACATCGCCCGGCAAACGATCACCGCCGCGATCGGCCCCACCGTATCCGCCACGATCCCCGCCAGAATCGCATGCCGCGTCTTCTTGATCCCCACCGCCCCAAAATAAACCGCGATCACATAAAACGTCGTCTCCGAGCACCCGTAAAAGGTCGCCGCCATCAGCGTGATGATATTATCCGGCCCGTTCTTCGAGATCAAATCGGCCAGCAATCCCTGCGCCGCCGCCGAGCTGAAAGGCCGGATCACCGCCATCGGCACCAGGTCAGCCGGAAAGCCGATCAGGTTCGTCACCGGTTGCAGCACCGCCTTGATCAAATCCATTCCTCCCGCCGTACTGAACATCCCGACCGCGACCAGCATCCCGACGAGATAGGGAAGAATCCGCAACATCACCTGCACCGCTTCCTTCCCGCCCTCGACAAATTCGTCATAGACCGGAATTCGCCTCAGCACGGCATAGAGCGGAAAAAGCAGGATCAGCCACGGCAGCACCTGCGCCGAAAGTTCATTCACCAGGCGCACGAACCACCCATGCCGCGCCGCATCGGGCGGCGGCGTGCCGCCGAGGACCTCCGGAAAACCATAGCCAATGACCATCGCAATAAAGACCCCCGCGAATCCGGCGAGAATCCACTTCGAGCCCGGCACCCACGGCAACGTCGCGTCGGCGTGCAAAGCCTGCGCCTCAACCTCGCCGCCCTCGACCGCGCGCTTGGCCGGCATGGCCGGGACCTCGCGCGTCACCGGCGCCGACTCGAGTTGCCGCCGCGACCACCGCGTTTTCTCCAGCAGCTTGCAGGCGCAGATGCCGCAGATCTGCGTGATGAAAGTCGCCGCCAGCGAAGTGCCGATGATCACGGTCGGGTCCTTCGCCTTAGCCGCGACGAGAAAGCCAATCGCCGTGACCGGAATCAGCGTGATCGACGCGGTATTGATCGTCAGCAGCATGCACATCGCGTTGGTCGCCACGCCCGGCCGGGGATTGAGCTGGTCGAGCTCGCTCATCGCGCGCAGGCCGAGCGGCGTGGCGGCATTGTTCAAGCCCAGGATATTCGCCGACACGTTCAGCACGATGGCCCCGAGCGCAGGATGGTCCGGCGGTACGTCGGGAAACAGCAGGCGCAGGATCGGTCGAAGCGCCAGGCCCAGCCGGTGAATCAGGCCCGCCTTCTCCGCCAGGCGCATCAAGCCCAGCCAGAGCGTCATCACCGCCAGCAGCGTCGTGCCGAGCGGATACACGGCATACTTCGCCTTGTCGACCGCGGCATCGCCCACCGCCGCGAGATTTCCGTGGAAGCCGCCGATAAGCACCGCCAGCGCGATCAACGCCAGCCAGATATAATTCAACATGCTGCCTCAACCTTGCGTGACCCCGCGCGATTATTGAACAAAAAAGTGCGGCGCGCGGCGGTAAGCACCGCCCCCAGGGCAAAAAGCGCCGTCGGCACATCGATCACCCACGCCTGCTCCGGAGCTAAAACATAGACCGCCCAGCCCGCCGGCAACGCCAGCACACAAGGCCACGCCGCCCACGGAATTCGCCGCGACGCGATCAGTCCCGCAAAAACCACGTTCAAAACCAGCACATCATTATAGCTATCGCGGTAGGCGGGCAGAAAAGAATCAGCCAGAAAAAGCCACGCCGCCAATCCCGGCACCATCGTCTCCCCTGCCCTCCCGCGCATCCACCAAAGCCAAAACGCAAATAGCAGCGCCAGTAAAAGCAAAGGAACCCACGCCGGCACCGCCTCGTCGCCCAGCCAGCTCTGCTCCAACCCGAGCGCTTTCAACAGTGCATAAACCGAAAAATCGGCATACGGAATCGCCACATAACTCCCGAGAATATCGGTCGGAATCCCCTCCATTTTCGCCGGGTAATGCTGCGGCCCCGGAGCGGGATCGACATCATTCCGGTAAAGCTCCGAGTGCGTCTGCATCGCCGAAAAATAATCGGTCCAACCCCCAGCCTGGGGCCAGGCCGCGGGATTCATCAGCAGCGGCAACCCAAACCCAAGCGCCAGCCCCACCGCCGCGCCAACCAGTTGCCGCCGCCGGTGCCATGCGAGAAACGGCGCCAGCAACAAAAACGGCGGCCGCAACGCCACCAAAACCCCCGCCACAAATCCCGCCCAAAAGCCGCGGCCTCGCTTCCCATCCAAAGTCGCCGTCGCCCACAACGCGAAGAGAAAAGCCAGCAACACGTAAGCCTGACCCCGCTCCGCGTGAAGCCGCCACGCCGCCGTGTAAGTAAAGCCCGTCAAGAAAATCGCCATCGCCCACCGCTGCCATGCCTCCCCGCACGCCCGCAACCAAAGCCACCCCGTCCCCAGCAGCAGCGCCCATTGCAAACCCAGCCACGTCAACTGCGCCAGCCGGTACGGCATCGCCGCCAGCGGAGCCTGCACCAGCAGCAAGGCCGGAGTCGCCGTCGTCTTGCTCACCGGCAGCTTCGGATTGTTATAAACGTCGCCGTACTCCTCCGCGTCACCCTCATGCCACTTATAATGATAAGCATCAATCCCATGCTCCCAAAGCCGCACGCCCGTAATCCGATTGCGCAAATCAATCGCCCCACCCTGCGCCGTGTTCGCCAAATCGACGCCGAAACTTACCAGCAGCGCCAGTCCCACCGCAATCCAGCCCAGCATCGGCCACATCCCTTTCATCGAGCCGTACGATAGACGCCTGCGGACGCCAGTAACAAGATTTCATGTCTTCCCATTGCGAACGTCGCCTCGTCCCGTGAAAGCTTCGCTCCTCATTTCACGCCTCCCCAATTTCATCCGTTTGATAAATCGCCTTATTCCATTATGGTTAAATCGATGATCGCCGCGACCCCCGTACTCCGCGACGCCCTCACGGCCATTCCCGTCCTCGCCGGCATCAGCCCCGCGGCGCACGCCATCCTCGCGCAGGAAGGCATCGTCCACGATTTCCCCGCCGGCGTCTGGATCGTGCGCGAAGGCGACGAGGGCCACTCCCTCTTCATCCTTGTCGAAGGCCACGTCGAAGTCGTCAAGCACGCCGACAGTCCGCACCCCACCTCGCTCGCCCAACTGGCCCAGGGCTCCTTCTTCGGCGAGATGTGCGTCGTCGAGCCCATGCGCCGCGCCGCCTCCGTCCGCGCGCTCGCCCCTGTCCGCGCCATCGAAATCAAAGCCGCCACGCTGCATCATCTTTTCCAGAAAATGCCCGAACAAAACGCCATCGTCCTGCTCAACATCGCCCGCGACATGGCCCGACGCCTCCGCGAAATCGACGACGCCTATTCCGCCCGCGCCTCGTGAGCGCTTGAACCGCCCGGCCGTTTTGGGTAAAGTCTAGGCAAATCAAAAGCTTCTTCGCATCGCTTCTCGCTCTTGCCAAATGGTTATTGAACCTGTTCGACCCGCCGCCGCTTAAGTCCATGACCCTGTCTCAAAAGGCAGGTCGCATCTTCCTCCTCAGCGTCACGCTGCTCGTAGCCTCGGTCCTCTTCGCCATGGCTGGGGCCGTCGGCCTGTTCATCATGGAGCGGGGCCGCGAAATGAGCGATACACCTCAGTTTTACCATGGCCTCGTGATCATCGTCTTCGGCCTTGCGGTCAATTCAGCCTGCGTTTTCTTTCTGTTCCAGGTCAAGAAAGCCGACACCAAGCTCGTCCCGCCCAAAAAATAGGTAGGGACGGCACTCCGATGCCGTCCCACTTTAAGTAGAATTTCGACGGACGCGAAGAGACTCGCGTCCCTACCAAAGCCTAATGAATCCCGAAAATATGGAACGTCACGTAGAGCGCCGCGGAAAACAAAGTCGCGCCGAGGAAAATGCAAACCGGCAGCGTGAGGACCCACGCCATCAAAATGCTGATCAGCGTCTCTTTCTGCACCCCGGAGCCATTGGCGACCATCGTGCCGGCGATACCCGATGAAAGCACGTGTGTCGTGCTCACCGGTAGGCCGAGACCATCCGCGAGACCGATCGTCACCGCCGCCATCAACTCGGCCGAGGCACCCTGCGCGTAGGTGAGATGCGCCTTGCCGATCTTCTCGCCCACCGTCACCACGATACGCTTCCAACCGATCATCGTGCCGAAGCCGAGCGCGCAGGCGACCATGATCTTCACCCAGATCGGGATGTACTTCGTGACTTTTTCGACGTCGCTCTTGCTCTTCTTGAGCGTGGCGAGCTGGTCCTTGTCCGTGATGACTGGGGTCTTGGCCTTGAGGCTTTTGCCGATGGTTTCGCCAATGAGATAAATATCCATGCGCAGAGACCGGCGCTGATCACTGCTGATCTTGGTGAAATCGGTCAGGTTAGCCGTTTCGCTCGAGGCGCTCGCCGCAATGACTGAGATAGACGCCCAGGTCGTGGCGGTGGCGGGCGTGCCGCCCTGTTTCAGATAGTTGGTCAATTCCGTCTGCGCATCGGTCTCCGAGGGCGTCTGGCCCTGGCCCAGCGGCGCGAAAATGGTCGAGACCTGCGCCATGTCCGCAGACACGCTTTGAATGACCTTACCATCGACTGCGGTGTTGAGGGCGAAGGCACCCGGGACGACACCGATGAGGATGAGCATGATCAAGCCCATGCCCTTTTGCGCATCGTTCGAGCCGTGGAAAACACTGACGAGCGTGCAGGTCGTGACGAGGACGCAGCGGATCCAGAGCGGCGGCGGCTCTTTGCCTTCGGGGGCTTTGTAGAGATCATCGCGGCGAACCGTAGCCTTGAGGAGAAGGAGCAAAATGGCCGCGCCGGCAAAGCCAACAATCGGCGAAAAAAGCAGGGCCAGGCCGATGGAGATCGCCTGGTCCCAGTTGACGCCGACCGTCCAGCTGTGACCGGCCATCAACGCATCGGCCACGCCGACACCCATGATCGAACCGATCAGCGTGTGCGAGCTGGAGGCGGGGAGTCCCAGGTACCAGGTCCCCACATTCCAGACGATGGCCGAGACGAGCAGCGCGAAAATCATCGCAAAACCGGCGCCGGAACCGGAATTGATCACCAAGTCCTGAGGCAGAAGCGCGACAATCTTGTAGGCCACCGCGCTTGAGATTCCACCCACACCGATCAAGGCGTAGAACGCACCGACAATGCCCACCGCGCCGAGCAGATTCCAGATACCCGACCAGACCACCGCTACGACCGGCTTCAGCGTGTTGGTATAAATCACCGTCGCCACCGCGTTCGCGGTATCGTGGAAACCGTTGACGAATTCGAAGGCCAGCGCCAGCGCCAAAGCCAATAGAAGAAAGAACGCCGCGCCGAAAGTAAGTGCTTCTCCAAACAGTTCCATACTCATTCTCCCGTGGGTAACGATGCGCGGCTCGGCCGAACGTTTCGGCCCGCTTCCGGCGAATCGCGGCCTAGTCAGCCAGCGTTTTGTGACAATTTCGTGAACGTCATGTTACCGTTGCATGACTTTTTGCAGAATTTGCCCCTTCCCCCCGTCTCACCACACGAACGGTCTCACCCAGAACCAGGGCAAGTCATTTCTGCCGCCACCATCGCGGCGCGATCGCATAATTCAACTGCACCAAAATGATCACCGCAATGCTCAGGTACGTGCTGAACACGCACAGCGCCGCCCCGAACGCATACAGGGATTGCCCGATAATGATGCGATGGCAGACCGCCTTCTGGAAATCGTCCGACAAATTCGCCTTCATCAACGACGCCCGCCGAGCCCAGCCCCACGACGCATAAAGTGCGATCCCAAAGAGCACAATATTCAGCCAGTAAACCAGCAGCGCCGCGCGATACTCGATGAAATCGGCCAGCAGCCGCGTCGTGAACGGCAGCAACGTCACCGTGAAAAGAAAACCCAGATGAATCCACGTCAGATCGCGGTCTGACTTGTCCAGATTATTCAACTGGGTCTGTTGCCCCATCCAAAAAATCCCCAGCGTCACAAAACTCATCAGATAAACCAGCAACTGCGGAACCAGCGCCGCCAGCGCGCTCCACAACTTCGCCTCGCTGTCGATCAACTCCTTCGCCGGCACAT
>Ga0302270_10002715_pt1 | contig 17096 bp, 16 predicted proteins | sample III_Bog_E2_3_FD_198773 | JGI IMG/M metagenome (GOLD analysis project Ga0302270, IMG submission 198773) | Peat permafrost microbial communities from Stordalen Mire near Abisko, Sweden - III_Bog_E2_3 | ecosystem: Environmental > Terrestrial > Soil > Wetlands > Peat | place: Sweden: Abisko... | reverse complement strand
GTTGGCTGATGATCTACCATGGCGTGCGGCAAACCGCATCGGGAAGTATTTATCGCCTCGGCCTGGCGCTCTTCGATCTGGAGAAGCCGGAGGTCTGTCTGCAGCGCGGGATATCGTGGATTTTCGGTCCAGAGGCCCCTTATGAGCGTTGCGGAGACGTCAATGATGTAGTGTTCCCGTGTGGACAGACCATCGCCGCGGACGGAGATACCATCCGTCTTTATTACGGCGCGGCCGATACCAGCATCGCGCTGGCAACGGGAAGCATCCGCTGTCTGCTCTCCTGGCTGGATTTGAATGGCAGTCAAATGGAGAGACGCACACTTTAAGTTCTAGCGTTAGCATCGCTGGGAAGGATTGGCAACATGAGTCATTCAAGCCGGAACTGGCCAGATTGGCTACCTCATCCGCTTTGGATACGGCGAAAGTGTCCATGCTGCAATTCTGTGAAATTCAAACAAGCAGAGTTACGCTCATTCGATGGCCTGCTGGCCATGTTTGCATTGCACCCTGTTCGCTGCATGTTTTGTTGGCGGCGGTACTACTGGCTTACGTTGCATGCTGCTCAAACAGGATAGGCTCTCGGCTGTTTGCAGATGTTTTAAGACTCCAGCATTCGAACGCAAAGATCGGGCCAGGTCTTTATGAGTGTTATTGTCAAGCAACCGGCTCAACTTCCTTCGCCAAGCCCGCGTCAGTCGCTTGCGCCGCACTGGCTCACGCATCTGGGAGCTCTCGGCCTCTTCTTCGTTGCTATCGTGGATTCCTCGGTCATTCCTCTTCCTCTTCCCGGCAGTACTGACCTGCTGTTGTTATGGCTTGTCGCGCACAGCGGCGATCCCTGGCTGCTGGCTCCCTGTGCCATTGCCGGCAGCATTCTGGGCGGGTATACCACTTGGGCAATCGGTCGCAAAGGAGGCGAGGCAGCACTTCGGCACTACGTGCCAGAGCGTCTTCTTGGGCGAGTCGTTGTTTGGGTTGAGCATCATCCAATCCTCGCGGTTTTTCTTCCCGCCATGCTTCCCCCGCCCATTCCGCTGCTGCCGTTTGCACTTGCATCCGGAGCGCTTGGAGTATCACGCAGGCGCTTCCTCGGCGTCTTCGGAGCGGCTCGCACTCTACGATATTCCTTCATCGCCTGGCTCGGCGTGACCTACGGGCGCAAAATTGTCCGTCTGTGGTCTGGGAGCTTGGAGAAGTGGTCGACTCCACTGCTGTGCGCATTCGTCGTCTTATTGACTGCCGGCTTGTGTTTCGGGATATGGAAGATTCGCGGGCTGCGCAAGGTTGATGCGGCAGCAAGACTCGAGTTGCACGACGGGACAGTTCACGCTGGCTAATCCACCACGGCCTTCTGTCTTGCGTTTTCTGTCTGATGAAGTTACAGTGTCTTCGGACCGCGCGGTCCGCCCATGCGAAAGTGGAAAGAATGGCCGGGTGGGGTGCCCGGCCGGGGAGGGTTTCATCGCCAATCGGAGCTTCCGCGTGGAAGATGCCTTCTACTTCTTAGGCCTTGCCTGCGGCTGGCGAGACTGCAACGACTCCTGCTGGACCTGGTGCTTCTGCTGTAACTGCTGTGTCTGTTGGGAGTGCCGCTGCTCTAGCTGCTGCGTCTGAGCCGGATTGGCGTTCGGACGATGTTGCGATTCCTGCTTCTGCTGGAGGTTTTGCCGTTCCTGTGTTTGTTTTGCGATCAAACTGTCCTGTTGTTGTTCGTACTTCTTGTCTGCATTAGCATTGCCTGAGTTGATCGGCGCGGGACGAGTGATCGAAGGAAGGTCATTGGGATGGACGGCGGCGCGTGGTGGGGCATTGTCTGCATGAGCTGCTGGAGCTTCGGCGCGAGGCTCCGATGGAACGCCGCTCACTGTCACTGGAGACTTGGCAGGCTCGGCTGCCCGCTGCGGCGCGGCCATCTGGTGATCGTTGTAGCCTACCTGCAGGGTGGCTGCCCCTGCTGACGGCTTGCCGTGATTTACCGTTGCCCGCAACTCCGGGTTGGCTCGCGCGGTCTGCATATGTTCAGTCTGAGCAGCTACGGGCGGAAGATGCCTCTGTCTTGCCACCGCTTCCTGCTGAGAGGTTGCGTGCACAGCAATGCCGCCAGATCCGCCATTAAAGCTGACACGATTCTCATTGTGATTCTCGATCGTGGTGTTGTAGACGTTGCGGTTTCTTGTGATGTCCACATTGTTCACGGAGCGGTTATAGAAGAAGTGTCCGCCATCCCAGCGGCCTCCTCCATATCCCTCGCCGAAGTAACCGAAGCCATAGTTGATTCCGCCGTAGAACCCGACTTCCGAACCCCAGTAGCCATCGTTGAAAAAGAATCCGCCGTCTCTCCAACCCCAGTAGCCTGGCGTCCAGAGGAGACCTTCTTCCGGCGCCATCACCCAGGCGCCGTCCACCCAGTAGTAATCGGAGACGCTGTCGTCATAGGCCCAATAGCCGGGTGTCCAGAGATAGCCATCTCCTGGGCAAATAGGCTGTTCGTAAACTGGCAGCGCGGGCGGGCCGATCATGATGCTTACGCCAATTTGCCCGAAGAGGGCGGCCGGTATGGCCAGCGCAAGAAACACCAGCAGAATTCGGATTGTACGCATAGTACTCCTCTTTCAGTTACGTTCTTCGATTGCTTGAAGCTCTACTTGGAGCCGCTTCGCTGAGCACCCGTTGTTGCATTCTTCAATTCCAGATTCACGCGAGCATCGCAATGCACCCCGGCGCCATCCGTCGCATCGCGGACCGCCTCTTTTGCATGGCCCAAGGCATTTTCGACTTTGCTCTTCGCTTGCTGAACTATGCCTTTAACCTGGAGTTTCGGGTTGTCGGTCAACTCGCCTGCCTTGCGCTTGGCGCTTCCGGCCACTTCGTCAATCATGCCGTTCACACGATCTTTGTTCACTGACCCACCTCCGTGGACTCAACTGTTCTGGATTCGATTGAGGCACCGAAGAGGTTTTCAGGAGCCTCAATCAAATGGGAAGCCGCTAAATAGCTATAAAGCCAAAACGGCGGCGCACAACTTCAGAGAAATGGCCGGCGCCATGTGTGCCGTTTCGAGCAATCCGGCATCTTAGTCGCCGGATTGCTCAGTTAACCGTCAGTGCTTGTCCCCGCCGTCGTGCCTGTCACCGTCTCCATGGCCGCGCCCATCGCGCACTTCATTTCCTTTGAACCGTCTGGGAGCCCTGCCTCGCGACGTTGCTCGCTCGCCGTAGCTTGGCGCGCGGCCACTGTAGCCATGCTGCGGATCGAAGCTGTTATTTACATGGCCGTGGAATTCATTTGCGCCATGGAACCAGGGACCGACACCAATGAAGGCGCGGCCATGAAACCATTCCGGGCCGTAGTAGCCATAAGGTGCGCAACTATACGGAGTGTAGTCATAATACCCATATGGACATGCAGGCTCGACTCCGATGTTGACGCTGATCTGGGCCTTTGCCCTGGGAGTGCCTGCCGCAATGAAGACCGCCGCAACAGCGACCAACGCCAGAAACGTGGACTTGTTCATGAATTCTCCTCACAATCGTTGAGGCCGTAGTGTTTCTCCCCAATATTGTTGAGACTAGTGGGTCGGATTTCCTTTGTCTGAGCTATTGAGACCAAAACCGGTGTGGCGCAACCTTCAATGCAAATCCCAGAGGAACCCTGCTCGGCGGAGTTCCAGTTCCCGGCGCACTTGCAAGGCTCTTTGAAAGAGGAGCAGAGTAACTAGGGCTTGTTAGCACTACTTAGCTACCGTCTGAGTAGAGCTAACAGGCCCCGGAGTTTGCACGACGGTCATTGCGGCCAATTCTGCGAGTCTTGGGATGAGATCAGCACTTGCTTGAGGTGCGGCATGGCGCTGCCAAAATGCGGATACAGTATCTCCGCATCGATCGGCGGACGCTTTTGGCGGCGAAGGGCCGGCATCGCCACGGCTTCCTCGGACACTGGCAAGACCGCACCTTGGTGAATAAAATATGGAAGAACTCTGACCCTGGCCAGAAAAAACCATGGATATTGCGTCAATTCGATATGCTCCACTTCCGCTGCATTGAAGTGTGCGCTTATGTGGCGAAGAGCCAGCTTGAGCGCGTTGCCGATCGCTTCCTGCGATGTATCTCCCACGCCGCTGCGTAGCGATCCATCGGCAACCCTGACAAAATTCCATCCTCGCATAATGAGCTGTTTTCCCAATCGGAGCGCATCGGATGACCGTACAAAACTCCAGTCCTCGCGAAACTCTTCTGTCGCCAGTCTAAGACCGTTGGGCAGTTCAGTTCGCGTGCGCAGAAGCATATGCGTTCGAGCGATTGCGTGCATGGTTCACACTTTCTCTGTTGCTGGCTTCAGTAGCTGGGGCTGGCTAATTGGCTTCGCTCACGGGGAGCCCTTTGCATGGGCGCCCAGTCGACCGGCTCGTCGATTGCGTAGTAGACAGAAGCCCTGCAATGGACACAATGCGCTTCTCGAATGAGGCTGAGGGAACCCATGACCGCCTGGGGGAAGGTCCGCAGGCACTCCGGGCAGGGGATCGTGACGTAAGGCTCTCCGGAGGCATCGTGCCCGTTACGCTGAATCCAGAGGGGCGCCTGGACGGCTGCTTTGTGGGCAGGAGCCCGCGCTTGCAAGGCCAGCCCTTCAATGATCTTCAACAATGAGCGGATGCTACTGCCTTTCCCATAGAAGGCGTCGGCGGTCACGCCTGAAGGCACTTCGTCACCGGAGAACGAACCGCTCATCGCGATCGTTTTGATCGCGGGAAAGCGGCGTCGCACCACAGAGAGGAACTCGAAGCCGGACATGCCGGGCATGTTTAGATCGGAGAGAATCAGTTCGGGAACTTCATACCCAATCTCGCGCAATGCCGAGAAACCGTCTTCGGCAGATCGCACTCGATACCCTATCTCAGTGAGTACCTGCGACAGCGACAGTCTTATGCAGGGCTCATCGTCGACAATGAGGAGTGTTGCAAGCGCATTCGGCATCTCTTACCCCCTCAAGAGCTTGGCTCAGGGAATTGAGTTGAGTATGCTATTCATTGTTTTGATACGCTGTTCAATTTCATACAGTGCCTGCGGGGAAGACGCTGGCCCGCTTTGGCCGGCCTCCGGGCAATGCCGTTATCGGCGGATTTTCCGCGTCATCGTCCGGCAATCGATCGTGCAGAATAACATTCAGCAGGGATTGATGCACGCGAATACGGTCCTTGTAGTCGATAAAGCCGAGCTTGCGAAAGCGGTTCATGAAGAAACTGACGCGGGACCGGGTGGTTCCGATCATCTCCGCCAGCGTTTCCTGCGAGATCTTGGGTATGAACCTGTGCGAATCGCCCAGCTCGCCCGGCCTGCCGAACTCCGCCATCAGGAGGAGAATTCTCGCCAGGCGCTTCTCGCTTGAGTTGAAGAGCTGATCCACCAAATCGGCCTGGATGCGCATGCTGCGTCCCAGCAGAAACTTCAGAAACAGGTCGGAGAACGCGTGCTCCTCGTGCATCACGCGGGTCATCTCATCGCGCCCTATCTTGAGGGCAGAGCAGGCGGTGATGGCGGTGGCAGTGGATAAACGCAGTCCCGGCACTGCCGCCAGCGCCCCCTCTCCGACGAAATCGCCCGCCGAGACAAGCGAGATAGTGGCTTCCTTGCCAAGGGCCGAAACAACAGTGATCTTTGCCCGGCCTTTCTGGAGATAGAAAACTGAGTCGGCGGGATCACCCTGGGAAAAGAAAGCCTGCCTGGGCGCCAACTGAACGATCCTGCGCCCCAGACCGGCGCTGGCCAAGAAGGCCGCAGCATCGAACGCTGGGTAGACAAGAGCGAGATGGGCAGACTGAGCCATAGAAGAAGCCTCCCTCAGGCCAAACTCTTCGCATGGAAACTTGTTGAAAAGTCTGTAGCCGCAGTGGCAATCGGTGAACGAAAGACGGCAACAATGGAATCAAAGCCATCTGTGGATCTTGCCCTGACGGCTCGGGGAATATTCAGGAAGACGCGGACCAGGTCATGCAGTGGTGTAGAGAAACCTCTCCGTGCCCTCATCTTCCTATGCCCTGGAAAAGAAGTCTGTTCCATTTTGCACACCAGTCGATGGATCGTTTCGAGACCCGCCAACTTGGCCTCGCGCTGATTTTGCCCTGAGCTTTCTTGCTCAGACGGCGGAGTCTCATGCCGCTAGTGTCGGAACTACCTTGTGCGCCTCAGTGCGCGGAAAGAAAGTGACGCTGCGCATAGGTAGAAAAGGGTGAATTACATGAACAAGCTTGTGACGTTTGCGGCAGTACTCAGTTTGACAAGTGTCTGCTGGGCGGGATCCGGTCGCGAAGCAACAGTCGACCGGTTGGATCATGCTGGCGCAGTGCTGCGCGAGATCATGTCTGCGCCAGACAGAGGCATTCCAGAGGAAGTCTTGGAACACGCAAAGTGCGTGGCTGTGGTGCCGCATATGCTCAAGGGCGGCTTTGTCTTCGGTGCGGAAAATGGCAGAGGTGTTGCCACATGCCGGACCGAAAACGGATGGAGCGCACCAGCGTTCTTCACCATTACCGGCGGAAGCTGGGGATTGCAGATCGGAATCGAAGGCGTGGATCTGGTCATGATCATTCAGGACGAGCGGGGTATGCAGCACTTGATCAATAGCAACTTTGAATTGGGCGGGGACGCTTCCGCAGCAGCCGGTCCGGTAGGGCGCCACGCTTCCGCCGATACCGACTGGAAGCTGAATACTGAAGTTCTCACCTACTCGCGGGCCAAAGGCGCCTTTGCCGGACTCACGCTGACCGGCGCTGCGATTCGCCGCGACGACGATTCCACAGAGGCCATCTACGGCCATGACGTCCCCACGCGCCGCATTCTGCACGGGGAAGTGGCCGTGCCAGCCTCGGCGCAATCGTTCCTCGACGCGGTAAGGGGCGCAAAGGCGAAGGCGATTGCCTCGAATTAGTAGCCGTTGTGAATGCATAGCGGGCGCTCTGGGCAGCTCTGAGGCCTCGGGCGCACGCCATGCGGAAAGAGAGAATCTATGCTTTGGACAATCTTTGTGGTCCTTCTCGTTCTTTGGCTATTGGGCTTCAGCTTCCATATCGCTGGCAGCCTGATTCATCTTCTGCTGGTCGTAGCGCTGATCGTTCTCGTCTTCAACCTGATCGCCGGGCGACGGAGCAGTCTCTGATAAACGGTCTATTGCCGCATTCATTGCAGAGCGGACGCATCGATCAGTTCAGAAGGCGAACAGTTCTGTGGAAGCAGAGACGCGATAAAGCCACCGGCCTAACTTCGTTGGGTTGAAGGTGGCATTTCCCGGATCTTTGAATCATGAGCAGTGACGCATAGATCAGGGTCTCATGGACTCCCACAAGAGGTTCGTCAGAGATCTGCATCGGTGTGCTGTCGGAAAATGCCACCGCGCCCGGCTGGCCTAATTGGGCGATCAGAGTCCATTCGCCTTGGGAAAGAGGCAGGTTCGATGCCCCAAGCGATAAAATATCCGTCATGCCCATTTATAGGTCTCGAACCTCCACGCATGGACGCAACATGGCCGGAGCCCGCAGTCTTTGGCGCGCCACCGGGATGCAGGATGGAGATTTTGGCAAGCCCATCATCGCCGTTGCCAACTCTTTCACTCAGTTTGTTCCCGGTCACGTTCACCTCAAGGATCTGGGGCAGCTTGTCGCCGAAGAGATTGCGCGTGCCGGGGGCGTTGCGAAGGAATTCAACACCATCGCCATCGACGACGGCATTGCGATGGGTCATGACGGAATGCTCTACAGCCTGCCCTCACGCGAGTTGATCGCCGACTCGGTCGAGTACATGGTGAACGCCCATTGCGCCGATGCGCTGGTCTGTGTCTCTAATTGCGACAAGATCACGCCTGGGATGCTGATGGCCTCGTTGCGGTTGAATATTCCCGTGGTCTTTGTCTCGGGCGGCCCGATGGAAGCGGGAAAGATTCAGAGTGGGAACGCGTTGAAGTCGCTGGACCTGATCGACGCGATGATTCTGGCGGCCGACCCACAGGCGAGCGACGCGGAGGTGGATGAGTATGAGCGCTCCGCCTGTCCAACTTGCGGCTCCTGTTCCGGTATGTTTACCGCCAATTCGATGAATTGCCTGGTCGAGGCATTGGGACTTGGCCTGCCCGGCAACGGAACCGTTCTGGCGACCCATTCAGACCGGAAGGAGTTATTCCTTCAGGCGGGCAGGACCATCGTTGATCTGGCCAAGCGTTACTACGAGCAGGACGACGACACCGTGTTGCCGCGCAACATTGCGACCTTCGAGGCCTTTGAGAATGCCATGACGCTCGATATTGCGATGGGCGGCTCGACGAACACCGTTCTGCATCTGCTCGCTGCTGCGCAAGAGGGCGAAGTCCCGTTCACGATGGCCGATATCGACCGCCTCTCGCGCCGCGTTCCGAACCTCTGCAAGGTGGCTCCGTCGGCACCCGCCGTGCATCTGGAAGATGTGCATCGCGCCGGTGGAGTCTTCGGCATTTTGGCGGAGCTTGATCACGCCCAGTTGCTGCACCCAAAGACACATACAGTGCATTCACGAACGCTGGGCGAGGCCATCGAGAAGCTGGATTTGAAGCGCGCGGTTGCTCCAGCGGTCGAAGAGTTTTATCGTGCCGCGCCGGGTGGAGTGCGCACGACAGTCGCATTCAGCCAGAGCGCGCGCTATGCGGAGCTGGATCTGGATCGCAAGTCGGGCGTGATTCGCGACCTGGCGCACGCTTTCAGCGCGGACGGCGGACTGGCAGTTCTGTTCGGCAATATCGCAGAGGATGGTTGCATCGTGAAGACGGCGGGCGTCGATCCCGCGCACCTGGTTTTTGCGGGCCCGGCGCGCATCTTTGAGAGCCAGGACGCAGCGGTCGAAGCCATTCTAGGCGACAAGGTCCATCCCGGCGATGTGGTCCTGATTCGCTACGAAGGGCCAAAGGGCGGTCCGGGAATGCAGGAGATGCTTTATCCGACCAGTTATCTCAAGTCCAAAGGATTGGGCAAGGTTTGCGCTCTGATTACCGATGGACGTTTCTCCGGAGGGTCATCCGGACTTTGTATCGGCCATATTTCACCTGAAGCGGCAGAGGGCGGCTCGTTGGCGCTGGTGGAAGAGGGCAACACGATCGAGATCGATATTCCCAGGCGCGTGCTCCGCGTGGATTTATCTAATGCGGAACTGGCCAGCCGCCGCAAGGCCTTCGAGGCCAACGGTGCAGCCGCATGGAAGCCCGCAATGCGCGATCGCAAGGTCTCGAAGGCTCTTCAGGCGTATGCCGCAACAACTACGAGTGCAGCCCGTGGAGCTGTGCGTGACGTGACACAGATTCAGAAGTAATCCGTCTGCGGAGTAGACTTTCAAAGCCACTTGAAGAATCTCACGACCCGGTCGGCAGACTGGGCGAACTTCGTCGCGCCTAAAACCGGCCTCAAAAGCGGCAAATCGGCTCTGCCAATCTGCTGCGACGGCGGTCACATCCTATCGAATTCAGCGGCTCTATAATCCAAAAGTATTCACCGGGCAAAGCTTGTGTCGAGGTGTGTCATGGCAAGATCCGGCACCTCCATGCAACTTGGAACTTGATGAAACGCTTGTTCTTAACTCAACCGAACGAAGGAGCGCAACTCCAGATGCATACACACGAAATTGAACAGATGTGCATAGTTGCCAAGGGTCCGAATCACGGCCCGGCACCTATCCCACAGGAAGGCCGCTGGACCAAGGCCAAGGAAGTCACCGACATCTCAGGATTGACCCACGGCGTAGGCTGGTGCGCTCCCCAGCAGGGAGCCTGCAAGCTGACATTGAATGTCAAGAGAGGCATCATCGAAGAAGCGCTGGTTGAGACGATCGGCTGCACCGGCATGACGCATTCTGCCGCGATGGCTGCGGAGATTCTTCCCGGAAAAACCATTCTCGAGGCCTTGAATACCGATCTCGTCTGCGATGCGATCAACGTGGCGATGCGCGAACTGTTCCTGCAAATCGTCTACGGCCGCACTCAGACGGCGTTTTCAGAAGACGGGCTTCCCATCGGCGCCGGCCTTGAGGATCTGGGCAAAGGCTTGTGCAGCGTTACTGGAACCATGTACGGCACCAGCGAAAAGGGCGCGCGCTACCTTCAGTTGGCTGAGGGCTACGTCACGGAACTGGCTCTGGACGCGGACAGCGAGATCATCGGCTACAAGTTCGTCCGGCTTGGTCCCATGATGGATTCGATTGCCAAGGGTGTGGATGCACAGGCCGCCCTGACCAAGGCAACCGGCACCTATGGCCGTTTTGCCGACGCCGTCAAAACCATCAACCCGCGCAAGGAATAAGGAGAAGATTATGGCTTTGTTTGAAGGATACGAAAGACGGATTGCGCAGATTGACTCCTATCTTGCCGCTGCCGGCATCGAGTCGCTGGAAAAAGCTGAGAAGATCTGCCTGGACAAGGATGTGGATGTTCGCAAGATCGTGAAGTCGATTCAGAACATTTCGTTTGAAAATGCCGGCTGGGCCTATTTGATTGGCGCTGCCGTTGCCATCAAAAAGGAACAGACCGTTGCCGCGGAGATTGCCGAAACATTGGGTACCGGCTTGCAGGCCTTCTGCATTCCGGGTTCGGTTGCGGATGATCGCAAAGTTGGTATCGGGCACGGCAATCTGGCCGCGATGCTGCTGCGCGAAGAGACTGGATGCTTCGCCTTTTGCGCGGGACACGAATCGTTCGCTGCTGCTGAAGGTGCGATCGGCCTGGCCCGCTCCGCGAATAATGCGCGCAAGACTCCATTGCGCGTGATTCTCAATGGGTTGGGGAAAGACGCGGCGCTGATCATCTCGCGTGTCAACGGATTCACCTATGTTCAAACCGAGTATGACTATGCGACTAGCAAGCTGAGCGTCGTTCGCGAAAAGGCATATTCTACCGGCGAGCGCGCTGCGGTTCGCTGCTATGGCGCCGACGATGTGCGCGAAGGCGTAGCGATCATGCAGCTTGAGCGCGTCGATGTTGCCATTACCGGCAACTCGACCAACCCCACCCGCTTCCAGCATCCTGTGATGGCTATTTACAAGAAGGAGCGGCTGCTCAATGGGAAGAAGTTTTTCTCGGTCGCTTCCGGTGGAGGCACAGGCAGAACGCTTCATCCCGATAATATGGGCGCTGGTCCTGCCTCCTATGGCATGACCGACACCATGGGCCGGATGCACTCGGATGCCCAATTTGCCGGATCATCTTCTGTACCGGCGCACGTGGAGATGATGGGCTTGATCGGCATGGGCAACAACCCCATGGTCGGCGCATCAGTCGCGGTTGCCGTCGCGGTTGAACATGCAATGAAGCCCGTCGCCGCGGCTGCTTAGCTGCTCGCTCGAGCTTTACGGCCAATCTGTAAGTCGGAGTCCTCCTCATCAATGATTGACGAGGGCTCCGGCGATAACATCTGCGGCGATCATCTTCACTGGATCTGCCTCAAATCGGCGCCCAAAAGTCACGTTGCAAGATCAGAATTCAAAGCGCAATGCGAATTGAAGCTGACGCGGCGTACCCGTTCCCACGGAACCTGCATTTACAGTGGAGATGACCTCGCTGAAAGTCAAGATGGATACCTGCCCGCCGCGTGTGCTTCCGTCAAGCCGCAGGTCCTTCACTTGCCGGAAATCTATTCATTTTCGTGGCTGATCGGCAGGGAAATGAAGGCGGCTTCACTATGCGCGCCTTCGGCTGCCATGTCGTGCGCGATGGGGAATCCCGTCTTGCGAACGGAGTTCCCCTCCATGCGTCCGTCCAGTCCCGTTCAGTCTCCAAGTGGCTTCAACGCCTTCGTCGTTTTTTGCTTTAGGGACTGCCGGTAGCGCGCCAGCAGTTTCTCGCGATTATGGCTCAAATCCAATCCGGATGGCGCGGCCGGATAGGGCTTGTTACCCATCATTCCCCTCCAGAGAACCCTGTTAAAGCTCCCGCCATCGACGCGATCCGCGTCGGTAAAGTCCATCCCCTTGGTGACTCGCGCCCAGTATTTCACGTTCGGTGTCGGATTGTTGCATGGCAGTACGGGAGCGGGGAGTGGCAGCTTCGTGCAGTAAAGAATCGCTGAGGGAGTGGCAGTGAAGCTCCATGCCGATGGGGAGGTGTTGAATATGTCGCTCATGGGCGTGGCCAGCGCATCGTTCAGGTTCATCGGCTGCAATCCCAGAACCTCTTCCATTGTGCGAACGAAGTCGAGGGTGTTGTAGGCCGTGGAGACTACACCATTCTTGACCCAGGCACCCGCGATGTAGGCCGTGCTGCGGTGCGAGTCGATGTGATCGCCGCCATCCTGGGCATCGTCTTCAACGACAAAGATCAGCGTGTTGTTGTTGTAGATCGGGCTGTTGGCGATCTTTTCGACCAGCAAGCCAACTGCGTAGTCGTTATCGGCCACGTCCCGATCGGGAGTATTCACGCCGTCGATCGATGTGCCGAAGCTCCCAGTGTGATCGTGCATGAAGCGGACCAGGCTCAGATTGGGCAATCCACCCTTCGCATAGTTGGTATCGAACTCCCGCTCCCACTCCTTGAATCGATAGTAGTCAGGAAAGGCGGGGTCGAAGCCGCGGAAGTAGGGGTCGGTGAATGGCGCAAGGGCAACATTCGAGGACGGAGCCACGATGGTGTTGGTTGAATATGGGTCATGCGCCAGCGGAGTCAGGCAGGCGGGCTCGTTATAGCAGGTCGCGTCGATGAAGAAACCATAGGAGCGAACTGTAAGACCCGCGCGCAGCGCGTTGTTCCACAGATAGCCGGTATTGATTTCGTCGTTCGGTCCATCCGGCGCGTCCGCGTTGGTCTGACCCGGTAACAGATCCTCACCGCCCGTGGCATTTGGCGACAGAGCCCCGCCGGGCATCAGTGGATTGGAGGCCTGGCGCTGGGCCAGGGTTGGCAGAGCCACATTCACGCTGCGATTCAAACCCTCGCCCTCCAGGGAGAGGCCGCGCTGCGAGTAGTTGACCGGATATTGGTGTTCAATAATGTCGGGGGTGCGAGCCGACGTACTCCACGACCATCCGTCGTAGCTGACTTCAGCGGTAGCGCGGAAGTTGTCGAGTGTGACGAAGCTTTGCGCCAGGTTATGCTGATTTGGCGTGATCTCCTGTCCAAACAGCGTCAATGCAGGATCTCCGTCGCCGCGTCCCAGGTCACCCAGAATCTGGTCGTATGTCCGGTTTTCCTTGAGGATATAGATCACGTGCTGAACGCCTTGTTGCACGGCGGCTATTACCGGACCTGTCATAGAGGTGGCGGCGAACCGGTTGTTTGCCTCAACTTGCGCTGTCAAATCCGAAAGCTTCGCAGCGGCACTGGAGAGTGGGAAGCTCAGCAGGCCGGCTTTGGTCAATTGCGGGTTGTACTCTCCCGCAGGCATGCACGTGGGATATCCAGTGGGTCCGTAGGCATAGCACTCGTCGGGATTCGCGCCTGTCGGCGACTTCATATTGACCACATACGCCCATGTGCCATCGTTGCTGAGACTGACCGAATTCGGATACCAGCCTGTAGGAATCAGGCCGGCGACCTGGTCGCCGTGATTGGTTCCAGTGAGATTTACGACCGCGATGTTATTCAGATTGCCGTTGGTCACATAAAGTTGCGTCTCATCCGGCGAGAGCGTCACGCTGTTGGTGTTCGCACCGGTATATTGCGTCAGCGAAAACGACCCCATATCTGCTGGAGGAGCGATGACCGGGATGGACTCGATGACCGTATTCACCGTGGCTGGCTGGTTCTGGCTGGGGCTGCCTTTGTCCAGGGGGTTGAGGTCGATCACGTCCACTGTATCCGACTCGTCTTCGGCCACGTAGAGAAGGGTCTGCGCTTTGTTCAACGCCATTTTGTTCGGCTGGCCCTTCACAGGAATACGGACGGCGACCGCCGGCGCCGATTTCAAAACACAACCGGATCCAGTGGTGCCGTTGATGCAGTTCTCACCCAGGTTCACAATATCGATCTCACGGTCGCGAATGCTCGACACATAGGCTTTTGCACCCGGTCCGCTGCTCCCCGAAAGCACCACCCAGAAGGGATATTCTCCGCCCGGTACGCCAGGACTTGGCGATGAAACTGCCTTGCCGGGACGAAGATCGATTTCCGTTCCTTGCAACATTCCCTGGCCTCCTTGCGCCGAACCAGGGTCTGCCACCCATTGGCTTAACCAGACGTTCAAGCCCCCGGTAAAGACAGTGATCGAATCGTTGAAATAATTCGCCACCACCAGCGTCTGGCCATCGCTCGAAATCGCCACGCCGGCAGCCATTGGAGCCACGAAGACCGCAGCGTTGACTGAGGCGAATTCATTGTTGGGCACCGGAAGTCCGTTCCCCGACGGATGGCCTTCAACAACTGTCTGAGCTGGCGTTTGGCTGGAGTCATTCTTGCCCAGGTCAAGTTCGGCGGCCTTTGCCCAACTCCCGTCTGCCTTCTGCGTGACGATGTGAACGTTGTCGCCGTTGTTCGGAAGGGAATAGGGGATGGGGTCGGTGCCGAAGGGTGCGTCGCCCATGCCGCCGGAGACGTAGAACGCTTGACCGCTCGGATCCCAGGCAATTCCGTGGTAGGCATTTGGAACTGGAATCGCTTGCTTGAAGACCGGCGAGTGATTGGTGATATCGAAGACGAAGACGTATTCACTCGAGTAGAGCGGGTCAAAGAGGGGGAATGGGCCCTGAAAGACACGATTGTATCCGCTGGTCAAAACCAGCAGAGTATTGCCGTCCGGACTCACCGAAGTGCTGACCCCTTGCCCTGCCAGCCATTCTCGGGGCGCTACTTGTGGGTTAAAGGAGTCGGTCACCATCATGCCGGTGTCCAGGCTTTGGAAGCTGGAGCCCGCAGTCTCCAGCGGCGTAATCAACTGGGCCATGTTGGGAATGGCCTGGGGCGCGTTATAAATCGTGATGGTAAGTGGCGCTGTGGTGCTGCCGGCCGCGCTCGCAACAGTTACCGTATAGGTAGCCGTGGAGGGCGGGGGAGGCACAATTGTCGAGGGCACAGCGGCAGGTGTTCCGCTGACAATACCCGTGCTTGGATCGACGCTCAGACCTTCCGGAAGATCGGGGCTCACACTATACGCACTCGGCGATCCGATCGTAGCGTTGGCCAACGGAGCGTCCGCAGTAATCGCCACGCCAACAGCGTACACAGGAGCAGGAGAGGCATACGCAAGGCCTGACGGAGAGATACCCGGACCATCGACTGTGAGGGTCAGGGTTGCCGTGGTGCTCCCGGTAGCGTTGCTAGCCGTTATCGTGTAGGTGGTCGCAGCGTTTGCCGCCGCGGGAGTTCCACTGATGACGCCCGTGGCGTTGTCAGCGAGGGTGATTGGCGCGCTGCTCAGTCGCAGGCCGAGCGGAAGTGAAGGAGAAACACTGTACGAGATCGGCGCCCCACCGGTGCTGGTCGGCACGTTCTGCGGGATGGGCACTCCAACGCTGTAGACCGCGTTGCCGGGGTTGTACACCAGACCCGCAGGGGCCGCGGGGCCGCTCGCGACCGCAGCGGGGCTCACCGCGATGCTCACGATAGCTGTTGCGCTGCCGCCCGAGTTGGTAGCTGTTATCGTGTATGCTGCTGCTGCAGCTAGCGCTGATGGTTCCCCGCTGATGACTCCCGTTGCCGTGTTCAAGCTCAGTCCGGCTGGAAGCGCGGGAAGTACGGAGTAGGAGATCACAGTCCCGCCACGATTCGCAGGAGCGTTCGGTGTGATCGGCGCATTGATCGTGTATGCCGCCTGGCCGGCAGCATAGCTGAGCGCCGTGGGAGGCTGATCGTTCACCGTGATGGACAAGGTCGCAGTCGTGCTGCCGGTCAAGCCGTAAGCTGTAACCGTGTAGCTGGCCGTGGCGGCCACGGCAGTCGGGGTTCCACTCACAATGCCTGTGCCGCTGTTCAGGGCAAGACCGGCAGGAAGGGCCGGGCTCACGGCGTAGGCAGTCACCTGTCCGCCGGTGGTGATTGGGTTGTCCGGCGTGATCGCCACACCTTTGGCGAAGACTGCCGTACCGGCCGAGTAGCTGAGCGCCGTGGGGGGCTTGACGCCGCCGCCGTTGCTGCCGCATCCGCATGCAAAAGCGATTGAAACTATGAGAGGGAGGACGAGTCCTCGCAGGATTCGCATAGAAGTTACCTTTCTAGCGCTAATGGCGCGATGCAATGGCAGGGTCTTGCGCCTCCCCAAAGGAGGACCGAAATACCATACCATAAGCTGCCCAAAGTAAATGTTCCCGACTGCTCGCAGTCGAAAACAGCTCGTGCATTCGAGGCTCCTGAAATCAAATGTCCTTTTTGCCTCAATATCGTCGAAGATAACGACTTAGCCGAGAAAAATGTCGAACACTACAAGGTTGTGCAGAGTCCAAAGAGCTCAAATGGGTCGCCGACCGAATTGGGCGGGTCAAGCGCGGCGCATGATTTGATGGCTGAATTGCTTGAACCAAGCGTCTACAGATGCGCGCGATCGGAGCTAAGAACATTGTAAATATTCACTGTGTCGTTCAATACAAAGTACTTGATACTCGTCCGCGCCATCTTGAAGCGAGCGGCTTGAGGCCTGCCGCATCTGGCTTTTGTGCGGGCTCGATAGTGGTGCGCGGAAACTTACACCCCGTCCAGGAAGTGCCGATATCACTCGCACGGGGCAACTCTGCATTCGATCGGAGTTTTAGATGATCATTAACATAGCTAGCAATACAGCAGCTCCGATTGAATCGAGCAGTAGGGGCTCGGCGACAATCCGCCCGGTACGGACCGGCGGATAGCCGGGTCTTTCCTTTTGCAGTTCGTTCTCGGCCGGCAATTGACCTCATCGCCCGCCCGAAGCTTAATCTATTGTGCGCTCATGGAAGGTGATTCTCTGCAAAACCGGCGCGTGAGGCAATTGGTATGGGCCGGCAAAATCGAGCGCTTCAGTGTGGATGCAATCGCTCTCGATGAAGCGTGGCAGAATCACGTAGAGCGTAAACACCGAGGCCTCTCCAAACTTGGAGAGGCCTCGGCGGTTTGTGCGCCCAGCATGGGCGCACTCTTACGGGTGCAAGTCCCGTCGCGAGTTGGTCACAACGAGCGAAGTGAAGCGCAACTGCACG
>Ga0302270_10002699_pt1 | contig 17153 bp, 31 predicted proteins | sample III_Bog_E2_3_FD_198773 | JGI IMG/M metagenome (GOLD analysis project Ga0302270, IMG submission 198773) | Peat permafrost microbial communities from Stordalen Mire near Abisko, Sweden - III_Bog_E2_3 | ecosystem: Environmental > Terrestrial > Soil > Wetlands > Peat | place: Sweden: Abisko... | reverse complement strand
AGTGAATGCGTTCGTCCCAAGGTACGCCTGCCGCGGCTACAGCATCGGGCTGGGGGCGGTCGCCAAAGGCTTCCTCCGCGCTCCGGATCACGTCGGTCGGACCGTAACCATTGTCGAAGGCGGCTTCGGCGCTCTCGGTGGGCCCCTCGGGCTCTTCGTCTTCCGGTTCGTTCGCGGCGCCCGAAACGGCGGCGAGGCCCTTCACAACGTCGGATAGATACGCGGGCAAAACGTCGGGCTGGTAAGCGGTTGTCATGAGCACGACGACGCGCGCGTCCGCCTCGCTGAAGTTGCTGGTGTCTATCGTGAGGATCATTGTGGAGGGCTCCGAATTGGGTTTGACGAATCAGTTATCGCCGACATATGACCGTTGCGTCAAGTGTTGAGGCTGATTCGTTTATGGACGCTAGACCCTACCAGATAGAATTGAACCAAAGGGTCGACGAAGCCCGCGCGGCGGGTCTCCGCAACGTGCTTATGCGCCTCGATACGGGCGGGGGGAAGACGGTTGTGTTGGCTAAAAGACACCGCGAGCACCGGGGCGCGTCGGTTGTGATGGCGCACCGGCACGAGCTGGTCACGCAGTTGTCGAAGGCGATTGCGCGCGAGGGCGTGCCTCACCGGATCATAGGGTCGGACGCCACAATCCGCGCCTGCGTGGCCGAACAGATCGCCGACACCGGCAAGAGCTTTTATAGTGCCACGGCGGCGTGCGCCGTCGCCAGCGTGGACACGCTCGTGCGCGCCCCGGGCCTTGAGTCATGGGCGGCGCAAGTAACCTTCGGAACCTGCGACGAGGCGCACCATTGCGTCGAAGACAACAAATGGCACCGGGCCACCGAGCTCTTCAAGCACCCGGCTTGCTGGTGGCTGGGCCCCACGGCCACGCCGCAACGGGCGGACGGGAAGGGTCTCGGGCGCGGACAGGGCGGCATATTCGACGCCATGGTCCAAGGGCCCGAAATGCGCTGGCTTATCGACCAGGGCTATCTCTGCGACTACGACATTGCCTGTCCAACGTCCGACCTGGCCGTCCTAGAGGACGCCGGGGCGTCGGGCGATTGGTCCTCAAAGCAGCTTAGGGAGGCCGCGCAGCGCTCGCATATCGTTGGCGACGTGGTGAAAAACTACCAGAAGTTCGCGCGCGGACGGCCGGGCGTGACCTTCTCAACGGACATTGAGACCGCGAGCGAGATCACCGCCGCGTACCAAGCGGCCGGTACCCCGGCGGCCACGCTCACCGGCAAGACGGACGGCGGGGTCCGGCGCCAGATGCTCCGCCAGCTCGCCGCGCGTGAGATCCTGATGATCGTGGCCGTCGACATTATCAGCGAGGGCTTCGACCTACCGGCCATTGAGGTCGCGATCTTTGCGCGCCCCACGCAATCGCTCGCCCTCTACATGCAGCAGTTTGGCCGGGCGTTGCGCGTGCTTCCTACCGACGGTTACGCCATCGCCAACACGCAGGCCGAACGCCTCGCGGCCATCGCCGCCAGCGTCAAGCCCCGGGCGTTGATCATTGACATGGTGGCCAACACACTCCGCCACCGCGTTCCGGACCTCGTGCGCCCGTGGTCGCTTATGGCGCGCGGACGAGGCGACGGGGGCGGCGGGATCCCCATGACGATCTGCGCGAACGACTTGTGCGTGCGGCCGTTCGAACGCTCCCATTCAGAATGCCCATATTGCGGGACGCCGGCGCCCGCTCCGGAGCCCGGCGCACGCGGCTCCCCGGCGGCCGTGGACGGCGATCTCGTGTTGCTCGGGGCGGACCTGCTGGCGGCCCTGCGTGGCCAGGTCGCCGACGCCCTGGTGACGGTGGACGAGTACCGCGCGGAAATGGTCGCCAAGGGGTCGCCCTATGTGCAGGCCAACGTCCGCCGGCACCACGAGAAGCTAGAAGCCCAGGCGCTCCTATGGGAAGCGATCGGCGCGTTCGGAGGGTCACGCCTCGCGCGCGGCCGGGCGGACCGACAGATTCAGAGAGAATTCTATCTCACATTCGGGTGCGACGTGTTGTCCGCCCGCCTCTTAGGGACCGTGGAAGCGCTCGCGCTCCGCGACAAGATAAGGGCTGCGCTATGATCCCCGCCAACCTCGCCGAGTGGGTGCGGCGCTACCAGATACCCTTTGCCGCCATGGCGGAGCTGGCCGCGATCCTCAACGTCGACCCGCCGGCCGGGGCGATCCCGACGCACAAGGACGAGGCTTTCGTTCAGTCGACGGTGCGGCTTGAGGCGGCGCGGCAAGGACACTGGCTGGGCCGCAACAACGTCGGCGCCCTGAAGGATGCGACGGGCCGCGTTGTGCGCTACGGCTTGGCCAATGACTCGGCTAAGGTGAACGAACGAATCAAGAGCGGCGACCTGATAGGGTGGAAGCGAACGCTGATCACGCCGGAAATGGTCGGGCACACCTACGCCCGCTTCTGGTCTGTTGAATGCAAGCGGCCGGGCTGGCGATATTCCGGCGACGATAGGGAACGGGCGCAAGCCGCCTGGGCCACTCTGGTGCTCGTCAATGGCGGCGATGCGCAATTTTCCACGGGGCAAATCTAATGCGACCGATCGACAAGACCGCCATCCTGGCGGCCGCCTTCGCCATCGCCACCGAGCGCGGCGTGCGCGCCGTGACACGCAGCGCCGTCGCCCGCCGGGCCGGCGTGAGCACCGGCGTGATCTCCAAGGCGCACGGAACCATGGGCGCGCTACGCCGCGAGGTCATGCGCGAGGCGGTCCGCCGCGAGCACCACGCCGTGATAGCGGAGGGCTTGGCGACGGGCGATCCGGAGGCGCGGGCGGCCCCTGACGAGGTTAGAGCGGCGGCAGCGGCCAGCCTGGTCTAGAGCCATGGCAACCGTAGACTTCCCGAACGGCCAAATGCTCCTGGGCGATTGCTTTGAGCGCATGGCCGAGTTGCCTGACGCCAGCGTCGACATGATCCTGGCCGACCTTCCCTACGGAACGACGCAAAACAAATGGGACAGCGTGTTGCCGCTAGACCAGTTGTGGGCCGAGTATTGGCGGGTTGCTAAGCTGAACGCAGCCATCCTGCTGACCGCGAGCCAACCCTTCACGTGCACTCTAGGCGCAAGCGCGATTGGCGCGCTCAAATACGCTTGGGTTTGGGAAAAGAACATTGTCACGGGGCACCTAAATGCCCGCATTATGCCGATGAAAAAACACGAAGACGTTCTGGTCTTCAGCAACGGGAAAACCCCGTATTTTCCACAAGGGACCGCGCCTTTTAACAAAGTTACAAGGCGCGGCTCCAATGGGGCGAATTTCGGAAAGTCGGGAACCGAGAACCTTCAGACAACGGAAAACTACCCCCGGTCGATATTGGCCTTCGCAACGGACATCGACCGCACGCATCCCACGCAAAAGCCCGTCGCCCTTTTTGAGTACCTGATCCGTACCTACACGAACCCGGGCGATTTAGTCCTAGACAACACGGCCGGGAGCGGGACAACGGCCGTCGCGGCGATCCAAGCGGGCCGTCGCTTTGTGTGCATCGAGCGTGACCCGGGATATTTTTGGAAGTCTGTTGAACGCGTTGCGGAGGCGTCCGTCTGATGCTCACGCTTCCCCCCGCCCTCGCGCCAATGGCCGCGTATCCCTCGTGGATATGCTGGATCGCGCGCCCTAGTCAGACCAAGCCCGGCAAGCTTGAGAAGTTCCCGATCCATCACCAGACCGGCCACTTCGTCGATGCGCACGACCCCGCCAACTGGACGAACCCCGAGACAGCAATGGTGCTCGGGCGCCGGCTTTGTGTTCACGGACGCGGACGACTTCTTCTTCCTCGATATCGACGGGTGCTTCGTCAACGACCAGTGGACCCCCCTGGCGCAAGAGCTTATCGCCCGGCTCCCCGGCGCGGCGTGCGAAGTCTCCGCCAGCGGGCGCGGGCTGCACCTGTTCGGACGCACGGGCCCCCTTGAGCACGGCACGCGCAACATCCCCCTCGGGCTTGAACTCTACACCCGCAAGCGCTTTGTCGCCCTCACCGGCTCGCACGCACGCGGGGACGCCGGCCAGGACTGCACGGCCGCCCTCGCCGCCATCGTGACGCAATATTTCCCGCCCACGGCCCTGGCGCGCGGCGAGCACGGCGACTGGACAACCGAGCCGGTGGACGGCTACGGCGGCCCCGAGGACGATGACGACTTGATCGCCCGCGCCATAGCAGGCGGCCAGCGCAACGCCGCAGCGGCCTTCGGCGGCGACCAGGGCGTGACCTTTGCGGACCTATGGACGGCCAACGAAGAGCCCCTTGGCAAGCGCTGGCCGGACGCCACGCGGCCGTTTAGCCCCTCTGAGGCGGACCAGGCGCTCGCGAACCATCTGGCGTTTTGGACCGGCAAGAATTGCGAGCGCATGGAACGCCTCATGCGGCGCTCCGCCCTGGTGCGCGAGAAATGGGACACGCACCACACGTACCTAGAGCTCACGATTAAGAACGCGTGCGCCTTCGTCCAGAAGGTCGCAGAGGGCCGCAAGTCGAGCGCGGGGGCGGCGCTCCCTCCGGTGGACCGGGAAGAGCTGGTGGAAGTGGCGAGGTCCGCGGGGCGCGAGGTCCGGCCGATCAACGCGGAATATATGAACCCGGCGCAACAACTGGACCACTTCGACGGGTGCTTCTTCCTGTCCGAATCGACCAAGGTGTTCGACCTGACCCGCAACGCCATCGTCGGCAAGGGCAGCTTTGACGTGCTCAAGGGCGGTCACTTGTTCGTGATGGACCCCTTAGGCCAAAAGACCACGGGCAGCGCATGGGACGCTTTCACGCTCAGCCGCGTGAACGTCCCTCAGATCGTTGACGACTTGTGTTTCCGGCCCGAGATTGAAAGCGGTGCCGTGATCCGCGACGGCCACCGAACACTGGTCAACTCCTATGTCGCGTATGACCCGCCGACAACCGAGGGCGACCCCGCGCCCTTCCTCACGGTCTTAGAGAAGTCCTATCCGGACGAGCGCGACCGCCAGATCCTCTTGCACTATTTCGCGTGCCTCGTGCAGCACCCGGGCCGCAAGCTGCAATGGTGGCCGGTGCTCCAAGGCGCGGAGGGCACGGGCAAGACCATGATCATCGAAACGCTGCGCTTCGCCATCGGCCCGCACTATAGTCACACCCCCAACGCGGCCAAGATCGCCAAGCACGGAATCCAGTTCAACGCCTGGCTAAGCCGCAAGCTCTTTCTGGCGCTTGAAGAGGTCCACTTTTCCAACCGCCGGGACTTCCTAGAAGAGTTCAAGGCGATCGTGACGAACACCACGAGCACCTTGGAGAAGAAGGGCGTCGACGAGACCACCACCGACAACCGCGCCAACGGGATCCTCGCGACGAACCATCGCGACGGCGTTCCGATCACCGTGGACACGCGGCGGTATGCGGTCTTCTTCAGCGTGCTTCAGGACGCCGCGGCGATCCAAGCCGCGGGGCTCACCAACGACTTCTGGGGAGACTTTTGGGATTGGTTCCGCGGCCATGGCGTCTACGCGCACCAGGGCGCTATGTACGGCGCGCGGGTGCTGGCCAACTACCTGCAGACGTTCCCCATGGCGGCGGAGTTCGACCCGACCCGGGAAATGGCGGCCAGGTCGCCTCGCACGTCCAGCACAGCGGAGGCGGTCACGGCCAGCTTGGGGCAAATCGAGCAAGAGATATTGGACGCCATTGAGGAAGGCCAACCGGGCTTTGCGGGCGGCTGGGTATCGAGCAAATATCTGGACCTCTTGATCGACCGCAAGCGCGTCAACGTCCAGCGCAACAAGCGGCGGGAAATGATGCAACGGCTTGGCTACGATTGGCACCCCGCGTTGCGGGACGGCCGGGTCAACGACGTGGTTATGCCCGACGCCGGCAAGCCCAAGCTCTACGTGCGCGCCGGACACCTTGCGCTCAACCTGACCACGCCGGTAGAGGTCGCCCGGGCGTACAGCAAAGCCCAGGACGCAACGTCAAGCGATGCGGCCCGGGCCTTCTCATGAGCGCTTATTACAATGCCCTCGTCGCGGATCAAGCGGTCGCGTTCCTGAGGGCGGCGCTAGAGGGCTAAAGATACGGATGGCCGCGCTCGCAGATAAACGCCCCGTGGCGGAAATCCCCGAACTCTTCGGAGCCGCATATCGGGCAGCCGGGGGAAGGCTCAAAGCCGTCCCTCTCTAGGTTGTCCACCCGGAGCCAAACGTAGCCCACGCCAGCGAAGTGAACGGCTTGAAGCGGCCGGCTGTCCGCGCCCACGCTGCGTTCCGACTGAACGACCCCGCGAGAGCCGCGCGCGATATGCAGCGTGGGCGTCCACCGCACCGGCACGTCCACGGTCAGGCGAACCCGCGTCCCGGGCGGGAAGCTCACCACCACACCATGAGCGCCACGGCGCCCACGATGATCGCCCAGAGCAAGAGTGTCCAGACAAACACCATAGGGTGCGGGAAGTCCCCGTGGGGCTCTGGCTCGGGCGGTATGTAGACGTCTCTCATTCCGCAACGTCCGTGGGCGGGACGTACTCGCCGAACGCCAAGGTTCCCGACACCAGCGTGGCGCGCAGTTGTGCTTCTTCAGGAGTCGGCAAGCGCCACGAGCAAAGGCCAACGAAGACGCGGAGCTTGACGGTCACGCGGGTCGCCTGAATAGAAAAGCCCGCTTTGATCCCCGAGCCCGCTTCGATCCCCCAGCCCGCTTCGATCCCCCAGCCCGCTTCGATCCCCGAGCCCGCTTCGATCCCCCAGCCCGCTTTGATCCCCCGGCCCGCTTTGATCCCCGAGCCCGCTTTGATCCCCGAGCCCGCTTTGGCGCGAATGTCGCCGGCAGCGCGGAGCCACCCCGTGAACTTGACGGTCCCGAGTCGTGCGGCAATTTCAATATGCCCGTCGAAGGCCGTCAGATCGACGGGGCCGGTGTACGTGCCGTCCGTGAGTTGGTCAGCGGTGATTAGGTGCGTTTTCATGGTTGTGGTTCCTTTTGGTTAAGCGGCTTAAAGGGCGGCGGCCTTCATACGGCCCCCGCTAGGCGCTTCATGTCGGCGAGCGCGTCCTCGTTGCTGTCGAAGAACCGAACGGGGCTGATCGGGTGTCCGCTGGCGTCGTATATCAGTTGGGCGGCCAGGGCGGTCCCGTGGAAGTGTTCGAGCGCGTAGCCCTCTTCGCCGGCCAGATGAACGGCCCACCCGGCACGGCAATGTGTCGTTCCGCAGCTATGCCAATCGGACATGTGAAGGGCCTCAGGTGCGGACGCCGCTTCGTAGATCACGCGGTGGATGTCCGCGATCACCGGAACAACCGGGGGCACGAAGCCGCCCTTCGTGTCTTTCAATGCCGAGCAGTACGAGCAGTACGAGCAGCCCGAGCAGTCCGAGCAGCCCGAGCAGTACGAGCAGTCCGAGCAGAACGAGCAGTACGAGCAGTTAACACAGTTGCGGCAGCCCGAGCAGTCCGAGCAGTACGAGCAGTACGAGCAGCCCGAGCAGTCCGAGCAGTCCGAGCAGTTAACACAGTTGCGGCAGCCCTTCAGGCTGTCGAGCGCCTTCTGGGAGTCCTCGGCCGAGCCGAAATACTCGACAGAGCATTTGTTTCCGTTGGCGTCTTCAATCCACGTGGTCATGGCGTTGGGTGTCCTTTGTGGTGGGTGTTGACGGGCTAGGCCCAGATGGCTTCGTATCGGATCAAGGCGTCTTCTGCCTCGGCGCGATTGACGAACGGTCCGGCCAAGTCGCCGTCTCCCCGCTCTTCCCATGCCGGGACGGCCCAGGTCAGACCGCAATTCCAGTGGGCGTATTGTTCGATCACGACGTCGCCGTCGTAGTCCGTTGAGTTAACTCGAATGTCGCCGGGCCGGGCCATCGCTCAATCTCCTGTAGCTGATGGCCTACCTCTAGTGGCTCATTGAGCCGGGGTCAAGTGCCCTTGTAGCAGCGCCACCACGGGCCCGCTCACCTTGCGCGAGCCGGCCTTCCACTGGCGCACGGAGCGGGGCGCGCTCGCCAGGCGCTTGGCCGCCTCACTGGTCGACCAGCCCAGGCGCTCAAGGGCGCCGGTGAACTCAGCGGCGGTCATACCTGCACGTGCTCCACAGTCAGCTTGACGAAGACGTCGATCTCATCGCGCGCCAGGCCGGGATACCGCTTCGTCATGCGACGGACGCCCTCGGCGCCCATGATCAGATAGCAGCCGTCTTTCATTGTGTAGCCCTCGGGATCATGAGAATCACCTGCAGCCCGTCGCGCCTGGCCGCCCACGGCGTCTTGCCGTTGAGCAACGCCTGCAGGTAGATCAGCCGCACGCCGTGATAGAAGCCCTCATGCGTGGCCACCGGCTGCAGCGTGGAGCGTAGCCGAAGCGCCAGGGCGCTCTTGAGGTCTTCCCGCCAGAACCGTTCGGCCCGGGCCCGTAACCACGCACTTGGCGCCAGCAGCCGCTCAACGTCCTGCGCGAGTATGGAAGGCGGCATACCGCGCGAGTCGCGGGCAAGGGCGTTCCATTCACCAAAGGGGTCAAGTAGCCTCACGCCAAGCGCTCCCTGGCCATCGCACGCAGGGCCGCGGCGTCACGCTCGCGTAGGGCGGCTAGGCCCCCGCCGTGGGGCTGTTGCGACCAGCGTGCGGCGTCGGCAAGGGCAGCTTCGACGTGCCGCGTGAGGGCCTGGACAATGGGGGTGGGCCACGTCTGCCTCATGGCTTGCACACTTGACGGCCGGCGACGTCCAGGCGGGGCGTCAGGCTCGCGGCGTTGAGGTACTGACAGCCGGTCAGGTGATCCGTCAGGACCGCCATGCCGCTGTAGCCGTGAGGCGGGTCGGAGTTGTCCGCGCCCCAACCGAAGCGGTTGTGCGCCTCGTGCACAAGGAAAGCCCAGGCCAGGAGGCCGAGGCAAAAGGCCCCCACGCTCCGGAAGACCCCTTCCGCAAAATGGTAGCCAATGTCGGTGTAGCGCTTACGCTCCGAAAGGATCATGGCGTGCCTAGCTCCCTCTCCGCCGCGCGCAGCGCGCGGTACAAGCAGTCCTCGCTGGCGATCGCCTCGTCTTGCTTCTGGCGCACGATAGACCCCGGGGAGCCTACCGCGTTGCGATAGACGGGCGCGGTCGCCAAGTGGCGTTGGACCGCCTCAACTAAGTCGCTCAACTCGCGGACCATGGGGCTATCGGCTTTCGAAGGCGTTGAAGCAAAACTTCTGAACGATGATACCCGCCGATTCGAACAATTCCTTGACGTACCCGCGGGGCGCACCGGCCGGAACCGTCACGAGCGTCTGACTCTCGGGAACGACAGTTTCGCCGGTCTCGGTGTCGATCATGCGGAAGACAAGCTTTAATAGGGCCATGGGTCACTCTCCGGTAGGGGCGTCGGGCTCGTCGGCCTCGGAACCCGGGACATGTGCGGCTTGTTCAGCTTGCGCCTTGGTGTCGGGGGCCCGTGGGCTTAGCTTTGGGGGCGTGCGGCTTGGGCGCCGCTGGCGGAGGGGCCGCCACCGGGGGCTCCCCTAGCACGGGGAAGCGGATGGACACGCCGGCCGGGGCGAGGAACCAGACGCCATCAGTCTTGATCCAACAGATATCGCGCCGTAGCGGCTCGGGCAGCTCGTGCGGGGGCGTGGCGCCCGGCAGCAAGTCCAACACCGGGCCGCCCGTCGCCAGGACATGCCAGCCGTCGCCCTCGTAGCGCACCCAACCGTTAGGAAGTTCCATAGTCTCAGCCTCCAAATGATGCGTGCGAATGTACCGGCTCAATGCGCCTTGTCAACGGCCGCAGCCGACGCACGCGCTCGATTGTCGTCCGCGTGACCTCCACGGGCGTGAGCGGCCCAAGGCCTCGGGCGCGGTCCGACGCCAGGAAGCGCCAGACCAGATCGGGCTCGCTCGTGGTGTAGACCACGCGGCCGATGGCGTTGCGGATCTCGTAGGTTGTTTCGGTGCTCGTGGTCATGGCTTGGGCTCCAAGAGGGCCGCGGCGATCATGGCGTGGTAACGCAACCTTGCCTTTTCCTCGGATGTAGCCGACGCCTCGAAAGGCTTGCCGTTTCGCTGGAGCCGCTCAGGGTCGCGCCGCAACATGCGTTCATCTGCGTCCAGGGTTTTGCGCCAGTCGGACAGCGCGCTCAGGCAAGCCGCGATCATCGCCTCGGTCGGCTCCCTTGGAACCAACACCCACCCCTCATCCACCCTAGGCGCGCGAAGTCGGTCGAGGAGGCGGTCGATGCAGGCGTTTTTGTCCTCTTCGCCCCACTTTTTCGCAAGCCTGTCTGGCAGCCTCAACCTCCGTAGCCAAGCCTCATCCTCAATAATCTGCGCGACCCTCTCCCGCTTATCCGCGTCCACGGGGTTGTCGGCGAGGGCTTGGGCGGCGATGGACGGCGCTTCGTTGATCTTGCGGATCGTTTCGGCGGATAGGCAAGACGCGCCCCAATTGGCCTCGCGCCCGAAACTATCCAGGGCGTCTAGTGTCAGCTCCAGCGCTTCTCTCAGGGTTGTCATTGGGGGTCCTTGGGTTGGTTCGCCAACTCCTCGGCGAGTTGCTGTTGCAGAGCGGTGAGGCCACAGGTGCAGGTGTGATTGACGGGCGAATAAAGTTGGTTACGGCTGCATTCGTCGTCATGCACAGCCCACGCCTTCAACGCTTTAGCCAAGTGGGCGAGGGTTGTGCTCATGGCAGCACCAGGGCTCTAGCGCGGTCAGTCTGCGACCAGCGCACGTAGCGGCGAGCGTTGTCCCGACAGCGCCACTCGTCAAGCCAGCCTGTCGTGACCATCTGGGCGCACGCCGCGGTGATCCGCGACTCAGTCGTGCGGTCTAGGTGGGCCGGCTGCACAAAGGTGCTCGCGACGATAACCGTCCCGGCCAGGGCCCACGCAGCGAGAACGACCCGTAGCCGACTCATGTCCGTGCCTCAAAGCGATAGCCGCGGAAGTGCGTGGGGCTGGGTTGTGCGGTTGTGAGATAGGCGCCGGCGGTTGTCCACAACTCCACGGGGCAGTTGTGGCGCTTGGCCAGGCGACCTGCCCGACCCTTCGCGTCCTCGTCCGTGGCCATGTGCCGGGTTGTGGTAACTTGTGGCTGGCGGAATTCGTAACCAGGCATGAAGCCTCCATAAGTTGTGGTAAGTTGTGAAGGCACCATATGGGCTCAATGAGCCGGCGTCAAGCCCCGGTACTGGGGGAAGCTAAGTGCTTGAATTGTCACGCCTAACTGTTGTGGGGGAGTTGTGACCCCCAGTATGAAATGGGCCGTACTGGGGGTTGCTAAGCTATTGAAATCCTTAGCGTAACAATTGTGGACAACCGAAATCCCCAGTACCCCCAGTACCCCAGTACCCTCGAACCCTCTGTGTGTGTGCGTGCGTATATACGCGCGTGCGCCATGCGCGTGAGGCGATTTTGCGTTTTGTACCGGGGTACTGGGGATTTATTTAGTTAAGTAGTTGATCTTAAAGAGAATATAGAATCCCCAGTATGGACCCCCAGTATGGGCCCCAGTACGAATTCATACTGGGGGTTGGCTTGACGTGACTATCCGGGTTGTGAGACACCATCCGCATGGCGCTCACCGCTAAACAGGAAGCTTTCTGCAGAGCCTACGTTGTCGATCGCAACCCGGGCCGGGCGTACCGTGCGAGCCATAACGTAGCCTCCACAACTTCGGACGCAGCTTGTCGGTCAGCCGGCTCCACGTTGCTGGCAACCTCTTCGATTGCTACGCGTTGCGACGAGTTGCTGAAGGAAGTGACAGCCAAGCTTCCCGAGCCCTTCACGGCGGCCACCGCCCTGACGATGTTCCTGGACATCGCGACGGCGGATCCCAACGAACTGATAGGGCTCAAGGTTGGCTCGTGTCGCCATTGCTGGTCGGTCGGCCACCTGTACCATTGGAAGCTCAACGAGTACGAAGCGGCCATGAAGGAATGGGAGCGAAACGTGGTCAAAGACCCGACGTTGCCAATGCCCGACGCCACCGGCGGCCTCGATTACTGGTTCAGCAAGGATCCGAACAAGGATTGCCCCGAGTGCGAGGGCCACGGCGCGGAGCGGGTGTTCGCCCGCGACACGTCCAAGTTTTCCAAGGGCGCCAGGGCGCTTTTTGCCGGCGTGAAGCGCAAGGGCAACGGCGACCTCGAAATACTCACCACGGACCGCCAGCGCGCCTTGGAGAACGCTTCCAAGATCATCGCGGCCTTCAAGGATACCGTGAAGCTGGACCTCAACGCCGTGGTCGCCAATATCGAGGCTGACGCAGCCAACCCGGACGCGGCCATGGCGGCATACCTGGCGATGGTCAAAGGCTTGCACGAGTAACCGAATCAGCCTTCACCTTGACGCCTCTGAGTTGAGGGGCCGTGCGGGTGTCCAAGCATCGAATCAAGCGAGCGCGATACCGGCCGGCGTTGAAGCCCGCCCCGCGGCTCTTCGAAGCCCACTGCACGGCTTGCGACTTTGAGGGACTTGCCGTCACGCTCGTTTGCCCCGATTGTTGCCGCCACACCCTACGCACCGGAGCTCGCAACCCATGAACCGTCCCGCCGTGTTGAGGCAACTTGAGGCCCGCGCCGAAGGCAAAGCGGTCACGCCCTTCCGCCTGCGCGCCCATGACGTCGAAGCGCTGGTCGCCTATGTCCAGCACCTAGAGCTCGACATACCGGCCAAGGCCAACGGGGCGGAGCGACCAGCGTGATCTACACCGCCGACACCGAATGGCAGGGCAAGCGCCGCTTGTGGTCCTTCCCGGATCAGGACGAAGCGATCCTCTTCGGCTACGACATGGGCTTGACGATCGCCGACGCGCAGCCGCTCACGTCTTGGTTCAACTTCCTGATCACCGCGGAACAGCAAGCCGCCGCCATCGCCAAGGGCGCAAAGCGCGTTGCGTTCATCGCCCCGAGCTACCAGCAAGCGGTGCTGCGCGGCGATCTGTCCATGGTGCGCAGCGTCGAACGTAACCATCCGGAGGCTGAACTTGTCTGACCTCCTGGCCTTCCTTGTGCTCGCCGTCACGATCGTCGGCCCCCCGCTGGTCTTGGCCGCCGTCGCCCTCTCGGTGCTCATGCGGGGTCGCCGCGTCACGCGCACGCTCGATAGTTGCCCGGTGTGCTTCCGCAGCCGCCGCCAGGTCGCCAGTACGGGGGGCTGTCTGCGCGCACGGTGCAAGGGTTGGGAATGAGCGTTCAGACCCTCCAAGCCAACCTACAGCGCGCGGGGCACTACCTGGGCGCCATTGACGGCGAGCCCGGCCCCATGACGCTTGAAGCGCTCGTGGACGCCGTGTCGACGTTCTGTCCGGCCGGCGCGGGCCTGGCGCTCGCCTCCGCCATCCCCCCGAGCTGGTGGGCGGTCCCTGCCCGCGTGAACATGCTCCTAGCCCAGATCGCGGCGGAGAGTGGCTTCAAGCTGGTGGCGGAGCGCTTCAACTACACGGCCGCGGGCCTCGTGAAGACCTGGCCGTCGCGCTTTGGGAACGGCTTCGCCAACCCCGCCGCCTACGCAGACAACGAGCCTGCGATTGCCAACCTCGTCTACAGCGGGCGCATGGGAAACACGCAGCCGGGCGACGGCTACCTGTTCCGGGGGCGCGGCTGGCCACAACTGACGGGCCGCTACAACTACACGCACTTCAGCTTGCTATCGGGCGTCGATCTGGTCGCCAACCCGGACGCCATGCTGCAGATCGACACGTGCGCTCAGGTCACGATTGAGTTCTTCGTGGAGCGCGTGCCGCTGACTGCCGCGGACGCGGGCGACGTGACGACTTGCCGTCGCGCTTGGAACGATGGCAGCATCGGCCTTCAGCAAGCGACTGATTCGTTCAACAAGCTTCAAGCGCTATGGGGCACGCCATGACCGACGCCAACAACCCGCCGATCGATCTGCCGCCGCTCGTCACTTGGCTTGTGAAGGGCCAAGTTCGTCACCTGCTGACCACGGCCGGCGGCGCGCTTCTGTCCGCAGGGTTCATTCCCAACGTGGGCCAAGAGAATCAGTTCATCGCGTGGGGCGTCTCCGGCGTCCTCATGATCGCCGGCTTCGGCTGGTCCTACGCGAGCCATAAGGCGGCCGTCGCGCCGTCGACTTGAAGGAACCCGACTATGAGCATTCTGTCCGATCTGTTCGCGAAGAAGATCACCTTCGCCACCGCCGCCGCTGAAGCCGCGTCCTGGGCGACCGCCCTGGTCACGTCCAACCCGGCGCTGGCCGCCGACGCCGGCGCCGCCCTGGCCGTTGTGAAGCAAGCCGCTTCCGACGCCATCACGGCCGCCGACACAATGATCGGTCAGGCCGCCGCGCCCGCCACCCTCGCTGTTGAGACGGCGCTGGACGCCGCGCTCGCCACGGCTACGCACGGGGCGTCGGTCGGCCTCAATCCCTTCGTCAACGACGGGATCGACGCGATGGCCAAGGCCGTGAAGGACGCGGCCGACGCCTGGGCGCTCAAGGCTAAGGCCGCGCTCGCCGCTCCGCCCGCCAAGTGATCGTCGCCCTTCTAGCCGCGGCGGCGCTGGCCGGGCTCAACCCGACCGCCAGCGTCCCGCTCGCGCCTACCGCAGCGGACCATGCGCCCGGCTCGTGTCACGTGCGGATCGCGGCGGTAGGCTACCAGTTGCCCGACCCGCTCTGTACGCCCGGCGCGATCAATCCGACGCTCACGGTCGCGGTGCTCACGGACCCCGCGTTCCGCACGGGCATGGTGCGCGACAAGGTGACGAGCGAGGCGGCCAAGCGCGTGGTGTACGGCTGGTACGGGATCACCCCGCCGGCCAACAACACCGGCGCAAACCAGACTTGCGAGCTGGACCATGTTGTCGACCTGGCCAGCGGTGGGGCCGACACCCTCGATAACGTCTGGCCGCAATGCCAAGCGCCCGGCTCCGCTCCGGTGCTGGTGGGCGTGCGCGAGTTCAAGATCAAGGATCGCTTCGCCGAACACAACGTCATGGCGCTGGTCAAGGCGGGCGGCAACCTGGCCGACCTGCAGAGGCGTATCGCAGCGAACTGGACTTTGTTCATACCGACCGCGGCGGGGGCGCACTAAGTCGTGCTTGCCCCGCGCTTTCCACAAGCCGCTCAGACCATCGCCCAGGCGCGGGCATATCGTGCTTGAGGCGCTGGCCGCGGGGTTGCCGGCGGTAGGGAGCGACCTGCGCGACCGGACCGGCGCGGCGGATTGGTTCGTCCACCGGCACAACTTCCTGACGTCGGACGCTGACCCGGTGTGCGCCAGCGTGATCATGAACCCCCCGTATCTTGAGAAGGGACAGGGCTCCGAACCGTTCATTCGCAAGGCCATGAGCTTCCCGAGCGTGCAAAAGATTGCGGCGTTCGTCCCCTCCAAGTTCCTTTGGGGCGGCGACCGTGCGCGCGACTTCTGGACGAAGCTTCCGCCCGCGCGCGTCTATCTGATCACGCCGCGCCCCTCCTGCCCGCCCGGCCCAGTGATCGAAGCGGGCATATCCCCGGGCGGCGGCTTTGAGGACTTCGCCTGGTGCGTTTGGGACAAGGGCAGCTTCGCGACATGGGAGGCGGCGAGTCAGTGCGGCCAAGCGCCGGTCTTGCGCTGGATCCTCGGGCCGGACCGTCGCAAAGGGCGCGTGAAGCGGTGAGGGCCAATATCGGCGACCTCGTTGTGGCCGACCACGAAGCCCCCGGCGGCCTCTATCTGGTGATAGCCCAACGCTGGCCGCACGGGGTTGTGGAGCAATACGTTCGCCCCGCGTGCTTCCGCCTCGCCACGGCCCTAGAGATCGCAGGGCGGCGTGTTTGATTGGAAGTCGCCCGACTATGCGCCAGTCTGGGCGGAGCGGCAGCGGCGCCTAAGCTACCTGCGCGCGGAAGAGGTCGCGGACCTACAACTGCGCGCCCAGATCGCGACAACCCGCTTCAGCCAGGCATTCACCTACTACAAGGTCAACCCGTGGGACTTTATCGACCACTGGGGCGTGACGGTGGACCCCCGCAACGTAGAGCGCGGCTTGCCGGCGCTCGTGCCCTTCCTGTTGTTCCCGCGCCAGTTTGAGTTCTGCCGTTGGGTGGTGGGCTTGTGGCGCGGGCGGCAACGGGGCGCGGGCGTCAAGAGCCGGGACGTGGGCTTCTCCTGGCTCTGCGTCTCCCTGGCCTGCACGCTTTGCCTCTTCAACAACCGCATGGCCATCGGCTTCGGCTCGCGCAAGCTTGAGCTGGTGGACAAGCTAGGCGACCCGGACTGTCTCTTTTGGAAAGCCCGCGAGTTCATGGACCACCTGCCGCCTGAGTTCACCGGCGGCTGGACGCGCGCCGATGCGCCCGAGAAGCTGGTCAAGTTCCGCAAGACCACAAGTTCGATCAAGGGCGAGGGCGGAACGGACATCGGGCGCGGCGGCCGGACGGCCATCTACTTCGTGGACGAAGCGGGCTTCCTTGAGCACCCCGAGCTGGCCGACGCGTCCCTATCGCAAACGACCAACTGTCAGATCGACATAAGCACCCCGCACGGCATGGCCAATCCGTTCTACACGAAGGTGAACACCTGGCCGCCCGAGCGCGTCTTCCGCTTCTCCTGGCGCGATGATCCGCGCAAAGACGAGGCCTGGTATCTGAAGCAGGTGGACGACTTGAAGAACCCGGTTGTGGTGGCGCAAGAGATCGACATGGACTTCGCGGCGTCGGTCGAAGGCGTGATCATCCCGAGCGCATGGCTGCAGGCGTGCATTGACTCGCACCTGAAGCTGAACGTGCGGATCACGGGCAAGTCGCGCGGGGCGTTCGACGTGGCGGACGAGGGGAAGGACTTGTGCTCGTTCGTGACGGCGCGCGGCATTCTGGTCGATAGCGCTGAAGAGTGGTCCGGCGTCGGGCAGGATATCCACAAGTCCACGCAGAAGGCTTTCGGGATCGCCGACGCGCACGATCTAGACGGCTTCACCTACGACGCGGACGGCATGGGCGCCGGCGCACGCGGCGCGGCCCGGGTGATCAACGAGATTCGCGCGGCCAAGGCGCAGCGCCAGCTTGTGCTCGCGGCGTTCCGTGGCTCGGGCGAAGTGGTCAAGCCTGAGTCCATCGCGCCCGGCACGCGGCGCAAGAACAAAGATTACTTCATGAACGCTAAAGCCCAGTCGTGGCATTCGCTCATGACGCGCGTTTATCTGACGTATCGAGCGGTCACAGAGGGCGCAAAGTTCGATCCGGATGAAAT
>Ga0302270_10002693_pt1 | contig 17180 bp, 10 predicted proteins | sample III_Bog_E2_3_FD_198773 | JGI IMG/M metagenome (GOLD analysis project Ga0302270, IMG submission 198773) | Peat permafrost microbial communities from Stordalen Mire near Abisko, Sweden - III_Bog_E2_3 | ecosystem: Environmental > Terrestrial > Soil > Wetlands > Peat | place: Sweden: Abisko... | reverse complement strand
AGGCAACGCAGACCGAGCTGGCCGCGGTACTGCCTTCGCGCGCGCCGGTCATCAGCGAGCATATTGAAACCGAGATGCGAACCGCCTCGGGTATCGTCGATTCGCGTGGCCACTATATTGCCGGCGTCGTGCTGATTACTGCCGGCTACTCAGCCGACGGCAAGTATTCTCATTTCCTGATTGTGCAGGCGCCAATTGAGATTGGCGGCGTGCAACTCGCTCCCGGCAACTACATCTTCGGCTGGACGCGCGCGGCCAACGGCGAATCGCTCAACGTGCACTTCAACGATGCCGCGACAGGCAACCAGGTCGGCACTACTGACGCGCACTGGATTGAAGGATCCACCCGCATCGAAAGCCTGCACATCTGGCCTCCGCAGGAGAAATCACTCATCCAGATAGGGCGCTTTGGGATGCCCTACAAGCTCATCCATTAGCGCTTGCGGGCTGGCCGGCTGCGATTAGCTTGCATGATCGATCGCCCCATGCAGCGCACCGGCCACTTCTTCCTGCTCACTTTGAGTAATCCGGTTGAAGAACGGCAGCGCTAGCACGCGCGGCGCCAGTGTTTCTGTAACAGCCAAACGTGGCAGCGGTGAAGTTTCGTCGCGCGATGCCGGTTGCTGATGAAGTGGCGCAAAATAGCGCCCGGTTGCAATTCCCTCGTGCGCCATTGCCGCCTGCACCTGTTCGCGATCAACACCCTCAGGCAAGCGAACCACATAAACAAACCAGCTCAGCTTTCTTTGCGGCAGTTCGAGCGGCGGCAACATGAGGCCGCGAATATCTCCGGTAACATTTCTGATCAGCGCATCGTAACGCTCTGCCGCCCGGGCGCGCAGCGTAAGGATTTCATTGATCCGGCCAAGCTGCACGCGCCCGAGAGCGCAGGCCATGTCAGAGAGTCGATAGTTGAATCCCGGCTCGGCGTGGTCGAGCCAGCCGGCTCCCGCCCGGCCCTGGTTGCGCAGGCTGCGAAGGCGCGCGGAATGAATCGCATTGTTGCACAACACCGCGCCGCCTTCGCCTGTAGTGATCTGCTTATTGGGATAGAAGCCCAGCACCGCCATATCGCCGAAGCTGCCCACGCGCCTTCCGTCAAACTCCGCGCCAATGGCCTCGCACGCGTCTTCAATCAAGGCCAGTCCATGATTGCGCGCGATTGTCTGGAGCGTGTCCATCTCGGCGGGAACGCCAAACGTGTGCACAATCAGAATCGCCCGCGTGCGCGAAGTGATGGAGCGCTCGACCGATGAAGGGTCGAGATTGAGAGTCCGAGGGTCGATCTCTGCAAACACGGGCACAGCGCGCACTTGCCGCACTGTGTTGGCCACGGCGATAAAAGCGAAGGAAGGCACAATAACTTCGTCGCCTTCGCCCACGCCGAGAGCAATCAACGCCAGGTGCAGGCCCGCCGTTCCTGAACTGACGGCAACTGCATGATCGACGGAGTGGTAATGAGCCAGCGTGGCTTCAAACGCGGTGAGCTCTGGGCCGAAGCAGAGATTCGGAGTTCGCAGAACAGCAGTGACCGCGTCAATCTCCGCCTGCGCAATGTCTGGCGCGGAGAGTGGAATCCGCATCGTCATGCGCGCTCCGTTGAATTTATTTTGGAAGCGCCGCCAAGTGGTGCAGGCTGTTTTATGAGCAGTCCGTCCAGAGGTATTTCAGCGAGCACCCGTGAGATCGTCTCCGATGCAAATCCGTTGCCGTAGGGATTGGCCATGCCGGCAATACCGCCTCGGAATTCCAGGCTCAGGCCGCGGGCAATGGCATCCAGAATGGCGTCTCTCTCGGCAGGCGCGTCAATCACGTTGCGGGAGCGCTCGCGGCCCTGTTGCCGTATGCCCACATTTACCACCGGCAAAGCAAACGATGCCGCTTCCATGATGCCGCTCGACGAGTTGCCAACCATGAGGTCCACTTGCCCGAGAAGGCTCCAGTAAGTGACGGCATCGAGATTCACAAAGATGTACGTTTGACGGCGAGTCGCGGCCAGCGCCCGTGCGCGCTCGATCAATGCGTAGCAACCGGCGTCGGCGTTGGGATAGACAAAAATGATCTGGCCCGGCGCATCCGCGATCGCGGCAAAGAGTGCTTCAGCCTCGGCGTTGGTATCGCGAAGAATCGTAACCGGGTGCCACGCCGCCAGCAAAACCGGCTTTGCCAGCTTAATGCCGAGTTGTGTTTCAAGTGCAGCCCGATCGATGAGTGGCGAGCGTCGCAGATGGTCGAGCGAAGGCGCGCCCGCGCGATGCACCCGCCACGGCTCTTCGCCCATCGCAATCACGCGTTGCCGCGCCATCTCGGTCGAAGTAAAGTGAATATGCGCAAGTTTGGTGATCGCGTTGCGAACGTGATCGTCGATGGCGCCCTGGCTCACTTCACCGCCCTCGATATGTGCCACCGGAATGCGCAATGCCAGCGCGGTTGTCGCGGGTGCAAGCATTTCGTATCGATCGGCGATCAGCAGCAGAATGTCGGGCCGCCACGATGTCAACGCGTCCGCCAGGCCCAATATCGCCATGCCAATGGTTTTGGCCATGCCTGTGTCAGTTGAAGAGCTCAGAAGGCACTCAATGCGTGCGCGGATAGGGAATCCGTCGCGTTCAATCTCCTGAACAGTGTTGCCAAACTCAGGCGAGAGGTGCGGGCCCAGAACAAAAACGCCGAGATCGATGCCGGGCGCAGCCGCCATCTCATGCAAAGGCCAGTAGAGATGGCTGTAATCTGCGCGTGAAGTAGTCACCACGCCGATGCGTCGCTTTGCCGGACTTGAATCGTGCTTCACTGCGAAAAGTATAAATTGGCGCGGTACACGCTCTCCGCGTCGCCGCAGTTGTCGCGTAAACTGGAGTGGTTCCTTAGAGAACGATGGATTGACACGATGACTCAGAAGACGGTTTTTCTGGCGCTGGCGATTGTTTTGAGCGCATCCCTGGCAGCCGCGCAGGCCCGCATTGACCCTGAGGCCATACGGCTGAACAATCGCGGCGTGGCCCTGATGGGTCAGCAGTTTACCGACCGCGCAGCCGAGAGTTTTGATGCGGCCATCAAGCGCGACCCAAAGTTTGCACAGGCTCAAATTAATGACGGCATAGCGCTTCTCACTCTGCAAAAGCTCGACGATGCAACAAAGGCGCTCGAAGCAGGCATCGCGCTCGACTCGAATAGTGCGCAAGCGTGGTACAACCTTGGCTTGGCGCAACACGCGGGCAACGATCTTGAAGGCGCGCTCAAGAGCTTTCAGCAGGCCGCCAAGCTCGACCCGCACGATGCCGATTCGCTCTACTTTGTGGGCGCCTCCTATAAGGAGCTTAAGCAGTACGACAACGCGATCGCGGCTTTCAACCTGGCGCTCGCGGTTAATCCGGTTCATGCCTCGGCGGAGTTCGGCCTGGCTCAATCATTGCAGCGTGCGGGAAAGATCGACGAAGCCCGTGAACATTTCAAGCGGTTCCAGCACCTCACCTCCACCAAAGTTTCATCGGCCATCAGCCTGGCTTACGGCGAGCAAGGGCGCCTTTCCACCGCCACTGCGGTTGCTGAGCCGCAGGTCACCGTAGCCGCCATGATTCCGGTCAAGCTCATTGCCCAACCCATCACCTCAGGTGCAACTGAAGCGGGGTGGGCTACAACCGGCGGTGCCTGCATGATGGACGTGACCGGCTCGGGCAGCATGGACCTGATCCTGATGCAAAATGGCACGCAGGCGATTCGCATTCTGCATCCAGCGGGCAACAGCAAGTTTGAAGACGTTGACATTACGCAGTCAGGGCTCAACATTGCCGGGCACGCCGTTGCGTGCGCGGTTGGCGACTTCAACGCTGATGGGCTCAACGATTTGGCTGTCGCGCTCGAAGATCGCGTGCTGCTCTTCAAGAATCTCGGCCACGGAAAGTTTGAAGACGTGACAGCGAAGGCGGGCCTTGCTCCGCGTAATCATCCTTCCGGCATTACCTTCATCGACTACGACCATGACGGCGACCTCGATCTGTTTTTGACCGGCGCTCCGCTTGCTTCTGGCGGCGAAGCCAGCGTGCTGTGGCGCAACAACGGCGATGGTACCTTTACCGAGCAAACCGCTGAGACCGGTCTCGGCGGCACGGGCCCGACTTCGGCGGCGATTCTCACCGATTACAACAACGATCGCGCGGTCGATATTGCGGTCGCCGGCAATGCTGAGGCGCCCACTCTGTACATGAATCCGCGCGAAGGCAAATATCCGGCGGCCGCACTCTACACTGAACCACTTCCCGCCACCACGGGCATTGCCGTGCTCGATTACAACAAAGATGGCTGGATGGATATCGCCGTGACCCACAACGGCGCACCGGGAATCACGCTTTGGCGAAACGTTGAGGCGCCCGACCATTTGGGCCGCCGATTCGAACGCGTTGCTCTGCCATTAAAAGGCGCGCTGCGTGGATGGGGATTGACGCCCATCGATATAGACAACGATGGCTGGGTCGACTTGGCCGCGATTGTCGAAACCAAGGCTGGCCCGCAGGTGCGTGTACTGCGCAATCGCGGCGACGGCACATTTGAAGACGTCAGCCATGCACTAGGGCTGGACACCGTAAAGCTGCACGATCCACGCGGGCTCATCGCTGCCGACGTGGATGGCGACGGAGCGCCCGACCTGATCGTGACGCAAGTGGACGCGCCGCCGGTACTGCTGCACAATGAGGGCGCGAACAAGAATCATTTTGTGCGGCTCGATCTAGCCGGCCTCGCCGACAACAAGACCGCAATCGGCGTTAAGGTTGAAGTGTTCGCAAGCGGATTGTGGCAAAAGTGGGAGCTGGCCGGTGCTTCGGGCTACCAGACGCAGTCGGCCCCGCAGATTCTGGTCGGGCTCGGCCAGGCGACGTCCATCGATCTGCTCCGGATCCTTTGGCCCACCGGCGTGCTGCAGGACGAAATCGATCTGCCCCACACACAGGTGATCGCCATGAAAGAGGCTGACCGGCGCGGCAGTTCGTGCCCAGTGGTCTTTGCCTGGGATGGGCATCACTACAAATTCGTCACCGACGTGATTGGCGCGGCGGTTGTGGGCCACTGGTTCACGCCCGCCCGGCGCAACATTCCCAACCCCGGTGAATGGATCAAAATTGATGGCGACCAGGTTGGCCTGGTGAACGGCAAAGTAAGCGTGCGCTTCATGGAGCCGATGGAAGAGGTGAACTACACTGACCAGCTTCGCCTCGTTGCTGTTGATCATCCCGCGAATGTCGAAGTGAATCCCGACGAGCGCTTCCTCGACGACCCGCCGTTTGCATCGGGCCGCGTCACTGCCAGCGAGAACGCGCGTCTGCCTCTGGGCGCGTGGGACGGCGATGGTCACGACGTGCTCGACACATTGAGCCGCCGCGATCATACGTTCGCCTCAGGATTTACGCCGCTACCCTACGACGGCTTCGCAAATCTCCACGCGCTTACACTCGACCTCGGTTCGCTGGATGCGCAGTCCCCGCTGCGTCTGCTCATGACCGGCTACGTGAACTACTTCAGCGCAACGTCGCTCTACGCAGCGTGGCAGGCCGGCGTGAAGCCTGAATCGCCCTACGTTGAAGCGCAACTGCCCGATGGCTCCTGGCAGCGCATTCCCGGCGAAGCAGGATTCCCGGCGGGCCTCGAGCGCACCATCGTTGTTGACCTCACCGGCAAGCTGCCCGCAGGCACCCGCCGCATCCGGCTGATGACCAACCTACAGATTTACTGGGACCAGGTGCTGATCGACCAGAGCGCGAATGCCGCAGCGCACACTAACGATGTGCCGCTCGCCTCTGCCACGCTGCACTTCCGCGGATACCCGAAGCAGATTGAAGGCGCGAGCCCCGGCGACCTCGACTACAACTACAACCTCGTCAGCCTCACCGGACCGTTCCAGCGCGAACGCGGCAATTACACGCGCATGGGCGATGTAACCCCGCTGCTGAAATCGATCGACGACCGGTTTGTGGTCTTTGGCAGCGGCGAAGAGATCGCAGCCGAATTCGATACCGCGCAACTGCCCGCGCTGCCTGATGGTTGGAAGCGCGACTATTTCTTCTACGCCAACGGATTTGTGAAAGATATGGACTGGTGGGATGCGTCTCCGTTCACGGTGTCGCAGATGCCCTTCCACGCCATGAGCACGTATCCTTACCCGAACATAGAGCAGTATCCCGACGATGCTGGCGCGCTCGATTACCAGTTGAACTGGAATACTCGCTTTGACTCCGGCAATCCTGTGCATTTGCACTGGTTCGATTATCAGCGCCGTCCGTCGACACCGGCCGATGACCAGGCGCCGCAATCGGGAACTAACTGATGAACGTTGTGGAAACTGATCTTGTGTTATTGCCGGCAGTGCGGCAACTTGAACTGTTGCGCGCCGGCAAGCTCTCCATCATCGAACTCGCCGAAGCCCACATCCTGCAGATCGAGCGACTCGAACCGCAGTTGAATGCATTCGCCGACTTCGATGCGGAAAATGTGCGGGCGCAGGCAAAGCAGCTCGTTGCATTCGATGGTGAGTGCGGCCCGCTGCATGGGCTTCCTGTCACGGTCAAGTCTTCCATCGCCACCGCGGGCTATCGATGCGAGATCGGCAGCCTGCTGCTCAAGGGCGATGTTCCGCACGAAGACGCAATGGTGGTGACGCGGCTGCGCGCCGCCGGCGCGCTTATTCTAGGCACCACTAACTGTCCTGAATTCCTGATGGCCTACGAAACCGCCAATCTACTGCACGGGCGAACAAACAATCCCTGGGATCTCGAACGCTCGCCAGGCGGCTCAAGCGGTGGCGAGTCGGCGGCGATTGCTGCGGGCCTTTCCGCAGCTGGGCTGGGCAGCGACAGCGGTGGCTCGGTGCGAGTGCCGGCACACTTTACCGGCATCTGTTCGCTCAAGCCAACGCCGGGTCGCATTCCCGGGCGCGGCCATCTGCCTCCGTGCGTGGGACCGTTTTCAATTCTCGGCGCAATTGGCCCCATGGCCCGAACGATGGCCGATGTGCAATTGATGTTTCGTACGCTAGCAGGCCAGGATCCCGCCGATCCAACGAGTCCGCCGATCGCGCTGCAAAATCCCAACACGCAAGATCTGCGCGCGCACACCGTCGGATTGTTCGCAAACGACGGCCTCGTACCGGTGACCCCTGAAACTCGAGCCGCTGTTGACGCTGCGGCAAATGCTCTGCGCGACGCCGGCTTCCGCGTCGAGCCGTTTCGTCCGCGCACGCTTGAGCCGCTACGCAAGCTGTGGTGGAAGTTTTTTGTGCAGTGCGGCGCAATGTTTTACGAGCCTGAAATTCGCGGCAAGCGCGACCGCCTCAGCCCCATCTTCAATGAGTTTTTGGCGATCGCGGAATCGGCGGGCCCGCTCTCTTCGACGGAATTATTGAACGCATGGGCCGAGCTTGACTTGTTGCGCGCCAAGACTCTCGATGAGATCAAGAACTATCCCGTGCTGCTTTGCCCGGTAGCCTCGGTTCCAGCCTTTCGTCACGGCGAGCGCAGTTGGACCGTCGACGGCCAGACCGTCGAATATCTTGATGCGTGGCGCTTCACGCAGTGGTTCAATGCACTTGCGTGCCCGGCCGCTGTGGTCCCCGTAGGCTCCTCGCCCGAGGGGCTGCCCATCGGTGTGCAGATTGCAGCTCGCCCCTTTGAGGATGAGATCGCAATCGGCATAGCCGCGATTGTCGATTCTGCCTTCGGTTACCGGCCGCCACCCATGGCGCTCTGACCGCGCGAGGCCTGAAAACGGCCTTCTGGCGGCCCCAAAATACGAATTCAAACGCTCAATTGTGCGCTACGTCACACGTGTTGCGGCGAACGCCTCTCGCTCCAACTTTCGATTGAGGCCGCGAGTAATCGCCCGTCCTACACTGAGGCTTCCTTGGATCGGAGTGAGTGGGGTGTCTGAAGGCTGGCAGGATCGATTTGCCGAATCTCCCGACGTTCTCAAGAGCGCATGGCGGCAACAAACAGTTGTGCCCATGCTCGATTTTGAGATTGGCGGCAGCGAGTTCGTCACCATAGCTGGGCCCTGCTCGGTTGAGACCGAGGACCAGCTGCTGACGACGGCCCATAGTGTTCGCCGCGCCGGTGCTCGCGTTCTTCGCGGAGGCGCATTCAAGCCTCGCACCTCTCCTTATTCATTTCAAGGGCTTGGCCTTGAAGGCCTCAAACTGCTGGCACGCGCGCGCCAGGAGACAGGTTTGGCCATCGTAACCGAGGTCATGTCTGAGAACGATATGGATTTGGTCGCCGAATACGCTGACATTCTGCAGATCGGCTCGCGCAACATGGAGAACGATTCGTTGATTGTTGCGGCGGCGCGCTCGGGCCGCCCCATGCTGCTCAAGCGCGGGCTAGTGGCCACAGTTGCCGATCTATTTCGCGCGGCCCAACTCGCGCTCGACGCCGGCAACCCCAACATCATTCTCTGCGAACGCGGAATTCGCACCTTTGAAACAGCAATGCGCAACACTTTCGATGCGGCATCCATCGCGCTCATCAAGCAGGTATCGCATCTGCCGGTTATCGCCGATCCCAGCCACGCAACAGGCCGCCGCAGCCTTGTATCCCCTGCCGCACGTATCGGGGTCGCCGCCGGCGCTGATGGACTCATTGTTGAAGTTCACCCCGATCCCGAAACCGCCTGGTGCGATGGCGATCAATCGCTCAACTTTAAAGAATTTGACACCATGATGACCTCACTCGCTCCGTGGATTGCACTGCGCGAGGACGAAATGCGCGCCAGCGCCGCCAGCGATTTAGATGCTGCGGAGGTTGCTTGATGCGGTTGTCCCTCCGCGCAATTGCAATTGCGGCCTTGGTTGCTGCGCTGAGCGGTAAGTGCGCGCAAGCCGCGGACTTGTCACACGCCGCGCTTCCTGACGTCATTGTGACCGCCGCGCCCAGCTATCAGCCCCTGGCTGCACTTCGCGGCGCAGAGCGGTTCCCTAAAGGCGCGCAGCTTTTATTCATCCACAACGGTAGCGCCGAGCCGCTGGCGCCGAAATTCTGGTCTACGGCCGACGCAAACGTTTCGTTTGACGGCCAGCGAGTGCTCTTTGCCGGCAAGCAGAATCAGGCCGACCACTGGCAGATTTGGGAGATGACTCTGCGCGGGCGCGATCCGCGCCTCCTTTTCGCCGGCTCCGACGATGCAATCCGGCCAATTTATCTCTCTTCGGGGCAATTCGTCTTTGCGCAGCACATCGCATCGGGATTCCAGATCGTTGTTGCCGGCACGCAGTCCAGTGAGCCGTTCGCACCAATCGACGCTAACGCGAGCGCCAAGCTGCTGCCGCTCACTTATCTACCCACAAGCGCAATTCCCGATGATGTGCTGCTTGACGGCCGAATTCTTTTCGAGTCGTACTTCCCGCTCGGTCAAGGCTCGACACCCGAAGAGTTCCTGGTCTACGCCGATGGCTCGGGAGTGGAATCCTATCGCTGCGATCACGGGCGCGCTCGTTGGGCAGGCCACCAGCTCGCATCGGGCGATGTAGTCTTCACCCATGGCTCATCGCTGGCAAGGTTTACCTCGCCGCTAGCGCATGAAGCACCGGTGGCGGCGCCGCATGGCGATTATGCCGGCGCAATAGCAGAAACGACTTCAGGCGAGTGGCTGGCAAGCACGCGTGCAACGCCTACTTCGCACTATGCGCTGCGGCTCATTACGCCCGGTGCAGCGTCTATGCGCACCCTGCTATCGCACTCAGATAGCGATCTGGTCGAGCCGGTGCTGGTAGCTCCACGCACACGGCCTCATCGCCATCCGTCGGCCCTGCACCCATGGAACTACGCCAACCTGCTTGTGCTCGATTCGCGCCTCTCGCGTGAAGGCGACTTGAAGGCCGTTCCCGCTTCGGTTCGGCTTGAGACACTCGACCCGCAAGGGCGCACCACCTCCAATGGCACAGCGCCGGTTGATGCAGATGGTTCGTTCTTTGTGCAAGTGCCGGGCGACCGGCCCATTCGTTTTGAACTTCTCGACCAGCACGGCAAAGTGATGCGCCAGGAGCATGGATGGTTTTGGATTCGCGCAGGAGAGCAGCGCATTTGCGTTGGTTGCCACACCGGACCAGAACGCGCATCTGAAAATCTCGTCCCGGCTGTCTTGATGCGCACCACCACGCCATTCGACCTGACCGGCACAAAGACCGCAACGCCGGAGCCGGCGAGCAAAGGCAATTGATATGAAGCGCTTCTTTCTATTCTTATTATTCGGATCTCTTCTTGTCGCTCGATACTCAGTAGCACAGGCAGCACCCGGGAACGCACCTCAGGCGCAGCCAGCCGCACCGCAGGTGCCACCGTCCACCATCAAGTTTGAAGACGCCACTTCCAGTTCCGGCATCGATTTCACGCATAGTTTCGGCTCCGCGCAACTCGGTTCGCTGCTTGAGGGCACTGGCGCCGGCTGCGTCTGGTTCGACTACAACAACTCCGGTCTCCAATCGCTTTATGTCGTCAGCGGACGCCCGCTCGACGACTCAATCCACCCGTTTCCGCTCAAAGTGAAACCGAATCCCCCGCCGCACAATCATCTTTACCGCAACGACGGCAACGGCCGCTTCACCGATGTGACTGACCAGGCGGGCCTCAATCCTGACATGTATTCCGTCGCCGCGACTTCGGCAGACTACGACAACGACGGCAACGAAGATATGCTCGTAACTGGCTATGGCAAGGTGGTTCTCTATCACAACGACGGCAAGGGCCACTTTACCGATGTGACGGAGAAGGCTGGCATCAAGGTTGCCGGCTTTGCCATCAGCTCAACCTGGCTCGACTACGACAAAGATGGCTGCCTCGACCTCTTCGTCGGCCGCTACATCAAGTTCAATCCCAACTATCATAACTATTATGCGGCTGATAATTATCCGGGACCGCTCGATTACGCGGGCCAGTCGAATCTGCTCTTTCACAATAATTGCGACGGAACCTTCACCGATGTAACTGAGAAGTCAGGTATCGGTGCATACATTGGCCGCACCATGGGCGTCACAGTGGCCGACTTCGACAACGACGGCTGGGACGATATTTACGTCTCCAACGATCAGACTGAGAACTTCCTCTTCCGCAACAAGCACGACGGAACTTTTGAAGAGATCGCCAATGAAACCGGTTCCGCATTCGGCCAGAACGGCGAAGCAACTTCGTCAATGGGTCCGGTTGCGGCTGACTTTGAAGGCCGTGGCATGCTCGATCTTTGGGTTACAGATGCAAACTACAACCGATTCCTGCATAACCAGGGCGCGCAGGGCTTTGAAGATGTAGGCGCGTCCAACGGTATCTCGCAGGCGGACGCGCAATATGTGAGTTGGGGTACAGGCGTCTACGACTTCGACAACGCCGGCCAGTTCGACATTCTCGTCTTTCACGGCGGCCTCATTCACCTCATCACGCAGGAGCACACGCTGTTTCGCGGGATGGGCGACAGCAAATTCAAAGACGTTTCCCGCGATGCCGGACCAGTGCTGAGCAATCGCACCGTTGCCCGCGGCGCATGCTTTGCCGATTACGAGAACAACGGAAAGGTCGGCGCTTTCGTAAACAATCTCGGCGCAAAAGGAACCCTGCTGAAAAATGTTTCAACCGGCACTGGTCATTGGATCGCAATCAAGCTGGTTGGCACAAAGAGTAACCGCGACGGCATTGGTGCGCGGGTTGAAATTGTCGCCGCAGGCAAGCGTCAGACCGCCGAGCGCGTTGCCTCCAGTGGCTATCTCTCGCAAAACGATGGTCGGTTGCACTTTGGACTAGGCGCGACAGCGAATGTCGATCAGATCACCGTGCGCTGGCCAAGCGGGCGCGTACAAACTCTAGCCAATCAGGCCGTCGACCGCATCCTCACCGTCGAGGAGCCCAAATGATTGGCTCCGCCGCCATCACGCGCAAGCACTCGTTCCATGCGGCCGCGGCCATCGCCATGTTGGCTGCATGCGGGCTGTGTATGGTTGCGGCATCCTCACTCGCGCCTGCCACACACGCGGCTCAAGACGAAAACGGACTCGAGGCATACGCGTCGCCGCTTGAAATAGTTGTATCGCCCGACGGATCTCGGCTATACGTGCTCTGCCAGGACAGCCGCGAAGTTCGTGTGCTTGATGCGGCGAATCATGCACTCATCAAATCGATTTCTGTCGGCCGCACGCCCCGTGGCATCGGGCTTTCTCATGACGGCAATCGGCTCTACGTGACAAACTCGTGGGATGACACGCTCTCGGTTATTGATACGCGGCAGTTGGCAGTAATCGCAACCTGGCCCGTCGGCGGCGAGCCGTCTGGAGTAGTCTCCGATCTGGCCGGAAAACAGATCTTTGTCGCCAATCGCATCACCAACGATGTAGTTGTGCTTGACGCGCAAACCGGCGCTGAAGAAAAGCGCCTGATGGCGGGCCGCGGCGCAAGTTACCTCACATTGTCGCCCGATGGCAGCCGCATCTACGCAACTCATGTTTATCCGAATCTTCCGCCTGTTCGCACTGGGCTTGAGAACCGCACGCCGCCGCAATCTGAAATCACGGTAATCGACGTAGCCCGCGCCACGGTCGTCGATCGCATTCCCCTCAAGGCAATTACCGGCGTCTTTCACCTGGCTTTTACTGCCGATGGGCGCCTGGGCGCGGTCGCGGAATACCACCCCAAGAACATGATTCCCCTCGCCCATCTTGAACACGGCGGCGCCTTCGCCTACACGCTTACTCTCCTTGGCGCAGATGTGGGAGAGCCCATCGAGGTCCCACTTGATGAACTCGATCGCTACGCTTCGCAGCCGTTCGGCGTGGCGTTCACTTCCGACAAGCGCACTCTCTACGTTTCAGTTGGCGGCTCTGAGTGCGTTCTTGCCATCGATGTTCAGCGCCTGCTGCATTTTGTTCACTTGCATCCGCGCCCCTCCAGCGACTCATTCGCAACCGACCTTTCAGCCAGCGGCAACTATGTAGTCGCGCGAATCCCCGTCGGCGTTAATCCTCGCGGACTCGCGATGAGCCACGACGGTCGCGCACTTTTTGTCGCCAATCGGCTCGACGACTCCATCAGCGTCATCGACACGCGCACCAACCGCGTAACTTCGACAATTGCGCTAGGCGGCAGCAAGCAAGTCTCCGCGCTCCGCCACGGCGAGCAGACGTTCTATTCAGCGCGCTATTCCTTCCAGGGGCAGATCAGTTGCTCAAGCTGCCACATCGATTCCACATTCGACGGCATTACATGGGATCTGGAGCCGGATGGATTTGCCCGCGATATTGTGGACAACCGCCTGCTCGAAGATCTGCGCGGAACAGAGCCATTCAAATGGAATGGCGGCAACCCCAGCATCCCTGTTGAGTGCGGACCGCGCACCGAGAAATATTTCTGGCGCTCGGAACAATACGACGACCGCACACTTGCCGATCTCTCCCTGTACATTCTTTCCATGCCATCTCGTCCCAATCGCTGGCATTCGCCCGAGGCGGAATACACACCGGCCCAGCAACGCGGCAAAGCTCTCTTCGAGCGCGCGTCGGATAAGTTTGGCAAGCCAATTACGCTTTACAATCGCTGCTCCTATTGCCACAGCGGCCCCAAGGGCACCAGCCAGAAGTCGTTCGACGTGGGCACGCGCAGGCCTACTGACAATACCGGCCTGCTCGATACGCCACAGTTGTCTAACATCGCCCTCACCGCGCCCTACCTGCACGACGGCTCAGCGCGAACCCTCGAAGAGATCTGGACCATTTACAACCTCGAAGATAAGCACGGACGAACCAACGACCTCACCAAAGACGAACTCAACGACCTGATCGAGTACCTGAGGACGCGATGAAGAAACCTGACGCCATCAATCCGTCCACTTGCGCGGCTTGCCTTGCAATAGCTCTGTTTTTCGTGGCATCAATCGCAGCGCAACCACCGGCTGTGCATTCGGCGACTGTGACCCGCGCGCACGCAACGCGGGTTTCGCAAAGCTCCGCCCCACCCTTGCTGCCGCATTATCGCTTTGAAAACTTCACTACCGCAAACGGTTTGCCGGCTGACCACGTGTATGCCGTGCTTGTGGATGGCAACCGCATCTGGGCCGGCACCGAAAACGGCCTGGGGTTATACGAAAACGGTAAGTGGAAAACCTACACCACAGCGGACGGTCTGGCGCATCGGGCCGTGCTTTCGCTCGCGCTCGACAAGCGGACCGGCGATGTATGGGCGGGCACCATGGGTGGTCTCAGCCACATCTCCGCAGGTCGCATCGTTACTTACACGCAACTTAACTCCGGACTAAGCAATGACGTTGTCTACGGCGTTGCAGTCGAGGGCGAAAACGTTTGGGTCGCCACTGCCGCCGGCGCGTGCCGCCTCAATCTCTCGACCGGCCAGTGGTCGCTCTACAACGAGCGCAACACTCCCATGGAAGAGATATGGGTCTACGGAGTATCGGCCGCCGCCAACAAGGTTTATTTCGCCGTCTGGGGCAGTGGGCTGCTCGAGCTTACGCAGCAGACCGGGAAGTGGGACCTGTACATCGATCCCGACAAAGAAACCGAGATGGTGCTCTTCAAAGACCAGGGTTTAATTCACAACATCGTTTCGTCGGTGAGCTACGTCGACAACATCGTGTGGGCGTCAACCTATTTTGGCGACAGTCGCTACGATGGCCGCTACTGGCATAACTTCCTCACCAAAGACAGTGGGCTGCCTTCCAACTTCACTAACTTTGTGAAAGGTGTCGACGCCAATCGTGCGTGGTTTTGCACTGATAAGGGGCTGGCCTACTTCGACGGCGCAAACTGGGCCGTATACCGGCCGTCGCTCACCACCGGCAAGCCTGAAATGCTGGTGCGCGACGCCGCGGGCCATCAATCCAGCGTCGAGGTCACCACGGCGCCGGCCCACAACTACATTATCGGAATCGATTTTCAAGGCAACGACATTTGGGTCGCTACAGCCAAAGGCCTGAGCCACGGAATTCTCGAGCGGCCCAATCAAGCATTAATTCATAAGGAGACCAAACAATGATCGCAGTTGCAGATATACTCGAAACCATGTCACACGCTCCAGTAAACAAGCGCGCGGTAACCAACCTGGGCGTGCTGAACGAAGCTTACGCCTATGCCAAGCCAAGCTCGTTTTCGCGCGCTATGCGCATCGACTTTAACGGCCTCGTCATCCTGCTCATCTCCGGCACCGCGTCGATTGATGAGAACGGCGTGAGCGTTCACATCGGCGATTTCCGCGCGCAAATGCGGCGCACCTTCGCCAACATTACCGGGCTGCTCGAGAGCGAGGGCTGCACCTGGCACGACATCGTGCGCACCACCTGCTACCTGCGCGATATCGAGCGCGACTACGATGCCTTCAACGAAGAGCGCACCACCTTCTACGCGGAGCAGAAGCTTGACCCGCTTCCCGCTTCCACGGGAATCCAGGCTATTCTTTGCCGGCCTGAACTGCTCATCGAGATTGAAGCAATCGCGATGTTCCGTACCGAGAAGTAAGCGGACACGAATCTGCGGAGCTCGCACGAAGAAGGACTCGTCATGCGCAAACTGTTGTTGATTCCTGCATGTCTATTGGCCGTTTGCGGGGCTTGGATCGGCGCGGCACAAACCGCGCCAGGCAGCTCCGAGCAATCCGTACATGTCTGCGAGTGCGGCGCGCATCCGCCGGGCCCCCCGCGCGACCGCACTGTTGCGCCCTATGCCGGCGAGCCGCTGGATATGAGTCCTTACTCGAAGTTCGCAACGCCCTACGACCTCAACTACGTTCACCCGAATATCTACACTGGCGCCGGACGCGATATTCCCGAGCCAAAAAACATCACTGAAGTCCGTATCGGCTTCTTCGGCCCCATTGAGCACAGCCCCGATCAGAAGTACGGTCTGCGCATGCTGCACGGCGCGCAAATGGCCATTGACGAGTGGAACGCGCATGGTGGCTACGGCGGCAAGCCTTTCAAGCTGATGCTGCACAACGACTACGACAACTGGCAGGCCAAGGCTGTTTATGGCGACGACCGTTCGACCGACCCCACCATCTGGGGTTCTGCATCGAACGAAGCCGTAAAGATGATCTATGACGATGAGGATTGGGCCATCTTCGGCTCGCTCAGTTCCGAGTCGACGCACATTATTTTGCGCGTCGCACTCAAAGCCGAAATACCCATCGTCAATTCAGAGTCGACCGATTTCACAATTCCCGAGACCTACATCCCCTGGTACTTCACCGATATTCAGGACGATCGAGTGCAGGCCTTCACCCTGGCGCGACGAATCTACACCGAGCTAGGTCTGAAGCGCGTCGCCATCTTGCGCGTCAACAATCGTTACGGCCGTTTCGGCGTTCCAAAGTTCCGCGACGCATCGCGCCGTCTCGGCCATCCGGTTGTGCTCGAGCAGAAGTTTGTGCCTGCCGATACTGACTTCACATCGCAACTGCAAGCCATTCGCGACATGCGCGCCGACGCCATCGTGCTCTGGGCCGACGAAGACAAGGCCGGCCTCATTCTCAAGCAAATGCGCGCCATGGGCATGAAGCAGCGCGTCTTTGGTTCGCACCGTACTCTGGGTCCCGCTCTGCTCGCCGAAGCGGGCGACGCGGCAGAAGGATTCGAGGCCGTCTATCCATACGATCCCACGCGCAACGATCCTCGCTGGCTCCAATTCAGTCGTGCCTACGAGGCACACTACAGCGAGCAGGTCGATCACTACTCAGCGCTTGCCTACGACGCCATGAACGCGCTGCTCTCTTCCATATGCAAAGCCGGCCTCAACCGGGCGCGCATTCACGATGCGCTTGCCAATATCGAGCAATACGACGGCGTAACCGGCCCCATGATCTTCGATCCAAATCAAAAGAATGTCGCGCCCATGTATCTGGGCACAGTGCACCAAGGCGTCATTACTTATCGTCCCGCGTTGATGGAGAAGAAACTTGCAGCGCCCGCCGCAGCGGCAACTCAAGCTCGGCCGGCCCAACCTGAAAAATCTTCGATGCAGGTACCATACGCGCATGTTGGCGAAGACGGGGTTGGCCTCGCCGGGCCGCATGCGGCCGATTCTCAAGTTGGCGCCACGAAGGTGATTCTATTTGGACCCGACGCTCCCGCGATTACGCAGTCCGTAGAGATGCTCGCGGCAGTCAAGTCAAGCTCAGGCGGGGCAGAATCGTGGACTCTTCTACCCATCGAAAGTAAAC
>Ga0302270_10002675_pt1 | contig 17229 bp, 16 predicted proteins | sample III_Bog_E2_3_FD_198773 | JGI IMG/M metagenome (GOLD analysis project Ga0302270, IMG submission 198773) | Peat permafrost microbial communities from Stordalen Mire near Abisko, Sweden - III_Bog_E2_3 | ecosystem: Environmental > Terrestrial > Soil > Wetlands > Peat | place: Sweden: Abisko... | reverse complement strand
GCAGAAAACATGTACCGCGCCCTCTGGTCGGTCATCACCTCGGTCGGCGTCAACGTCATCGTCAGCCTCTTCACCACGCCAAAGCCGCTCTCTGAACTTGCCAGCGTGGTCTATGGTGTAACTCCGCTGCCCAAAGAAGAGCCCGTTCCGTTCTACAAGAACGAGTGGACTTGGACCGGCATCGCCATTGCCATCTTCCTGGCCCTCAACATTTACTTCTGGTAAGGAGTACTTATGCATTCGTCCGGTATTTCCATCTGGTTTTTCATCGGCGTCCTGCTTACCGTGTATGGCGCCCTCGTCCTTGCCTATGGCATCTTTGAACTTGTCACAAATCAAACTGCCAACGTGATCCTCGCCAACCTGCACGCACCCGTCTGGTGGGGTGGCATCCTGTTGGCCCTGGGCCTCTTTTACGGCATCCGCTTCAGGCCCGGCCGCGCTGAATAATAAACGTCGGGCGGTAGGCCGCAGTGTTTTGAAAGGGCACAACTTTAGTCGTGCCACAAGAAGCTCAAAACAAGCTGGGCTTTAACCCCTGGGGGAATAAAATGCCGAGACCGGGAACTCTGTGCAGAGGCTCCTTCAACTCATATCCGGCAACCAATCTGCACACAAGCTAAGGAGCGTTCAAACCATGTCAGCACAACGAAAAATGACCTTTGGAATCGTCGTGGGCAACCGCGGCTTTTTCCCTGACCACCTGGCCAAGAGCGGCCGCGAAGAAATCATCTCAGTTCTCGAGGCAGCCGGGGCAAAAGCCATCGTCCTCGGACCTGAAGATTCCAAGTACGGCGCTGTGGAAACTTACGCCGAATCGAAGATCTGCGCGGAACTCTTCAAAAAGCACGCTGAAGAAATAGACGGCATCATCATTACCCTTCCTAACTTCGGTGAAGAGCGCGGCATCGTCGACGCAATCCGTCTGTCCGGCCTCAAGGTTCCCGTCCTGGTTCAGGCCACCCCTGACCGTTCTGACGCCATGACCATCGCCACTCGCCGTGACAGCTTCTGCGGCAAAATGAGCGCCTGCAACAACCTCATGCAATACGGCATCCCGTATTCGCTGACCACTCTGCACACTGAGAGCCTCAGCTCGCCGGAGTTTGCCGCCGACCTCGAATGGTTCTCCCAGGTCTGTCGCATCGTCAAGGGCCTCAAGAATCTCCGCATCGGCGCAATCGGCGCACGTCCCACCGCCTTCAACACCGTCCGCTACTCCGAGCGCATCCTCGAAACCAGCGGCATCACCATCGAGACCATCGACCTCTCCGAAATCTTCGGCCGCATCAACCGCCTCAAAGACACCGACGACGCCGCGCAGGCCAAGCTCGCCTCCATAAAGAGCTATGTCTCCACCCTCGGCATCCCCGACCAGGCCCTGCTCAAGATGGCCAAGCTCGGCGCAGTCCTCGACGGCTGGATGAAGCAGGCCAACGTAACCATCAGCGCCGTCCAGTGCTGGACCTCGTTCGAAGAATTCTTCGGCGTCGTGCCATGCACCATCATGAGCATGATGAGCAACAACCTCATCCCCTCCGCCTGCGAAGTCGACGTCCCCGGCACCCTCAGCATGTACATGCTGGCCCTCGCCTCGGGCACGCCGTCTGCCCTGTTGGACTGGAACAACAACTACGGCAGCCATCCTGACAAATGCGTCTGCTTCCACTGTTCCAACCTGCCCAAGCACTTCTTCAACGAAGTCAAGATGGACTACCAGGAAATCATCGCCGGTACCGTTGGCAAGGAGAACACCTTCGGCACCTGCGTTGGCCGCGTAAAGGCCGGCACCATGAGCTACGCCCGCTACTCCACCGACGACCGTCGCGGCGTCGTTCGAGGATATACTGGCGCAGGCAAATTCACCGACGACCCGCTCGAAACCTTCGGCGGCGCCGGCGTTGCAGAGATTCCGCAGCTTCAGAAGCTCTTGAAGTTTATCTGCCGCGAAGGCTTTGAGCATCACGTCGCCGCCAACTTCAGCGACGTTTCCAAGGCCATCCACGAAGCCGCCCGCTACATGGGCTGGGAAAGCCACTATCACCCCGCCCTCGAAGACTAAGCTTCGAGCAGCCGGGCATTACAACGGAGGGAGCCGGGGGTTTCAACCCCCGGACACCCTTTCCATAACACATTCGGGCTTTAGCCCCGGAAACCCTGCGATAATCCGCAAAGATCAGCCATGAGCATGCATTGCTGTGATCGAATGGATTTCGATTTGAGCCAAAAGTGCGACCTACACGACAGGCGTGCCGACTGCCCTGACGCACTCATCGATATCGTCAAGGGAGGATACGGCTTAATTGTCCATGATGGCGGATCATCCGTGATCGAAATCGGATTCTGTCCATGGTGCGGGGCAAGACTCCCGGCAATTGGCGAACCCGAAGTTCTGGAAGACGTGGTCGACAAAGGGGCCAGCAGCTAGAGTGCATTGGTCGGAAGGAAGAGATCATGAGCAAGCGAATCAGCAAGTCTCTCGTCGTCAACGGCGCAACCCTTGTCACCGAATCCGCATGGAACGCCGAACTAGAAGCCAAACATGAAAAGCTGGTTGGATCGCTGCGCGCCCACAAACTAGCGGGCGTCCTCATCCGCCGCAATGAGAACGTAGCCTGGATCACCGGCGGTGCCGTCGAGCTCCGCGTCCTCACCCCAGGCGAAACCGGCGTAGCCTCAATCCTCATCACTGCCGAAGGCAAGCGTTACTACTTCACCACCGAGAATGAAGCCCCCCGCCTCCACGACGAAGAGTTCGGCAAGCTAGACTTCGAGCCCGTCCTGTTTCCCTGGTGGGCCGACGACACCAACGCCGTAGCGGCGAAGTTGGCCGGCGGTCGTTTGGCCTCCGACAGCCCCGTTGGCGATCAGACGCTCATCAACCTTTTCCCATTTCGCATGGCTTTGTCCGAAAGCGAGATCGCCCGCTACCGCTGGCTCGGCCTGGAAACCGCCGCTGCCACCGTCGAAGCCCTCAACGAAGTCGAACCCGGCTTGAGTGAATTCGATCTCGAAGCCATCACCGCCGGCGGCCTTCTGCGCCGCGGCATTCTGCCCTCCGTGGCCCTCTATGCTGTCGATGACCGCATCTTCAACTACAAGCACGCCGTCCCGCGCGGCCGCCGACTCAAGCAATACGCCATGCTCAATCTCTGCTCGCGCAAGTGGGGCCTCGCCATCTCCATCACCCGCTTCATTCATTTCGGCGCGCTGCCTGAAGAACTCGCCACCCGCTTCAACTCCGCCGCCAAAGTCAACGCAGCCCTGCTCAACGCCACCCGCCCCGGCGCAACCTCAGCTCAGCTTTTCAAGGTTGCTCAGGATGCCTATGCCGCCGAAGGCTATCCCGGCGAAGAGCGCTTCCATCATCAGGGCGGTCCCACCGGCTACGGGGAACGCGAATGGGTAGCGACGCCTCAAGGAGTCGAAGCTGTAGTCAACAACCAGGCCTTTGCCTGGAACCCAAGCATCCGCGGCGGCAAGGTAGAAGACACGGTAATACTCGTCGATGGTGTCATCGAAAACCTGACCCTAACGCCAGAGTTACCTCAGCTCACCGAAGCCATCGTAGAAGCCAGCGCCTACTCCGCCACCGGCGTCTTAATCAAGTAGCAGCGGCAAAAACATGTGTGCCCCCGGTCTCGTTTCTGAGACCGGGGCGTACACCCCAGACCCTACACCCCAGACCCCAAACCCTGCTCCACCGGCACCAGCGTCAACCGCGCCGTCAACACCACCAGCGAAGCCCAGAGCGTATCCGCCGCCAGCAAGTGCACAATCTGTATCCATAGCGGCGCCAGCAGCAGCACATCCATCAGCCCCAGTCCATAAACAACCGCCAGCAGCAGCACCACCCAGGCCAACAGCCTGCGATTATCCCAGTGCGTCCTGTTCCGCGCAGCCCGCACCAACATCCAGATCAGAAACGTGCCGCCAAACAGCGCCACCGTCGGATGCAGCCACCGCCAGCGCACCAGCCAACCGCTCGCAGCCGAAAAATCCTGCGCAATCGCAAGGCCAAGCGTTGAAGCCGGAAACAGAGTATCCCCCAGCGCCGCCAGCGACCCCGTAATTCCCACCACCATAATCACCAGCACCGCAACCAGCGCCCCAAACGGAGCTACCACTCGAACGCTGCTGCGCAGATAGCCCTTCGTCCGGCTCAGCATGTGCGCGGTCAGCGTCAACGCCGCCAGCAGCAGCAGGGTGTTCGCCAAATGCAGCGCCAGGAACGCCGGCCGCATCGGCGATTGGCTCTGCGCCGTATATCCCAGCTTCACCAGCAGCGCGCCAAGCACCGCCTCCATCAGTGTGAGCAACACAGCGGCAACAGCGAACGCCCGTGCCACGTGCCCCCGAACCGTCCCCACAAAACTCCACACCACCAGCCCCACCACCGACAGCAGCGATATGCCGCTCGTGATCCGATGCGTGAACTCGATCATCGTATCCATGCGCGGCGAGTGTTGCAGCACCGTCCCATTGCACAGCGGCCAATGCTGACCGCAGCCAGCGCCCGACCCCGTCGCCCGCACCAGCGTGCCCCACAGAATCACTGCAACAAAGTAGGCCAGCACGCCCCACGCAAAGCGGCGCAGTGCAGGCGACGGAAGACTCTTGGAATCGACAGAAACAGCAGTAGCAGGCATGAAGGATGACTCCGGCTGGAACTCACTAGTGTAGAACAACCATCCATTCCTCGCTTCATCCGCATCCATCCGGATTTGAGCAAGCCAATTCCGCTTCAATCTGCCCCGCTCACTCCCCCAGCAGCCGCACCACATGGTTCACAATAATCAAATCCTCCGCCGGCGGAATCACCCGCACGGTCACCGGCGAATCTTCGGCGGATATTACAGCCTCTCCGCGCACGTTGTTCCGCACCGGATCCACGATGATCCCCAGCGCGCCAAGCCCCGCGCAAACCTCCGCCCGGCAGTCGATATCGTTCTCGCCAATCCCGCCCGTGAACACCAGCATGTCCAACCCGTTCAGCTCGGCCACATAGCTGCCAATCCAGCGCGCAATGGTCCACGTAAACTTGTCCACCGCGAGCCGAGCCTTCGCGTTGCCGCCCTTGATCGCGTCCCGCAGATCGCGCATGTCGTTCGAAAGGTCGCTCACACCCAGCAGTCCTGACTTCTTGCTGGCCACCGTCTCAAGCTTGTCCGCCGCGTCTGACGCGCTCGTCGCCGTCTCGCAAATCTTGCGCAGAATAAACAGCAGCACCCCCGGATCAATATCGCCCGTCCGTGTCCCGCTGATAATCCCGCCCGTCGGTGTCAGACCCATTGAAGTATCCAGACACTGCCCGCCGCGAATCGCCGAGATCGACGCACCGTTGCCCAGGTGCGCCACAATCAGCTTCTCCGGCACGTTCGGCTCCAGTTGCAACACAATCGACTCGTACGAAATCCCATGCGCCCCATACCGCCGCACACCCATTGCCGAGTACTCCTCCGGAATCGGCATGTGCCGCGCCACCTCCGGCATGGTGCGATGAAAATACGAGTCCAGGCAAACAAAATTGGGCACGCCCGGAAACAGCCGCAGCGCCTCCCGCATGATGTAGCACGCAATCGGCGTATGCAGCGGCGCAAATGCCGTGTAGCGCTCCATCTCGTCAATCAGTTCCGGCGTAATCCGCTGGTTCTCCTGCACCGTCGGACCGCCGCACACCATGCGATGCCCAATGGCAACCGGGGCAGGGAAGTCGCCCGAATGCAGCGCGTCCGCCACCAGCTTGAAAGCCACCGCCCTGTTCGGCAGCGCCGGCGTCTCATCCACCAGCTTCCTGCCTGTTGCGTCCTTGATCCAGAACTTGCCCAGATCCGTGCCAATCCCGTCCACCGCGCCCTCGTGCAGCTTGCGCCGTTCGCCGTCGCCGGCCTCATAGACAGAAAACTTGATGGAAGAAGAACCGCTGTTCAAAACCAATACCGGCAAAGACGCCATGAATGAAAAACCTTTCTATGTTCGAGATGTAAAGTTGAGCGGAGTTAGCGGAGTTAGCGGAGCTAGCGTTGTTAGCGGGGTTAGCTCAGGCCGCGGTGGCTCTCGAACTCCGCTAGCTCCGCTAACCCCGCTATCTCTCCTGCCAACGCCAGTTCTTGATCTCCGGCAAATCATCGCCGTTTTCCGACACATAAAGCCGGTGCTTCTGAATCTCTTCCGAGTACCATTGCTCCGCATCGCTCACCTGCGCCTTCAGCCTGGGCACGCGCCGGATCGCATCCACCGTCAGTTGGAACCGGTCAATGTTATTCAGCACGCACATGTCGAAGGGCGTCGTCGTCGTACCCTCTTCCTTGTATCCGCGCACATGAATATTGTCGTGATTGTGCCGCCGATAAGTCAGCCTGTGAATAAGCCACGGGTACCCGTGAAATGCAAACACCACCGGGACACCCACCGGAAACAGTTGATCGAAATCCTCATCAGGCAATCCGTGGGGATGCTCCGAAGTCGGCTGCAGCGCCATCAGGTCCACCACGTTCACCACGCGAATCCGTAAGTCCGGAATCCTCTGCCGCAGCAGCATCACCGCGGCCAGCGCTTCCATCGTCGGCACATCGCCGCAGCAGGCCATCACCACCTCCGGCCCGCCCTCGTCGTTTGACGCCCATTGCCAAACCCCAAGCCCGGTTGTGCAATGCGCAATGGCCTCGTCGATCGTCAGCCACTGCGGCGCAGGCTGCTTGCCCGCCACAATTAAATTGATATAGTGCCGGCTCCGCAAGCAGTGGTCCGCAACCGAAAGCAGCGTGTTCGCATCCGGCGGCAGATAAATCCGCACCACGTCCGCCTTCTTGTTCAACAGGTGGTCAATAAACCCCGGGTCCTGGTGGCTGAACCCATTATGATCCTGCCGCCACACCAGCGAACTCAGCAGATAATTCAAACTCGCAATCGGCTTCCGCCACGGAATCTCCCGCGTCGTCTTCAGCCACTTCGCGTGCTGGTTCACCATCGAGTCAATGATGTGTATGAACGCCTCGTAGCAGGAGAAAAACCCATGCCGCCCGGTCAGCAGATACCCCTCAAGCCACCCCTGGCACATGTGTTCGCTCAGCACTTCCATCACCCGGCCGGTCTCGGAAAGCTGCTCATCCACGCGCAGCGTCTCCGCCATCCATGTCTTTCCGGTTCCCGTGATCACATCGCCAATGCGGTTTGACGCCGTCTCGTCCGGCCCAAAAACGCGGAAGTTCTTGCTCTCCAAATTCGCCTGCATCACCGCATGAAGCAGCTGACCAAGAATCCGCGTCGACTCGAAATCGTGCTGCCCGCGCCCTTCAATCTTCACCGCAAACTCGCGAAAGTTGGGTACCTTCAGCGGTTGCAGCAGCAACCCGCCGTTGGCATGCGCGTTCATGCCCATCCGCAAGCGGCCTTTCGGTGCAATATCCGCAAGCTCTTCGCGGAACTTGCCCTTTTCGTCGAACAACTCCTCCGGTTTGTAGCTCCGCATCCACTCGTCCAACTGGCGCAAATGCTCCGGCTTCTCAAAAATCTCTGACAGCGGAACCTGGTGCGCGCGCCATGTGCCCTCCACCGGCTTGCCGTCCACAAACTTCGGTCCCGTCCACCCCTTGGGCGTGCGCATGATCAGCATCGGCCACGCCGGCCGTTCCGTGTTGCCCTCTTCTCGCGCAGCCTTCTGGATCGCCGCAATCCGGTCCAGCATCGTGTCAAAAACCGCCGCCGCCTGCTGATGCATCACCGCCGGATCGTCCCCCTCCAGCGTGAATGGCTCATAGCCATACCCGCGCATCAGGTTCTCCAGCTCCGCATGAGGAATCCGCGCAAGAATTGTCGGGTTGGCAATCTTGTACCCATTCAAATGCAGTATCGGCAGCACCGCCCCGTCGGTCCCGGGATTGAGAAATTTGTTTCCATGCCAGCTCGTCGCCAGCGGCCCCGTCTCCGCCTCACCATCGCCCACCACGCACGCCACAATCAGGTCAGGATTGTCGAACGCCGCCCCATACGCATGCACCAGCGAGTAGCCAAGCTCTCCGCCCTCGTGAATCGATCCCGGCGTCTCCGGAGCCACATGGCTCGGAATCCCATAAGGCCAGCTGAACTGACGGAAAAGCCGCTTCATCCCATCCTTGTTCTGCTCTATGTGCGGATAAATCTCCGAATAAGACCCCTCCAGAAACGTATTCGCCACCAGCCCCGGCCCCCCGTGTCCCGGCCCGATGATGTACATCATGTTCAGCCCGCGCTCTTTGATCAGCCGGTTCCAATGCACATACAGAAAGTTCAACCCCGGCGTCGTGCCCCAGTGCCCAAGCAGCCGCGGCTTCACATCCTCAAGCGTCAGCCCATGCTCCAGCAGCGGATTGTCCTTCAAATAAATCTGGCCTACGGAAAGATAGTTGGCGGCACGCCAGTACGCGTCCATCCTGGCCAACTCTTCAGGGCTCAGTGGTCCAGTGGCTCCATTTGTCCCACTTGGTCCGTTGCTCGCTGTTTGCTCCGTCACATTGCACCTCGCCGGGGGGATTTGCCTGCACGATGAAAGCCTAGCAGCGCAATGTTAAGGGATGGGGTGACTAGCATCACATCGGGATGAGACGAAGGACCATACTGTGAGATTGCCTCAACGCTTCACGCCTCTCTCCGCTGTTTCTTGGATGCCTGAATTGAAAAAACGTGCGTTCCGTTGGCCCCCTTGACAGTCGCCGCTCGGCTGCACTCCAATCGTTTGCTGGCGTCCCATGCCGCCCCCGATCCATTTTCCGTCATCTAACAATCGCAGGCAGGCAACGGCAGGAAAGAAGGCATGGCAATGAACGATCTGCTTTGGATTGCGCAGATACTTTTGGCAGGTATCTTCCTCTTTACAGGATTTTCAAAAATCTTCGCCTACAACCGCGTCGTCAAAGTCGTCGAGGCTCGCTCCAAGGCCGGCCGCATCGGAATGTCCCGCGCTCAGGCTGCCCTCGTCGGCCTGGTCGAAGCTGCGGGAGCCGCCCTGGTGCTGGTTCCCGTTGACGTATGGCCTCCGCAAGTCCTCGTCCGGCTGGCCTGCTCAGGACTCGCCTTGATCATGGTGGCCGCCAGCATCTACCACATGCGCCGCCAGGAGTCGGCCGCCCCCAGCATCAGCCTCTTCCTGCTCGCCCTCTTCATCATCGTAGGCCGCTGGCCGCATTAACATCCTGCTTTTTGAACTTCGCAGCACCGTTACTCCGCCGCCACCGCTGCCGGAACCTCCAGCGAACCAGCGCGCCCTGCATCCAGCCCGTGCACCGCCGTTCCATGGTCCGTCACCACAACATCCAGCAGCACCAGGTCCGCATTGGCGCGCACTATCGTGTTCGACTTCGCCTTTGCCGCGCTTTGCCCCCACGCACACGACGCCCCGGTTGCAATCAGCAGTCCGGTAAATGCCTGCGCAGCTATCCAGCGGATGAAATGCAAAGGAAAGCCCTCAAGTATCGGAGAAGATCGGAACGCGGCCGGGCAAAAGTCCGCTTACTTAATATTTAGCACCAATCGGACGTTTAGAGACCCAAATAATCGTGCTCAAAAGAACCGCTTCAACTTCAATATCCGCGACTCAAACCCATACCAGAGCAAGGTAGCCGCCACCGTTGAAGCCGCCAGCCGAAACGCCACCACCGCCAGGTTCCCCGCAATTCCGTACCGGTCCATCCGCGCATCAAACCAGCCAAAATAAATGAATACAATGATGTGCGTCATGTAGAGCCCATAGCTGATCCGTCCATAAAACGCCAGCGGCCCGCGCCGCAGCAGCGCACTCAGCGGGTTCCGAGCCCCGGTTGACGCAATCGCCGCCAGCATCGTGCCGCCGAACCCCAACGCCAGCGCCGTATCGAGAAATGACGTGCCCCCAGCGATGGTAGCCGCGGCCAGGAATCCCACCGTCATCGCGCCCAGCCCCATCCAAAGCCACACCCGCCTGCTCACGCCCAGCGTATGCAGCCCAAGCGCCAGCAGGCTCCCCAGCGCAATCCCATCCAGGTGGATCAGCGTATGGGTCGGCGTCATCCACTTCAGATCTGCCAACCGAATCAGCGGAGACGCAATCAGCGCGGCGCCAAGCACCGCCGCCAGCATCCACGGCCTGCGCAGAAACCGAACCACTGGCGCCCACAAAAAGTAGTACTGCTCCTCGATCGCCAGCGACCACGTCGGCCCAATCGCCGCCGGCAGCGCCAGATGAAGCAGATTCTGTACAAAAAAGATGTAAGCCACCCAAGGCGCAGCCTTCACCGCCTCCGCAATTGTCGGCCCAATAAACCACGGCGCATTCAAATACACCACCACCAGCACCAGCACATACACCGGCCAGATGCGCAGCGCCCGCCGCCCATAAAAGTTCTTGAAATAGTTTGGTTTCTCTCGCGCCTCAAGCAGGATCGAAGTAATCAAAAACCCCGACAGCACGAAGAACAGGTTCACCCCCGCCCAGCCCCACAAGCTGGCATAGTGAATCCACGTTCCCTCAAGCCGCGGATGGCAGTGGTAGAACACCACCGCCAGCACCGCAAGCCCGCGCAACCCCTGTAACTCCGGGATATAACTAGGCAGCCAGGTTGGACGTTGAATAAGCAAGTTAGCAGGCTACCAGATAAACGAAGCGACGACGCATTCCCCAGACCCCATACCCCAGACCCTAGACCCTGCTTTTCTCACCCCGCCGCCAACTGCTTCGCCCGTTCCGTAGCACGCATTACCGCCTTGATCAGCGTCACCCGCAACCCGCCCTCTTCCAACTCCAGAATGCCGTCAATCGTGCATCCTGCCGGCGTAGTCACCGCGTCCTTCAGCAGCGCCGGATGATAGCCGGTCTCGAGCACCATCTTCGCCGCGCCAAACGCAGTCTGCGCCGCCAGTTGCGTCGCCACATCGCGCGGCAGGCCCACCTTCACGCCCGCCTCGGCCAGCGCCTCAATGATGATGTAGATATACGCCGGACCCGACCCGGAAAGCCCGGTCACCGCGTCCATGTGCTTTTCGTCCACCACCACCGTGCGGCCAACAGTCTCAAAAATCCGCTGCGCCAGTTCCATCTGCTTTGCGGAAACGAACCGTCCCCGGCACAGCGCCGTAGCCCCGGCGCCCAGGGCCGCCGGCGTGTTCGGCATGGCGCGAATCACCGCGATGTCCAGCCCCGACGCCTCTTCAATCGCCCGCGTCTTCACGCTCGCTGCAAACGACACAATCGTCTGCCCGCCCGTCAGCCCCGGCTCAATCGTCGCCATCAAATCCGGCACCTGGAACGGCTTCACGCCAATCAAAATCAAGTCGGCCTGCCGCACCGCCTCCAGGTTGTCCGTCGACACATCCACGCCCCACTGTGTGCTCAGGGCGATGGCCTTTTCCGTGTGTCCCACCGTCGCATGAATCTGGTGCGGCGCAAACAGGTTCTGCTTCAAAAACGCCTGCAGCAAAATGCCGCCCATCTTGCCCGCGCCTAAAATCGCCACACGCACATTCGGCAACTGTGCCGGTACTTCGGGAGCCTCAACGGCTATCTCCGCCATTTGTTCCTCTTTATTCTGATGAGTTTGGTTCGAATCTCAAGGATACTCGCATGCACCCGCCAACCGCCAATCAACAGCAATGGCCAATGGCGAACCATAGAATCTGCCCTGACCAATGCCCCCCGCTGACTTGCTAACTCGCTATGCCTGCGGAGCGGGCGCTGACTTGCTGAATCTATAAAAAGCTCCCCACCCCAATCTATTTACGGCGCCCACTTCACAACTCTGCCGCCTTACTTGGCTCCCGCCTTCTGCCCCGCAATCCATCCATCAATCCGGTCGCTCAGCACATCCAGCGGCAACGCCCCGGCATCCAAAATCTGGTCGTGAAACCCGCGAATGTCGAACTTGTCTCCCAGCGCCTTCTTGGCGCGTTCGCGCAGTTCCAGAATCTTCAACTGCCCCACCTTGTAAGCCAGCGCCTGCCCCGGCCACGCCACATAGCGGTCCGCCTCCGCCTGTATGCTCGTGTCGTCGATGTTCGAGTGCGCGTGGAAGTACTCCACCATCTGCTCCCGCGTCCAATGCTGCGAGTGCACCCCCGTATCCACCACCAGCCGTATCGCCCGCCAGATGTCGCCCTCCAGCCGACCATAATCCGAGTAGGGGTCCTGGTAGAACCCCACATCCTTCCCCAGCCGCTCCGCGTAAAGCCCCCATCCCTCCTGGTACGCCGTGTAACCCTGGTACTTGCGGAACGTCGGAATTCCCTGCAACTCCTGCGCAATCGAAATCTGCAAATGATGCCCCGGCAGCCCCTCGTGATACGCAATGTCCTCCACGCTGTAAAGGTTCCTGTCCGTCGCGTGGTAGGTGTTGATAAACAGCCGCCCCGGCCGGCTCCCATCCGGCGCGCCCTCCTGGTAATACGCCGGAGCCGCGGTCTTCTCCAGGTAATCCGGCACCGCAACCACCTCGAACTTCGCCTTGGGCAGCGTCCCAAACAATTGCGGCAGCTTGGCCTGCATCGGTGTCAGATAGCTGCGATACGCCGCCAGCAGCGTCTCAGCTGAAGCCGCCTTCATCTTCGGGTTCGCCTTCAAACTCGCCCTGAAGCTGGCCAAATCCGCAAACTCCAGCTTCTGCGCAATCGCCAGCATTTCGGCTTCATCCCGCTTCACTTCGTCCAGCCCAATCTGGTGAATCTGCTCCGCCGTCAGGTCCGTCGTCGTCGATTGGTGAATCAGATACTTGTAATACTTCGCCCCATCCGGCAGCGCCCAGATGCCTGGCTCCGTCCGACCCGCCGGAACATAGCTCACCTCAAGAAACCGCGCAAAGCGCAGATAGGCCGGCAGCACCGACTGCGAAATCGCGGCCAGCATGTCGTGCTTGATGCGCTCCTGTTCCAGCGGCTTGATCGATGCCGGAAACTGCTTCAGCGGCAGCGCAAACGGCGAGTCTTCCGCCTTCTGGTTGGCCATCGCCGTCACGTGCTCCAGCGTCTTTTCCAGCAGGTACTTCGGCGGTACCCGATGGTCCTCAATCCCCACCGCCATGTTCGCCGTCACCTGGTCAAATGCCTTCGGAATCTGCTGCAGCCGGTCGATCCAGTCGTCGTAGTCCTTCACCGTGTCAAAACTCAGCTGCGCCACCAGTTGCGGATACGTCGTGTAGATGCCGCCCATCTGGTTCACCGGCATCTCCCACTCTTTGAACTCCGCACCCTCCTGGTCCTCGGTTATCTGGCGCAGCAGCAGCTCCCGGCTGATCTTCTCCTGGTCCGTCAACCCGGTCGTGTCGATCGCCGCCAGCCGCATCAGGAACCCCTGCTCCCGCGCCAGCCCGTCGTTGAACGCCTTCACTGAGTAGTCTGAAATCTGGTCGTTATACCGCTTATCCCCCAGCGTCGAGGCAAACTCCGGCTGATGTTTGAGCCCATCTTCCCAGTAGTCCTTGAATATCTCGTTCAAGGCCTTCCGGTTACCTTCCACAGCGCCCCCAGCCGCGGCCTGGGGCAAAGCAACACCAGGACTGAGCAGCAGCAGGGAAGCGGACACAGCCAACAGGGAAATACGCGTAATCTTCAATGGATTCAGACCTCGATAGGAATTCTTTTGCCTTCTGTTGAGTTTAGCCCGCATTGTTCACAGGTCACAAAAACCTGTAGCGCCGGTCTGGAAGCCATTTTCGAAGGCCCCGGGCAACAGGTCCCAACCAAACCCCTCCACCCCGAAGGTTCGGAGCGAATTGCCCGTTGTTGCGACTTGCTCCGCGCCCACAGACCCCAAACCCCACACCCTACTTCATCCCCCTCAGCATCTCAATTGCCTGCTTATAGCTCAAATCCGTCGGCAAAGGCGCAAACTGCGTGTATCGCTGTTCCGAATTCGAGTTCTTCTGCTTGAACAGAATCCGACCGTTCATCACCAGTTTCAAATGCACAATCCGCCACTGATTCTCGCCGACATCGGCCTGCTCAATTTCCACCCAGCCACCTTTGTCCAACTCCCCCAGAATGCCCAGCCCGAAGTCCTTGTCCTGCTGCAGACTTCCCGCCAGCCGCACCACCCGCTCTGCCGCCGGGTCAATCCAGATCTCCCCGGCCATCGCCGTCAGTATCCCCGTCTCCAAATCCGGCGGATCGAACCGCGGATTCGGCTTGAAGCTGAACTTCTCAACCGTCGCGCTGCCGTTCTTCGCCGTCCCCGCAAACTGATAGAGAAACGCTGTCGGAAGCACCCGCAGCACCTTCATCGCCCGCGCCGTATCGCTGTCCTCGCTGTGCTTGCGATGCTCCTGCAGGCTGGGGTTATCCATCAGCGCCTGCAGCCGAGCCTGTTCGGCCTGTTCGTCCGCCGCGCTCAGCGCCTGGTCGTTGATCGTCAGCAACCGCGCCACATCCCCGTCGCGCGTCTCTACAATCTCTTTGGTCGTAGTCAGCCGCGGGCTGGTCTTGTGCAACTGGTACCGCATCGGATGGCTGACATGGCTCAGGTCCTGTGCCGCGCGCGATTCAGTGGCCAGCGCCCGCTGCACCAGGGCCTGCGCCTGCTCCGGCGTGACCGTCTCCGGCGCGCCCTGCCCAGGCAGCGGCCCACCGGTAAAGCCAATGATCAGCAACAGCAGCAGGCAGCGCACAGTATCTAGTTTATCGGCCATCCGCCTCACCTGCGCTCCATTTCTGGTTCAACCACGGGTCCATGAACCATTAGACGCGCCCGCCCAATACTCGATTCCACTATTGCCGGACTCGATTCCCGCATTGAAGCAGAGCGCCCCGGTTGCGTATAGTTCGGGCAGGGGGTTGTTTTGTACCCCGAAAGGAAAAACCACCATGGCTGTGGAGAATACTCCAGCGCGCATCGGAAAGAGTGTCGTAATCTGTGGCGAAGTCAAGGGCAGCGAAGACCTGATCATCGATGGGCGAGTGGAAGGAACCGTCAACCTCTCTGAGAGCCGCCTCACCATTGGGCCAAACGCCAATGTGGCTGCCGACCTTTGCGCCAAAGATGTCCTGATTCTGGGTCATGTGCACGGCAATGTGGTGGCCACTGGCCGCGTTGAACTCCGCGCCGGCTGCGTCATGGAAGGCGACATCCGGGCTTTGCGCCTCGCCGTGGAAGACAATGCAATCTTCCGTGGCAAAGTGGACCTCACCCAAACAGCCGCCAAGGGCGGTGATGGAGCTTCCGCTCCCCAGGCTGGCGGCGCGCTGTGACCCGTTGCACCATTTCGGGCCTGGGTAATCCTGTTGACCCGCAATACAAGGGGATCCCAAAGTGCTAGGCCGCTGGTTTGACAAAAAGCCTCCAAGCCGACCCCAGCCTACTGCTACGGGCGTCTCCGGACCCCGTGTGCCGCGCCATTCCCACGGCTGGTCGGTGCTGCGCAAACAACTCCAATCCGAGCCCGGCCTGCGCATTATTGACGTCGGCTTTACCTCGCCGGCAAACATCAATTACCTCACCAGCCTGGGCCATAGCGTCTTCCTCGCAGACCTCGTCGCGGATGCCTGCGACTCCGATTGGACCACCGGCGTGGACGAGGACGGAAAGCCAATCTGGAACGTCCAGGGGTTTCTTGACCAGGCGCTCAATTTCTCCGGGCGCACCTTTGACATCGTCCTGCTCTGGACATCCCTGGACTATTTGCCTGAGCCCTTAGTTGCCCCTGTGGTCGCTCATCTCTACGCGTCCATGGAGCCCGGCGGGCAAGTATTCGCGCTGTGTCATACCCGCACCAAGGGGGAGGAGACGGTCAACTGCCGCTTCCACCTCACCCCTGGCGACGACGTTGAAGTGCAACTGGCGCAGCCCTTCCCCATTCAGCGCGCCTTCACCAACCGCAGCATCGAGAAACTCTTTGCCGGTTGGTCGGGACATCGACAATTCCTGGCAAAAGACAGCGTCTCTGAAGTCATCATGACCAGGTAGGCGCGTCGCTATTCTGGAGGACTTTCTTCTATGACTTTCTTGCGGGGCACTCGCGTCACCTGGCTCGGTCATTCCACCGTGCTTGTTGCAACAGCCGCCGGCACCAACCTTCTTATCGATCCCTTCATCGCACATAACCCGAAATACCCCAAAGACTATGTGCTGCCGGAAAAGATCGATTACATCCTGCTCACCCACGGCCACGGGGACCACATTTCCGATGCCGTTCCCGTCGCAGAGAAACATGGCTCTACCGTCGTCGCAATCTATGAGCTCGCCGCCTATGTCGAAGCCAGGGGAGTCAAGAACACCATTGGCATGAACCTTGGTGGAACTGTGCAGTTGGCCGACGTGGCCGTTACCCTGGTTGAGGCCAAGCACTCCGCCGGTGCTCAGGATGAATCCGGAGTTCACTATGTCGGCGTCGCTGGCGGTTTTGTCCTCACCATCGCAGGCGGCCCCGTGCTCTATCACGCCGGCGACACTGCCGTCTTCAGCGATATGCAACTCATCCGCGACTTATACCAGCCGCAACTGGTCATGCTGCCCATCGGCGGCCATTTCACCATGGGACCCAAAGAGGCTGCGCTTGCCGTCCGCTTCCTGGCGCCCACCGCCGTGTTGCCGCTGCACTTCGGAACCTTTCCCCCCCTCACCGGCACCCCTGATCAATTGGCTGCCCTGGTTGAACCGACCGCAGAAGTCATCCGCTGCCAGCCCGGAGAGAGCATTTAATTGAACGGTGGTTCCAAACTCAGCAATCGTACAAAGGGCCGGCTCATGAGCCGGCCCTTTGTATCTGATTCCGCAAGGTTAGTTAGAGGACGATACTTTCTTCTGTTCCGCCCACCGACGCTTGACGGCTTCTGCGATCCGCTTACGCCCTTCAGGGGTGAGATTCCGTTTCTTCTTGGCTGGTTTCCTGGCGGCTGGAGCGGCCGCGGCCTTCTTAGGCGCTGGTGCTGACTTGCCTGCCAGCAATGCCCGCGCATGTTGTAGCTGTGCGATCTCCCGGTCGATTTGCGCCAAGATATCTGAGACTCCCATGTTTCCTCCTGTTAGGTCTTTCCTTGTTGGCTCGCACCCATTGGCCTAAGTGGCAAACATGAGTGCGCCAGGCTCTTGTCCTGACAAACACCATACGCAACTGTAGACTATTTTACAAACAAAAAATACGAAAACTCACTGGAAATTCAATTTTTCGCCCCCGAATTCGGCCGAGTCCAGGTACTCATGAGCGTAGCAACGCGGGGCTATATCCTTCAAGCAAGGCTATCTCTTTAAGTGAACAAACTCTTTCCGGAGTAATTGAATTATCTTCCGCTGTTCAT
>Ga0302270_10002666_pt1 | contig 17255 bp, 15 predicted proteins | sample III_Bog_E2_3_FD_198773 | JGI IMG/M metagenome (GOLD analysis project Ga0302270, IMG submission 198773) | Peat permafrost microbial communities from Stordalen Mire near Abisko, Sweden - III_Bog_E2_3 | ecosystem: Environmental > Terrestrial > Soil > Wetlands > Peat | place: Sweden: Abisko... | reverse complement strand
GCGCACAAAGGCGCCTCGCGCGACGCCTGGAGAGGTTGGGCGCGCGGCCGGCCTCAAGATCCGGCGGGATCTTGCCCGGCATCCAATACCGGCGGCAACTCAACATCGGCAGGCGCGTCTGCACGCGTATCCCGCTTATCGAGCTTCACGGGCAAGCGTCGTGCCGCGAATGTTCGGAACGTCCCCGCGGAGCAGGGAAGCTCGATCGAAGCAAGCGTTCTCTCCGCCTCGATTGGCGCAGGCTTCCTCAATCATGGAAAGGACTCCTTCGCGGAGGTCGATCGGTCCAGTCCCAAAGCCCAATTCCACACCTGAGACGGCCGAGGCTATTGGCGAAGCGGCGAACGCCCCTCCAGCCACCGCGCAAGCCCGATCTTTCGAATATCAAAGTCCATTCGCCGAGGCCCCGACCGACGCTCAGGCCTACGCGATTCCGGCTGAAGAGGCGGACATCCCTGACTTGAAGCCGGAAGTGGTGACCACTTCGCTGCATTTCAAGCCGGGTGTGATGCCGCCTCCGCTCAAAGGGTCACGCGCTTCCCTGGAGCGGCAGAACGAGAGGACTGAGGCTGAAGGCCTGGAGAGGATCGAGGACGAAGACGATCTGGCGGATCGCATTGCCCGAAAAATGCTGGTGCCGGTTCCGGTCTCACTGGCGCTAACGATCAACGGAGACCTGCCCGCCAATCATCGTTACTGCCGCCCCTGGACTGCGCGCTTTCTCGCCGATTTGGCGAAGAGTCATGCGGCGGAGTTTCACCGGCCGCTGGAGGTGAGCTCGGCGGTGAGGACCGTGGCCTACCAGAAACGGCTCATGGGAATCAACGGGAACGCGGCGGCGGCTGAAGGCGATATAGTGAGCCCCCACCTGACGGGAGCGACGATCGACATTGCCAAGAGCCCGTTGAGCCGGGAAGAAATCGGCTGGATGCGGACGCGCCTCCTGGCGCTCGAAGCGGGCGGCAAGATCGATGTGGAAGAAGAGTTCCAGCAAAGCTGCTTCCATATTACGGTTTACAAAACCTACGCTCCTCCGGCCCCAGTCATGGTCCGAAAGCCCCGGCAGCGCCGCCCAAATCCTCCCGTTGAGATCGCGGCCAAAGGCCTCTAAGGTCTTCGACTTGCCAGACGTGCCGAAACTCGCCTTAAATTGATTACAGAATCCACTGCGTTCAAGGGTACAATCTCCGGCAAAAGGATTTTCTTTTTGGGCGTTGCCGGGAACTGCGGCATCGCCTCAAGGTTTTCATCCTTGAACAAACGAAACCGCGTGGACCAGGTTCCACTTAATAATGCGGGCGGATAGATCTGGCCACGAAATGGCACTTGAGAGGCGGAGTGATGAGCGATCTTGAAGTTCAAACTGTGGCTGAGCCGGTCCCTGTGGTTCCGGGGCTCAGCCAGTGGCAGCGCGTAAGTAATGTATTCACAGCGCCGTCGAAAACATTCGAGGATATCAAGCGGGGAAACAAGAGCTGGTGGCTCCCGTTTGTGATCCTGGCCGTTGTCGGCTACATCCTGTTTGCGGCAATCACTTTCAAAATCGGTATGCAACAGGTTGTGGATAACCAGATCCACCTGGATCCAAAGTCAGAAGAGAAGCTTGCGCAGGCGCCGCCTGAAACTCGTGCAATGACGGGAAAGATCTCCCTCTATGTCACTGAGGGCGTCTTCATCGCCAATCCGCTTTTCGTGCTGGCTATTACCGCAGTGGGCTCGTTGGGACTTTGGGGAACCATCAATTTCGTCTTTGGTGGCAAAGCCAAGTACGGCAGCGTTTTTGCGGTTTGGATGTTTGCGTATCTTCCGTCGATTGTAAAGACCCTCCTCGGAGTAGTAGTTATCTTCGCGGGGATGGCGCCTGAATCGTTTAACATCAAGAACTTTGCACCAACCAATGTTGCCGCGTTCCTTCCCGTGGCTGAGACCAGCAAGGTGGTCTACTCCCTGGCAAGCTCGCTGGATGTTATATCAATCTGGACAGCTATTGTGCTTGCGATAGGCGTGGCAATTGTTGCCGGAGTAAAGCGTACATCCGGGTACATTGCGGTTTTCGGGTGGTGGGCAATTTTTGTGCTGATCGGTGTAGGTTTCGCCGCGATCAGCAGTTAGAGAACCTTGAAGTTTCAGAAACTGAGGCATACAAAGCATTCGGCGCGAATCTCAACAAGATTCGCGCCGTTTGTTCTTAAAAGTTGAGGGCGAGCATACCAAGCGGACAGTCGGCAAAGAGCAACTGATCACTATCCACTAACCACTGATCACTGCCTTATTCCGTCCAGCGCCGCATGATGAGCGTGGCGTTGATGCCGCCGAAGCCGAAGGAATTGGACAGCGCGACTTCGAAGCTATGGTCGATAGCGTGGTTGGGCACGTAGTCCAGGCGGCACTCAGGGTCGACGTTGTCCAGATTGATGGTCGGCGGAATCTGCTGATTCACCAGCGCAAGCACGGAGATGCCGGCCTCCAGTCCGCCCGCGCCGCCAAGCAAATGCCCGGTCATGGATTTGGTGCCGCTGACCTTGAGCTTGTGGCTCGTCGCATGCTCGCCGAAGACCAATTCAATAGCCCGCGACTCGTTGCCATCGCCAGCAGGCGTTGAAGTCGCGTGCGCGTTCACGTAGCCAACTTCTTCCGCAGCAATCCCGGCGTCCTTGAGAGCAGCCTTCATGGCCCGCTGGGCGCCCTGGCCTTCCGGAGCGATGCCCGTCATGTGATAGGCGTCCGCGCTCATGCCGTAGCCGGTAATCTCGGCCAGGATCTTTGCGCCGCGCGCTTTGGCGAATTCGAGTTCCTCAAGGATGAGGATTCCCGCGCCTTCGCCGATCACAAAGCCGTCGCGATCCTTGTCAAAAGGGCGGCTGGCGAGCGTAGGTTCATTGTTGCGCGTGGAAAGAGCGCGCATGGCGGCAAATCCGCCCACGGAAAGCGCGGTTACGGAAGCCTCGGCACCGCCCGCGATCATTACATCCGCGTCGCCGTGCATGATCATTCGCGCCGAATCGCCAATGGAGTTGGCAGAGGTGGCGCAAGCCGTGGCGGTGGCTGAAATGGGCCCCTTGGCGCCATAGCGGATGCTGATATTGCCGGCCGCCATGTTCACAATCACCGCTGGAATGAAGAACGGAGAGATCTTCCGCGGGCCGCCGTTCAGCAGGTTGGAATGCTCTCGCTCGATGATCTCAAAACCGCCGATTCCCGAGCCGATAAAAACGCCAACGCGGTCTGCATTCTCCGGAGTGATCTGGAGTCCCGATTGGGCAATGGCTTCCTGTACGGCCGCAAAGGCGAAATGAATAAACCGGCCCATCTTGCGGGACTCTTTTTTGTCCACGAAGTTGAGCGGATCAAAATTCTTTACCTCGGCGGCAAAGGTCACCGGAAAGCCAGTGGTGTCGAATCCCTGAATGGGAGCCATGCCGCTGGCGCCGGCCAGAAGCTGCCGCCATACTTCGGGCGCGGTGTTACCCACACCGCACACCAGACCGAGTCCGGTGATTACGACTCTGCGGGACGGATTGGACAAGGGCTACTTGCTGCCTTTCGCATTCTTTTCTATGTAGTCGATCGCGTCCTTGACGGTCTTGATCTTCTCCGCGTCTTCGTCGGGAATCTCCAGATCGAATGCCTCTTCGAACTGCATCACAAGCTCGACCACATCGAGCGAATCCGCGCCCAGGTCTTCCTGGAAACTGGCGCCCGGGGTCACTTCCGCTTCATCCACCTGCAACTGCTCGACGATGATCTGCTTCACTTTCTCTTCAACGGCCATGCCTGCTTCTCCTCGTATTTTTTCGGAACATCAAAATCCCGTTCGGGCCAAACTCAATCCTGTTCCGCCTGCTTAAGATAACGGGCCATGGCAGGGGAACACAACCACTGCGCGGAAAAATTTGCGCGCAGTCCTGAAGCTTTAAGTCTATCGGGCGGCTGTGGGTGTGTAAAGGAGAGGGAACTGGGAATAGGGATCGGGGAATAGAGAACCGCTGCGATAGCCGAGGAACGGGCCGGAATCGGCGCGAAATGCACAGGCGGAAGGCGTACATTAGGCGAAGAGGATTTTCGGCATGGGAAGCTCCGCCATTGCTTTCGCGGTCGTTTCAGTCTTTGTCTTTGTCGTCGGATTGTTGATCGGAATTCGTCACGCGAAGACCTATTCCCAGGCCCAACTCGATTTGGCTCTAATAAACGAGCGCAAAATCGCAGAAACACGAGAGTTTGGCCTCCGAGAACAACTCGTTGCGGCGAAGGACGAGATTGCTGAATTGCGCCCCAAAGCCGACGACCTGACCCGGGTAAAGGAACAACTCAAGAACGAAGAAGCCAAATACCAGCAAATGAAGGCCGATCTGGATGCAGCCTTTAAGGGTGCTGCGGCCGACGCCCTCCGCGCCAACACACAATCGTTCTTGGCACTCGCCAAGCAGGAACTTGGCGGACAGAATGCAGAGGCGAAGCTGACGCTTGAGTCCAAAGAACTGGCCATCAAAAACCTTGTGGACCCTCTCGGCGCCGCGCTGAAGAGTCTTGGTGAGCAAGCCCACGCAATGGAAGTCAGCCGTTCAGGGGCGTATACCGAAGTTAAGACTCTGGTTGAAAATATTCAGAAGACAATTCCAGCTTCCCTCGATGCGTTGAAAATCGAGACTGCGCAACTTATCACAGCGTTACGCGCTCCCAAGACCCGCGGCAACTGGGGTGAATTGCAACTGAAGCGCTGCGTAGAATACGCCGGAATGGTTCAATATTGTTCCTTCTCTGAACAAGTGAGCGCACGCAGCGAGGACGACAAGATGCTGCGACCTGATATGACGATTCAGATGCCAAACGGTCGCGAAATCGTGGTGGACGCTAAGACGCCTCTCGACGCTTTCCTCGACGCTACGGGCACAACCGATGTAACTATCCAGACCGTTCGATTCGCCGCTCATGCTCAACGGGTCAAGACACACTTGAAGGAGTTGTCCGCCAAAGCGTATTGGAAGCAATTTGAAAAGGCTCCGGATTTCGTCGTCTGCTTCCTTCCCAGCGAAGCACTGTTCTCGGCGGCTCTCGAAGCCGATCCCTCGCTGATTGAATTCAGCGCCCAAAATCACGTGGTAATGGCGACGCCCACTACATTGATTGCCTTATTGCGAGCAGTTGAATTCGGCTGGCAGCAGATGGAGATCACCAAGAATGCGAAAGCAATCCATGATGCGGGCTGCAAGATCTACGAGAAACTGGTGGTCGCCCAGTCCCACGTTACCCGGCTTGGCAGTGCGCTCAGCAGCAGCGTCGATTACTACAATAAGTTCCTCGGCACGATCGAAGGCAAAGGCGGCGTATTCTTCCACGGTCGTGAGTTAGGCGAATTAGTACATTCGGATGACGAATTAGCCGAAATCAAGCAACTTCCACCGAGCATTCGAGAGATGGAGTCTTCCGAATGGGTCCAGCCGCAATTGGCCGTCGCTGGCGATGGTGAGGAAACAAGAGACGCTGCAAGTTCAGGCGATGTAAAGAAGTTTGATGAACTGATGGACCGGCTGGCTCCCATGCGGACTGGCCGTCGCTTTACGCGGGAAGAGATGAATGAGCGATGAGTTTTCTATCGACACGACTGTTTTTGTACATTCCGTAACCGACGACGAAAATCCCCCTCATGCACCGATCAAGGGTCTCGCCAGAGAGCTTGATTACGCGCCGAACGCGTCCCGCATCCGCTTCCAGGTAACATCCAGCTCTTCCGGCAGCACACGCGACTCCGCAACCGTGGTCATAAAATTCGTATCCCCCGTCCAGCGAGGCATCGCGTGCAAATGCAAATGTCCCGCCACCCCGGCCCCCGCCGCCCTTCCAAGATTCATTCCAAAATTGAATCCGTGGGGAGTGTATAGCCGCTGCAGTATTGCTTCCGTCCGTTGCGCCAGGTCGATGAGTTCGTGCGCAGCTTCGGTCGGGAGCGCGCTCAGTCGGTCCAGATGCGCGTAAGGCACAACCATCACATGCCCTGAAGTGTAAGGGTAGGCATTCAGACAGATGAAGCAATGTTTCGCGCGCAGCACAAGTCCTCCGGCTGCCGCTGCCTGTTCAGGGTCCATGCCATTCGCAATAGCGTGATCAACAGAAGCGATCAGGTTGCAGAACACGCAATCCAGGTCTCCCGGCCAGGCGGCCAGGCTCGAGGGAACTCCTGGGCGCGGTGCTCCATCCGCCGATGTGACGTAGGCATAGCGCCAGGGAGTCCATAAATGGTCCATGAATTGGTTCCGTCAGCATCAGTATAGTGGCTCGTGGGTCCGCGGGCGTCTTGCATCCTTTCCCACCTGCCGGGACGCGCTTGCGTGCGAGCCGATGCGCGCTCAAAACCCGTAACTGCATTGAATGCGCAACGTCTTTGTGAATTTGAGGTTGCAATGCGCGCGCACAGGGCTTTGAGCCAAACTGTTGGATTGACGCGGGAAAGCAGAGGTTGCTACACTCGTGAGAGTAGCTTGCTGCGCGGATTCCAGCAGCGAGTTGCGGCCGCCCTCCAGCAAGCCATTGCCTGCCGGGTGTATCCCAAGGAGAACAGTCGCGTTTCGATCCAGTGCAACTTGCTGGAGAGACTGTCTTTGCGATTACGCTTTCTTCACAGTCAACAGGTTTGAAGGGAGAATCGGTCAAATGGTTTCTCCGCCCTTTGCAATTTGGGGATGAGAGCCACTTCCAGCGGCAGGAACGATCCGTCGCAGGAGCAAGGAATTCCGGAGCCGCAACCATGCCAAACGTCCTCAATCCCGAACCCGAGAGCATAACCCTGAACACCGAATTGGAAACCCCCACGCTAGAGCCTGCGACGGAGTTTGAGCAGCCGTCGTACGAATCCACGTCCAACCCCGAGACCGCTGAAGTCGTAACAGCAGATGATTTGGCCGCACTGGACGCCGATGCCGCAACCGAGCCTGTAGTCGAGGCCGCGCAAGTGGATGAAACCCCGCAAGGGGCAACCACAGTCGAGGCCGCGCCAGTAGAAGAGCTTCAAACCGAAGTTGAGGTGGAATCCCCGTCGTTGGCCGCAACTGTGGCCGAGCCGGCGGAGGAAGCAACTGAAGTTTCCGGGCAACCAGCGCCCGAGGTTGTTCCTGTCGCCAAGACGGTACCGGCGGCTGCGCCGCATGCGCACGAAGCGCATGGCACTGAGCCCATGGACGACTTTTCCGCCGCTTTGGCGGCGTTTGAGCGCGAGCAGGCCGCCGAGGCCGCTGCTGTTGAGGCCTACGGCGACAAGATTGTTTCCGGAACAGTGATCAAGCAGACAGAAAAGCACCTGGTGGTCGACGTGGGCCTGAAGTCCGAGGGTCTGGTGCCGCTGGAGCAGGTTCTGGATCACACCGGAGCAGTGAAGTTTCATGCGGGTGACGTGATCGAAGTGGTGATCGAGGGAGAAGAGCCGGAAGGCGGCTACCTCGTCAACTACGAGCGGGCACAGAAGTTGCGCGTCTGGGACGTGATCGAGAAGGCCGCGAACGAAAAGACCCCCGTGATCGGCACAGTCGTAAGCCGCGTCAAGGGTGGTTTGACCGTTGATATCGGCCTCAAGGCATTCCTGCCCGGTTCGCAGCTAGAGATTCGCCCGGTTCGCAATCTGGACGGCTACCTTGGCCAGCAGATTGAAGTTCGCGTCATCAAGCTGAACAAGAAGCGCGGCAATGTCGTGGTCAGCCGCAAAGAAATTCTGGAAGAAGAGCAGAACGAAAAGCGGTCCACCACCCTCGAGCAGTTGGGCGAGGGCGCGGTGCTCACCGGCACGGTCAAGAATCTCACCGACTACGGTGCGTTTGTTGACCTCGGCGGCATCGATGGCCTGCTGCACATTACCGACATGAGCTGGGGCCGTCTCACCCACCCCCGCGACCTCGTCAATGTAGGCGACGAGATCCAGGTGAAGGTGCTCAAGTTCGACAAGGACAAGCAGCGCGTTTCGCTCGGCTTCAAGCAGCTCACGCCTGATCCGTGGCTCGATGCCACCGAGCGCTACCCCGTGGGCGCCCGCGTCCATGGCCGCGTTCTCTCGGTCACCGACTACGGTGCGTTCGTTGAGCTCGAGCAGGGCATTGAAGGCCTGGTCCATCTCTCTGAGATGACCTGGTCCAAGCGCCTGAAGCATCCCTCCAAGCTGGTCAAGCCGGGCGATGAAGTTGAGACGGTCGTGTTGAGCGTGAATCCGGCGGACCGCCGCATCTCGCTGGGCATGAAACAGCTTCTCGACAATCCCTGGGAGAACCTGACCGAGCGGTATCCGGCAGGCACCGTGGTTGAAGGCCGCGTGCGCAACCTTACCGACTTTGGCGCCTTCATTGAAATCGAAGACGGCATCGACGGCCTGGTGCACGTCTCCAACCTGAGCTGGACCAAGCGCGTCAAGCATCCTTCTGAAGTCGTCAAGAAGGGCGAAAAGGTGAAGGCTGTCGTTCTCGGTGTCGAGCCGCAGAATCGCCGTCTTTCGCTGGGCATCAAGCAGTTGCAGCCCGACGTCTGGGAGAGCTTCTTCGCCTCGCATCGCGTGGGCGACGTGGTTCACGGCAAGGTGCTTCGTACAGCGCAGTTCGGCGCATTCGTTGAGATTGCCGAGGGAGTGGAAGGTCTTTGCCACATCTCCGAAGCAGGCGACGAAGGCGGCGGACCGTCGAAGCTTGAGACCGGTCTGGAGCATGACTTCAAGATCATCAAGATCAACGTGGAAGAGAAGAAGGTGGGTCTCAGCCTTCGGTCGATCAGTGGTCACGAAGCCAGCCGTGCGGAAGTTCAGGACTACAAGGCGGAGCGCGAACCCCGCGGCGGAAGCCACAAGGCTCCTGTCTCGTCTTCGACCACGACTCTTGGCGACCTCATCAACTGGAAGAGCGAGCGGTAAGTCGTCCTTCCTCAGCAAACCGACAACGGCCACCCTTCGGGGTGGCCGTTGTGTTTCCCAGAGATCTTCGCGTTTCTGCTACTCCCACCGAAAGACCTTTGCCGAGATCGCTGTGAAAACGATAAAGATCAGCGTAAGCGCGGCGACATCTCCCAGGTGCGGCAGCCATCCATCACCGTCCCATATTCCCGTGAGCAAGCTTACGGCGTACGTGACCGGCAGCAAGCGCGCCACATAACGCAGGACTGGCGGAAAGAGCGCGATGGGCACGAAGAGTCCCGACAGCGCAAACATGGGGTAGAGGATGACGGCCCCGATTGGCTGCGCAAACCGCGCCGTCGGTACAATGCTGGCAATCACAAAGCCGATCGAAAGAATGCTCCAAGTGCAGATCAGCAGCGCAAGCCCAAACGAGAACCACGGGACGTGCGCACCCAAAGCGGGGAACCGTCTGCCTGCCAGAAACATCAAGGTCAGAGTTACAGCGGTCAGTAGCAGCTTCACAAGCACATGGGTCGTCAGGATGGTCTCCGGCCGCAGCGGCGTCGCGCGCAACCGCTTCAAAATACCGCCCTCGCGGTAGATGGAGATGATTGTGACCAGCGACAGCACCGTGTTGACTGAGATGAGCAGCGCAATCAGAACCGGCAGATGCACCACCGAATAGCCGCTGGCCGCAAACGCGGGCGACGCCGGTTTGGAGCCGACGATCCTGCCCAGCACGACATACAGCAGCACCGGCACGCCGATGGTGCCGAACGCCCCCATCGGTTCGCGCATGAAAACCTTGATCTCAATCCAGGTCAGTTTCCAAAGCCCACGCAACATGATCGTCAATCCTATTCGCGAAGGTAGCGTCCAGTCAGCTTGAGAAAAACGTCCTCAAGGGTTGGGAGAACAGTGCGGAAATCCGTGACGCGAATCCGATTCTCCGACAGACAGTGAATCACCTCGGTCACCAGATCCTCGCCCCGGCCGCGAATGGTAAACCGCTTCTCGACCCGGGTTACAGATTCAATCCAAGTGATCCTCTGAAACAGCTCCGCGGCATCCGGCGCGTCCGTATCCAGCACAACAGTCCGTTCCGGGCAATGCCTGCGTACAAGGCTCTCCGGCGTGTCGATATCGATGATCCGCCCATGTTCCATAATGGCCACGCGATCGCACAATCGCTCGGCTTCTTCCATCAAGTGGGTTGTAAGGAAGACAGTCTTTCCCCGCTCGCGAATACCGCGAACCAGGCCCCAAATCGCGTGCCGCGCCTGTGGGTCGAGCCCCGTGGTCAGCTCGTCCAGAAACACCACTTCGGGATCGTTGATCAGCGCAAGGGCGATAAACAGCCGTTGTTTCTGGCCTCCGGAGAGGTTCATGAACCAGGCATTGCGTTTGTCGGTAAGGCCAAGTTGTTCCAGCAGGTGTGTCGCGTCAATCGATTTCTTCTGGTAAAGCGAAGCCCAAAGATCGACCGCTTCCCAGACCTTGATGCGTTTTTGCAATTGCGCTTGCTGTAATTGCACACCTATGCGGTGCTGCAATTGATAGACCTGCCGGTACGGATCGAGGCCGAGGACTGCGATGGCGCCCCGGTCGGGCTTGCGCAGCCCTTCGACGCATTCCATCGTCGTGGTCTTTCCCGCTCCGTTCGGTCCGATCAGGCCGAAGATCTCGCCCTCGTTTACCGCGAACGACACCTCCTCGACGGCTACGGTCTTGCCGTAGGCTTTGCGGACTCCGGAGACTTCAATAACAGGGCGCATGATGGGTTCCCAGATAACCGCAGCCAGAAAACCGCAGTAGGACCAGACCTGAAGCGGAGTGTATATCACGGGCCCGCTATGAGTTCTCGAATGTCTCAATTTCCCGGCGAGTTCACCGGCTTGGCGTCAATCTCTCTGGAATTGCCTCAGGACGATCACGATGCCCAGGGAAGTAAGCACGCTGATCAGAGCGAAAAGAAAGACACTGGAATAGCCGTAGAGGCCGATGACTGCGCCGGCGAGAGGGCCGGTGAGGAAGAAGGAAACGTCGGCGAAGGCAGTGTATACGCCGAGGGCTGTTCCGCGATTGTTTTCTGTCACGCGCTTCACGGCTTCCACGCCAAGCGCGGGAAAAACCAGTGAAAATCCGAATCCTGCCAAAGCCGCGCCGCCCAGTGCAACCCACGGAGAAGGCGCTTGCCACAGCAGGATTTCTCCCACGGATTCAACCGCGAGGCAGGTCATGGCAACGGGAAACCCGCCGAACCGGTCAATGGTGCGAATGAAGAGCAGACGGGCAAGAATGAAGGCGAGGCCAAATGCGGTGAGGCAAAGGGCGGCGCCGTCCCAGTGCCGGCTGACGTAAAAGAGAGTGACAAACGTTGCCAGAACGCTGTAGCCCACTCCGCCGGCGGCCAGAGCCATGCCATGCGGAGCCACGCGGCCAAAGACATGTGCGAAGGGGAGATGCTCGCCCGGAGCAACCGGAACGGGGCTCTTCCGGAAGGCAAATGCCAGGCTGAATGCGCCCACCAGGATAGTCAGTATGCCGATGGAGGCAAGTCCCCATTGTTGATCCATCACGACGCCCAGCGGAGCCCCCAGCGCCATCGCGCCATAGGTGCTGATGCCGTTGTATGAGATGACTTTGGCGGTGTGCTCGGAGCCTGCGCTGGTAATGGCCCAGAGCGTTGAGCCTGTCGATCCGAGGCTCTCGCCAACCCCCAGAACGAGCCGGCTCAGGATCAGGATGCAAAGGCTGATAACAGGAGTGCGGTGCATGGCGGCCGCGGCCACCAACAGGCCGCCGCTCGCGGTGCACGCAGCCATACCCCACAAGACGGATACCTTTGCCCCGGCCCGGTCTGAGATGCGGCCGGCCCATGGGCGGCTCGCGAGGGTGGCGATGTACTGGATGCTGATCACCAATCCGGCCAATGCGGCGCTGAAGCCCATGCGAAAGTGCACAAACGGCGGCAGCACGGCGAGAGGCAATCCGATGGAGAGATAACAAACGAATGTGAAATAGACGAATCCGACAATATGCCGCGTGCTGCCGTTGCCGGGAATTGCGGTGGGGGCTGGACTGGTGGCGGCGATTTCTGGCATGGATGAAGTGGGGAAGCGGATGGTCAAAGGATTCAGCCTCTAGTATATCGAGCGGGCCCACAGGCAGCGGTTCGTCAGCCGGGAATTGGCGGAAGGTTTTTTCGTAACGCTGCCGGCCAATCGTTCGAGCCGACCTCAGTCGTAAAGCCAGCATTCAACAGGGCCGGGCCAATGCTATACTCAGTGTGCGTTCGTGTACCCGCAGCGATTCCGGAAAACCCCGGAGGCGGACACCAGCGACTCTTGGAGGAGCACCATCGCACTCGATAAACGTTCGGCTAAGTCCTTTATTCGCATCAACGATAGAATTCGCGCGCGTGAAATCCGCGTCATCGACGAAAACGGCGAACAACTAGGTATCCTGGCGCCCTTTGAGGCGCTGAGAATGGCCCGCGAACGCGGACTGGATCTCGTGGAGGTATCGCCCAACGCGGTGCCCCCCGTTTGCCGCATCCAGGATTACGGTCGCTTCCTCTACGAGAAGGATAAGAGTGAGCGTGCCGCGCGGAAGAAACAGAAGATAATCGTCGTCAAGGAAGTCAAGTTCTCAGTGACCGTGGACGAGCACGATTACCAGACCAAAAAGAATCAGGCAGTGCGGTTTCTTGTCGATGGCGACAAGGTGAAGGCCAGCCTGCGCTTCCGCGGCCGGCAAATGGCTCACCGCGAACTGGGCTATGCCATCATCAACAAGCTGATCCAGGACATCGGCGAAGCCGGCGTTGTGGAGTTCATGCCGCGCATGGAAGGCACCATTCTGCATGCGATCATTGCGCCATCCAAGAAGCAGGAAGCGCCCAAGCCGAAGCCTGCGGCGCCCTCGGCCGGTGCTCCGGCTGCGCCGCCGCAGTAGACTGCTGATCAGAAGTTGCGAGACGCTCTGGGCCGCCCGAATGGCGGCCTTTGAGTTTTCATCCTTCCTGCCTACCCCTCCCCCCCCATCTCTGCAAAGAAGTGCTTTATTTTCATGGAGATAGAGCATGCATCCCGCTGTAAACGACTGAATCTAATGAAGTTATTTGCAGATATGCCTTAACAAAGGAGTTAGTGCGCCTTTTGCCGCTAATTCCCTGGTTCCGGCTGAACCATTCCGTTGCGGATCAAACAGAGTGTGCAGGACACTTTGAAACAATTGTGCGCCTGGGGTAGGTAATTATCTGCAACGGACGGCTGGCTTTCCTGAGGGCAAAGGGCAAGAACTCCCTCGATCACAGGGCCGCATCGACAACCTCCGTTCACGGCGTTTCGCGATTTCCGCTATAGCTCCTCTTGACAATCGAGATAAGAACGAATACATCTTGATAATCAAGAGGAGAGGGAGCATGGGACCGAAGCCGGGAGAGATGGTCCAGGGCACGCTGGAGATGCTGATCCTGAAGACGCTGGCGCTGGAGCCGATGCATGGCTATGGCGTGGCGCAACGTATTGAGCAGGTGAGTGAAGGCGTGTTCCGGGTGAATCCCGGCTCGCTGCTGCCTGCGCTGGCGCGGATGGAGCGGGCCGGTCACGTGAAAAGCGAGTGGCGATCCACGGAAAACAACCGCCGGGCCAAGTATTACGGCTTAACCGCGAAAGGGCAAAAAGCGCTGAAGAGCGAGACGGAATCGTGGGATCGCCAGACCGCGGCCATTTCCAGGATTTTGGAAGCATAGATCCGGCCATTCTGTTCAGAAAGGGTGCGATGAGTTTTTTTCAGAATGTTTCCGCTGGCATTCGGGCGCTCTTCCGGCCCTCTCATGTCGAACGCGAATTGGACGAAGAACTTCGTGGGTATCTTGATGCTTCAATTGAGGCCAAGAGACGCGCGGGGATGACGCCAGAGGATGCGGCCCATGCGGCGCGTGTCGAGATGGGCAGCACCAACGCTGTGAAGCATCGTATTCGCTCGGCAGGTTGGGAAACGGCAGCCGAGAGCCTTTGGCAAGACCTTCGTTACAGTGTGCGCATGCTTGCCAAGAGCCCAGTGTTTACGATGGTGGCCGTAGGTTCGCTGTCACTGGGAATCGGTGCGAATACGGCAATCTTCAGTCTGATGAACGCGGTGATGCTAAGGTCGCTTCCGGTTGAAGAGCCTGGGAAGCTGGTTCTCTTCGGGGATGCCAAGGCGGCAGGCAGCACTGACAGCCTTCCAAACGAGAGTTGGGGGCTTTTCTCCTACCCTTTTTACCGCACTTTCAGCCAGAAGACCGAAGTCTTCTCCGGCGTTACGGCTATCAACAGCATTGAGTTTGCTACACACGGCTCCCTGGCTGGTGAGGGGCGCGAGATGCTTCACGCCACGCTGGTTTCGGGAACGTACTTCTCAGTTTTGGGTGTGAACCCTGATCGGGGACGCGTACTGAACGATTCCGACGACAATGTCCCGGGCAATGGCACGGTTGCCGTGGCCAGCTATTCGTGGTGGCAGCGCCATGGGAGCGACCCCGCTTTGGTGGGAAAGGCAGTGCACATCGAAGGAACGGATTACACCATTGTCGGCGTGGCCCCGCGTGGGTTCTTTGGTACCACGGTTGGCCAGTCGCCGGATTTCTGGATTCCGCTCTCGATGGAAAAGGAAATCTCGCCTGGTTGGAATGGGCTCACCGATAAATGGTTTCAATCCCTCTATCTCATTGCGCGCCTCAAGTCCGGTGTTACGCCGGCGCAGGCGAAGGCCAACACCAACCTGATCTTCAAACAGTATCTCCGCAGTGAATATCTCGCCCCGTCTCCGTCGCAGAAGGACTTGGCCGACGTCGCGCATGCGCAGATTGATCTTAACCCCGGCGCGCGGGGTCTCCCACGGCTAAGCAAACGGTTCTCTTTGCCGCTGGAAATCCTGACAGCGATCGCCGCTCTTGTCCTGCTCATTGCTTGCGCCAATCTCGCCAACCTGCTGCTGGCGCGGGGGGCAGCACGATCAAGGGAATTTGCCATGCGCATGGCCATTGGGGCTACACGTGCCCGCATCGTGCGCCAGTTACTTACGGAGAGCTTTGTGCTTGCGCTGCTGGGCGCTGCCATCGGCATCGGCTGCGCCTGGAACGCCAGCCACTTGTTGCTGACCATGGCTATACGGAGCCCGGAAGTTGCAGCGATGAACGTGAGTCCCGACCCGCGGGTTCTTGCATTCACGCTCTTGCTTACGGTCTTCACGGCGGTTCTCTTCGGATTGGCACCGGCCATTCGCGCGACGAGGCTTGATCTGACAGGGTCGTTGAAGCAGGGGCGCGGGATTGCTTCTCCTTCATCGCGCATTTCGCTGGCGCGGGGGTTGATTGTGGCGCAAATCGCCCTCTCGCTGGTTCTGCTCGCCGGAGCCAGCCTGTTTCTGCATAGCCTGGTGAATCTGACGCGGGTGGATACCGGCTTCAACAAGCAGAATGTCCTGATCTTCAATCTGGACGAATACTCGGCTGGCCTTCCGCTGGATGCGCGCCTGGTGAATCTGCAGCAGCAGATAGAAGAGCGTGTACAAATGTTGCCGGGTGTACATGCAGCCAGCTTTGCCATGTTCACTTTTAACGAGGGGCAGTGGTCGACAGACGTTACAGTGCAAGGCATTCCACGGACGCCGGAGAACAGCCAGGATGTTTTCAACAACGTAGTTGGAAACCAATTCTTCTCGGCCATGGGCCTGCCAATCGTGGCGGGGCGAGGGTTCGATTCGCGTGACAGGATCGATTCGCCCAGGGTTGCAATCATCAATGAGACCATGGCGCAGCGGTTCTTCCCCGGCGGTTCGCCCATCGGCCGCCATTTTGGATTTGGCGACGATCCATCGCACAGTGGAGATATAGAGATCGTCGGCGTGGTGAAGAACGCCAAGTACGTCGAGCTGCAGGAGAGGCCCGAGGGCGCCGCGTATTTTCCATACACGCAGCGCGTGCAATACTTTGGCAATTTTGAAGTGCGCTATTCAGGCGACGCGGGGCAGATGATCCCCGCCGTGCGGCGCGCAATTGCAGAGGCGAATCCAAACGTGCTCGTCGGTTCCATCTCTTCCCTCACGGAACAAGTGGACGCCTCAACCGCGAATCAACGGCTCATCGCGCGTCTCTCCGCATTCTTCGGGGTGTTGGCAGCATTTCTGGTGTGCATCGGAATTTACGGATTGCTCTCGTATGCCGTCGCTCGCCGCACCAGTGAAATTGGCGTGCGCATGGCACTGGGCGCCAAACGATCAAGTGTCCTGTGGCTAATTCTGCGCGAAATCCTTGCCTTGGTCGCAATCGGTATTGCGATTGGAATTCCGGCGGCGCTGCTCGGCAATCAACTAGCCGTCAAGCTGCTTTATGGCCTCAGTCCAGCGGACCCGGCCAGTCTTCTCGCAGCGATTACGATGCTCGTTTCCGCCGCGCTGCTTGCGGGATATCTGCCCGCGCGCACGGCGTCTCGCGTGGAACCAACCGTGGCGCTGCGATGCGAATAACCTAGTTCAGCCAACGCAGACCGGTAGGCTCAGCCACGTCTCGCTCGCGCGCCGGCGGCTGCGGAAGGACAATAAACCCCTCCCGCCACTGCCCCTCTTCGCGGCAAGGCGGCTTGCCGACCACGCGGATGGCGGCGGTGTTGCGCTCTTCAAGGTCCAGTCCCGGCAAACCGCCCACAATCGCCTGAAGCTGGTCGTGGTTGGGCGCGCGATTCGTGGTGATGGGAAAAATGGAACGCAAAGCGCAGTATGCCTCGGCCAGGTCGCTCACCCTGGCTCGGCGCTTCGAGGGCAGCGGCTTGATTCCCAGCGATCGCCACGCGGCATGAGGGTAACTTTCCACAAGAATCCGTCGCCGGTCATTGACATCCCCACCGGGCTGGCCATCGCTTGCGCAGGGCCGCGGCTGGGTATTCATGCGGCTCCAACCCCGCCGGCACAGAGCCTCGTACACGTTCATGCAGAATTCGGCGAATGCTCGATACGTCACGGGCTTGACCATGCCGGGCAGGCCGGTCTTGGCGGCTGTGTTCAGCTGGCGCTCGCTCACCCGTGCGTGTTCAAGGCCATTGAAGCGGGACTTCCATGCCTGCGGTCCGTCAAGCAGGATGACCCGAATGTTGCGCACGCCGCAGAAGTGATTGATTCGGCCTGCCAGAACGTTGGGGTCCACGGGCCCGGGCTCAACTTCGGAGTTGAACGCAGATCCGATGGAAGGAATGATCTCGCAGTTGATTTGGTATCCGGCTTGCGCGGCAGGGACCCGCTCAAGTACCACAATCCCTAGATCGGACCATCGGCGGAACGCGAGATCGACGGAGAGGACGGCCATGTTCCTACGCTACGACGTGATGCCGAAGAGGACAATGGCCGCGTGCGC
>Ga0302270_10002664_pt1 | contig 17264 bp, 18 predicted proteins | sample III_Bog_E2_3_FD_198773 | JGI IMG/M metagenome (GOLD analysis project Ga0302270, IMG submission 198773) | Peat permafrost microbial communities from Stordalen Mire near Abisko, Sweden - III_Bog_E2_3 | ecosystem: Environmental > Terrestrial > Soil > Wetlands > Peat | place: Sweden: Abisko... | reverse complement strand
CTCTCTTGGGAGGCGATGTCATGTGCCCTTCCGGCACTGGCCGCTTTATCGCTGACTCCTGGTTCTCTGACGAGACGCTTCCCCTCGCCTACACCCATCCCGCGGCTGCTTCCATCCGTCAGGCCGGCGGCGTCTCCAGCAAGGACCTTGACCTCAGTGCCGTCGAACAATATCTCCGTGAAGTGGACCTCCCCGCCGCCATCTCCGGTATCCGTGCAGAGGCGCTCAAGATCGGCGGCAACCGCGGCAAATATCTCACCGGCCTGGCCATCTCGCTGGAGGTCATGTGGGACCTCGCCATGGAAGTTCTCGGCAAGGGTCCCGCGGTTCCCTATGCGCGTTGTGTAGAAGCCGCCACTGGCCGCCCGCCGGAGCCATCGCAGCCCGCCGCCAAGCGCAGGCGCGTTGCCGAGCTCCTCAACCGCGCCGGATACAAAAACTCCACCTCAGACAATCTGCTCACTGCCGTCGATACCTGGCGTCGCGAGCGCGTCATTCCCATGGCCTCGGTCCGCGGATTGGGCGCCTCAGTCATCGCGCACTTCGACAATCTCAGCGCGAAAAATCTCGTGCCCTACTTGCCTGCTGAGCTCGCCGCCATCCCCCGCGCCAACATTGACTTCCTCGCCATCAAGGATGCATGGTTCTCCGGCTCCATGAACTACATCGGCCGCGCCCGCAACGCGGATGGCTCACCACAGTACGAAGCCAGTTACGAGATCAACGCCTCGCTGCAGATCTCATTTCCTGAATTCGAGCAGCTCGTCAGTCACGAAGTCGTCCCCGGCCACGTCACCACCTTCGCCTATCTGCAGAATCTCTATGTGCGCGGCAAAGCCGGCTTTGAAGCCACCGTGCTCACCATGAATACCCGCGCTGCCACCCTCTTTGAAGGCATTGCCAACAACGCTATCCTCATCGCCCACGGTGTCACCGAAGTCGATCAGCTGCCCGACGAAGACCTGCAGATCGGCGTTCTGCTCGCGCTCCTGCAAGACGATGCCAAAAACCAGTCCTCCTACCTGACCTGGGGCGAACTCAAGCCGCAGCCTGAAGTCGCAGCCGCCCTGCGCCGCGATTTTCTGGTCACGGAAGAGCGCGCTGGCAAACTCTCCGGTGCGTGGGGCCGCCATCCCCTGATGGGCAGAATGTATCTTCCGTCCTATCGCAGCGGCACCGAGCGCGTGGCACAGATGCGCCGTACCTATCCTGCTGACAAGGTGCTTCCCGCCATCTTTGGCTGCTACGGCCTGGTGGATATTGAAATGGTCGACGAAATCCTGAAGGCCTAGCCTAGTTCGGGAGACGACAGGTTCGCGTCCTTCGTCTCCCGGATCAGCAACACGCCCAGCAGCGTAAGCAGCGCCGAAGTGGACAGGTAATATCCCACGTAGCGCAGGCCATAGTGCGTCGCCAGCCACACCGCGATATATGGCGCGCACGACGCGCCCACGATCGCCGCCATGCTGAACGAAAGCGAAGCCCCCGTGTAGCGGACCGCCGTCGGAAACAGCTCTGACAGCAGCGTGCCCAGCGGCGCATACGTGATTCCCATCAGCGACATGCCCAGCGCCAGCATCGTCATCGCGCCATGCGTGCCCGCGCTGAACATCGGTGCCATCACCAGCCCAAACAGCATGATCGCAATCGTCACGCCTATCATCAGTCGCCGCCGTCCCCGCTCCGCCATCAGCGCGGAGATCGGAATCGTCGCCGCGAAGAAGCATACTGCCATGAGCTGCATCAGCAGAAACGTTCCCCGCGAATAGTGCAGCCCGCTTGTGCCCCACGAGAGAGCGAACACTGTCATAAGGTAGAACAGCACAAACGTCGCCAGGCATACCAGAAATCCCACTAGCAGCGGCCGCATATGGTCGCGGAAGATCGCCAGCAATGGCACTTTCTCCTGCTCACCCCGGTCCAGCGCCTTCTGGAACACCGGTGTCTCCACAATCTTCAGCCGTACATACAGTCCCAGCATCACCAGCACCGCGCTCGCCAGAAACGGCAGCCTCCATCCATACACAAAGAACTGCTTGTCCGTCAGCACATGCGATAGCAGCAAAAATACCGTGCCGGAGAGCGCAAATCCAATCGGCGCACCCAGTTGCGGAAACATTCCGTACCACGCGCGCTTCTTCTCCGGAGCATTCTCCACCGCCAGCAGTACCGCGCCGCCCCACTCGCCGCCCAGCCCCAGCCCCTGCCCAAATCGGCATAGCGCCAGCAGCAGTGGTGCCGTAAATCCAATGACGGCATACGTCGGCAGCGCGCCGATAGCCACCGTGCAGATGCCCATGGTCAGCAGCGCAATCACCAGCGTTCTCTTGCGCCCAATGCGATCGCCGAAGTGGCCAAACAACGCTGACCCGATGGGTCGCGCCACGAATGCAATACCAAACGTCGCCAGCGAAGCCAGCGTGGCGGTTGCAGCATTTGAACTGGGAAAGAATAGGTGCGGAAATACCAGCACCGCCGCCGTCCCATAGATATAGAAATCGAAGAACTCGATCGTCGATCCGACCACGCTCGCGAGCAGCACACGCCGCGGCGAATTCACACGCTTGTCACTCATGGCAACGGTCACAGGTTTTCTCTTCCAGGGCTGGCAACGCTTCGGCTGATCGGGGTAGCGAACACGTCCGGAAAATCACGTATTCATTCGGGGTTATCAGCAGTATGCACGACCGGCAAACAGTTGTCTCGCGCTAAATTCCGTCCCCCCTGAATCTGCTCCAATCGTATCGGAGCCGAAAAATCTTTGTATTTTCTTATCTTTACCCGCTGAATCGGCATCCTACTCAATTGAAGCCCGACACAGCCGATAAGGGCTGTACGCCGCCGGCAGTTAGCCGGTGAGCATAGGCGAGGAGGACGGAATGGCGGTAGCGATTTTCACTGTGGTGTCTCTTTTGATTTTGGTTGCGGTATTGCCGACCCTCCGGCAGATTCGTGGCATGCGCGCAGCGCTGCAGCAATCCAAAAACAGTAGCGAACCCGTAGCCCTCCGCAACGCCTCCATCTACGGAACAAACATTCCCGCATGGCTGGCGCGCAGACGCTGACCAGCCCCAGCCTTGCTGCAATTTCATGGTTGAACAGGCCCATGCTCGCATGGGCCTGCTTCGTTTGCCCACAGCGTTGGAGCATTTCTATACACTAGATTCGCAGGCGGTTTCGCCCTATCAGGCTGCCTGCGTCTTACCATGCCTTTGACCGCCCTCATCATCGACGACGAACAGCTGGCACGCGCCGAACTGCGCTACCTGCTGGAGAATACCGGCGGCGTAGATATTCTGGCGGAGGGCGCCAACGGCATCGACGCCGTACGCCTGATTCAGATACACAAGCCAGATGTTGTCTTCCTCGATGTGCAGATGCCCGGACTCGACGGCTTTGCCGTCATCAAAAAGCTGCTGGAGAAGAACAAGCCCTCGCAACTGCCCCAGTTCATCTTTGCCACGGCTTTTGACCACTATGCTGTCCGTGCCTTTGAAGTGAATGCAGTGGACTACCTGCTGAAGCCGTTTGACCAGGCCCGCGTTTATCAGACAATTGAGAAAGCGCAGAAGCGTCTTGCTGAGCGCCAGGCATCGGATGGAGCAGATCAGGTGAATGAGGCGAACGGCGCCAAGCTGGATGCGCTCATGAAGCTGCTCTCCGAACAGAATGTCGCTCCACAGCCACGCCGTCAGGCAGGCAAAGTCGTGGTCCGCTCACAGAATCGCCTGCTCCTCATAGACCAGCGCGATATCTGCTATGCCAGCATTGAAGACGGTACCATCAGCGTAGCCACGCAGACGCTGGAGGGTTTCTCCACCTGCCGCACGCTGGAAGAACTAATGGATCAGCTCGATTCTTCATCCTTCTGGCGCGCGCACCGCTCCTACGTCGTGAACATCGAGCACATCAGCGAAGTGGTGCCGTGGTTTAAATCCAGCTACCAGCTCCGCATGGACGACCGCAGCAAAAAGGAAATCCCCGTCAGCCGCGCACAGACCAAACGCCTGCGCGAACTCTTCAACCTGTAGCTAGGCCTTAGTCATAGCGTTCAAAGACAATCTGCTTGCGATCCCAGCCGAGCTCTTTCAGGTGGGCACGGTGCGCATTCACAAATCCACTCAGCCCAACGATGTAGGCCTCGCGAATCGCGGACTGTGCCAGCAGCGCCGCATCGGCCGCCGCAAGCGATGCCGCATGATCCGGGCCATCTGCAACCGGCTGATAGCTCAGCGTAGAGAGCGCGGCGAATTCATCGCCGTAGAGCGCAGGCCCCGGCGCCGTGCTTGACTGCACCAGGCAGCCGCGCAGTTGCGGCGATGCCTGCAGAATGCTGCGCACCGGCGCAATGCCCGTCTCTTCTGCCAGAAACAGCACCGGCCCAGAGACTCCCCGCAGCATGAAGTTCCCATGCGGCCCATGAAATTCCACCTCCGCACCGGGCTCCAGATCGCAGAGCAGGTTGGAGAAGAATCCCGCTGATCCTTCTGTCTGCACGCGGTTCACACACAGCTCAATCTTTCCCTCGTGGGGCGCGGACGCGAGCGAGTAGGCGCGGGTGTCAATGCGGATTTCACCGGCGCGCGGATGCTCGGGCGGCAGCGTGCGCTGTGCGAGCACTGAGATGAACTGCCCCGGGGTGAAGGTGAACTCCGCGTCTACCGCAAACTCCAGGTGAAAGGTCTGCGATGCCTGCGAAAGCACCTGCTTGTGCAGCAGCCGGGCCGTTAGCGTTTCACGTTCGTTCATAGCCTCGCCAGTTCAGTGGGAGTATTCGGTTGCAGGCCAATCGGCATGTATTAAAGATATCGCGCCGCGGGTTAGGCGGCGCGATATCACTGCAATAGGTTTTGATTGGTGCGAACTTTTACACCCCGGCCGTCAGCTTTTCCAGTTCCACCACATCGCTCAGTTCATCCTGGTCCTTTGACTTTCGCAGGCTCAGAATTCCCATCGCTACCAGGATCACTATCTCCGGCTCAATCGGCTGGCGATAGTCCATGGAGGTGTGCGTCAGATAGTACGTGATGGGGAAGATCGCAATCACGATGGCGTATGGCAGCGCATGGCGGCGGTCCATCTTCCACCAGCGTCGAATGCCGCAGAACATGAAGAAGGTAACCGCGCTGCAGAAAAACAGGTTCGGCACGTCCAGTGGCTCTTCATGCAAATATTCGCCGGTAAAGCTCCAGAAGCCGGTCCAGAAACGGAAGATGCGCCGCCCGGTCACCTCAGCAAACAGTGCTGGATGCTGGCGGACCCAGGTCATGCCCAGCGTATGCTTCTGTGCCAGGTAGGCCATCTCTCCCTGGGCTTCAAACTTCGCCATCTCCACGTCGTTGGTCGCGGGATGCGAATTGCCCGGATTGGTACGGGTCATATCGCCGTGGTTCCCGGCCCAGAACTCCAGCCAGAAGCCGTCGCGAACGGGAACCAGCCCATGCATCTCACGATAATTGCGAACTGTCCACGGCATGAGCATCATCAGGAAGGCAACTGCGGTCACCGTGGCGCGAAGCACCACCTTGCCGCCTGAGCGCCATACGCGGTAGAGCGCCAGCAGCATGAGGAACGGCAGCATGGAAAGCACAGAAGGGTTTGACAGCGCAGTCACGCCATACAGCACGCCATAGCCGAACCATGCCATCAGCCGGGTAGTCACGTTCAGCCGTTGTGCAAAGTAGAAGCACCATGCAAACAGCATTGAGGTAAGCGCATAGTCCCATACCTGGGCGCTGGCGTAGTAGATGGCAAAAGGATAGATAACCCATATCCATCCGGCCAGCCGCGCGGCCTTCTCACCCACGGCATCGCGCAGGCAGAGGTAGATAGGAATGCAGGTCAGCGCGGAAAACAGGCTGTCCAGCATCAGGATCACAACCGCCGACTTCGGCGAATAGAGACCGTATGTTCTGAAGACGCCCGCCAGCAGGTACGGAAACAGCGGCGGAACCAGCGCAGTAGCGCCCGTGGAATGGAAGAAGGGAGAGGTAAATCCGCGGCCCAGGGCCACGCTGCGGGCCACCCAGCCCATCTCGGCGCTGAACTGCCCAAAGTCACCCTGCGGGGAAGAAATTCCCCGGAATGAGAACGCGACCACGATCGCGCGAAGTATCATTCCGCAGCCGACCATGATGGCCAACAGCATTCTGCTAGACCCGATTGACAACCAGTTAGCTTGTGGCGAGTCGCATTCCTGCGCGAGATCGGTCGGTTCGAGAGCTGTTACCTGCATTCGTAACTGAAGTCCTCTGCACTAGGTTTCGTGCGGTTTTCGATCGGTCTTGAGTCCGCACAAATAGAGTGCGACAAGAGAATGGGGCGTTCTCTAAATATTGGTATGAATAAAGTTTACCTTACAGCGTGCTGTTTAGCACAGACAGTTCGACGTGGAATCCTATTCATTCGGTTACAAAATAGAACCCATAAACCTTGTTTATGTTGCTTCTGTCGCCAACTCCATGTAAATGCACCGCCTTCCCGGCATCACGGAACAAGTGCATGCTCCTGCTCAGCAGGTAACTCCTCGATTAACGCTGGAACCGGTAAAAGCTCCATTTCCTTCGCCACTGGCGGCTGTCCTGCCCCGCTCGGCGCCCAACGGTTCTTCAGTTGCAGGAACGGCCGCTCCAGGAACCGGTAGCTCAGACTCGCCATGATCACGGTGCAAACGAAGGCCAGCACCGCCACTACCGCATCCTCGTTGATCTCAAATGGCAGTCGCGCGGCCAGCATGCCCACGGCGCGTTCATACAACGTGTGCGGGATGTCGTGGAAGATATAAAACCCATAGCTGATTCGGCCCAGCGCCCGCAGCGGCCCCCAGCTCAGCCCACGCGCCAGCCAGGTCCGCTCCTGCATCGCCAGCAGAATGCCGCCCAGCGCCAGTACATCAAACATCGCCGTCTGTACCGTAAAGGACCACTGCGTCTCACGCAGGTAAGAGTGCAGCCCGATGTGATAGCAGATGGTGCAGCTTACTGCCACGCCCACCGCACCCACCGTAAAAAGTGCCCATCCCTTTTGCAGCAGCCGCTGTGCCTGCCCGCCACGCAGCACCAGCGCCGCACCGCCGCCCAGCAGAAATTCGTCGCACCGCAGGATAGTGATGTGGGTGATCAGGTTGATATGCAGCGGCAGCCACAGCACCGTCAGCACCCGCGCAGCAAACAAAATTACGATCGCCGCTACGCAGATGCGGATCAACTTGATGCGCGAGCGCACGTTGAAGACCACCAGCGGCCAAACCAGGTAGAACTGCTCTTCCACACTCAGCGTCCAGAAGTGCCCAATGTACAGCGGATACCAGTTGTGCACTTTGCCAAAGAACGAAAATGGCCGAATCATCAGGTGAATCCACGCCAGGTGGTCTTCCGGCGCTCCGCTAAACAACCCCCATATATGGTTTCCTGCATAAACCACATAGAGCAGGTTCACGTGGTTCCACTGCACATGCAGCAGCGGCGTCAGCGCCAGCATCACGATCCAGAAAGCGTAGTAGACAGGGAAAATGCGCAGCGAGCGGCGAATGTAGAAGGTGCGAAAGCGCTTCAGCGTATCTTGCGCGTCAAACAGCACCCCGGTAATCAGGAATCCTGACAGCACAAAGAAGATGCTGACCCCATGCCCCCAGTACGGCAGCCCGCCGTAATGGTCCACGAAGACCATGCACGCAGCCACGGCACGGATGCCGTCAAGCGCGCGATAGTAACGTTCGCCGGGATTAGCACCGGCAGGTCAGCTTGGGGTTATTCTTGCAGAATACCAGTCTCCGCGCACCTCGCGACAGTAATATTCCCGTACTTGCCGCCCCGGCACGTCGTACGCATCGCCCGCATGTACCCAGCTACACACACCGTTCCGCGGTAATTCTTCGTACAATCTACCCATGGATAAGTTCGTTGTACGCGGCGGCAACCCGCTGCTTGGCACCATCAAAGTCTCCGGCGCAAAGAATTCCGCGCTTCCCTGCATGGCTGCGGCCATCCTTACGGAAGACGAGGTCGTTCTCGAGAATATTCCGCAGGTCCGTGATATTGAGACGGAGCGCAAGCTGCTCGCCTCCATGGGCGCGCAGGTCGAGCTTGGTTATGGCCGCGCCCAGCACCGCACCAGCATCCAGTGCGCCATCCTGTCTGATCCAGTGGCTAAATATGAGATTGTAAAGACCATGCGTGCCAGCTCTCTGGTACTTGGCCCGCTCATTGCCCGCACCGGCATAGCCCGCGTGGCCATGCCCGGTGGATGCGCCATCGGTGGCCGCCCCATCGACCTGCATATCAAGGGATTGGAGGCGATGGGCGCCTCCGTCACACAGGAGCACGGCTACCTGGAAGCCCGCGCACCCAAAAACGGCGAAGGCCGCCTGCACGGCGCCCACATCGTCTTTGACAAGATCACTGTAACCGGCACTGAAGATCTGTTGATGGCTGCCGTACTCGCCGAGGGCGAAACCGTATTTGAGAATTGCGCGCGTGAGCCTGAAGTCACTGACCTCTCCGCTCTGCTGATCGCCATGGGCGCAAAGATTCATGGCGCCGGCACCTCCTGCATCACCGTGCAGGGCGTTCAAAAGCTTCACGGTGCGCGTTATCGCATCAATCCCGACCGCATTGAGGCCGGCACCTTCCTCATCGCTGGCGCCATTACCGGCGGCGACCTGAACGTCGACTGCTGCGACCCCGCGCATCTCGGCTCTCTGCTCGCCAAGCTGGAAGAGTGCGGCGTTCGCTGCGATGTAGGCAAGGATTCCATCCGCGTCCGTAGCGAAGGCCAGCTCAAAGCCGCCGACATCTCTACCGAAGAGTATCCCGGCTTCCCCACTGACATGCAGGCTCAGTACATGGCCCTCGTCACGCAGGCGGAAGGCACCAGCGTCATCACTGAGAACATCTTTGAGAATCGTTTCATGCACGTCAGCGAACTCAATCGCATGGGCGCGAACATCAAGGTCGAAGGCCGCACCGCCACCGTCCGTGGCAAGACGCCGCTTTCGTCCGCTGCCGTCATGTGCTCTGACCTCCGCGCTTCCGCATCGCTGGTTCTGGCCGCGCTGGTTGCGGAAGGCGAAACCATCCTCGACCGCGTCTACCACATTGATCGCGGCTATGAGCGCATCGAAGAAAAACTGCGTGGCGTCGGTGCGCAGATCCGTCGCATGGGCAATGTCTTCGGCAACAAGTAACCCGGCGCTATTCCCTGTCCTTGCTGGATGCATTATCCGGTGCGTCGTCTTCATCCGGACTCCCGATGGCATTAGCATTGTCCCGCCGCAGGTCCATCGCCCTTTGCTGGTCGGTATCCGCGCTGAACCACAGTGTCACGTCGCGACCCACGGCGTTTTTCGCTGCGATTACGTCGTAGCTGTGCCCGTTCACATGCGCCAGAGTGTGCGATTGCGGTGTCACCAGCAGTAACTGCCGCATCACCAGGGACTCCTCGCGCGTATTGACGGTAAAGTACGCAGTATCAGCGCCTTTGCCATCGCCTGATTTGATAATCGAGCGGAAGAAGGCATCCAGGATGTCGCGTTCCTGCTGCACTTCCTTGCTGCGCCCCATGTATTCCAGCGCAATAGCGGCCAGCGAATGGGCATTGCCGTCAGCGATGTTGTGCTGCTCCATCGCCTGCGCAATCCGTAGCGCATCACCATATTTCCCGGCCTTACATGCGGCAATTCCCTGCTTGTAGGCGCTGGCTGGATCGTAGCTTCCTTCCACTCCGCTCAGTTCCGCCGCCAGGCGCAGTGCCCGCCAATCCACATCCAGGTTGCCGCCACGCACCTGCGCCGCAAGCGCCTCATACTTCGCCCGCTGCCCCTTGGGAATGGGGAGCGCACTTGCTGCCACGCCAGTGAACAACACCACGATTGAAACCAATAGAACCCTGAAAACTTTCATGGGAACCTCACGCAGCATTAAACACCACGTTGTTACTTCTTTGCCGGAACATCCTTCTTTACCGGAACACTCTTAAGAGCGTTATCCATAATCTGCATATCCGTATCCGTGTTAAACCACAGTGTCTGTTCCTTGCCACTGCCGTCGGTTACGGTCATCACATCGTAGTAGTGACCCTTCTCGTTTGACAGGCTCTGTGACTTTGGATTCAATCCCAGCAATAAGCGGATTACCAGATACTCTTCATGAACATTCACCGTAAACCACGCGGTTGCCGCGCTCTTCCCATCGCCTGAACGCATGATCGAGCCAAAGAATGCATCCAGCATGGCATGCTCCTTGGCGGATTCATCCTGCTTCCCTAAATGCTTATAGGAGATCATCGCCAGAAAATGCGCGTCGCCATCCGCGATGTTATGCGATTCCATCTCTTTCGCGATGCTCAGTGATTGTTCAAACTTGTTGTCATTAAATGCCTTGATGCCACGTTCGTTGGCATCCTTCATGTCGTAACTTCCGGAGACGCCTGCCACCTCGGCGCTAAGCCGCAGTGCCTGCCAATCCACGCTCGCGTCGCCGCTGGTTACCTTTGCTGCCAGCGCATCGTATTTTGCCTGCGCCACCTTGGGATCATCCAGCCCGTAAGCTGAAATCCCAACCGTCAACGCCAGGCTTGCAATGCAGAGTACCCTGAAAACTTTGGGAACTATCCATTTGACTACCCCGAGTGGGCCTGATTCAGGGTGGAATCCGTCACACGGAAAACCGAGGCCAAGCCGCTTTAGTATGTTCATAGAAACAAGTTGGGTTATAGTGGTACCCAACTTAGGAGAACCCCATGGAGCTGAGCAAGAAAGGGAAAAAGGGAAAGCCACCAAAGAGTGTAAAAATGGAGCTGACGTTTTGGATGTCGGATGATGGCGTTATTCACCTAACCACCAACGACCAAGACCCGGCGACGTATACCTTTCACGTAGCGATTCGCAAAGATGGCACGAAACCGAGTGGCCACCCAATGCTATTCCGCGAATTAGTAAAGTGCCTTAAGGGTGCTGGGGCTGAAATGCCTGAATAACTAAAGGGCGAGACACCGGCGTAGCCCAGTCGTTTGACATACCGAAACCAGCGTAGGAGGCACTAGTGGAACACCTTGAATACGAGTACAAGCTCGTCAGAGAACGAGGAGACGACGCAAAATTTCTCGCTGCTGTAAACAGTCTTGCAAGCAAAGGATGGCGGGTCCTCCACTACTCTTACGAGGCACCTAAGGGTACTTCTTCGGCGCTGCTCGAACTTTCCAAGCCCTCCAATGAGGACCATACAGACCCGCTAAACGGACCCAAATAGACTTCAGCCAGCTTTCCCGCACGGGCTAGGGACTCCAAAGCCTTCTCGACGTTACCTGTGGCCTTTAACGCTGCCTGAAAAAGGGCTGTTGCTATGACATCTTGTGGAATCATTCTGTTACCTCTCTATTGGATAGGTTCAAAAGTAAATTCGTTGGAATTCGCCGACTTTTCGGAAGGCATCCGCGCCGGAAATCCTGGGGGTGTTAGGATGTGGGCGGAAGGCACACCGCATGACGGGCCAGGAGTTGGAAAAAGCAAAGTGGTTGCAGCTTTTTGTGTTCTATGGCAGACTCTACCCTATGACCGATGAGTATAAGAAGCCCGCTAAGCCCGTAGTTAAGACACCGGTTGCTCAAACAACTCGACTCCCGGAGTCAACGTTGACTATGAACAATGCGGGAAAATTCGTAAGGCGGATAACTGCATCTAAGAAGCCAAAACGACAGCCACCAAGGCCGCCAGAAGAGTGAGTACCGCCCCCGCAATCACCCAGTATGCTGCCCTTAAACGCCTTCCTTTCGTATCGGCCCGCTGCTCCTGCTCTTCCGTCGTGTGAGCTAAATGTGCAGCAAAGCGTCCTTCGGGGTCTGCCTTCACAGCATTGTCGAGTACGCACGCAAAAGCGGACCGTTCCGGCATTGGGGTCGTTGTGCTTTGGGGTATCAGAACGGCTGCACAGTAGCAAACCGCAATCGCGGCCAGCACCAAAGCGGCAATAATCATTGCCGTTACAGTTCGGCCAAGTTGTAAGTTGTGCGAAACCCCCCATATCCACAGCGCCCACCCTGCGGCAGCGGCGACGGCTATGGCCCTGAGAAGACCCGCCGCCCGGCTCTCGATGGACCGAATTGCTGCATCAACCCATGAGTATCGGTACTTGGCATAATCAAGCAGCCAACCCATCGGTTTAGTGGATTCCTGTGCTGGTAAGGTCGCCGCAATTTTGAAGTAATCCGGCTCGGCCTCTTCTGTCGCTTTAGTCTGCTTATGCATCGAATGCCCCCTATCCTGACCCATAAAAGCACCTCTAGCAAGGAGGTTTGCTAGTTGCTTTAGCCTGTTTCACCTTCAAACGCTGGCGCTTTCGCGCCGCCTTTGTCTTCGGCTTTGGCCGGTAAGCCAGCACCACCCGCACAATTCTGTCCAGTACCTCTGGCACATCCTTCATGCGGTCAACTCCGCATAGGTGATGCGCCGCCCCGTGGTTGCCTTGATGAAGCTGTCCAGCCTGTCCAGCGTGTGAATCTTTACATTGCCGTCGTTCAGGCGGAAGGTGAACTCATCCACATACCGGCTAATATGCTTTGGACTGGCGTGGTGGTAGACCCCGTGCAGGCCGCGCTTCAGGACCGCCCAGACGCTCTCTATGCCGTTTGTGCTGATTGAGCCACGGGCATACTCGCCCGCACCGTGGTTGACCGTGGAGTGGTCGTAGGAGAATCCGAGCCCCTGATATCCGGAGTGCTCGTCCGTGTGAAGCTCTGAACCCGCTTCCACGTTATCGCGGACGGCTGCGTGGAGGGTACTGGTGTCCACCGATTTGACCGTCACAGCCTTCGTGCGCCCGCCCCGCTCCCGCATCCCTACCACCGCTGTCTTGCCGACTGTGCCTCGTCCTAACCGCTGCTTCTTGTTGGAATGCTTGTTCTTCTCAAGGCCGCCAATGTAGGCCTCGTCCACCTCCACGATGCCCCGAAGCATCATCAAATCGTTGCCGCAAGCCTCACGCAACCGCTGGAGAACGAACCATGCCGAAGACTGCCTTATGCCAATCTCTTTCGAGAGTTGCAGGCTGGAAATGCCTTTACGGGAGGTCACGAGCAGGTACATGGCGTAAATCCACTTGTGCAGTGGCACATGCGAACGCCCGAATATCGTTCCCGTCCGCACAGTAAAATCGTCCTTGCAGTCAAGGCAGCGGTAATAGCCACCCTTGCGGGCCGTGATACGCTTCGTGCTCAGGCAAATGCTACATGTGGGGCCGTTCGGCCACAGGATGGATTCAAGGTAAATCCGGGCCGTCTCCTGGTCGGGAAACATTGCAAAAATTTGGAGGATACTGATTGTGCTTTTGCTCATAAACCCCTCTGAATATGAGACAATTCTAACTTAAATTGTCGGGGGAGTCAAATGGATAATTCCCAAAACTTTCATGGGAACCTCACGCAGCATTAAACACCCAATCCACGATTTAGTGCCCAGTCCCCATCGCCTGCTTCCTCAATGCCAGCCAATTCTTGTACTGCGCCAGCACTTCAACGCCGTTCCCGTTGTACCAGGCGTAGCCATTGCGCCGCTCCAGTGAGATCTCGCTCACATCATCATGGATCGTCTTATCGCGATCGCCGAAGATTGGCGTATCCGTCGTCAGCGAATAGTACCGCGCCCATATAGGCCCTGCGCCCTCCGCCTTGCTCAGGTGCCGCCCTTCCGCGCGCGTTCCTCCCCACGTATAGCCGTAGATCGCCGTCGCCTTGAACCAAGCCACACCCGCCTCCACCGCCTCACGGATCGCTGGCGAAGGCTTCGGTTGCTCCATCAAAAACTCCAGCACTGATGCGCTCTCGCCACTCGCCAGTGCAGGCATCTCGTAGTTGCGCGCACTCACCGGTTCCAGTGTCAGGGGATCATTCTGCTGCGCCCACACCGTCTTCTTTCCCTGCGCCGTCACCTGAGTTGCGAGAACGCACTGCAGCCCACGCGCAAATGCCACTGCCGCCAGCTTCCGTGTTGTAACCGGCACGAAGGTCACTTCGCCATCCGCAACCGGTTTCAGTGATTCCAGTGATTCCGTTACCGCATCATCATTGAATGTGATCGCATCGTGATATCCGCCCTGGAGTGGCCACACCTGCGGCCATCCACCATTCGGGAACTGCGACTGCAGCAAATAATCAATTCCCCGCAGATACGACGCACGATACCGCTGCGCCTTATCCGCCGGCAGCACTGTAATCACCCTGCGCAGAAACGTCAGCTCGGTATTCGTCGCATCGTTGTCCAGCGTGCCCACATAGTTCCAGTGAGGATCATGTGGCGCGTCATAATCCTTCGCATCCGGATAGCGGTTCAGGTCGTCCGTCGCATAGAACTCGCCCAGCACTCGCGCCGGCTGCGTCATATCCAGGTTCTTGCTCCACCCACCGTTCGGAATCTGGAAGGAAACAATCGTGTCCGCAATCTTCAATGCATCCGCGCTGCCGTACCACGCCGCATCCTTATGCAGAGGAATCGAATGTGCGGAAGAACTTTGCTTCGGCAGAGTCGCCAGGCTACTTAGAGGCACCTCCGCCGCAAACGCTGCGCGGTCGGCTGCCTGCTGCTTCGCCGAACGCTCCACATACGCCAGCCACTCCCCCTGCTGCGCCTTCGGCACCTCGGCCCGTATACGTTCAGCGGTCAGCGGATTCGCCGGCGTATTCTGCCCCACTACCTTCGCCTGCGCACAGGCACTCATACCCGCCACCACGGCGAACACACAGCATTGGATTTGAAGATTTCTCATCGCAGACCAGCTTACAGTGGTCAGACCACTTAGCGCCAGCTTACCGCAAGGTGCCACCGCAACCCGCGCATCTTGGTCTTCTGCAGTACGCGCTCATACTCTTCCAGCTCGGCCAGCACCAGCGCGCCCTCGGTCCCCAGCTGCTGCGGCTCTTTCTGCAACTCGGCTACCATCGCGCTCACTGTGCGCAACCCATCTTCCGGCGAATACCACTGCGGCGGCGGCAACTGTTTCAGCAGCTCAGGATTTCCCGCGCCCTCTTCAATCAGCAGAGCCATGGAATTTTCGTCCGCAGAGAAAAATTCGATCAGTGGCTTCATGCCCAGCCGCAGTGCCAGCCGCTCCACCGCATCCTCGTGCCGCGCCAGCGCGCGTCCATTCACGAAGATGTCGTAACCGGGGTCATCACCTTCCACGACGATGTACATCGAGGCTGCCATCCGGGTCAGTGTAACTCTGCCGCCTGTGCATCGGCGTGCGAGCGTCTTTCCCAAAAATTGCGATCGTCTTTCCCAAAAATAGAAGGGGCTGCGCATCGCGCAGCCCCTCGGTATTCAAACTTGCAACTTGGTTATGCGCGATCGCCGCCGCCGGAGCCTGAACCGCCGCCCGGCCCGCCACGACGTCCGCCTCTGCGACGACGTCCGCCGCCACCGGGACGTCCGCCGCCGGCTGGACGCGGTGCGCCCCCAGCCGGTGCGCCGCCCACAGGTGCGTCTACGCGGTTGAAGTTTGGCTCATCGCCCTCTTCTCCCTCGTCGCCCTCTGCTTCGTCTTCGAAGTCGTCTCCGCCTTCAATGGTGATGGTGCTCTCGTTGGAGCGAGGCTGCTGATCGCCTGCTGGCGAACCGCCGCGCGGTCCACGGTCTCCGCGTCCACCGCGGTCGCCACGGTCACTGCGTCCGCCACGATCACCGCCGCCGCCCTGCTCCGGTTCCGGATCAGGCAAGCCCAGCTTGGCGCGCTGTTCCTTCAGCACGGCCTTGCGTGAGAGCTTGATGCGGTTGCCTTCCAGCGCGATGACCTTGACCAGGATCTGATCGCCGTCACGGAGTTCGTCTTCCACCTTGGCGACGCGGTGTTCCGCGATCTCCGAGATGTGCAGCAGCCCGTCCGTGCCGGGGAAGATTTCGACGAATGCGCCGAACTCTGCCAGCCGAACCACCTTGCCCAGATACGTCTTGCCGATCTCCGGCACAGCCGTGATGTCCTGCACCATCTGCATGGCGCGGGCCAATCCGTCTGCATCGCTCGATGCCACGTTCACGCGGCCGGTATCGTCCACGTCGATCTTGGCGCCCGTCGCTTCCACGATGCCGCGAATCACCTTGCCACCCGGCCCGATGAGGTCACGAATCTTGTCCGTCGGAATCATGATGGTCTCAATGCGCGGCGCGAACTTCGACTTCTCTTCATTCGCTGACGCGATCACTGCATCCATCTTGTCCAGCAGGAAGAGCCGGCCATGCCGCGCCTGCTCCATCGCTTCGCGCATCAGCTGCGCCGTGATGCCCATGATCTTGATGTCCATCTGCATCGCGGTAATGCCCTTGCGCGTTCCGGCCACCTTGAAGTCCATATCGCCGTAGTGATCTTCCGCGCCTGCAATGTCCGTCAGGATGGCGTACTTGTCGCCTTCCTTCACCAGGCCCATGGCCACACCGGCCACAGCGCCCTTGATCGGGATACCCGCCTGCATCAGCGCCAGGCTGGCGCCGCAGATGGTCGCCATCGAAGACGATCCATTCGACTCCAGGATGTCGGACACAACGCGAATCGTGTACGGAGACTCATCCTCGCCCGGCAACACTGCCTGCATTGCGCGGTACGCCAGCGCTCCGTGGCCAATCTCGCGACGGCCTACGCCTGACATGCGGCCTACTTCACCCACTGAGAACGGCGGGAAGTTGTAGTGCAGCATGAACCGGCGCTTCTGTTCGCCTTCGTAGCTCTCCAGCCGCTGCGAATCGTCCGTGGTGCCCAGCGTTGCTGTTACCAGCGCCTGGGTCTCACCGCGGGTGAACAACGCAGAACCGTGTACGCGCGGCAGCACGCCAGTCTCGATCGTGATCTTGCGGATCTCGTCGAATGCGCGATGATCCGGGCGGATGCGCTCGCCCAGCACCTGCTCGCGGAAGATGTTCTCACGCATCTTCTCGTAGTAGACAGAGAGCTTCTTGGAGGCTGCGGCATCCCCCTCGGGCAATCCCTTCTTCAGCTCGTCCTTGATCTCCTTGACCTTGGCGTAGCTGTCGAACTTCGGATACTTCTTGGTGTCGAGTGCGTCCTTCAGGCGGTCGCCGACCTTCGCCAGCAGACCGTCGTAGTACGCCTGGTCAAACTCCGCGGGAACTACGGCGCGCTTCGCCTTGCCTGCCTTGGCAACCAGCTCTTCAATCGCAGCGCAGATCTTCTTGATCTGGTCGTGCGCGAATTCAATGGCATCCACCACGCGCTCTTCGGCAACTTCCTTCGCGCCGGACTCCACCATCACGATGCCGTCCTTCGTGC
>Ga0302270_10002652_pt1 | contig 17304 bp, 13 predicted proteins | sample III_Bog_E2_3_FD_198773 | JGI IMG/M metagenome (GOLD analysis project Ga0302270, IMG submission 198773) | Peat permafrost microbial communities from Stordalen Mire near Abisko, Sweden - III_Bog_E2_3 | ecosystem: Environmental > Terrestrial > Soil > Wetlands > Peat | place: Sweden: Abisko... | reverse complement strand
CTCGGAACTGAACTGGAGACACTGAAGGCTCGCCGCAACTCTGCCGAAACCCGACGCGTGCAGATTGCAACTGTCGAACCGCTAATCGCGCCTCAAGCAGCCAGAAGGTCGGTCGAGGAGTATTGCGGAGAAGTGCGCCGGGCTTTTCGCTCATTCAAGCCGGACCAACTGCGCGAGTTTTTGCGCACGATCATCCATCGCATCGACTTCGCAGGTGCCTCCGTCCGAATCCAAGGCCACCTTCCTGCTCGACCACCGCAGGAGGTTGGCTGCGTGGGACTTGCACCCACAGATTCACACGGCGGGATTGCGACCACGACAATAGACACCCATGGTCGCAATCCGGGTGGGGAAACCGAAGAAGTCAACTTCGACTTGACTGAGATTATTCCGAACGCTCCGCCACGGACCATGTCTCGTGATGCACGGGGAAGGTTTTATTCGCCTATTGCCGTTCACGATTCGATTCCCTCAGACTAGCCTGAGACGGGACATACATCGAGCTTGTTATGCGTTTGTCTCCCGGTTGGTGATTTTGCTCCAGCGCAAGAACAGAGTCGCAAGAAACAATTGCGGCCTGAACCTACCGCTTCGATTAACTGCGCCGTGCCTCAAAATGGCTGCATGGCGTCCTTGATCGTGGTCGGGGAAACAATAACATGATTCACAGTCTTGTGCAGGATCGAAAACACGGCGGAACTACAAATTGCGCAGCCTGAAAGTGGACATCAACGAAGAGAGCATCTTGGCGGAGGCAGCGCGACAAAACCTCATGCAACCTCCGCACTTCTTGCGGGATATGCAGCGAAGATTGGCCTTCGAAACGGCCGGCGCCGCGTCAACGCCGCACGATCACCTCGCCCGCCATCCGCTTCAGATCGGCGTCATCCAGCGGATGCTTGAGGTAGCCAGCCTTCTCCCAATCCAGGTGCTGCTGCCGGACGTCGGCGCCGGGAGTGATTGATCGCACCTTCAGGTCGTAGTCCAACTCATAGAGCAGATCCATCTTCCCGCGGGCGACGCCCGCCGAAACAGCCAGAAAGAGCCGGTCTTGAGTGATGTGGAGCATCTCTACCCAGTGGTAACGCTCGATCTTGGGTCCCTCTCGCGCCAAACACGGCAGTGGAAAGAGGACGACGGCCTTCTCCGTCCCCGGCTCAAACCCGCGCAACCCGAATCCCGGATCGCTCAAGCCCGTCGCTGTCCCATGAACCCGGTCCGGATCGAAGACCACCAGCGTCGCGGCATGATCCCCGTTGTTTACACCGCCCAGTAGCAGTTCTGGCTTCCCGTCACCGTCCAGATCCGCGAAGCCAATTTGGATAAGTTGCCCCGGGTGCCAGTACTCGCCGAGCAGCTTTCCATGTCCATCCAGTACCGCGACCTGGGCAGGCGCTTGCGTATTGTGGATACTCGAAACCACAATCCGCGTATTGCGCGCCGAACGCCCTGGAACCAGCTTCACATTGTTAATCCAATACGGCGGGAAGTACTCCTCGCGCGTGTTATCGGTCACCTTGCTCCGCCCTGGAGTGAAGCGCCATTTGATCCGATGGTCGTCCTGCGAAAAGCACAGCACTTCGTTGGTCTGCGAGTCAGGATCGTCCCGCGCCATTAAGGGCACGGCGCCAAAGATCAACTCTGTCTCGCCGTCACCGTCCACATCGGCGGCGAACCAGAAGTTCTTCGCCCATACAGGGTCGTTATACTCCTCGCTCATTCGGAGCGGGAACGAATAATGCCACAGTTCCTTGCCCTCGGCGTCTTTGACGATCAGCGTATTAACGGACATCCCGATGGCGGCTGGCTTGCCACTTCGGGGAAACGCAAATTTCCTGATCGAGGCGTATGTGACGACCGCCAACACCGTAAGGAGCGTGGCATAGATCCAGAACTTCCGAACGGGGCTGGCCGCCTGCGACACCGTGACGGCGGACCTCGAATCCTCGTGCGGTCTAGTCGGGGCGCCTGCTTCAGCCGCGGTAGGAGGCCGCACCTCCGGCTCGGGCGCAGACTCATCGTGGGTCAGAGTTAAGTTCCGGGCCTTCCAATCATCCAGGTCGGCTGCAGAAGCTGAGACGCGACCGCGATTCCCGGGGCCCTTAACCACGGGGAGTCCCAGCAGGTCATACCAGTACTGGGCAGTACGAAGCGATACGCCAAGATGCTCAGCAATCGCTTTCCAGCCTTCGAGCTTCTGGCCTTCGTCCATCAGCGGTCCACTTCGCTTTCCTCGGTATTCTAGCAAAGCCTATCCGAGAGCACAGAATGACCCGTACTATGATCGGCCCGATAGCCCGAGCGAGGGGGTAATCCACCAAACCCTGGCACCTTGAGGCGAAAGCGATGAAAAACTCTCAAATTGCGCCGCCGGATGCGCCCGATTGCAGATCGTTGCAGATGATTGCATGCACGAACAGGTTTCAGAGCCGTTAGTCTCGTTCTTCCGGCTCAATTCGCAGGCACCAATGTTTGAACGCCAAGTGATGGGCAGAGGCGGTCTTCGGCTGGGCCGGACGAGAAACGCAGCGGTGCACGGGGCAGAGTCGAATGGCGTTGCTTGAATTGACACGAAGGTCTCCGGCGAGGAGCCAGCCAGTCGACCCGCTCCCGGTGAGGGAGCACGCTCCGCACAATGAGCAGCATTCACTCGGCACGTCCCGCTCAGCCGAGGGCAGAGTTCTCTCGCAGCAACGACCGCTAGCCACAGCGACCAATTCACCGTCCGCCGCCACACTATTTGAGACTCCATTCCATGTCGTCAACAGGATTTCCTTATGAGATGCCCCATTCACTTCCGTTACTTGACTTGTCTTGCCGGTTTGCTACTATACCTACAATCGGGCGCTTCGGCGGCAACTGTCATCGACTTTGAAAGCTTCAATGACGGCGACATCCTCACCAGCCAGATCCCAGGCCTGACGTTCACCAACACGAACATCCTCTCGGCAGGGATCTCGCTCAACGAGTTCGAGTTCCCGCCGTATTCGGGCAGCAACGTCGCTTCGGACATTGGCGGGCCGATAACCATCAACTTCGCTTCGCCGATTACCAGCTTCAGTGGCTACTTCACCTACCTGGAGCCGCTCACGATCACCGCGTTCGATTTTTCGGACATTCAAGTCGTCTCCGCCGCATCGGCATTCTTCAGCAACGACGCCCTGTATGGCGATCCTGGCAGCAATCCAAATGAGTTCCTCCAGGTGAGCTTTGCTGCCGGCATCGCCAGCGTGATCATCGAGGCAGATCCGAACGGCGGTTCGTTCGTGATGGACGACCTCTCCTACACTCCCGCGGTACCGGAACCTTCTTCACTTTACTTAGCCTTAACTGGAGTCGCAGCGTTGCTTGCACTCCGCAAGAAGCTCCTATGAAGACACTCAAATTCCTGATCCCGATCTCGGTCCTCATCGTCCTGTTCGCGGCAGGCGGCCTTTGGCTTTATGGCAAAGATGGGAAGACTCCGGCTCAGATTGCCTCCTCAGTCTCGCAATCCGCGCATGAGGCCTCCACTGCCAGGGAAGAAACTCCCGAAGCCGTGATACCAGCTAGTGCACCTTCGATCCCGGCACCAGTGGCGACGCCAAACCTGATCACGGTCAATACCTCAACCGCCGTCACAGTCACGGTGCAACTCGTCGACCCAACGCTAATTCCCGGCAGCGTGAATCTGCTTCGCCTCGGCGCGACTGGCACTCAACCCACAATCCTTGGCGTGATGCACGACGACGGACTCAACGGAGATGCGAAGGCCAACGACGGCATCTACACTCTTCGAACGACCTTTAACGAGCATGGCACCGGGCAGATCTCGCTTCAGGTTTCGGCGGCTTTTAAGGGCAAACTTCAACGGGCCATCTCGGCGTATGTGTTAGTTACCGTGGGAAGTACCTATAAGGATCCGATCAGTGGGGTTAGCTTTACTTCGCCACAGTTTTCCGTAACGACACAAGCTACCTCCAGCGTTTCCAGTTCTGGTCTATCGGATATCGATGTGCAGGTTCTCGATCCGAAAGCGCAAGAATACATCTCAGTCATCGGTCTAATCGTATACAGCAACCCTAGCAAGTTATCTCTAGCTCAGTGGTTTTCCAGCAACGTTGATGATGATAATATATTACACAATGCTAATGTGTTCCAGGCGCAAGTCATCAACGGACACAGCGCTTTGGTCTTTGTGGGTCCTGTGCCAAGTGAATATCAAGACGGCCCAGTTGCCTTCGCATATATGATCTCGCCTAGTGGTGACCGCGTAGTGGCCATCACACAGGGGCAGGAGGCGCAGGTAAGCGATTACGGCTATGATCCGGCAATGCTCCTCACGCAGCTTCTAGCGACGTTTACATTCTAACTGTTGCACAGCTTAGATATCTACTTGAGGTGTCCACAAAATGAGATCGCGGTTGACTGAGTTAATCATCGTACTGACTTGCGGCATCACGTCGTGCTTTGGGGGAGGGGCCGATGCGGGCAGCGTGCTGCAATGCGGCCAGCCGGAAGCTGTTTTTCCACTCCCGCCTCTCGTAGGCGCGATAGCATACTCAAATGGGCCCGCTGACCAAGGAACAGGCTCTAGCTGCGCCGGCGGAGAAGAATACCAATGCGTTAATTATGTCAAGCGGTACTATGCCTCTATTCTTCAATACCAAAAAGCGGCTAACTGGCACGGATACGCAAGAGACTACTGTAACGCCGAATGTAGCGTGACGTCGAAGGAAGGACTGCAGGCTTTTCCACAAGGAAGTGGGACGGCACCCATTCCCGATGACCTCTTGGTGTTTGGCGGCGGCTCCTATGGCCACGTTGCGATAATCACAAATGTGACGGAAACGCAGGTGACCATCATTGAGCAGAATTGGAGTCCGACTGGAACGGCCACACTTCCAATTCAGTTTGTGAACGCGGGATACCAGGTCGGCCCAAGGCCACATGCTGCACACTATTTTGTTAAAGGCTGGCTCCGCCTGCAGTCCCCGGCTTCACCAACAGGCACCGTAATAGTCAACGCCACTCTCGATATCGTCAACCCCGTCGCTTCTGCCGCCTTTACACTCACTGGCCCCAACAAGCAACCAGTGAGCGGTCCGGCATTGGGAGTTCCAATTCCGAACCTCGCCCCTGGCCCCTACACGCTAACATTCACAGGCAGCGCTCCGGTCAACACAACCTTAACCGCTATCCTCCCATGCGGCGCGCTGACTCGCGGCCCCACGTGTACCGCCACGCTTGGCGCCGGCCAAACTCTTCCTTTCACGATGCAGTTCACAACTAACCCGCCCACGGCGGGTTTTACGATGTCCGCAGGCGGTTTAACCGTACCCAATGGGGCCATCCCACTGAACGTCGTGGCGCCACAGGGCGGAACTGCCAGTGTCAGTTTCGACGGATCTTCCAGTACAGCGGTCAACGGCAATACGATCAAGAACTGGAGTTGGACTTCCAACGGTTCGGTGATTGGAACGACCAGGACCTTCTCTGCCGCTTTTCCTAGCGGCACGTATAACATATCTCTTGTCGTTACAGACAGCCTGGGGCACAACTCGACAGCCGCTACCGGGACCGTGAAAGTGACTGAACTGGGAAGCCTCACGGACCTCGGGACACTCGGCGGCGCGTCGGGCACCGTCGCCTATGGCATCAACAACAACGGACAGGTCGTCGGAACTTCATGGACGGGTCAGTATGGGGGTGGCGGAGCAGTATGCAATACCGGCCAATGCCCGATTTGGTATGCGTTTCTCTGGAGCAATGGGGCAATGACCAACCTCGGCCTCCCCGCTGGCGCCAACGCCGTGAGTAGCGTCGGATATGGAGTAAACAATCTTGGTGAGGTGGTGGGCGCGTACTCGTACCCAGGCTACTACTCCGCCAGCTTCCTGTATTCAAACGGAGTGAACGGTACGATGAATGGCGTGTCATTCGGCGCCGCATACGGAATCAACAGCGCGGGTCTGGTGGTCGGAGCGTCGTCAACCGGTGGGGCTTTCGATCCCGAGCACGCATTTCTTTACTCAGGGGGCAACTCGACTGACCTCGGTACCATCGGAGGATCCAACAGTTCGGCCGCCGGCATCAATGAGGGCGGTCAAGTGGCCGGGTATTCATTCTTGAGCGACAATGCGACCTACCACGCGGTCCGATGGGCCAGCGGGGTCCACACGGACCTCGGCACTTTGGGCGGTACCTATAGCCGAGCGTTCGGCATCAACAACTCCGGCGTGATAGTGGGCGCAGCGTCCACCGTTTCCGACGGAGCTAGCCACGCCTTCTCCTTCAGCTACTCCCCGATGCAAGACTTGGGCGCGCTCGGCGGCACCAATAGTCAGGCAGATGCGATCAACAACATTGGACAAATCGTCGGATGGGCAAATACTGCTAGTGGCGACCAGCACGCCTTTGTGTGGAGCGGCGGCCAAATGGTTGATCTCAACGCCATTGCTTCTCTTGGCCCGGCGGCCGCGTTAGTGGAAGCTACAGGGATTAACGACTATGGGCAGGCCGTGGCCAATGGAAACAACGGTCGCGCCTATCTCCTTACGGTCCCGCCGCAGTTGCCTGGGACAATCGTCCTTTCATCGACCGGAACAGTGGACTTGGGCCAGTCCGTTCCTTTTCCTATCAGCTTATCGGCCCCCGCGCCAGCCGGTGGCGTTACTCTGACACTGGCCAGTGACGATACCTCAAAAGTGACGGTGACGCCATCAAGCATCACAATCCTCGGTGGATCGACGACGCCAAGCGCGTTGCCTCAAGTTGCTGGCATCGGTTTTGGAACAGCAACAATAAGCGTTTCTGCCCAGAACTACGTTTCTGTTTTTCAACAGGTCCATGTGAGGGAGATCGTCTATTCCCAAACATCATTTGATCCAACTATCAACTATTGTGACCCGCCGAATCCAGTCTGTGCCTTCGTTTGGTACCCGACTAGTTCTATTAGCTTCGCTGGTCAATTGTACAGTATTACGTTAAAGCTGGCCCGAGAAGCCGGGCATCCAAACGGTTTTAACTTCTTCTTATGGGTCACCGATGAGCACAATTCTAACCCGTGTGGCTCCAGATCTTTGCAACCGTCAGACTTGCCAACACCGGGCACATGGAAAGACGTCGAGTTTACCTTTGCTGACTGTCGGACGGACTTCTCCGCGCCTAATCACTTCGTCGGCTTGATTCAATGCAATAACTCTCAATGCGTTAACGGCCTGTCTGTAGCCGGCGACGTGGCCGGTAATCCATATATGTTCATTCGATCACAGTAGCATGGTCTTGCTCATTAAGTCGGCTCCGGCAACTGAATCTCGCTGCCAAATTCGAGGAAACCAGGGCGCCTTCTGTATGGCCAGGCCTGCTGTCCTTTGCGTGGTAAAAGGTGGCGGAATCGATCCATCACCATCGCTCTGTTGAACCGTGAGGCAAATCACAGCTACAAAAATGACTACAGCCGCTTTCTCACTCCGGAGAAAACGGCTGTATCTTATTGATTCTATTGGTCGGGGCGGGGCGATTTGAACGCCCGACCCCCTGCGCCCAAGGCAGGTGCGCTACCAGGCTGCGCTACGCCCCGACTCTAAGTGGCTTTCTCCTCAATCACATAGGCTTCAGAGCGATTCAGGGGGACTGAAAAGGCGCATATGCCTACGAGTCAAGGTTAACCACCTCAATCCTAGCATTGTTCGCGACGCCCATCACGGAGCGTCGCTGCCCTTAGAACGTCTCAGCCAAAACGCCCGAGTGGTAACGCGAGCAGTCGCACGGCATTACGTCTTGCCTCACCAATGTGCACAGCCGGCAGTGCGTGCAGCCAGGTGCTAGCCTCAATACTGTTCACTTAACAATCCTGATGTGTTTGGAAACCTCGATGCGGCGCGTGCGTTGCCGCTTGCGCGGCCGCAGATTGTAGTTGCTCATCTTTCGCTTCACTCCGCGGAAGTTGACGCGGTTTCTGCTGGAGACGACGCGCTCCTGCAGGATCTCGTCGAGGATCGCATCATGCAGGGCTCCCTTATGCGAGGGGGGGAATAGCAAAGGAGCGAGCCATGCGCCGTTGGACCACGCGTACGGAGTGCAGGAATGAGCGTCGATCAGGATCTTGATCAGCTTTGAGCGCGGCCTCGTGCATCAAGCCGCGGATGGCAAAGTGGGCCATGAGTAGGCCCCAGAACTCCTGCTCGACGAGCTCTGGCGTCTTGCTGCGCAGCACGATCTGGGCTCCGCGCAGATGTGTCTTGAGCTCGTCCAGGGCGGTTTCTATCTCCCAGCGCTCATGGTAGAGCGCGGCCAATTCTTTGGCCGGAGCCAGCTTGGGATCGAGGATGGTGGTGATCAAGCGGTAGATCGACTCTGCCCCTTTTACGCCCTTCAGCCGATAGTCGATCACGCGGACCACGATCCCATTGAGCTGATTCCGGCGATCCGAAGTCGAGGCATAAATGCGGCTGAGGTAAGAGCCGTCCGCCAGGCGCTGATCAACATCCAGGTGTGCGTTCCGGCGGGTGCGCCACAATAGATCCGCTCCCGTACGGGCCGCGGTTTGCCACAGCTTGTAGCCGGGGAAGAATCGGTCCGCCAGGCACAACATCCCTTTGTGCAGCGCTGGCACGACGTCCTGAGCCAGCGTGATCTCGTCGGTGGCATATTTGCTCATCTGCGCCGCCCACAATACGTGGGTTCCGTGCTCCAACAGCGCCACGAAGCGAAGCTTGGGAAAGGCGCTGGAACCGCGACTGGCGCCGGGTCGCCCAAAGGCCTTTTCGTTTTCGACGGTGTCGGCGGCATCGAGCGTGCTGCCATCCAGGCTGATCAAGCGCCACTCACGATACCAGGCGCCTTTGGTCCGCCGCTCCGCGATCGGAGCCACGATGGTTGCATAGAGGCTCTTCAATGGTTCTGCGCCCAAACGGCTGCGGGCTTGTGAAATCCCCGACTTGCCAGCCACCTTCAAGACCGCCTTCGGATCGAGCAACCATTGCACTCCCTCCAGCAAGCAGCGCAGCACTTCGCGATTGGACGATCGCACGTAAAGCGCCAACGCGATGACATAGTAAACCACGACGTGCGCCGGCAAATCACGCTCGCGCACGCTGGTGCGTTTAGTCTGCGCTAGAGCTTCGCGCACTTTCTCGACGGGGAAGTACTTGGCAATGACACCAAGGCTGATGTAGTCGGTGATCCGGCTGCCAGCAGGTAGGGATGCAACGGCACGAGCCATTCCAGGGGCCTCTCGCCCCCAAACAGAATAGAAATGTTATTAAGTGAACAGTATTGAGGCTAGCGTCACCAGCGAACTGCCGTGACGCGGCGGAGGAGCGCTGGCCGAAAACGGCCAAAGACGCATGCCCCGGTTCCGTCAATGAGATTCTAATTCACGAGAACCACTGTAAATCAAACGTCAGCCCTCTCCCGAGTCGTCCATCACTCGAAAAGAGGGAATCGTGTCAGCGGTTAGTGGAAAAACCACCCGCGTCTGCATTCGGTGGAACTCCGCCAGTTGTTGAACGGAAAGCGGACAGCGTTCGGCTCGGCCCGCGGAGGCCGCCCAATGCTCCACGCACAGCCGTAGACGCTTGCCCGCAGAATAGCTAACGTTATTACCCCTTAACGCCGGCGTCAAGGGCAACGCCAGCGGGGAATGAACGGTCGCGCTCCTCTAGTCCCCATCTGCGCGGTGCCCATCCCTCGTCTTTGAAGACGAACGGCATGCTCTCAGCCGTGCGGTTTGCGCGTGATGCCGCAAATGGACTGGCGCCGATACGCCGCACCCCGCAGGCAGGCTGCCGCGTGGCACCCATCAGTTGCCCATTTTCTTGATCGCACCAAGTGGCGTCTGCAGGGTTCCGTCGTTGTTAATGTCGAAGTCGTAGGCGAAGGGCGTGAACGATCCAGCCTTGTAGAAAGCTACCTTGCCGCCGCCCGTGAAACAGTCGAACGGCATCTCACCGCCCAATCCTTCCGTAATCGTTGCCTTGCCGGAACGGAAAACAACCCTCATGCCGCCCATGCCCGAGACGTGCTCCCACCGGCCTTCGTACTTGCCGGCACAGCTGACGAGCCCCGGCTTGGGAACTTGCCCGGCCGCCCGTTGGGCGGGAGGAGGCGGCGGCGCCTTGGTCGACATGCGGATATTCTCGGGGGTCGTGTCCACCATGTCAGAGCCGAAGCCCGTATCTACTCCTGGCACCTTCATGGAGTACATGTTGAGATTCTGCCCGCGGACCTCGCCCTCCATCCATCGGCCGTTCACCAGCACTTGCACGCGATCGTGGAGATCGTATTGCCCCACCGCGTGATCCTCCGCCGTGAGCTTCCCGAGCCGGCGCACCTCCATCGGCCAGAGTTTTGAAACGTCAACCCCATTCGGCAGATGGACGATGTAAGAACGGCCGTGTACCTGGATGACCTTGGCTTCCTGCCAGCCGTCGATCAAGACGCGCACCGTGTCGCCGACCTTGAATCCGCCGGGTCCAGCCTGCGCGTTGGCCGCGCCTGGAGCCGGCGCCGACGCTTCACCGCTATGGGGATCGGCCTTAGCCTCCGCCGGCGTTTGCGCGTGGCACTTCGCCACCAGCAAATCCGTCAGCTGCTTGCGCAGCAGGACGCCTCGCTGATAGGCCTGCCCATGCTTATAGTTCTGAAGCTCGCAGGCAGCCATGTCCGCTGTGCTGAGGCACGAAAAAACCTTGAAGCTAAGTCCGTCGTTGCACACGTAGACCACGTTCATTTGCAGCGCCGGCGTCTGCCCCAGCAGGGTGGCCAGCGGCAAGGCAAAAAGCAGACTTTGCAAAGCGGGAACTCGCATCCTTGGTAGCCCTCCGTCTCCATGCGTTGCCAGCCAGCGGCACGCTGGGAAGAGGAAGCCGCCCGGCGTCCCGTGAAAGAGTTTACTGGGAAGATTAACACAAAAGTCTAGAATCGGTCCAAAGAGCAGGGCCAGTGCGTCCCTTTCGATGCGTTTTCCAAGCGGCTTGACGACACTGTGAAACAGGGCGGTTCCGGGACTTTACTGCCTGGTCGCGTTGTCGGGACGCCGTAGATGCGAAAGCACCAGCTCCCGGACGGGGCCTGGCTCACCGGACAGCTACCGGGAACACGAAATAGCGGGACCACACCCGGCGAGACTTAGCTTTGGCGCTCGCATCAGTCCGCCTTGGTCTGCCGATGCGCTCCGCAACCACTACACGTGCGTATCCGGTGTATCGTTAAACGCGACGCACGGGCCGGCCCTCGAAAGACCGCGCGGCTGCCCCACGCGGCGGCGAAAGCATAGGATGATTCCAAGGGGAGAGAGCAGGCCGGGTGGCGGCAGACTGGGGAGGCCCTATCCATCCGCCGGTATCTCAGTCCGGTAGCAGCGCGACTTTCGCGCTCGAGTGCGAAAGCGGCCTCATGGGAGCGAATCGACACGTGACTTCATCAGACGCCTCATCACCCAATCGCAGAGACTTTTTGAGGACAGCCGCTGCCGACGGTTCCGCCCTTACGCTGCTCGGGCAAACGGCCGCTGCTCCTGAACCCGCGGGATGGTTCGACCGCCCTATGCGGTGGGCCCAACTGACACTGGTCGAGAATGACCCCGGCCAGTACGATCCTGGGTTCTGGCTGGACTACTTCCACCGCACGCACTCGGATGCCGCCTGCTTGAGCGCCGGGGGATGCGTCGCCTACTATCCGACGCGCGTGCCGCTGCACTATCGCAGCAAGTGGCTGGGCAAAAGCGATCCGTTCGGCGAACTCCTGGCCGGGTGCCGCAAACTCGGCATGGTCGTGATCGCCCGGACCGACCCCCACGCGGCACACCAGGATGTCTTCGACGCCCATCCGGACTGGATCGCAGTCGATGCCGAGGGCAAGCCGCGACGCCACTGGGCCATGCCGGAGTTGTGGGTGACTTGCGCGCTCGGCCCTTACAACTTCGAATTCATGACGGAAGTGCACCGCGAGATCACCTCGCTGTATCGGGTCGATGGCATATTCAGCAATCGCTGGGACGGTTCCGGAATGTGTTATTGCGAGCATTGCCGCAACAACTTCCATGACGCAACAGGCATGGACTTGCCGCGCACTGTCGATCCCCAGGCACCCGACCGCCGCGCCTACCTCGAATGGCGGCAGCAGCGCCTATTCGCCCTGTGGCGTTTGTGGGACTCCGAAATCCGCAAGATCAACCCCGGGGCGCGCTTCATCCCCAACACGGGCGGGGGCGCGCTCAGCGATCTGGACATGAAAACGATCGGCGAGGAGGCGCCGATTCTCTTTGCCGACCGGCAGGCACGCAGGGGTCTGATGCCGTTATGGGCGAACGGCAAGAACGGCAAGGAATACCGCGCCACGATGGGAAACAAGCCGATTGGTGGAATCTTCAGCATGGGCGTGGAAGAACCATATCGCTGGAAAGACTCGGTGCAGTCGGCGCCCGAAATCCGGATGTGGGTGCTGGATGGAATCGCCAACGGCCTGCGTCCCTGGTTCACGAAGTTCTGCGGGACTCTGCACGACCGGCGCTGGGTTCCCGTGGTCGAGGAGCTGTACAACTGGCACTACCGCAACGAACGGTATCTGCGTAACGAGAAACCTCTGGCGCGCGTGGCCCTGGTGTACTCGCAGCAGACTGCCCAGTACTATGGCGGCGAACGCGCGCACGCCAAAGTGGAGGACCACGCGCTCGGCTATTACGAGGCGCTCGTGGAGGCTCGCGTCCCGTTCGAGATGGTGCATGACCGGCTGCTCGACCCGGCGCATATCGGCCAGTTCAAGACGCTGATCCTGCCGAACATCGCGGCGCTTTCCGCGGCTCAATGCGACCAGATCCGCGCATTTGTGCGCGGCGGCGGAGGCGTCGTCGCGACGTATGAGACCTCGTTGTACGACGAGTGGGGCGTGCGCCGGCGCGACTTCGGACTCGGCGATCTCTTTGGGGCTTCCTACGACAACGCCCTCGATCCGCGGATACAGAATTCGTACTTGCGGCTCGAATCCGATGCGACCTCCGGCAAGCGCCACCCGATTCTGACTGGTCTCGAAGACGCGGAGCGAATCATCAACGGGGTCTCCCGCGTTCACGTGAGAACCCTTGACCAATACTCCAATCCGCCGCTCACACTCATTCCCTCGTACCCGGACCTGCCGATGGAGGAAGTGTACGCGCGAGTCGCGAAGACGGACATCGCGCAAGTCTACTTGCGCCAGGTGGACCAGGGCCGCGTTGTCTATTTCCCGTGGGACATCGACCGGACGTTCTGGGAAGTTCTCTCGCCGGACCACTTCAAGCTGCTGCGGAACGCCGTGGATTGGGCTACAAACGAATCCCGGCCCGTGGAAGTCACGGGGTCCGGCACGCTCGATGTAACGCTATGGCGGCAGAAGGACTCCATGACGGTGCACCTGGTCAACCTTACGAATCCAATGATGATGAAAGGGCCGGTGCGCGAGTTGATCCCGGTTTCCGCACAACTCGTGCGAGTCCGGCTGCCCGAAGGACGCAGGGCGAAAGCTGTTCATCTCCTCGTGAGCGGGCGGACGCCGCAGGTGCGAGAGACAGACGGATGGTTGGCGCTGAGCATCGAATCAATTCTGGATCACGAGGTGGTGGCGATCGACCTGTGAAGAACTCTCCAATTCGCACCAGGTTCCACTGAACCGTGCTGGAGCTGGCTGGATCCTCCGAAGAGCTTCGCAGATGCCCAAGGCCGGCGACAAAGCGCACCGCTACCTGATGGAACTGGAAGAGGGACGTATCGAGTGCGATGGTGCAAAGCTCATCTCTCAAAAGGCTGTCGATCTGGCGCTCGCTGCGAAGGCGGGTAAAATCATCCCGACATTCGTCTCCCCAAAGCATTTGTTGAATCGTGTGGGGTCGTGCCCGGATAGCAGGAACGCGCAATGGCGAGCTCGACCCCGTTGATTGTCTTTGGGCTACAGTGCGTCCAGAGCCTTCACGTCGATGGCCTCATAGTGAATCGTGACGAAGCCAGGCCCACCTGTTTGCTCGTTCCACCAGAGAGTGATGGATGTGGAAGGGAAAACCCAGAATACCCGGCTGTCCGTCGTGCCACTGCCATCGGGACTATGGTCCTCATTCTGTGGCGTTCCATATTTCACAATCAACAACTGCTTTAAAGCCGAGAAAGTGTTTGTTCTCTCCCGCGGTGATGCACTGGGTCCGGCGGCCCTGATTCTAATTGCGACGACCTGATTTGAATCTCTCTCCGTTTGGACTGCCGCTTCCGCGGTGATGCGGCCGATCTTGACATCCGAGATGACGAACCTGTCAATCAGAATGGCGTCCGGCGCTGCGGCTACTCTCGGGTCGGACACTTGGCCCGGAAATGCCTCTCGGGCCTCAGCAACGGTCATGCCTCATCTGATCCGAGTCCAGCCGACCACATTTTGCGGTTGAGCGAATGCGGCCGTCGCAGTAAGCAAAAGCGCCCCGGCCAGCCTGAGGCCCAATGTTCTATTCCTGCACCCGCTAATCACGATTCACCTCCGTCCCTATTGTCTTAGACGTACACATGGCCTAGACGTGCATAGTTGCCGGGCGTCCCCCAAACAAAGAGTGCAGACAACTCACCGCTCGCTCGCGTTCGCGGCTCCGTCCGCACTACCCCGGGTAAGGATGTTGGTACGGAGCGCGATACTCGCGCTTGAGCAACTTCGCCGCGGCCGGATTGCCAACGATTTGCTCTTTCTGGCTGTCCCAGAAGACGCGCGATCCGGTCTTGTACGCAATCATTGCCAGTTGCACCGTCGCGGTAGAACGGAATGCGTCCTCCGGCAGGCACATCGGCTGCTTTTGGCTGCGGATTGCTTCCAGCCAGTTCTGAACGTGTTTGTGGCCTGTGTCGCCGGTCACCGTAAAGGTCTTGCGTTCCTCGCCTTTTGCCTTGGGAATGACGGTCCAATGGTCATCGGTCACGAAGACCGTCGCCTTGTCTCCGTAGAAGAAGATGCCATTGCTGATTTCGGGCGCAAACTCCGCGGCGCCCCAGATCCGGTGCCGCCAGACAATCGGGCAGCGTTCGAATTCGAAATGCGCCGTCAGCATGTCGGGCGTGGTGATCTTGCCTTTGAGTTCGTACAGACCCCCGACGGCCTCCACGAATCTCGGCATGGACTCGCCCAGAATGACGCGCGCGGCATCGATCAGGTGGATGCCCCAGTCCACCAGATGGCCGTTGCCATAGGCCTGCTCCAGGCGCCAGCTCATGTGGCCGATCGCGGGACTGTAGGGTAGCTTCGGGGCCGGCCCGCACCATTGCTCCCAATCGAGCGCGGGCGGCGGCTCCTGTGGCGTGGGGTCCGGCGTGCCGGCCTGGTAGTGGATCTGCACGTCGGTCTGGACGATTCTGCCGGCGTGCCCGTCCCGGATGAACTGCGCGACCTGCTGAAACGCCTCGCTCTGCCTGCGCTGAAAACCGAGTTGCACGATGCCGCCGTTGTTCTTCGCGGCGTCCACCATCGCGCGTCCTTCGCGGATGTCGTAGGCGAGCGGCTTCTCCTCGTAGATGTGCAGCCCCTTCTTGCAGGCCGCGATGAACGGCAGGGCATGCCAATGGGGCGGCGTGGCGATGATGACCGCCTCCAAGCCGTGCAGATCGAGCAACTCGCGGTAGTCCTTGAACGGCTTGGGCCGCGAGCCTTGCCGTTTTTCCATGTCGTCCGCGAACGACTTGAGGTGGTCGGAATCGGCGTCGCAGACAGCGACGATCTCGACGCCTCCTGCGGCCAGCGCGTTGTGGGCGTCCACACCGCCATACCAGCCGCAGCCGATCACGCCGGTTCGAAGCTTGCCAGCAGGCGCGGCGCCGTAGACGAGAGGCGCGCCGAGAGCGCCAATAAACTGCCGCCGATTCGGGTTCATCATAGCTTTGCCAACTTACCATAGTCCGCGCCTCGTGCGGCCCGGCATGTTTGAGGTCGGAGTAAGGCGCGATCCGGCGGCCTCGTCGCGGACCGGGGCTTCGGCCCCGCGCCAATGTCGTCGGCTGCTATTCTCTCTCCAACAGACGGCGCGGGTAGCGATAGACTCTGTGTGGGAGTTTTTCTTGTGCCTTACAACGTTTCCCGCAGAACATTTTTCGCTGGCGCCGCGACCGCGGCTGGTGCGCTCAGCGTCGCCGGAGCCAACGATCGCGTGCGCCTGGGCCTGATCGGCTCGGGCGGACGAGGCCAGCACCTGGTCCACATGGCCCAAGCGGCGGGAGGCGCGGAATTCGTCGCCATCTGCGACGCCTGGGACCAGCGCATGAATGACGCCACTAAAGTCATAGGATCGCCGGTCCAACAGTACAAGACCTACCAGGCGCTGCTGGAGCGCAAAGACATCGACGCGGTGATTGTGGCCACCACCGACCACCACCACGCGCACGTCAGCGTGGATGCCTGCCGCGCGGGCAAGGACGTCTACGTCGAGAAGCCCATGACCTCGCTGCCCATGCAGGGCCACGGCATGGTGAAGGCCGTGAAAGAGAACAACCGCATCCTCCAGGTCGGCGTGCAACAGCGCAGCATCGAACCGTTCCTCTCGGCCAAGAAAGCGTACGTCGATACGGGCCGCCTGGGCAAGGTCCACATGGTGCGCACGGTGTGGAACGCCAACGGCGGCTATCTCGAAAAGCCTCCGGCCGGCATGGAGAACAAACCCGCGGGACTCGATTGGGACATGTGGGTCGGCTGGCTGCCGAAGATGCCGTGGGATCCGAAGCGCTACTTCAATCGATTTTCCTATTGGGACATCTCCACCGGCGGGCAGACGGGCGGGCTGTTCGTGCACATGATCGACGTCGTGCATTGGTATCTGGGCGTAAACCGGCCGCTCTCGGCGGTGGCGATGGGCGGCATCTATCAATACCCCGACGGGCGCGACACGCCGGACAACATCAACTTCATCGTCGATTACCCGGGCGGCCTGAACGTCACGTTCGAGGCGACCATCACGGACATGCTGCCGCAGGAATCCGCAGACATCGTCTTCTACGGCGAAGGCGGGCGGTTGAACATTTTCCGTCATGGCGCGCGGTTCCTGCCCGCCGACCGCGGCCCGGCGGAAACGCTCAAGCCCGGCCCCGAGCATCCGCACATGGGCAACTTCCTGGAATGCGTCCGCACACGGAAAACGCCGAACGCCAACGTCGTCGAAGGACACTATGGCTCGATGGCTTGCCACATCGGCAACCTCGCATATAAGGAAGGGCGCCGTGTCGAGTGGGATCCGCGCTGGGACGTTTAGTGGGGCGGTCGTCCACGACCGCGCGGGCTCTCCAGAGCCCGCTGAAGTTAGTTGTGGGGCCTGGAGGCCCCACGCGGCGCTGG
>Ga0302270_10002650_pt1 | contig 17307 bp, 16 predicted proteins | sample III_Bog_E2_3_FD_198773 | JGI IMG/M metagenome (GOLD analysis project Ga0302270, IMG submission 198773) | Peat permafrost microbial communities from Stordalen Mire near Abisko, Sweden - III_Bog_E2_3 | ecosystem: Environmental > Terrestrial > Soil > Wetlands > Peat | place: Sweden: Abisko... | reverse complement strand
GGCGAGACGCTGCTTTTCTGCCTCGTCGGCAACGCGGGGGCTGGTGACGAGCCAGATGCTCTTACCTTTGCTTTGAAAGGGCACGGCTTCAGCCGTGCCGCAATCAGCTTCCCTAACAGCGCCGGGCTTTAGCCCCTGAGAGCCTGAACAGGTGGATATTATTGATCCGGCAACTAAATACTGTGAGGGTGCCCCATCCTTTCTCGCGCTTTTTGCGGGAAAGGGTGGGAAGAAGATGCCACTGTTTTCTTGCCGGATCAATAGAAATGCGGCTTCGTCAAGGCTAAAGCCGTACCCTTTCAAAACCTCTTCTTCGCTAGCCACTCCAGTACGGAAACGCTCGCCAGTCTGCTGATCGATAACCCCCGAGGCACGATACACTTGGCCGGGCATGAACTTGTCATCAAGCGCGCCCACCCAACCGATAGAGACTGCCGCATCTACCGGTCCACTCTGCTCAATCGCAGCGAAAGCGCGCGTGGCGGCCTGCTGCCCTGCTCCAGCGGAGGCCGCAATCCACTCCCGGTCGTCGAATCGGCGGGTCCAGACCTCGACACCGTTGCGGCGTTCCTGCCGCCAGCCACGAACCAGCGGTTTCAGCTCGCCTGCCATGGCGGCGATGATGGCGATGCGCTTCATACCCCGCCCTTGGGCGCGTAGCCGTTGTCGCGGAACCACTCAATGGAGGCGCGCATGGCCGGGTAGACGGGCACGATGCGGAAGTCGAGTTCCTGCTGCGCGTGGGCGCTCGACGCAAACATCTTTTTGCGGCCCATGCGCACTTCTTCGAGCGTTGCGCGTGGCTCCTTGCCACGGATGCGGCCCGTGATCCACTCCTCGAAGAAGGCGTAGGTAGCGGCAACCGCGAAAGGAATCTTCACCCTTGGCGAAGGCAGTCCGGTGATGGCCGCCATCTTGTCGAGAATCTGCTTGAGGGTGAGGTTTTCGCCGCCCAGAATATAGCGATGGCCCGGCGTTCCCTTGGTGAGCACCTGCACATGGGCGCGCGCCACCTCGTTCACATCGACAAGATTGAGTCCTGTATCGACGTAAGCCGGGAAGCGACCGTTGAGGAAGTCGACGAAGATGCGGCCTGTCGGCGTGGGCTTCGAATCGCGCGGACCAATCGGCGTGGTGGGGTTGAGGATGATGACCTGCTGGCCGTCCTGGGCGGCGGCGATGGCCTGCTGCTCGGCGACGAACTTCGACCGTTTGTAGTGGCCCACCATGTCGGCCAGCGAAACCGGCGTGTCCTCGTTGATCACAATACCATCGGTGCGGAAGTGCATGGTGGCCACGCTGGAAGTATAGACAAAGCGAGGCACGCCAGCCTCGCGCGCCATCTTCAGTAGCTCGCGTGTGCCATCCACGTTGGCGCGGTACATAGCCTCGGGATCGGGAATCCAAAGCCGGTAGTCGGCAGCCACGTGCATCACTGCATCGCAGCCTTCGAGCGCGGAACGCAGCGTCTCCGGCCGCTCCAAGTCGCCTACGTGCGTCTCGGCGTCTATGCCTTCGATGTTGGCCAGGTTGCTGGTCTTGCGGACCAGAAGGCGCAGTTGAGCGCCCTCGGCAGCCAGCGCCCGCGCCACATGGTAGCCCACAAATCCGGTCGCGCCAGTCAAAAAAATCTTCATCGAATCAAGCCCGCCTTACACTCTCATTCTAAATGCGCAGCGGTCAGAGTGGTTTCAGCGGATTCCCCACTCGAACCGGCGCGATCCTTCGAAGTACAACTCCTCGAGTCCTTTCATGCAGATTTGCATTACAATCAAAGACGAGTGCAGGAGGAAGCCATGGCGACGCTGACCGTAACCGCGCGGGGGCAAGTGACCTTCCGGAAGGAAGTGCTACAACATCTGGGCGTGAAACCCGGAGAGAAAATCAGACTCGAGTTGCTGCCGGGCGGCACGGCAAAGGTCCACGCGGCTGAACCAACAGGGTCTATTCAAGATCTGTTTGGATGCCTGGCAGGCAAAACAAAGGTGAAGCTGACCATCGCGGAAATCAAAAAGGCGACAGAGCAAGCCTGGGCTGGCGAACTTTGAAGATCACCATCGACACGAACGTTTTGTTGCGAACCGTTCTGCATGACGATCCACAACAGGCGCAAGCGGCCGAAGAACTTCTTTCTAAGGCATCGCTTATAGCATTTCCCATGCCCTGCCTGTGCGAGCTTGTCTGGGTCCTCGGCCGCTCCTACAACTTCACGAAAGCAGAACTGATTCACGTGGTAGAAACGCTCTGCAACATACCGAATGTGGCGATTGACCGAGCAGCAGTCGAGGCAGGTCTCTCTGTACTGAAAGCAGGCGGCGACTTTGCCGATGGCGTCATCGCGCACGAGGGGGCTTGGCTGGGCGGAGAAACCTTCGTTTCCTTCGACAAGAAAGCCGTCTCGCTGCTGACGAAGCAAGGACAAAAGGCGAAGTTGCTCGGCTGAATTGTCAGCCCCTCAATTTGCCATCGTTCGGTTCAACTTTCTACCTAACGAGAACCAATCATTTCCGCATGAGCTTCCCGCACAGCCGAGTTAAACGCATCGATTTTGGCGCGCAGATCTTCCACGTTCAGCACTTTTGTATCAAGGCCGGATCGAAGAGTTTCGAAAATTTCATCCGCTTTTTGTCCGCAGCAGATCCTTTCTGCGGAGCCATCTGAGCCTGTCTCTGGATTCGAAAGCGATTTTCTAAGAGAACATGCAACTCTGAATTTATCTTCTGTGCTAGCTCATGTCCTTGTTTATCGTTAACACCTTTACTGCTCACAAGAAAAATAAGACGGGACAGAATATATTCCGCAGAGGACATAAACGCATTCGCCGCATCAAAGAACAGTGCGGCCCATTTCTAGCTGAGGTCTGAATGGCGTGCGACGTTCGTCTTGATTTCTTCAAGTTTTCGGAGCAAGAGCAAACCGAATAGCGCAAGCAGAATGCTGGGAAGCAAGCTTTTTATCAGATCAATTACGACACTGAAGATCAAGGCTTGCCTCCGTTGCTTAGCACTCTGAACTCATGATCCCCTGCTCCCGGAATGGGCGTAAGAGATTCAGAGAAATGGCTTACTCCAGCGCGTCGGGCGTCAGCGCGATGTTCTTCTCTCCGGCTGCCTTGCGCTCGTTGTAGGCCTTCACCCAGTCTTCCCAGTGCTTGCCCGCGGCGCGGTCCTTGCCTGTAAACTCAAGCCGCGCAATCTGGTCGTAGGCCAGCTTCTGCTTGGCCACGATGTTGGGCGCAAAGTACTGCACCCATGACTCAGCCAGCGTTGTGCCGGTGTGGCGATTGAAGATGAAGGCTTCAAGCTTCTCGCCGCTCTTGAGCGTGATGGCGATGTCGCCACGATAGTCGAAGGCCTTTTCGAGAGCCTCGCGCAAATCGCCGTCTGATGCCAGATCCGGCACCCAACCCTCAAGATTTTCGTGCGTGAAGCCAGGAGCGACTTCGAGCGTCTCCACCTGCTCCCGTGTGTACTTCAAGGTCTCGGCGCTCATGCGTTGGTCTCCTCGAGTGCGGTCGCGGGCTTCTCAATCTGCACCAGCGCTGCATCGTCTTCCTGCTTCCACTCGTTCAGCATCTTCAACGCGTGGTCGTCCTTGTAGGTGCTGAAGGTTCCCTTCACCATGCCCCAGAAGCCCTTCAAGGTACCAAAGCCTTCAATCACCGCAGGCGCTTCGTAACCGCAGCTCACCATGCAATTGGCGCACTTGGGATTTCCACTGGGAACACCGTAATCTTCCCACTTGGTGGTCTCCATCAGCTCCTTGTAGCTCTCCGTGTAGCCATCTTGCAGAAGATAGCAAGGCCGCTGCCAGCCGAAGATGCTAAAGGAAGGCATTCCCCACGGCACGCAGTCGTAGTTGCGGTCGCCCATCAGGAATTCAAGAAACAAGGGCGACATGTTGAACTTCCACTCGGGCTTGCGATTGGACAGAATGGAACGGAACAGGCGGCGCACGCGCGCACGGCCCATGAAGCGGTTCTGGTCTGGAGCCTTGTCGTAGCTATAGCCCGGCGAGAGCACCATGCCCTCCACGCCGATGGCCATCATCTGGTCAAAGTGCGCGCGCACGCTGTTCGGATCGGTGCCGTCAAAGAAGGTGGAGTTGGGCGTCACACGGAAGCCGCGCTTGACCGCTTCCTTGATGCCTTCCACTGCAATATCGTAGCCACCCTCACGACATACCGCGTAGTCGTGATGCTCGCGCTCACCATCAAGATGCACGGAGAATGTCAGGTACTTCGATGGCGTAAACTCCGGCAGCCGGCGCTTGAGTTCGAGCGCGTTGGTGCAGAGATAGATATACTTCTTCCGCGCCACCAGCCCTTCGACGATCTCGACAATCTGCGGATGCAGCAGCGGCTCGCCGCCCGGAATCGAGACCATCGGCGCGCCCGCTTCCTCCACCGCCGCGAAGCACTCTTCCGGCGTCAGCATGCGCTTCAATACGTGCGGCGGATACTGCACTTTGCCGCAGCCGGCACAGGCCAGGTTGCAGCGGAATAACGGCTCCAGCATCAGCACCAGGGGATAGCGCTTGACGCCCGAAAGCCGCTTGCCCACTACATAACTGGCAACCGTCCACATCTGAGAGATCGGAATAGCCATCTTTGAATTAACCTCCAGCGCCAGCATCGGCGGCGCGGTCCATGGCCCGCTTGTAGGCAGTCAGCGCCATCAGCGGGAAATATTGGCGATACAAGGTATAGGCCAGATAAAAGACCTTGGGGAACCCAGTACCGGTGATGATGGACTCGCGCCGAGATCCTTCGCCCATCGACTCATCCCAACCTCCGTCGGAACGTTGATGCTCAAGCAGCCAGCGAACGCCCTTGGCCACCGAATCCGAGCGGTCGTCTCCTGCCGACAATAGGCCCATCACCGCCCAGGCCGTCTGCGAGGGGGTGCTGACGCCGATGCCACGCGTGTCCGGATCGTCGTAGCTCCCGCAGCTCTCGCCCCAGCCGCCGTCTGGGTTCTGCACCATGCGAATCCACTCTGCCGCCTGCAACACCTGGGGCTCGTGGCTGTCAATGCCGATCGCCTCAAGGCCGCGCAGCACCAGAAAGGTGCCGTAAATGTAGTTCACGCCCCAACGGCCAAACCAGCTGCCGTCAACCTGCTGCTCCTTGAAGATGAAGCCTATGGCCTTCTTCACACGCTTGTCGCCACGCGTGTAGCCGTAAGCGGCCAGCATCTCCAGCATCCGACCCGTAATATCGACCGTCGGCGGATCGAGCATCGCGTTGTGGTCAGCGAAGGGGATGTACTGGAAGATCATCTTCGTGTTGTCTTTGTCGAAGCTGGCCCAGCCGCCGTTCCTGCACTGCATGGCAAACTCCCACGCAATGGCGCGCTCCGCAGCCTGAAACTGATAGCGTTCGTGAGGATTGTCCACCTTCTTCAAGGCCAACAGAACCTGCGCCGTATCGTCGGTGTCGGGATAGAACTCGTTGGCGAATTCGAAGTACCAGCCGCCCGGATCGACGCCAGGAACCTTTACCGCCCAGTCGCCCTTGTGCCGCACTTCCTTCGACAGCATCCAATTTGCGGCCTTGATCATGCGAGGATCGTTGCGCGGCACGCCGGCATCGCCCAGCGCGGTCACGGCCTGTGCTGTATCCCACACCGGCGAAACGCAGGGAGTCATGCGGAAGGTTGCCTCCGGCATCACATCGTCGGCCGGCGCTTCAACGCCCAGCTTCTCAAACTCGTCGCGGGCGCGGATCACCTGTGGATCGTCTTCCGAGTAACCCAGGCAACGCAGCGCAATGATGGCGTTGAGCATGGCCGGGAAGATAGCGCCCAGCCCGTCGGTCATCTCCAGCCGATCGAGCATCCACTTCTCGGCCTTCTTCAGAGCCAGCGTGCGCAGCGGACGCACATGCACGGCCTCAGCCCAGTGCATCAGCCGGTCGAGAATAATAAAAAAATTGCGCCAGGAAACTATCTTCTTGCGATCCAGATGGAGGCGCAGCTTTGCACTGGCGCGACCTCCAACAAACAACTCGTCGATTTCCTGCTCCGGCTTGAGCTTCTTGAACGGCTTCTTGGCGTAGAGGATGGCCAGAGGCACAAGAATCGAGCGCGACCAGGACGAAATCTCGTAGATGTTGAAGTAAAACCAATTCGGAAAAAGAACAATCTCCGGCGGAATGGCCGGCACGGCATCGTAGTCGTACTCGCCCAGCGCGCACAGATACATCTTGGTAAAGGTATTGCACGCCACCACGCCGCCATGGGCCAGAATCCATTCGCGCGCCTTCACCATGCGCGGTTCATCCGGCGACAGGCCCATGATCTTCGCCGACGAATACCCCTTCACCGTCAGCGAAATGTTGCCCGGCCCGCCAGGATAGATGCTCCAGCTGCCGTCGTCGTTCTGGTAGCGCATCATCTCCGTGAATGCGCGCTTCATGCGGCCCGGATCGCCGCTTTCCAGCAGCGTGTGGAGAAAGATGTAGTCGGCCTCCAGCATCGAGTCGGCTTCCAGTTCTCCACACCAGTAGCCCTCGGGATGCTGGAGCGACAAAAGATACTCGCTGGAACTGCCAATGGCCGACTCAACGTCAGACATAACCGGATCCAGCCGTCCAAATCTAGGTACCGCGGATTGTGTCTTAGCCTGCTTGAGACTCATGCGGTTCGAATTGCCTCATGTCCTTTCCGGAAAACACCCGGTCTATCTGCTTGCGAGCAGCGTTCAACGTCTGGAAGATTCGCAAAGCTCCGCCCCACGCGCCATTAGCCGACCGCTACCGAACTGCCGCCGTTGGCGCTGCCAATGGCCTGCACAATCTCTGGCGGCAGACCAAAACGCACGTTCTCCGGCATCACTTCAACTTCTTCGACGTTGCCGAAGCCGTTTTGACGCAAATAGTTGACCACGTCCTCGACCAGCACCTCGGGGGCCGAAGCTCCGGCGGTAACGGCCACAGTGGAAACATCCTTGAGCCACGCCGGATCAATAGCCTGCGAGTTATCGATCAGATAGCCGATGGTGTTCAGGTTTCTTGAGACTTCAACCAGACGGTTGGAGTTGGAACTGTTCGTGGAACCCACCACCAACACCAGATCGGCGTTGTGCGCCACGTTGCGCACCGCTACTTGGCGATTTTCCGTCGCATAGCAGATGTCCTGCGAGTGCGGACCGGCAATGTTGGGAAACTTGAGCTTGAGCGCGTGGATAATGTCACGCGCCTCATCCAGGCTGAGCGTGGTCTGGGTCAGATACGCGACGCGATCGGGATCGGGCACCACCAGCGCCTCAACCTCGGCCACATTCGACACCACCTGCGTCACTGTTGGCGCCTCGCCCAGCGTGCCCTCGATTTCGTCGTGGTCGCGATGGCCGATCAGCACCAACGAGTAGCCCTGCTTGGCAAACTTCACGGCTTCAATGTGGACCTTGGTCACCAGCGGGCAGGTGGCGTCAATCACCTTCAGGTCGCGGCCCTTGCTCAGTTCGCGCACCGCCGGGCTCACGCCGTGGGCTGAATAGATCACGCGCTGGCCCGATGGCACATCGTCGATTTCGTGAACGAAGATAGCGCCTTTTTCTGCTAACTCATTGACAACATAACGATTATGAACAATTTCGCGGCGCACGTAGATCGGCGCTCCGAAGGTTTCAAGGGCGATCTTCACAATATCGATCGCGCGAACCACACCGGCGCAGAAGCCACGAGGCTTCAGCAGCAAAACCCTCTTCTGGCTGGGGGAAGTCCCGGCAGGGGTACCGTTTGAGGCGGAGTCGAGAGCTGTAGTTATCACAGAACTCAGTATACCAATGGCGGAGTTGGAAGCCAGCGGGAAGATGGACCACGACGCCAGGGACCAGCCTTGAAAGCAAAGGCCCAGACGAGCCTGTGCCTTTGCTTTCAAGGGCAGAACTACATCTGCGCGCGGGCCAGCCAGCCATTCAAATACTTCTGGTCGGCGGGATTGGCCGCCACAATGGCTTGGTAGTGCGCGGCACGCTGCGCGATAAAGGCCTGTGTGAGCGCGGCCTGATCGGTGGCATTGGCTGCGCCAACCGTGCTCGGTCCCCAACCGCCGTCGGTCGCGACGCTGCCACCCACCGCGTTGATGGCCCTTTGCAGCGTCTTCACAGAGGTTCCGGAGCCGCCGTTGACGGCAAAGTCGAAGACGCGCTTGGCCACGTCGTCCGTGGCCAGTTGATCGTACCAATTGTTCCAGAAGTGGGCCTGATAGAAGTCATGCACGGCGCTCATGCGCTGGTCCTGCGGCAAGGCGGCAATGGCGGCAAAATCCTGAGGCCATGCGCCAGAGTTGATGCCGGTAATGGCGTAGCAAGGGCCGACGCAACCAGCCGGGGCTGCGTCGGGTGCTTGGGCGCAGGTCATCTGTGGGTCTTCAAACTGCAAAATCCATTGGAACGCTAGGTCAAAGCTGGCCATTCGATTTTCTCCAGTTGTGGTGGGAATAGGTGGGGAAGCACCATTGTGTGGACATACTAGCGAACGCACAGAGATTCAGGACAGGAAAATCCGAAAAGCACACCAATCCGGCGATCGGAGCCTTCCTCAGATCAAAAGACGCTGGAGCCCGGTAGACTTCACCCAGCCCTCATCGGCTGGCGGCGATCATCTGGGCGGCGTGTTGCAGACTCGTGTCGGACACCGTTGCGCCGCTCAACATGCGTGCCACTTCGTGGGTGCGGGCACGGTCGTCGAGGGTGCGAATGCGGGTCTGAGTGCGGCCGTCCACTTCCCTCTTCTCCACCACCAGGTGCTGGTCGGCGAAAGCGGCAATCTGCGGTAGATGCGTGACGCACAGCACCTGCTGGCCCCGGCCCAGCGCCTTGAGTTTGTGCCCCACGGCTTCCGCGGCGCGACCGCCGATGCCAATGTCGATTTCATCGAATACCAGCGTGCGCGGCGTGGGATTCTTGCTCGCCTTGGATGAGTTTTCTTCCACGGCAACCTTCAGCGCCAGCATCACGCGCGACATTTCGCCGCCTGAGGCAATCTCCGTGAGCGGCTTCATCGGTTCGCCGGCGTTGGTGGCAATGCGGTAGTCAACCGTATCCCATCCGGCGGAGGTCCAATGGTTTGTGGCAGGGGCCAAAGTCCCATCTCCTCCAAAGTCGTGCCCTGACCCGGTGCTGCCCGCGACCGAGCCGCTGTACTGGCTTAAGCCCGCACCCTTCTTCTTCTTTCCGTCCGCATCGGCACGGCCTGAACTGAGCCCTTTGCTTGCTGCCGCCTCAGCGGTCTCAGATGCGGCCAGAATCGCCACCTCGAAGCGCACCTTCATGGCTAGTGAGTTGATCTGTGTCTCGGCCAGCCGGGCCAGCTTGGCGGCGGCCACGCGGCGCGCGTCGGTCAAAGCCGACGCCACCTTCTCATACTCCCTCGCTGCCTTGTCGAGGTCGATGCGGACGGTCTTCAGAATCTCGTCACGGTCTTCCACTTCAGAGAGCTTGCGGGCTACCTCTTCGCCAAAGGCAGCCACCTCGGCGACAGTCTTGCCGTATTTGCGTTTCAACCGGTCGAGCTGGGCGAGCCGATCTTCAATCTCCGCAAGCCGCTCGGGCGAAGCGCTAATGCCCTCGGCGTAATCGCGCAATGTGGTGGCCACGTCATCCACTGTGGCACGCGCTGAAGTGAGTTGTTGCACTGCATCGGTAAACCGGCCGTCATAGCGGGCCAGTTCTTCCACGTTGCGAATGGCCGCGCGCAGAGCGGCCTCAGCACTGGACGACCCCTCGTAAAGCTGGTCGAAGGCCGACTGCGCCGCCGTATAGAGCTTTTCCGCATTGGCCAGCACGCGTTTTTCGGTTTCCAGCTGCTCGTCTTCCCCGGCCTGCAAGTGGGCAGACGCAATCTCCTTGCGCTGATAGGTCCACAGGTCCACCATGCGCAGCCGGTCCTGCTCGCCGTGAAGCAGGTCTTCCAGCTTCTGGCGAGATTCTGACCAACGCGCGTACGCTGCGGCTACCTCGTCGGTGGAGATGCCGGCAAAGCGGTCCAGCAACATGCGCTGCTGCGCCTGATCAAAGGAGGAGAGCGTCTCAGACTGAGCGTGAACCAGCGCCAGCTCCGGAGCCAACTGCTTGAGCACCGAAACCGTGGCCGGCTGGTTGTTGACGAAGGCGCGGCCCTTGCCGGTGGAGAGAATCTCGCGGCGCAGGATAATGTCAGCGCCCTCGGCGTCAATGCCGTTTTCTTCCAGGATGGCTTCGGCGGCCGGGGTGGACTCAAAAACGCAGCTCACCACAGCCTTGTCGGCGCCGTGACGCACCACATCCACCGAGGATTTGCCGCCCATCAGCAGGGCAAGCGCGTCCACCAGGATGGATTTGCCAGCGCCGGTTTCGCCCGTGAGCAGGTTCAGCCCTGGGCCAAAAGAGGCAATGGAGTGATCGATGACGGCGTAATTCTCTGCGCGGAGCTCGACGAGCATGGGCGGAATCCACGAATAGGTGATGGGCCTTCGAGAAAACGGCCGGTTGAGATGTCAGTTGCGGCTCTTCACGGCAATCGCGGGCCTGCAACCTCCGCAGGCGATAAAAAACAAGAGAATCCGAGCGCAGCATAGCATGACAGGCGTCGTTTGCGCCTATGCGAGTCTCTCCCTGGGGCCGAGGGGGCACCTGATCGATAACTTGGGCAGGAGAGCGAACGTCTGATACCGTTGAAGTGAGGCAAAATGCTGAATCTAACTGCTGCATTTATGTTTTTGTTGCAGGCCGATGGAGACCCCGGAACGGCGGCAGCGCCGCTCGTGAGCTCCAGTGCTCTGTCCGATCTGCTGCACAACATCGGACCGATTGCGATCGGCGTGCTTTTGTTGCTGCTGGTTGCAAGCCTATACTCGTGGACCGTGATCCTCGGCAAGGCCTCTTCACTGCGCAAGGCCACCAATCAAAGCAGGCGGTTCATCCGCGCCTTCCGCAAGGCTACGCGCCTGCAGGACATTGCCGCGATGACCAGCGAGTATCCGGCCAGCCCTATGGCCCAGGTCTTTGAGGATGTCTACGAGACCTACAAGCGGCAGACGGGCGGCTCCGGCCCTCCGAAGAATTTAGTACCACTTGAGCGCAGCGCGCAGACCGCGGCCTCAGAGGCTGTGACTGCCATGGAGCAGCGGCTGACGTGGCTGGCGACGATTGCCGCCACCAGCCCTTTCGTAGGCCTGTTCGGCACCGTAATGGGCGTCGTAGACGCCTTCCATGGCCTGGGAACGGCTGGCGCGGCCACACTGCGCGCCGTGGCGCCCGGTATTTCGGAAGCGCTGATTACCACTGCTGCTGGCCTGTTTGTGGCTGTGCCCGCGGTGGTGGCCTATAACCAGCTAGCGGCGCGCATCCGCATGTTCAGCGCGGCCATCGACGACTTTTGCCGCGAGTTGCTCAACTCGCTCGAAGAGATTCCACCCCGTGCACCGCAGCCTACGGTTCCGCAACCACGCGATCCGAGAGAGCCGGGCGGGCTGCCCCCGCGCGAGTTCGAGCGGGGCGTCTACAAATAGGCTGGCGCGGGCCAGGAACTCTCGCCTGTCCGTGTACCGTGAATCAGGCCTGAGCCGGGCAGCACGCAGCCCGCTCGGACGTAATCAGGACCAGAGCCAGAGAAGGCATCGAGGCACAAGTGGCATTCACGACAAGCAATGGCCGGACGCAGACCTCGCTGGCGGAGATCAACATCACTCCGCTGGTGGACGTGGTGCTGGTGCTGCTGGTGATCTTCATGATCACCGCGCCGGTGCTGCAGTCGGGGATCGAAGTGGCAGTGCCCAAGACGCGCACGGTCAAGGAGATTACCGAGCAGCGCATGGTGGTGACCATCGACCGCGACCAGAACGTCTTCCTCGGCGACCAGCCCGTCAACATTCACGATCTGGGGCAGAAGCTGCATACTGGCGGCGATCCGGCGCATCAGGTCATCTACCTGCGCTCCGATGAGCGGGTGCCTTTCGGAGCTTTTGCGCAGGTAATGGACGCGGTCAAGCAGGCAGGCATAACCAACGTGTCGATCGTGACGCAACCGCTCGACACCAAGAACGCGGCGGCAAACTAGCGGAAGCCGCGGACAAGCGTGGCTGGCGGAGTTGGCAGGCAGATGGGCAGCAACAGGGAAATCAGCGACGATCTGGAGCGGGAACTCACGCCGGAGCCCCTTGCGGCGCCGGCCGCCGGCTCGTTGGCGCTGCATGGAACGCTATTGGCCTGCCTCATCGGCTGGGGATGGGCCATGGGCCTGTTCCACCACAACCTCTGGGGAGACCGTGGCGCGGGCTCGGCCATGGAAGTGAGTCTAGTCAGCAACGCCATTCCCCTGCCCGCCGACCAGCCCATCAACAAGAATGTGCTCACCACCGACACGCCCAGCCAGGCTCCCTCAACACCCAGCCCCAAAGAGAAGCAGGCGGTTGACGAGAAAGCGATCGCCATCTCCGGCAAGGTAAAGCCGAAGGAGCAACAGCAGACACCCAAGCCCCAGCCGCACCAGCAGCCCGCGCGCGACAACGTGGCTCGCTATGGCGAGCAGTCAGGCACGGTAATGCCGCGCGGTATTCAGTCGCGTGGTTCGAACGGGCCAACCCAGGTGGGTGACAGCGACTTCGCCAGCCTGTTCGGCTGGTATGTGGACCAGATCAACCGCAAGATGAGCACCAGTTGGAACCGCTTTGAAGTAGATCCGCGCACCCCCAAAGGCACCCGTGTTTACATGATCTTCACCATCCGCCGCGACGGAAGCCCGGCCGATGTGCAACTGGACCGCTCCAGCGGAAGCCCGACGCTGGACCGCTCCTGCATGAGAGGCGCGCAGCGTGTGGACACCTTCGGGCCTTTGCCACCGGCCTATCGGCAAAACACATTGAAGGTTTCGTATTATTGCGAGTACTAGTGGTGTCCGCCACACAGATGGTCATTTAACCAATTTGAAGGGTACGGGCTTTAGCCCGTACGTAAAAACTGTAAAATCAACCGGGCTTTAGCCCCCGACGGAACACTTGCTTGGTCAACCAACTCATAAACGCCCGAAGATAGGGGATGTTATTTCCGCCGGACACCACTAGATACGCTGCCGCGTGTCTCACATCCATCGAAGACACGGCCAAGGCAGCCAATGACGAAAGGCGTAGAAATGCCTCACTCGAAGGAGTCGTTTCGCATGAAGAAATTCCTCACGATTTTGCCCCTCGTTCTGTTTTGCTTTGTTGCTTTGGCCACGAACCGCGCTGCGGCGCAGGATTGGGTGCATGCGGGCACCAATATGGGCAACCAGCGCATCCGGCTGGCGGCTGCTGACTTCAAGCCAGTAGGCACCGACCCCGCTACACCGGCCCTCAAAGCCATCTTCGACGCCACGCTGGCCAACGACCTGGCCCGTGCCGGCATCTTCGACATGGTTTCAAAAAGCCTGGCCCCGCAGGCCATGCCCGGCGCACCGCAGGAGATCGTGCTCGCCCAGTGGTCTGCTATGCCGGCCAACGCCTCCATGGTGGCCTTTGGCGCGCTGGCGGTCAACAATGGACGGCTCACCGTCTACGGCTGGCTCTTTGACACGCATAACCTTGCCAACCCGCAAGTGCTCGCCAAGCAGTACAGCGAGGTCGCATCGGAAGACATGGCGCGCACCATCGCACACCGCTTCGCCGATGAGATCATCTCCCGGCTGGGCGGCGGCGTGGACGGCATAGCGGAGACCAAAATCTACTTCGTAAGCTCGCGTTCCGGCTCCAAGGAAATCTGGGCCATGGACTACGACGGGCAGAATCAGCACCAGGTTACCCACCTGGGCACCATCTCACTCTCGCCGCGCGTCTCACCAGATGGAACGCGGGTGGCCTTTGCGTCACTGGGCTCCACGGGCTGGGCCGTCCGCATGTATTCAGTGGAACTGAACCGCGTAGTGAGCTTCCCGGCAGGCGTTGGCGGTGGGGCTAACCAGTCCCCGGCCTGGTCAGCGGATGGAACCAAGATCGCCTTCTCCTCCTCGCGTTCCGGCGACCCGGAGATCTGGGTCGCCAACTCCAATGGTGGCGATCTGCACCGCATAACCACCTTCCGCGGACCCGATGTTTCGCCCACATGGAACCCCAAGACCAACGCGCAAATTGCCTGGGTAAGCGGACGCACGGGCCTGCCGCAGATCTACATCATGGATCAGGACGGAACCAGCGTGCAGCGCATTACAGACGGCGGCTACGCGGTTTCGCCCTCATGGTCACCCAACGGGCAGATGCTGGCCTACAGCTGGAACCGCAAGTACGGCCCCGGCGATCCGGGCGGCGTCGACATCCACGTCATCGACATTGCCAGCAAGAACTACCTCCAGATCACCCACGAATCCGGCTCGAACGACTTTCCCTTCTGGGCTCCCGATGGGCGTCACCTCGTCTTTGAGCGCACCATAGGCAAACGCAGCGACATTTGGACCATGCTAGCCGATGGAACCGACCAGCATCAGATGACCCACTCGGGCAACAACTTCATGCCCAACTGGAGCAGCAAATAGCCATAAACACAGATTTCGCGTCTCTGTTTGCGGCACATTTTGCAACCGGAGCACGGAAATGAACTATGATTTTATCGTTGCTTGAACTCTCTGCCGGCCCTGCATTCCCGATCAGAGGAATGAGAGCAGACCAGAAGGTTCGGCAACAGGATGCAGAGATCGCGAACGCGACCGGACTGGCGTCAGCGCATGGTGTGGCTTTAATGCTCATGAACGATGACTCCAGGCAGAAGCGCAGTTACAAATAGTCGCGAATCTGCTGTACATCGAAATACTTTACTTTGCGGAAGGAGTCAGAATCTTGAATTCACGTTATCGCATCCTTGCTGGTGTTCTCTTGTTGGTCGCTTTGGTTACCGTCGCTGGCTGCAAGAAGAAACAACCCCTACCCCCCGAACCCGTTGCTCCGCCTGCGGCTGCTGCAGTTGCGCCCACGGCCCAGTTGACGGCAACCCCGACGGTGATCTCTGCCGGCGACCAAGTGCAATTGAGCTGGCGTACAACCGATGCCACATCGGTATCGATCGACGGCCTCGGCGACGTGCCCACCTCGGGCGTAAAGACGGTTTCGCCGTCTGCTTCGACCACCTATCACCTGGTGGCTCGCGGCGAAGGCGGCACGGCCGATGCATCGGTACGCGTCACCGTCAATGCGCCTCCGGCCATTGTGGTGCCTTCGAACACCATGAGCGCCGAAGAAGAGTTCAAGGCCAACGTGCAGGACGCCTTCTTCGACTACGACACCTATGACGTTCGCAGCGACGCCCAAGCCATCTTGGTCAAGGATGCCGGCTACCTCGCCAGCCATCCTGACATCAAGGTGGTAATCGGCGGCTACTGCGACGAGCGTGGCTCGAACGAATACAACCTCGCGCTCGGCCAGAACCGTGCAGACGCTGCCCAGAAGGCTCTGGTACAGGCTGGTGTAGCTGCATCCCGCATTCGCGTGGTTAGCTACGGCAAGGAGAAGCCCTTCTGCTCCGAGTCCACCGAAGAGTGCTGGCAGCAGAACCGCCGTGCCGGTTTCACACTGGACCGCTAGTACGCCAACGCGATACAACGTGCTTCCCCAGGTCCCAATAGCGAGGCCTGGGGAAACCGGCAGAAGATCCGGCAGATGTACGCCGGAGACACGTTTAATTGTTGCGTAGTGTGTGCGGCAGTCCTGCCCCGTTGGCGCGGCTGCCGCATTGCACTTGCTATGATGGTGGGGTTATGCAAACAGGACGCGTAGTTCGCAATCGTGTGGTTTGGGCGGTCATGCTGGCCGTGCTGTGGTTCGCGGCGCCAAGACCGGCGCATGCGGTCTCCAAAGAGATCATCGAGCTGCAGACGCAGGTGCAGCAGTTGCTGGACATGATGCAGCGGCTGCAGTCCACCATGGACACCAAGTTTGGCGTGCTGCAGAACCTGTCGCAGCAAACCGCCGACCAGGCCAACCAGATGAACGCCGCGGTCAAGACGCTGGAGCAGCGCCTGAACCAGCAGAACGATGCTGCCAACGCCAAGATGGATACGGTCAGCGGCCAGGTGCAGTCTCTCAACGACTCGGTGGACGAGTTGAAGTCGCGCATCGCCAAGCTCGACAAGACCATCCAGGAGATGCAGACCCAGCTTCAAAGCTCGCAGCAGCCCCCGGCTAACGGACAGATTCCCGGCGCAACCCCGCCCGCCAATGGCGCTGCCCCCGCAGGAGCTGCCGCGAACGCCGCCCCCCCGCTGCAAGACACTTTCCAGGCCGGTGTGCGCGACTTCAATGCAGCACGCTATGCACTGGCCGCCGGTGAGTTCCAAGATGTGGTGCACTACTACCCGCTGGACGACATGGCCGGCACCGCGCAGTTCTACCTAGGCGAAATCTCCTATCAGCAGCAGGACTATCAGGACGCGGTGAACAACTACAACGCCGTGCTGGAAGGCTTCGCCGGCAACAAGTACGCTCCCGCCGCCCAGTTGCACAAGGGCACGGCTCTGCTGGCCATGAACAAGCGCGAGGCTGGCATCCGTGAGCTGCGCCTGCTCATCCAGCGCCATCCACAAACCCCTGAAGCGCTGAAGGCCCGCACCAAGCTGAACGGAATGGGCGTAAGACTCTCCGGCAAGTAAGGAGCTTTCAGCTTCTAACTGTTGGATGCACGAGCGCTGTTCGGTTGTTCGGTCGCACAGTAGGACGAGATAAAACAGGAACGCCCCGCATAAGCGGGGCGTTCCTGTTTTGCAGCGGATTGGGCCTTGCTTTGGCAGAGCCTCAACTACTGGCCGAGGGCGTGGGGGTCCTTGTCCCCGGTGATCACGCTCTTGTGGTGGCGCACATCGTCGCCCTGCACCCAGAAGATCACGTCTTCGGCAATGTTGGTGGCATGGTCGGCCACACGCTCCAGAGCGCGGCAGATCATCAGCGCGTTCAGGGCCTGCGGAGCCAGGTGGCTCTGTTCTTCCATCACCTTGGTAAGGGCCTTGTACGCGGCGCGGTTCATGGCGTCAACGGCGTCGTCCATGGTGAGCACGATGCGCGCCTGCTCGGCGTCGGCCTCGATGAATGCCTGCAAGCACTTGCGCACCATGTCGGAGGCCAGCTTGGCCATGCGCGGAATGTCCACCGGCAGCTCGGCCGCGGCCATCTGTTCCATGCTGCGCACGCGGTCGGCAATGCTCTTGGCTGAGTCGCCCACGCGCTCCAGATCGGCGTTGATCTTGATCACCGACAGAATGAAACGCAGGTCGATGGCCATGGGCTGTTCCATGGCAAGCAAGTCGAGCGCGGCCTGATCGATATCGCGCTCCAGGCGGTTGATGGCAATCTCGCTGCGGCTGACCAG